>Ga0111538_10006268_pt1 | contig 16132 bp, 21 predicted proteins | sample SoiMethybrSBSTD1_FD_79669 | JGI IMG/M metagenome (GOLD analysis project Ga0111538, IMG submission 79669) | Bulk soil microbial communities from a Populus tree surrounding site in Tennessee, USA - Soil MetaG P. TD hybrid SBSTD1 (version 2)... | ecosystem: Environmental > Terrestrial > Soil >...
AATTGACACTTGACTTGGGCCTTGAAGAAGGCGACATTGTAGGTAAAAAGTAATGAAACCCAAGCCCTTGAGCATCGAAGATTTTGAGTTAACCCCTGCGGAAATGAAAGCGCTGGTTGAAGGAGCCGCGAAGTTTTTCCCGCCGGTCCCGGACAACGAGAAAGAACTCGTTGACGAGGTGCCGGAGTAATCCACCCATTCAACGTTATGGCAATCGAAGCATCCGACATCACCGCTGCCCCCGGGGCAGCCCCAGCACCGGTTTCACCGGATGTTGAAACTCCTGAATCCAGTGAAAGCGAATTGCCCGAGGAATTGCTCTCTCAGCCGTTCCTTGCTGCCCTGATGCAGGGCACCCCGCCCGCTGCCTACGTCGAAAATAATTTCACCTCGCCCGAAGTCGAGCTTGTGTTGAAACATGCCGATGCGCTGGCGCAGGCCGGATTCAGAATTTACCCCGCAACCTCGAAACCAGTCACAGTGCTTTTCAACGCGGTGTCGTTGTCGCCTGAGGAACTTTCCAAGGCGGACAAGGAAGGAAAGCTGGACCAAGTCGCTGTGCCATTCACGGAGCTTCAGGAAGTCTTTGCGGGCGCGGGGTCACAGCCTGCTGAAGGTGCGTCACCGGCTGCCCCTGCGCCCGCCTCTGCGACCGCTTCAGCCCCGGCTGCGCCGCCAACGAATGACCGGCTGACGAACGCGCGCATCAAGAACACTTCGCCCGGCCAGCCAACCTCCGGCCCGACGCCCGGCCAAGGCCGGTTGATTTCCAACATTGTGAAGCCCGTCATCTGATGGACTCCTTTTTCACTTTAGGTATCGGCATCGCGTTGGCGCTGGGATACCTTTTCCACGAAACCCAAAAACAGAAACTCATGGCAGCACTCGAAAACCTGCAAAATAACCTCCTCGCGGCGAACACCCGCTTGGACGCCCTCAAAACCGCCGTCGACCGGATTGTCGCCGCAGTCGACCCCGCGAAGGAAGTCGCCATTCAGAAAGCCGCTGATGACGTGACCGTAATCAGCGATTCGCTTCACGCGCTCCGCATCCAGATTGATGCCGCCGTCCCTCCTCAAGTCTGACCGCCGTTTAAACAGCAAAGCCGGAGGATTTCTCCTTCGGCTTTTTTGTTTCCGTTGTTCGGCTTAGTGATTGTGATGAATCGAGCCGTTCTGACGACCGGCACCGGCAGAACTGTTTCCGCCCGTCGCGGTGCCGCCCGTCGCGGTTCCGCCTGTGCCGCCCGCTGCCTCTGACGAGGCGCTGGAGCCGTTCTCGACGCGCGTGCGAGCCGGACGCAGCAACGCCGCTCCGCCAACGACGCCGCCAGCCGTGGCGACCGCAGGCACGAAGCCGGGGCCACCCGCTTGGTTGAGCACAGCTTCAATCGTGCCGGGCTTGCTTGGGTCGAACGCAACGATGGTCGTGGTGCTCGGAGCGAACACACCGGCGGTCTTGATACGGACGATTTTTAGCCCGTTGATTTCGCCGATGATTTTGGTGCCAGCCGTGGCAGTGAAACTCAGCGCAATCATTGCGAGAGCCAGCAGGGTGCTTTTTGTTTTTTTCATGTTGTTGGTAGCTTGCCCGAAACGTTATCGGGCATGAAAATCAGACGATTCCAAAATCCCCCGGAATCGAATAAGGGGCGGGTCCGTTTGCGTCCGCAAACTTCAATTCAATGTCGTAGGTAGCCGTCTTTCCATATTTCGGATGGACGAGAAAAAAGACTTGCTTGGGGTCGACCGGAGAAAAGCCACCCGCCAAGCCGAAGCCGTCGATGCCGGGGAATCCGCCGTTCACGATGACCGAGCCGCGCGAATGCGGCAGCACAATGCCCCTGTGCAGGTGTCCGAGCAGGTAGTAGTGCGGGGCGGGCTCATCGCGCTTGCCGAAAAGCTGTGAATTGCTTGAGACCATCCGGCCAACCGCGTGGTTCGGAATGCCGAGCGCCTTGTCGCCGCCCCTCAGGCTGTCTCCGTGCGACAGGTGGAATCGGAAGCCCTGCACGTCGAAGAGCGCAACCGGCTGGGTGTCGAGATGCCAGTGAACGTCGCGAAGCTCGCGGGTTAACGCCTGCGTATATGCGTAGAGAAACTGGTCGAGGTTGGAATACCGGTTATCCGTCGGCATTTTGTGTTGAGTGCCCCAGCGCGGATGGTTTCCGACGGTGCATCGGATTTGAACATTTCCGCAGAACGCCGAGAGGTTCTGAATGAACTGCGCGATGGCATGGCCTGCCCCATAGAACTGCTGAAACAGCGTGTTGTGCTGCGCCGCTTCCGCCGAGTGATTCAGCGCGCCGTGAATCATGTCGCCGCCGAGACAGATAACCAGTTCGTCCAAGTCGGTGGTAGTATGGTCGCGCAGAATCGAAATGACTGCTTCCTCGTAAAACTTCAGCCGGGCGAGGAACGTCGGAAAGTCATATTTTCCGAAGCCGAGCGTTTGATTCGGCTCGATGACCTGCCCGACGTGGGTATCCGAGAGCAACAAAACTGCTGACTGCGCCTTGCCCGGCTTCGTTTTGGAAATCAGGGCTGCCTTCGGCTTCGTCTCATACGACAGCGGAGCCAGCGAGGACGCCATCGCCACCAGTTGTTCGACTGCCGTCGTCTGCTTCAGCGCCTTCTGATACTTCGATGCGAGCGCCTTGTATTGGTCGCGCCAATACTCGCCCCGCGACTTCTCGGCGTCCTGTTCGAACGTCGCCTCGACTTTCGGTCGTGACGCCGCAAGGTTAAGCCGCTGAAGCTTGCCTCGAATGGCAGCCTCAGAGCGCCCGGTAAGGCGGGCAACTTCCGAAGTGGGCAAGAGGGACTGAAGGATAGAAAGCTCAGCCTTCGTCCAGTTTTCGTTTTTTCTTTTGGGGTTGCTCATGAATGATTGTGCGTTGCTCAAGGTGCGTGCGTTTAAACGCTTCGTCGAAATCGAGGAGGGCGGCTTCCGGCGTGGTGCCGGTGCCGACAATGTAATTCCCGGGAACCGTCGGGTCGCCGTAGACGGCAATATAGCAGGTGCCGTCGCAGGAAAGGTCCGGGCGGAATTGAAACGCCGGGCGGCGGACCTCGGCGGCAGACAGCTTTTGCTCTTCCAAGAACGCCTGCTGCGCCTTGTGGGTCTCGCAAATCGCTTTCAACACCTTATCTTGGTCCTTCGCGCCCCAGTTTCGGTCGTTGGTTATCAACGAATCCAGCCGGTTACAGGCTTGGATAAGCACCATTTCCATCGCAGACCGCGCGCCGCCGTCGATTGGAGTGCGGGTTTGCCCCGTGAACGCGTGCTCCGTCGCCAGCGCCGATTCCAGCTTGTCGACGACGCTCAGCAGGATGGTAAACTGCGATTGCATCGCGTGCTCTTTCCCGACGATGACTTGTTGTGGCTGACTCATGCTCTGGCGACTGTTTGTTCTCCCCAGTTCAATAAATGTAAGGCATCTACCGCATTGTCGTCCAGCTTCCCGATTCCTGCAAGTTTTTTCGAGAGCGCCGCCGCCATGTTTTCCTTCGTCGCGCCGCCGTGGCCGGTCGCAAACTTTTTCAGCGTGCCGACCGGGCAACATTCAACCCGGATGCCATGATGATAGGCGAACAGCCAGACTGTTGCCCGCAGGCTGGACCAAAGCTGGCACTGCATGGTAGTAACCGCGAATTGCACGTCCTCAAAAAAGACCCAGTCCAGACGATGATTGAAGTGCGTTTTATGCAGTTGGTCCCAGAAAACGCAGATGCGAGGGTCAAGGCGTCGGTCCATCCGGCTGGCGCGGGCGTCCCGGACGGAACGAGGAGTGGCCAGCAGCCACGTTCCTGCTTCGCAGTTTCCATCAAGACGGGTGGCCCAGCCGGTCTTTGTGCCAAGGTCGAGCGCCAAGAGATTCATTTCAACTCCGGCGACTTCAGCATTTTCTTGCGCAGCTTGACCAGAATGCGGTCGTGCTGAGTCCGGATGGCTTCGCGGGACACCGGGGGCGTTCGCATCCGGCCAATCTCGGCGAACGACTGGTTGTCCTCGTAAACCTTGCGCAGGAATTCCTGCTCCTCCTCAGTCAGCGTATTGCGAAACTTGTCGAGCAGGCCGAGGGCAATCTTTTTGAATTCGTCGCCCGCCGGGTCCGGCACTTCAATTTGCTCTTCCAACGGAGTCAGGACACGGTCCGACCAGCGACCGCCTTGGGGGTCGAGTGCGTCTCCGGTTGGATACCGGCGTTTGTAGTTCACCGGGTCCTTCTGCTGCCAGATTTCGCTAATCGCCGCGCGCAGATAGAAACGAAAATACGTCGTGAACCGCGCGCCGTGGAGGGGTGAAAATTTGTCGATGCACTTCATCAGCGCGTAATTTGCGGCGCTGACGACTTCGTCATGCGGCAACCGGTCCTTCGCGATTTTCTTCGCCTCTGTCTGGGCAAAGAGAAGGTGATTCTCAATCAAAAAGTCGCGGGCTTCCTTCGCCTTCTCCGCGTCCGTGCCGTGCATCTGCGCGAAAAGATTTTTCTCCTGTTCCGGAGTCAGCACCGCGAACCGAAGGTCGGGGTCATTCCGGTAGTATTTATTTTGGTCCATATTTTCCGCTTTCGTCTTGAGGAGGTGCCGCGCTGGGCTTTGGTTGTTGGTTTTTGGATTTGCAGATTCTGAAAATTCGTTCGTTCTCGCCGTCGATGATTTCCATGTCGAAAATTCGGCGCTGTTGCATCCGGGCGAGCATTTTCGGAAGAGCCTCAGGCCGATACTGGCGCAGCATCTCGGCGAAGGCAACATCCGTCGACATGGCGAGCCGGAGTTGCGTGGCAGTGCCTTCCCAGCACTCGTCGCCCCGGTGATTGTCCCACCAGCCGCGAAGCCACTGAGTCAGCATCTCGCTGAAAACGGAAACATCCGAGGAACGATTCGACGTGCGGGACAGCGAGTCTTCGCAATAAGACACCATGCCGAAACGCACGTCCGCCCCTTGAAAACAATGTTCCGGGGCTGTCCAATCGAGCAGCCACCGCGCAAGGTGCGGAAGTTCGCGTTTCAAGAGTTGTTCCATTCCGTGTTGTTCAAGGAATTGAACCTTACGCTCGCCCGCGCGGAATATCAACAATTTTTCCCGAATTGAAATGTCGAGGTTCGGAATGATGGCAATTGACACCGCGTCGAGGTTGCCGGTGCAGCCGATTCGCCCCTGCCACGGCACGGGCACCGCCTTACGGAACTTCTCGTTGAATTTGTGGACGCGATTGGCCACGCCCTTCTTGACATTTTCCGAAAAAAGGTTGTGCAACGCGGAACTGGTTAGCGGGGTGCCGTCGTCGATGGTCCAGTAAGCGGAATCAAACATCTCCGAGTTGAAACTGTCCTGTCCCATCAAGTAGTCGTTCGCGAGCGCGTGACCCCCGACCAGCCCGGGAATGATGCCAGTGTTCAGGAAGGATTTTCCGGCGTTCACTGGACCGAGAACGAAGAGCCCGTGGCCGCTCCGGGGCTGCCGATGCAGGCACGCGCGATAAAAGATTTGAAGCCAGCAAAGGAACAGGTCCTTCTGGGGGAACACCGGGTCGAAGAACGTGTCGAGAAACGACGAGATAAATGGAAAGCCCCCTTCAGAGCCCCAAACGGTCGGCTCTGGCGCGGGTTTCAACGCCTCGATTTGGTGCGTGTTAAGCGTCTTCCGTCCCTGAAACTCGAAAACCCCGTGCGGGTAGAACGCACACGAAGCGGCGCTGTCGACCCGCTGGTTTTCGATAACGTGGGTGACAGCTTGTTCCAACTCGGAACACCCGCCCTTCGGCTTGCGGTCGTTGACTCCGCGCCGGACGCGGAGAATCAGTTCGAGGTTCGCCCGGTTTTCGAAAATGAACTTGCCCGAGGGGTCCTTCCAAACAAACTGTTTTCCGTCGTAATAAATCTGGTCGACCGCCTTTCCCAGCGAGGTTTGCTCGGTTGTGTCGACGAATTCCGAGCCGACGATTTCCGCCCACGAGTAGTGTGACTTGGTCGCATGGTTGGCGAACGTCCACATTCCCCGGTCCTGCACAATGGCGGACATGGGCGACGTGGAGCCGTCAATCCAGAAGGACGGACCCTGCGCGCCGGGCTGGAAGTCGCCGACCCATTCAGAAAAGCGGGGAAACTTCCTCGCGCACTCCGCACGCACCGCTTCGAAGTCGAGCGCTTTTCCGAATTCCTTGTGATTCCAATCAAACTTTTCTGAGGCGGAAATAAACCAGCCTTGCACGAGCGCCGCCGGAATCGGCGTGGGCGAAATCTGGGTCCAACGCCCTCCGTTGGTGAAGTAACGTTCCGGGGTTTCCAAAGCGCCCTTGTCGAGACCCGGAATCCGGTCGACCGGGAGGAATTCCGGCAACTTCGACAGCAGCATCTTCAGAAAGCGCCGCGACGGAAGCTTCATCGGCTTCTCGAACATCCAGATTAAACGCGCGTTGCCTGACAAGGTCTGTTCAAACCACGTCGGAGGCTTGTTGCCGAACCGGGATAGCTTTTCCATCACCTCTTTCACGGTCAGCTTCACGTCGTAGTCGGCGGCGATACCGTCAATCGTGCAAGGGGGATTTCCTTCCTCTTCGGCGCGGTCGCTCCTCAGCCGAAGATTCGATTGCACGCCTTCATACAGCGTGTAAACGTTGTATTGAACCTTCGGGGTATTTATCCACGTATCGCGAATGCCTTTGTCGGCAAAACAGGAAAGGGGAACAAGGGTCAAGTCGCACACGTCCCAAGGGAAGACGCCGTTGAAAACCTCAGTGCTTCGGAGATTTTTGAGGTGTAGCATCGTAAAGATTGTCGCCCGGAATACGGTTCCGTCAACTATTTCTTGTAATGCAGAGCCTCAATCGTCTCGGCCCCGACGGGCAGGCCGGGCATCCAAGCCGGGGCCTTCGACATGATTTGATTCACGTCCTCCGCCGTAACGTCAAGGTCAGCCTCGTTCACCGACTCGTCGTGTGCGTGAAAAACTACGTCAATGCCCGAGGTGGAATCCAATTCCAGCAGCCGCTCGCCGAAGACATCGCGCGCCGTCGCTTGAGTGGCGTTCTCGGCCAGTAATCCGCCGTAGAATGGCTTCCGAACAACGTTGTTTCGCTTCTGGTCGAAGGCGAGCGCCGTCGTCGCCCACTTCATCTTCATCTTCCCCGGATTGTCGGGGTCGTCAGCCAGCTTGCGCTCTTTCCGCACGTCCGGATAACGGAGCTTCCGGCCACTGGGCAGCGTGATTTCAAAGTCGCTGCCGACACTGCCCTTGAAGCCCTCGTCGAGCGTCTTCCACACTTCAACAATCAGCGGGTTGTCACGTCGATACGCCGCGACGACTTCACGACTGAATTTGCCGTAGCCCGAGACCAGAATCGGCTTGCCGTCCTTGTCGAAGCACGGCTCGCCCTCGTCGTTCACCGCCTGCTCGAATTCCGGGTCGTCCTTGGTAATGTCGAGCCCCGCCATGTTCTGCGCCACCGTGATAAACTTTTTCCACGCACACTGAAAGCCCAGCCCGAGCACCCGCGCCTTCGCCAGCGCGTAAAGCTCCTTGTTCTCCTTCTTCAAGTTGCCGCCTGTCCAGCCCATTGAGGCAATCGCATGAGACTCATACGGCGAGATTCCGCGCGCCATCAGTTCAAGCATTTTTGTATCGCCCGCCAGCCACGCAAGCACGCGGGCTTCAATCTGGCTCAGGTCCGAGATGATTAGCTTCTTCCCGGGGCGAGCGACAAAAAGCGAGCGAATGTCGATTACGTCGGAAACCAAGCTCGACGGCACCGCGCCGGTTTTCATGATTTCTTCGTCGATGAATTTCAACAACGCCGGGTCGGTAATCAAGCGCCCGTCGACTCCCCGGTAATAGGGTTCCTTGCGCATGTTCTGCATATTGAACCCGCCTGCGCCCGCCCAGCGCCCGGTATGCGCGCCAAAATAGAGTAGTTCGAACGGGAAAATGCCGTCGTTTGACTTCCTGTTTTTGAGAGTTTGCAGCGTGGCTAAAAGCTTGTTCAGCAGCCGATAATTTGTGAACGCTGCCACCCACGTAAATCGCGGTCCGTAATTCGCCGCCCACTGGTCGAAGGCTTCCTCGCCGTCGTGTGCCTTCACCGGAGGACACGGGATTCCGTTTTTCCGACACTCCTCCGCAATTGCCTTCGGGCTCGTCGGGGCCTTGCCTTCCTTCATCCACGGCAAATCAAGCTCCGCTTGAATCAACATTTCCTGCGCGAGAAAAATGTATCTGTTCAACCGGTCAACGTCGAGTTGCACGCCACGCTGGCCTTGGCGGGTTGTGAGGTTGGAAAGCCGCCGCTCAAACTCTGGCCACGTGTCGGAATACTTGTCCCAAAGAAGCCAGCAGTAATAGGCGTCCTTGCGCGCGTAGTCCAGCATGGATTTTCCGCCGTCCTCCGCAATCAAGTCGTCCCACTTCTTGCCGTCCGCGCTGCCGCGAACGTCTTTTACAACCTTGATGTTCAACAGGTGCTCTGACGCCCGGGCAAGGTCGCGACGCATACACATGTAGGTCGACAGGCTCGCAGTGCAGTGCCAGCCGTTGAGATTCAGCTTTGGGGCCTTGCCGAGGTTCACTAGGTTCTGCTGGACAGCGGAATCAAAATACGCGTTGTGAGAGCAGAGTGTCTGACCTTGCAGCGAATCCCAATTGAAGTTTTTTGGTTGCCCGGCCCAGCAGTTTGCGCCGTCGCACACGGAAATGAGGTATGCTTCCGACCGGGGGTCGAGGGCATACGGCAGCATTCCCTGAACCTTCAGGGTGTGGCCTAGCTCACTGTTGTAGGGTGTTTCAAAATCAACGCCAATTGCGTTTGCCATAAAAAGAAAAAAGGGAGCCGGGGACTTTAACCCCGGTAAACATCCGGTTGTCCCCCTCAAGATTACTCGTCGTCACCTTCTTCAGGCGTTTCTTCGGTCACGTCAGGATTCGACATTGGTCCATGTGGCGTGTCGTGAGTGCCGCCGGGACAAATCGGCATTCCAACGTCCTCCATCCATTTGCGGGTCAGCCGGACGGTGAAACCGCAGCCGTCGCAGCCGCAGACCGCTTTCAGCATCCGCGTTGTCTGCTTCTTGCGCTCACGGATAATCTTCAACTCGGAATGCGGATACGCCCCCAGTTCAGAGGTAATTCGTTCCAGTAGCGGAATAAGTTCCTCGCCCGCCACAGTGGCGGTCGGTTTGCCCGCCAGCCCGACTTGCTTCATTGCCTTGACGAATCTCGGTCCGTGCTTGGCTTCGCAGCCGATGGTCGCGTGAACGATTTCATGGGCCAGCGTGGCCAAGACGCCACCCGGGCTCGCGGTCTCGACGAGAAACGGCGAGATAAAAAGCTGCGGTTTCTTATCAGCAGATTGAAGTCCGTCCCAGCATTCGCCAATGGCGCGTTTCTTGATGCCAGTGGCGTTGCGGCTGGGGAACCCGCAGGAGACGTAAAGCTCAGGCACCTTGAGCCCCTTACCGAGGAAAAAGGGGCGAAATTGGCCGACGGCGGCTTGGAGCCATTCTTCGCGGTTCATAGACGGGCCTTTCTCTCGTTGATTCGGCGGTCGACAGCCCGCACAGCGGAATTTACGGAGGCGCTGGAAAGCTGTGGACATTGATTCGAATCCTGCACGATTTCCAAGTCCTCGAAAACGAGGCAATGGGTGGAGGTTTTGCCGAGGGAGGCCTTCTGGCCCTTTATCGCGACCTTCAACATCCGTCGAATGTCTTTGACCGAAAGGACTACGTAAACGTTTTTTATCATGCTAGAGGATAGCACGCCCCGTTTAAACTGTCAAATAAAGAAAAGGAGGGGGCATCCGTGCCCCCTATCTATGACAGAGCAACCTGCTTTAGTCCGCCCCGAGGATTTCGCTGCGCAGGAACGTTTCGAAGCCCGGGGTCGTCTTGGCACCGACGCCGAGCACCGGGACGAACGCAAAGTTCGTGCCGAACGGTTCGAGTTTCGTGGTCAGGGTGTAACCCTGCTTCAGATAACCGCCGCGCAGGTGGCCCAGCTTGCGGTGCGTGAAGATTTTCTTCGCCGCGTGAGTGTAAGCCGTGCCCTTCATGCTCCACAGAACCAGTGCGTAATACTTGCCCTCGCACAGGTAGGGGAACAGGATGTTGTCGGAGTCCTGCGCGTCCATGTGCGCCGGACGTTGCACCAGCGCGACCGCCGTCGCGAGCTTCTGGAAGTAGCGAAGCGGCTTCACCGTCGAGCCGGGAACCTTGCTCTCTTTCAGCGAGTTTTGCCACTCCTTGTAATCGAGCGTTCCCCCGTGCTTCGGAATCTCCAATTCCGAATTCAACAGAAGGCCCATGTCTCCGCCTTCGACCTTCTCCGCAAACTGGCGCTTGCGGAAGCCGAGCACAACCAACGACAGCGGGCCGGTTCCGACCTTGCCCTTTTCCTTGTTCGCGGGCTCGTGGATGACCGAGGACTGATTCAGAACGATTTCACCGGGGGTGAAGATGTTCGAAAGGTCGCCGACCTTTTGAACAATGTTCAACCGGGGAAGAATCACGTCTTCGAACCCGATGTTGTCGTCGTCGAAGTCCAACGGCGAGTTTGCGGGCACAACCGCGACCGGAGCCGCAGGCACGACCGCCGTGACCGGCGGAGGTGCGATTTGCGTGACCGGCACCGTGGTTTCGCCTGCCGGGGCGACGGTAGTCGTCACGTCGATGACAACCCCCTCAACGGGGGTTTCCACCGGTTCCGTTTTCTTTTCAAATGAGATTCCAGCCATAACTACTTGCTTTCTTTCTTGGTTTTTTTGTTTTTCTGTTTTAGGTAAGCGAACGGCTCACCCAATTCGACGTAGCCCGCGCTAAGGGCGAGCTTTCCGAATTCATCCACTGTTTTTTCTTTCGAGCCGCGCTCTGCGTCAGTCGAAATCAAATCTTCAAGGTTGCCGAGCGAAACGTCAATGCACGCGTCGACCGCTCCCGCGTTCTCCGGCCTCACGAATCGTTTCGCCAGTTCAACCAGCCCCCGGGCTTGCTTCACCGCCCGTTTCTGTGTTTCCACGAGCATGTAACCCTCCGGAATGAACCCGGGGCTGTCGATGGTCTTCGCGTTCGCCTGCCGCTTATATGCTTCCGCCCAATTCGCGACGACGGAAGCCAGCTTCAACCCGATGCCAACTTGCGCGGGGTCGAAGAGCGACGACGGTGTGATGTTCTCAGGAATCGAAAGCGGCTGATACTTGTGGCCGACCCTCAGGACGAATTTCGCCACTTCCGGGCACCTTCCAATCAACCCGCAAAAAAGACACGAGGAAAAATTCGGCGTAGCGAGCGAATAATCGTCGTCGAGAATCGCCGCCTGCATCGAGCGCCGCACAATCGTTGTGATACGCAGCCGCATGGTTGGAAATTCCTTCGCCGTGAAAACGCATTCGCTGACGTGGTCGAGGTGCGCCATGATGAAGCGCACCGTGATGCGTTCGAGCTTCGGATACTTTTTCAGCAGGCCGAGCGCGTAGCCCATTCCTTGCACATTGTTCTCCGCGTCTTCGACTGCGTTGCGACCGAATTTGAAGTCGGTCAACTCGGCCTCCGTCTCCGTCGCGGAAATCACGGCAAAGTCGATGTAGCCAGCCGTGGTGCCGATGAAGACGATTGTTTTCTGTCGAAAACCCGGCGATTCAAGCCCAGTGTCGGGGTCTACGTTGGTGACTTGCTCGACGAATTTGTATTCGATGCGTTCGTCGTCGACGGGCAGGTAGACTTCCTTCAGCACTGTGCCGCCGGGATACGCCTTTGCCCGCTCTTCGCAATGGCGGATGCACTCTGCCACTGCCGCCGCCCGGAAGTCCGGCAACGTCTCGTCGTCGATTTCAGTGTCGACCGAGGTGTGTTGCTTGGTCCCGATAATCGCCATCTCGTGAACCGGCCCGCCGCGCTGTTGGAACTTGGCGCAGCCTTCCCGGGCTTGGAGTGACGAAGGGGAATAGGGATGGTGGACCCGCTCTTCTTTATTCAGTTTTTGCATCATGCTGCGTATTTATTGTCGCGGATTTCAGTGCGGCGTCAATGGGTCATTTCCCGTCAACGCACCGGGGACAGTCCATGACGCACTGTTGTCCGATTGGGGCTTTGATTTGGCGCAGGGAGAAGCAGTGCTTGCACTCGATTAAACCGGAAAAGTTTTCAACAGGCAGGCTCGTGACAGTGCCGCAAGAGCAATGAAGTTCAATGAGTCCTTTCCTGTCGAAAACGTTTCGCTGTCGGAAGTGGGCGCTAATCATTGTCGCGTTTTTCCGTCCGGCGTCAAGGTGCGGGGTTCAACTGACTCGGAGGCGCTACCGTCCATTCCGTTGTCGTCCATTCCGGATTTAACCGCCACCCGCCCCCGTCTTTCAACCATTCCCTCAAGTCAAGCAAATGCACGAACACCGGAATTCCCCGCTTCTGCGCGTGCTCCACTTCCGCCCGCGCACCGGAAGACCGCTCCCAACAGTCTGTTAGAATCACTGCGTCGCAGCGTTCCAACATCACCAAGTCGCCTGCCAACCAGACTTCGTCCGGCGCAGCATTCTGGAAAAACCGGGTGTTGGTGTGCGGACATAGCGCCGCTGCGCCGAGCCGCCAGACTTCCAAGGCGAGCGTCTCCGCGCGCCGGATGTTGCATTCAATTGCCCACGCGGAGTCTCCGCGAAATGGACCAGCGACGTAAACAAGTTTCATAATTGACAGCGATTCCAGTGGTCAGAATATGCTTCGCCAGTGGGCCGACGAACCCTCGCAATCCGTTCAAACTTCTGGTTGATTTTGTCAGAGCTTAGGCCCACCATTTCTTTTCCGACATTCATCCATTCAGGGCAGCCGAAAATCCGGTATTCGTCCCCGTCGTGAATCGGCGCGTCCGAGGGCACCACGATATGAAGACTACCTTTGTCGAGGAGATTCTCCAAGCGACGCTTGTGCGACTCCAAGCGTTCTACCTCTGTCTCCAGATAATCTACCTTTCCTTCCTGCCTCAACAAAAGGTAGCGCGGCACCCGGTCAACAAAAATGGCCCAATGAAGCCACTTGCCAAGGGCAGCCGCCGCGACGGTAATACCAATCGCCGCGAACTAGGTGAGTAAGCATTCAGTGTTCATACTGGTTTCTCCACGACGGAAAAGATTTGGTGTTGTATCTGTCGATGCCGAAGTAGAAGCCTCGCAGAAAGCCTCCTTTCGAATCAGAGACCCCGGTGTATTCCGTCTTCGGATGCAGCCGGAGTTTTCCCCCGGCGGAACGATACGAGGTTTGGAAGGTGACGACGAACCGTTTGTTGTTTTTGTGTTTTCGCAGTTTCATTTTCAGTATTTGGGCTTGTAGCCGTGTTCGATGGCGTTCAGCATCCGCGCTTGGGCTTTCGCCTTCTTCAGCGTGGTGCCTTTGCTCTTGACTCCATGCGGGGTTTTGACGGAAAACTTTCCGCCCTTCGTCTTGCTGATTTTCGTTGGCATAGTTCAGTCTCCTTCTTGTAACACGCGTTCGAAAGAACGCAAATTTAAATTGCAGGGAAAAAGGTCATTGTCGTTCAGGGTGTCGAGACAATCCAGCTTGCCGGAGATGTTCTGGTGCGTATTCTCCTCGACTGTCCCGGAAATCAAAATCACTCGATACCGGCTCTTCGACTTTGCGCCCTCGCGCGGTAAGCGCCCGAACACCTGCCGGGTGTCGCGGGCGGACGCGCCGAGTGACACCAGTCCGAGTCTCGGAAAGTTTCCGTAAATATCCTGAAGCCCGATGGAAGCCGAGCCTGCTGGCGTGGTCAGCACGATGCCCGGACTGCGGTCGTGCAGAAAGTCGTCCACGTGCGCCTGCCGCTCCGCCGCCCCGCGCGGACCCGTCTGCGACCCGTCGACCCGGCACTTCAGTTTCAGCCGTTTACACAACTCGTCGACGGTGCGCCGGAAGTTTACAAAAATCGCGACGTGCAGCCCCTGCGTTAAGGCGTCGTCGTATAGCTCCTCAAAAATTGGCACCTTGAGCAGTTCAATTTCCTCGCGCTCCCCGAGAAAGCCTGTCAGCGAGTTTTGCTTGCGGCCCTCAGCTTGTGCGTGTGCCTCAGCTATGGCGTGCTCCATCTTCGCGTATAGCTCGTCGATGCGTCCGGACGCCTCCAAGTCGTAAAGCTCAGCGGTGATTTGACACTTGGGAAAGTCGGGCAAATCCGCCACACGGACCCGGGTTCCTCGACAAGTAAAAATCTCAGAATGTAATTTTGACAGGATGGTCCGTTTTCTATCATGACCCGCTGCAAAATGAAATCCCCCGAAAGGAAGCTTCTGACAACCTTGGCGGCGTGCCCACTGGAAAAAACCACTGGGAGAACCCACCGCTTTACTGTCAATGAGGTTGTGAAGCCCAAGGACGTAGCCGAGCGCACGAAGCTGTAACGGTGAGTCTGCCACGGTGGCCGAGAGCGCAAGCGTCTTAATCCGCTGCCGCCGTGCCGCAATGAGCATATCAGCCTGAAGAGAATCGAGCGCCGCGCAGCGGTGGACTTCATCGAAGACCAGAAATTTAATTTGTTCCGCCCAGAAAAATTTTCCATACTTATGTGGATGTTTTTTGACTTCGACACAGTGAATCCCGCCTTGATGGAGGTGACACGGGCGCGGACTGTCCACGTCGACTTCGCACTTGCACACTTCGCACACCAGATAGCTCTGACGCTTTTTCGGCAGCGGATTTTCCCAGCATCCGAACGGGGTGTTGCCGCCCCTTAACATTTCGTAGCTCTGTGCCTCGAATTCCACGCCGAGATGAGCGCCTGCGCGTCGCCAGCCGGTAATTGAAATCGCCGGACAGACGACCAGCGTCGGCAGGTCGAGGTCACGAATCACTGCGCCCGCGACGTAAGTTTTCCCCGTGCCCATGTCCGAGCCATCAAGCGCCGCGTTGTGCGTCGCAAGCGAAGCGAGAAGTGCAGAAGCGGGCGCGACCTGCCTAGAAAGGAGTCCTGCCGTATTCATCCGGAAAATTCATGCTCTCAACCGGGAAGCCAAGCGACTCCGCCCGACGGTCCCGGGCGCGTGCCGCGTCTTCCTCCGTCGGAAAACGTCCGACAAATTGTTTGACCCCATCGACTTCAATGCTTGCAACCCACCGAACACGCTCCGTGTCCCACGACACTCCGCGATAAACGCTGGTTTTGCCGTCTGACTTTCGCCGATAGGCTCTCTGATTGCTGGCATTGTCAGAAGGGCGCAGATTCTCCCGCCGGTTGTCCAGCCGGTCCCCGTTGCGATGGTCGACGAGACCTCCCGCGCCGAGAACTTCCTTGTGCAGCCAGTGGCGAATTCCCTTCACCTGCCGCACCGCGTAACCGTGATACTTTGACTGTTTAAACGACCACTTGAACCGCCCGAGCCGTTCAAAGTCGGCGAAGTCGATAATCGCGACGTGTCCCTGCGAAAGCGGAAGGAAAACAATCGCGTCGTTGCTCATATCTCAACGCGAACGACCGTCAGCACGCCTTCATAAATCATCGACTCCACCGGCTCCGACTTGCCAGTCTGAGGTTCAAAGAAAAACCATTGCCCGTCGTTGCGCCGATAAACGTTTAAGACGTGGTATCCTTCATACCAGCCGGTGCCGCCCGACATTAACGAGTAATAACCGTTCACGCGGACGTAAACCGAGCCGTAGGCAACAGAGGCAGGCACCGTCTCAAAGTAACGGTAACTCCACCGCTTCGCAAGATACGTCGCCTCGCGCGCAAAGTCGTCGCAGTCCTTGGCTTCGTCCATGAATTTACCGCCGTCCGCCATCCTCCGTCGAAACTTTTCAATCCGGTCAAGCTGGTCCTGCGTCGGCAGTATGTAAAGCCCGTCGAGCACTCCATAAACCAGCCCGTGCGTTTCCACGTGAAACGTTTCCCGCATCGAGGCTTCCATGTCCGCCCAGTCAGTGAGTATCGCAAGGTCGGGCTTGGGTTCGAAAGTGCCCGGCGGAGGCTCTTCCGACTTTGCGCGGAACAGCACGAATATGATTGAGGCGAGCGCGAGGGCGCAGGTTAACGCCAGCTTGGGGGTTTTCATAGGGTTGGAACGAAACAATTCGGCTTAGCGAGATGCTTTTTCACCTCTGGCAGATTTCTGACCTTGGCTCGATACCAATCAAACCAATACTCTTCTGCGGCTTCCGAA
>Ga0111538_10006270_pt1 | contig 16128 bp, 13 predicted proteins | sample SoiMethybrSBSTD1_FD_79669 | JGI IMG/M metagenome (GOLD analysis project Ga0111538, IMG submission 79669) | Bulk soil microbial communities from a Populus tree surrounding site in Tennessee, USA - Soil MetaG P. TD hybrid SBSTD1 (version 2)... | ecosystem: Environmental > Terrestrial > Soil >...
GCTGTATGTCGCGCTCGAAGAACGAGCCACCTGCATCACGCTGATGCGCGGCCGCGTGCTGATGGCGTCGCAGATGCGCGATTGGGGGTTCGTCAACGAGTTCAGCGCCGATCTGCAGCCGCGCAGCCGGGACGAGATCGCCGACTGGCTGACCCAGGCCATTCGCGACTTCCTCGACGCCATCGGCGCCGCCCCCACCGACATCACGCAGGTGTGTTTGAGCGGCGGGCTGCCAGAAATGCGCAGCATGACCGCGCTGCTGATGGAGCGGCTCGACGTCGAGGTCGAGCCGCTCGATTCGCTGTTCCGCATCGACGCGCAGCAGTTGCCCGAGCCAGCCGATGAATTCCGCGAACGCGGCGCGGAGCTGCGCCTGGCGTGGGCGGCCGCGGCCGACTCCCCGCCGTCGCTCAACCTGCTGCGCGCGCGGCAGCGTCAGGTATCGAAGACGTGGCTGACCCGCGGCGCTGTGGCGGCCGGGGCGGTCGCCGCACTTCTGGTGGGCTGGCGCGTGCAGCAGAGCGCGTGGTGGAAGACGACGGCGTCTCGTCCGGCGGCCACCATCGTGCCAGCCGCGTCGACGGAGCCGGCGCGACCACCAACGGCGCCGCCGGCGGCAGCGACAACGCGACCGGCCAGCAGCGCACAGCCGGCGCCTCCGGCATCGCCTGCGACGCCACAGTCCACCGCGCCGGCTTCGAACAATTCATCGCCTTCGCCATCGCCATCGCCATCGCCATCGACAACGCACCCGCGCGCTCCGGCGATAGCTCCGTCGGCGCCAGCCGCGCCGGGCCGGGCGCCGGCATCGTCGCCGGCCGTGCCGGCGGCGCCAGTACCAGGTCGCGGGTCTCAGGCCCCGGCTCAACCGCCTGCGAGCTACGCGGCACCGTCGGTAGGGCAGCCGACCGCGCGACCGACGTCGCGCGCGGCGGTGCCACTCGAAAACGGCTTCGGGCCCGACGCTGTCCAGGGCACGATTCTGTATTCGCCCGATCGAAGACTTGCAATCATCGACGGCCGCATAGTCGCCCCAGGGGACGAAATCCGCGGCGCCCGCGTCGTCGAGATAACCCCGACGAGCGTCCTCCTGCGCGATGGACAGGGCCGTTTGCGACGTCTCACTTTGACATCTGGAGGACGTTAAACGACCAAAAAATGGTGTTTGAAAAACTGAGAACAACTACATATGGTGTGTTAACGACGTGTTTATGCAGGGATCTCGTCATTCACATTGATAAAGGCGAAAGGGCTCCCTTACAATCGGAAGTCGGTCACAAGCAACCACTTATCCGTAATGAGGCTGCTCGTTGCGCAAGAAAATCGGTGAGTGCCTGATACAGGCAGGCCTCATCACTGAAGAGGACCTCCAGAGCGCGCTGGCGGAGCACAAGCGGACCGGCGAACGCGTCGGCGTCGTACTGGTCCGCATGAACCTCGCGACTGAAAAACAGATCGCGAAGGCGCTGGCGCTGCAGCTCGGGTTCCCCTATATCAACCTGGCCGAGAATCCGCCCGACCCGACCGCGGTCGTGCTGATTCCCAAGGAAGTCGCGCTCAAGCGCGTCTGCATCGCCGTAGGTCTGGAAAAAAACCTCCTGACCGTGGCGATGTCCGATCCGCTGCTCTTCAGCCTCGTACAGGATCTCGAGTTCCAGACCGGCTACCGCATCAAGCAGGTGGTCGCGACCCGCGGCGACATCAACGACGCGATCCAGACCGGCTATCCCGACAAGGCGCTGATACGCACCACGCCCGAAAGCCGCAGCGAGCTCGCCGTGGCGGCGCAGCCGCAGCGGGGGCGCCCGTCGGCGCCGGCCGTCGAGGTGCCGACCGGCGAGACGGCGCTCGTGCGGCGCGCCGAAGAGGAGGTCTTCGAACCGGTCGCCGGCCTTAAGGAGCGCAGCGAAGCGGCGCCGATCATCGATCTGGTCGACCTCGTCGTGAAGAGCGCGATCAAGAGCAAGGCGAGCGACGTCCACGTCGAGCCGATGGAGAAGGGCGTCCTCATCCGGCACCGCCTCGACGGCCTGCTCAAAGAAGTGATGGACCTGCCGAAGTGGGTGCACGAAGGCCTGATCGCGCGCCTGAAGATCATGGCCGGCATGGACATCGCCGAGAAGCGGCTGCCGCAGGACGGCCGCCTGCGCTCGACCTCCGAGGACGGCACCGACGTCGACTTCCGCGTCTCGACGCTGCGGACGCTGTTTGGCGAAAAGGTCGTGATGCGCGTGCTCGATCACCGCAAGGGCGTGCCGGCCCTCGAGGAGATCGGCATGTCCGCGGCGGCGCTCGAGGAAGTGCGCGAGTTCCTGCGCCACCAGCACGGGATGATCCTGGTCGTCGGCCCGACCGGGAGCGGCAAGACCACGACGCTCAGCTCGGCGCTGAAGTCGGTGCAGTCGGAGAAGACCAACATCATCACCATCGAGGATCCGGTCGAGTACCAGATCCCGGGCGTCAACCAGACGCAGATCAACGAGAAGATCAAGCTGACCTTCGCCAGCGCGCTGCGCTCGATCCTGCGCCAGGATCCGGACGTCATCCTGCTCGGCGAGATCCGCGACGCGGAGACGGCGAAGATCGCGATGCAGGCGGCGCAGACCGGCCACCTGGTGCTGTCGACGCTGCACACCGACAACGCGCCGTCGGTGGTGACGCGTCTCACCGACATCGGCACCGAGCCGTACGTGATCGCCTCGGCGCTGGTCGGCGTCGTCGCGCAGCGGCTGGTGCGGCGGTTGTGCGTGCACTGCCGCCGGCAGTACACGCCGCCGGCCGAGGTGCTGCGGTCGCTGAACATGACCGACGCCGACGCGGCGACGATTCCCTTCTACAAGTCGGTCGGCTGCGATCAGTGCAACCACACCGGCTACCGCGGGCGCATCGGGATCTACGAGGTGATGCGGATCAATGACAAGCTGCGCCGGCTGATCTCGGCCAAGGCGAGCGAAGATCAGCTCCGCGAGGCGGCGGTGGGCGGCGGCATGATCACGCTCGGCGAGGACGGCCTCTCCAAGGTGAAGAGCGGCGTCACCACGCCCGAGGAACTGCTGCGCGTGGTCACCGAAGTGCGCGAGATGCGGACGCTGTGCTCGGGCTGCGGCACGGCCGTCGGCGTCGACTTCAACGCCTGCCCGCACTGCGGCAAGCGCGTCGGCGGCGGCTGCCCGCATTGCGGCCGGGCGATGCAGCCGGGCTGGAATTTCTGCCCCTACTGCGCCAAGAGCGCCAGCGAGACGACGCCGAAGCGCGGGCAGAAGCGGCTGCGCGACAAGGACAAGGACGTCCGCGACGGACGGCGCGAGCTGCCGCCGGCGAACGTGGCGGAGTTCAAGAAGTAGGTGGCGTTCAAGACCTACTACGAGCTGCTCGAGATTCCACCGACCTCGTCGCTCGACGAGGTGAAGCGCGCCTTCCGGCAGCAGATCGCGCGCTACCATCCCGACAAAGTCCATCACCTCGGCAAGGAATTCCAGGCGATGGCGGCTGAACGCGCCGCCGAACTGACCGAGGCGTATCGCATCCTCACCGACGAAGCCAAGCGCGCGGAGTACGACCGATCGATCGCCGCGGGCGGCGGGCAGGTCTCGCCGCTGCCGCGCCCGTCGGCGGCCGCGCCGGCCGATGGAAAGCCGGCGGCACCGCCGCCGCCGCGTGTGCCCGACGAGCCGGCGATGCCGCTGGGCAAGCAGTTCACGCAGGAGCGGGCCAGCCGCGACGAGTTCGTGCGCAAGGCGACGGTCAACCGCGTGCGGCAGGCGCTGGATGCGGTCGGCGGCGGCTACGACGAGACCGAGGTGCGCGGCTTCGATCTCGCCTGCGTGCCGAAGAGCCGCATGTTCGGGCGGAGCAAGAACCCTCGACTGCTCGGCCGCTTCGTGTCGACGCTCGACCGCGAGGCGGTTGCCGACGCCTGGACGCAGGCGTCGAAGTGGGGCGATCCGACCAAGGACGATGTCTGCGTGCTGCTGATGGGCACGTCGCTCGCTTCAGCCGGCGAGCTGGCCGGCGAGATCGCCAACCAGCGCCGCCGCTCGCGCGGCGCGAAGCTGACGCTGATCCCGGTCGACGCCAGCATCTGGAGCGCGCACATGCCGCTCGACGCGCCGGACATCGCCAAGTCGCTGATCGCGCGGCTCAAGAGCGGCGGCTAGCCTACAGACCGATGCGTCAGTCGCCAGTAACCAGTCCTGGCGACAGACCGATGCGTCAGTCGTCAGTAGCCAGTCCTGGGCGACAGACCGATGCGTCAGTCGTCAGTAGCCAGTCCTGGGCGACCGACCGATGCGTCAGTCGTCAGGAGACAGTCCTGGCGTCAGACCCAGGTGCCAGTCGCCAGTTACCAGTCCTGGCATCAGTCCTTGAGTCAGTCGCAGTCAGCAGTCGCAGTCAGCAGTCGCAGTCAGCAGTCGCAGCCGCCGCTCGCAGGCGCAGGGCACACGTGTCCGCGGCATTCATCCGACAGTTATCAGGCCTGTCGCGGATGGCGGCCTTCATTAGCGTGCAATCGTCGACGGACGAGGGGGCGCGGAATGGCGCGGGTACGCGGAGTGCTGGCGCGTGCCGCATGTCGAGATCACCAGTTGAAAAATTGCTGGTCTACCAGAAGGCGGTGGCCGCGGCCGACGCGATTGTTGCCCTCACCGACCGGCCGGCATTCGAGAACGATCCTGAATTGCGACGTCAACTCCGCGCGTCGTCCGGTCGGATTCAGTCCCACTTGCAGGAAGGCTCGGGCCAGGGAACTGACCGTCATTACGCGCACTACGTGTCGATTGCGCGCGGCAGCAGCAAAGAGGTGAAGGGCCACCTGCGCCGCGCGCTCGGGTGCCGGCTCATCACCGAGGAGGAGTACTGGCTGCACTGGCACCGCTTCGACGAAATCGCCGCGATGCTGTCGGGTCTGAAGAAATTCCTGGACGGCCAGGACGGCGAAGGTAACGCGGGTTAGCCCGAGCGAAACGTCAGTTGACGGGAGCCCCTGCGCGTGACGGCTGGCTCCCTGCAACTGACGCAAGGACTGGCCACTGACGACTGACGCAAGGACTGGCCACTAACGACTGAGGCAGGGACTGGCCACTGACGACTGACGCAAGCGAACGCCGCTGGGGAGTGCCCGGAACTACGCCGCCCGCCGGACGTCGTTTTCGACTTGGCCGTCTCTGATGTGGATCGCGCGATAGGCGAACGCCGCGACGTCGGGCTCGTGGGTGACGAGCACGATCGTGTTGCCCGCCTTGTGCAGCCGCTCGAACAACCCCATGATCTCGGCGCCGGTTTTCGAATCGAGGTTGCCGGTCGGCTCGTCCGCGAGCAGGATCGACGGGTTGTTGACCAGCGCGCGGGCGATGGCGACGCGCTGCCGCTGGCCGCCCGACAGCTCGTTGGGCCGGTGCGTCATACGCTCGGCCAGCTCCACCTTGTGCAGCGCCTGGCGGGCGCGGTCGAGCCGCTCCTTGGCGGGCACGCCAGCGTAGACCAGCGGCAGCTCGACGTTGTGCAGCGCCGTCGCGCGCGGCAGCAGGTTGAAGGTCTGGAAGACGAACCCGATCTCCTCGTTGCGGATGCGCGCCAGCTCGTTGTCGTTCATCTGGCTCACCTGCTTCTCGTTGAGCAGGTATGAGCCCTTGCTCGGCGTATCGAGGCAGCCGATGAGATTCATCAGCGTCGACTTGCCTGATCCCGACGGCCCCATGATCGCCACGTATTCGCCCCGCTCGATTTGAATCGAGACGCCGCGCAGCGCGTGGATTTCCTCCGCGCCCATTACGTAGGTTTTCCACAGGTCGACGGTTTCGATCAGCGCCATAGGTATCAAGACGTCAGACGAACCTCGGCGGCCGCTGGTTCCAGTTTCGCCACTCGGCAGTTCACGCGATGTCAGCGCGGGGCGAAACTATCGACTGGTTCACAGGTCTGCCGCCAAGCCTGGTTACTGGTGACTGGCACATCGGTCTGCTGCCAGGCCTGGTTACTGGCGACTGGTACATGGGTCTGCCGCCAGGACTGGTAACTGGTGACTGGCACATGGGTCTGCCGTCAGGCCTGGTTACTGGCGACTGACACATCGGTCTGCCGCCAGGACTGGTAACCGGTGACTGACGCATCGACTGACGCCACCGTCAGACCGCCGCGAAGTGCCCGGTGGCCACCTCCCGCAGCGCCGCGCCGCGATTGATGGTAGTCGGGTCCAGCACGATGCGGCTGCGCGGTGCGTCGGGATCCGGCACGGGGATCGCCGAGAGCAGCGCCTTCGTGTACGGATGCTGCGGCGCAGAAAATAGCGCGGCGGTCGGCCCCATCTCGACGATCTTCCCCAGATACATCACCGCAACCCGGCTGCAGACGTGTTCGACGAGCCGCAGATCGTGAGCGATGAAGAGATAGGTCAGCTTCAGCTGCTCCTGCAGATCCATCAGCAGGTTGACCACCTGCGCCTGCACCGACACGTCCAGCGCCGACACCGGCTCGTCGAGGATCACGAACGACGGGTTCAGCGCCAGCGCGCGTGCCAGGCCGATGCGCTGCCGCTGGCCGCCGCTGAACTGGTGCGGGTACCGATCGAGGTGCACCGGGTCGAGGCCGACGAGGCGGAACAGCTCCGCCACCCGCTCCCGCCGCTCGGCGCGTGACCCGAGCTCGTGGATGATGAGCGGCTCTTCGACGATCTGGCGCGCGCGCATCCGCGGGTTGAGCGACGAATAGGGATCCTGGAAGACGATCTGCATGTGGCGGCGCGCTTCGCGCATCCGCCGCCGCGAGAACTCGAGCACGTTGTCGCCGCGAAACCGCACCTCGCCCGAGGTCGGCTCTATGAGCCGCAGCATGCATCGGCCCGTGGTCGTCTTGCCGCTGCCTGATTCGCCGACCAGCCCGAACATCTCCCCTTCGTCGATGCTGAAGCTGATATCGTCCACCGCCGCGACGCGTGTGCCCGCGCGGAACAGGCCGGCATCGCGGGTGAACTGCTTGACGAGGTGCGAGACGTCAACGAGCGTCGGCATTGCGGATGGCCGCTTGCGGATCGTGGGGCGATGGTGAGGTCGCGTCGCGCGCGGCGAAGCGCCCATCGTGCAGGTAGCATTTCGCCAGCTGCTCCAATCCGGCGGGGTAGTCGGGCGGCGGCGCCGCCGTGCACGGCTCGAACCGATACGGACAGCGCGGGTTGAACGCGCAGCCGGGCGGCAGCGCCCCGAGCAACGGCACCGAGCCGTCGATGGCCCGCAGCTTCTGCCCCGGGCCGCCGCCGGGCATCGAGGCGATCAACCCGCGCGTGTAGGGATGTCCCGGGGTCCGGAAGATCGCGCGCACCGGGCCGGTCTCGACGATCCGTCCGGCGTACATCACCGCCACGCGATCGGCGGTCTCGGCGATGACGCCGAGGTCGTGGGTGATGAGCATCAGCGAGAGGTGCAGCGCCGATTTCATCTCGCGCAAGAGGTCGAGAATCTCCGCCTGAATCGTGACGTCGAGCGCCGTCGTCGGCTCGTCGGCGATGACCAGCGACGGCTGGCAGGCCAGCGCGATCGCGATCAGCACGCGCTGGCGCATGCCGCCCGACAGCTGATGCGGGTAGTCGTCGACGCGCGACGCCGGATCGGGGATGCGCACGGCGCGCAGTAGCTCGATCGCCTTCGCGCGCGCCTCGCGCCGGCTGGCGCGGCCGTGCACCAGCAGCGTTTCCGCGATCTGATCGCCAACCCGGAACACCGGGTTCAACGCCGTCATCGGCTCCTGGAAGATCAGCGCGATGCCGGCGCCGCGGACGCGCCGCATCGCCTTCTCGTCGACGGTCAGCAGATCCTGGCCGTTGAAGACGATGCGGCCGCCGGCGATCCGTCCCGGCGGCTGCACCAGCCGCATGAACGACAGCGCCGTCACCGACTTGCCGCTGCCCGACTCGCCGACGACCCCGAGCGTTTCCCCCTGGTTGATCGTGAAGCTGACATCGTCGACCGCCGCGACCGGCCCGCGCGGCGTGTCGAAGACGGTGGTCAGGTTCGAGACCTCGAGGAGGACGCTCACAGGCTGGAGGTCTCTTCGTGCTCGCCGAACACGGCGCGCATCGCGTCGGCGACTTCGCCGACGGTCGCCCTGGCCTCGACCGCGGCGACGATCGGCGGCACGAGGTTGGCGCCGCTCCGCGCGGCGGCCGACACCGCGTCGAGCGCCGCGCGCCACTCTCGCTCGCTGCGGCCGGCGCGGACGGCGCGCACGCGCTCGATCTGCTGCCGCTCGACGTCGGGATCGACGGCGAAGAGCGATTGCGACGGGGAGTCGCCGGCCGCGGACGCGTCGCGCCGCTCCTCGCTGAAACGGTTGACGCCGACGACGACCGCGGCGCCCGCGTCGACCGCAAGCTGCGCGCGATAGGCCGACTCCTGGATCTCGCGCTGGATCAGACCGGTCTCGATGGCGGCGAGCGTGCCGCCCTGCGCGTCGATGCGCGCGAGGATCTCCTCCGCGCCGCGCTCGATCTCGTTGGTCAGCGACTCGATCGCATACGAGCCGGCCACCGGGTCGATCGTGTTCGCGACGCCGCTCTCGGAAGCGATGATCTGCTGCGTGCGCAGCGCGATGCGCGCCGACTCCTCCGTCGGCAGCGCCAGCGCCTCGTCGCGGCCGTTGCAGTGCAGCGACTGGGTGCCGCCGAGCACGGCGGCGAGCGCCTGGATCGCCACGCGCACAATGTTGTTGTCGGGCTGCTGCGCGGTCAACGTGCTGCCGGCGGTCTGGGTGTGAAAGCGAAGCTGCTGGGCGCGCGGGTTGGCGGCATGGAAGCGGTCGCGCATGATCCGGGCCCACAGGCGCCGCGCGGCGCGGAACTTGGCGATCTCCTCGAGGAAGTCGTTGTGCGCGTTGAAGAAGAACGAGATTCGCTGGCCGAGCTGGTTGACGTCGAGCCCGGCGTCGATTGCCGACTGCACGTACGCGATCGCGTGCGCGAAGGTGAACGCGACTTCCTGCACGGCGGTCGATCCCGCTTCGCGGATGTGATAGCCGCTGATCGAGATGGTGTTCCAGTTCGGCAGCTCGCGCTCGCAGAAGGCGAAGATGTCGGTGACGATCCGCAGCGACGGGCGCGGCGGATAGATATAGGTGCCGCGCGCCACGTATTCCTTGAGGATGTCGTTCTGCACCGTCCCCGAGACCTCACGGGGCGCCACGCCCTGGCGCCGGGCGACGGCGACGTAGAGAGCGAGGAGGATGATCGCCGTCGCGTTGATGGTCATCGACGTCGAGACGCGATTGAGCGGGATGCCGTCGAACAGCGCCGCCATGTCCTCGATGGAATCGATCGCCACGCCGACGCGGCCGACCTCGCCGGCGGCTAGAGGGTGATCGGAGTCGTAGCCCATCTGCGTCGGCAGATCGAAGGCGACGCTCAACCCGTTGACGCCCTGGGCGAGGAGGTAGCGGTATCGCTGGTTGGATTCGGCTGCCGTCGCAAAGCCGGCGTACTGCCGCATCGTCCAGAGCCGGCCGCGATACATGGTCGGCTGAATGCCGCGAGTGAATGGGAATTCGCCTGGGAACCCGATGTCTGACGCGGCGTTGCGGCCGGCAAGGTCTTGCGCCGTGCGCACGGTCGCGCGCGACTGCGCTTGCGGAGCATCGATGGCCTTGCTCACAGGCGGCGATTGTACCGCGTGGCGCGGCGCGGTCCATTTCTCCGAACTGTAATTACGGTTCGGTAATTGTCGGGCTCCCTTTTATTCCCGTAAGTGCTTGACAGCGCGGCGTCTTAGGCTTAAACTCGACCTGCCTGCACGGTTGTTTTCTTAATCCGACTTATCGAACACGTCACGCGCCCGGTCCGTGTCTACCGTCCAGGTGTAGTCAGGCTTCGATCGGGAAGCGCCCCCGGAACTTGGACTCCGGCGGCGCAGGAGGGACGCAGATGGACGACGTCGTGAACCGGTTCGCACGAGAGCTGGCCGACGCGATTGCCGCCGCAGTCGCCGAAAATCCCCAGGTTGAAGCCTGCCGCGAGAAAGCGCGCGCCGCGGGATTCGAGATGAAAGTGACGCTCGAAGCCGTGGTGGGATTCGTCAGCCGCTCGCAGTCCTCCGCGCTGACCAAGGTGACCGCGCCGGCGCGGGTGGTCCAGCCCAAGCGCAGCCTCGAGGTGACGGCCAACGACCGCCGTTTCCTGCGCTCCCTCCGCATCGCCGCCGACGAGACCGCCGAATCGGTCGAATAGCCGGCAGCCTGCGGCGCACGATCAAAGCCCGGCGCGAAACGCGCCGGGCTTTTTTTCGTTTCGGCAGCCCTGAAAAGATGCGCTAGTGCTTCGCGGACGCCTGCTGCGCGACGCGCTGCGCCGCGGCCGCGGCCGCCGCCGGATCGCCCAGGTAGTAGTGGCGCAGCGGCTTCAGCGCGTCATCGAGCTCGTAGACGAGCGGGATGCCGGTGGGGATGTTCAGCTCGGCGATCGTCTGCGGATCGATCTGGTCGAGATACATCACCAGCGCGCGCAGGCTGTTGCCGTGCGCGGCGATGATCACGCGCTTGCCGCTGCGCACCGCCGGCGCGATCGTCTCGTGCCAGTAGGGCAGGAAGCGCGCGACGGTGTCCTTCAGCGATTCGGTGAGCGGCAGCTCCTGCGGCGTCAAGCCGGCGTAGCGCGGATCGCGCGACGGGTGGCGCGGGTCGCCCGGGTCGAGCGGCGGCGGCGGGATGTCGTAGCTGCGCCGCCAGATCTTGGTCTGCGCCTCGCCGTGCTTCGCCGCGGTCTCGGCCTTGTTCAGCCCCTGCAGCCCGCCGTAGTGGCGCTCGTTCAGCTGCCAGCTCTTGATCACCGGGATCCACAGCTGGTCGAGCGTGTCGAGCGCGATGAACAGCGTCCTGATCGCGCGCTTCAACACCGACGTGTAGGCGATGTCGAAGACGTAGCCGCCGTCGCGCAGCAGCCGGCCCGCTTCCGCCGCCTCCGCGCGCCCCTTGTCGGTGAGGTCGACGTCGGTCCAGCCGGTGAAGCGGTTCTCCTGATTCCACGTGCTCTCGCCGTGGCGGAGCAGGACGACCTTATGCACGCACCGCGCTCCTTCCGGCGAAGCGCGCGGCGGCGCCGAGCTCCTCTTCGATGCGCAGCAGCTGGTTGTACTTGCACACCCGATCCGTGCGGCTCGCCGATCCGGTCTTGATCTGGCCGGCCGCGGTGCCGACCGCGAGATCGGCGATCGTCGAATCCTCGGTCTCGCCGGAACGGTGCGAGATGATCGTCGCGTAGCCGGCGGCGGCAGCCATCCGCACCGCGTCGAGCGTCTCGGTGACCGTGCCGATCTGATTCAGCTTGACGAGGAGCGCATTGCCGACGTGATCCGCGATCCCTTTCTTCAGAATCTCCGGGTTGGTCACGAACACGTCGTCGCCGACCAGCTGCACCTGCGCGGACAGCGTGCTGGTCAGAAGCTTCCAGCCCTCCCAGTCGCTCTCGGCCAACCCGTCCTCGATCGACACGATCGGGTATTGCCGGAGCCAGTCCTGGTAAAGCCGGATCATCTCCTCCGACGTGCGATCGGGCTCGCCCGATTTCTTGAAGGTGTAGCGGCCATCCTTCCACAGCTCGCTCGATGCCACGTCGAGCGCGATGAACACATCCTGTCCGGCCTTCAGCCCTGCCTTGCCGACGGCCTCGAGGACGACCTCCAGCGCTTCGCGGTTCGACTTGAGGTTCGGCGCGAAGCCGCCTTCATCGCCGACGCCGGTCGACTGGCCGCGTCCCTTGAGGATCCCTCGCAGCGCGTGGAAGATCTCCGCGCCCATCCGCAGCGCTTCGCCAAACGAGGGCGCGCTCAGCGGCATGACCATGAATTCCTGGAAGTCGACGCTCGAGTCGGCGTGCGCGCCGCCGTTGAGGATGTTCATCATCGGCACCGGCAGCGTGTACTGGTCGTTGCCGTAGAGCGCGCCGAAATGGCGGTAGAGCGGCACCTTGCGCTCGGCCGCCTCCGCGCGTGCCGCCGCCATCGACACGCCCAGCAGTGCGTTGGCGCCGAGACGGCTCTTGGTTGGCGTGCCGTCGAGCGCGATCATCGCCGTGTCGAGCCCACGCTGATCGAGATCGCGTCCCTCGATGGCGCGCGCGATCTCGCCGTTGACGTTGGCGACCGCTTTGCGCACGCCTTTTCCGCCGTACCGCGTCTTGTCCCCGTCGCGCAGCTCCAGCGCCTCGCGCTCGCCGGTCGACGCGCCCGACGGCACCGCCGCCCGCGCCGAGAGGCCCGACCCGAGCAAGACCTCGACTTCCACCGTTGGATTGCCGCGGGAATCCAGGATCTCGCGGCCGTGCACCTTCGCGATCTTCACCCGCCACCACCTTTTCGATCGGCTTCAGCCTCGAACCGCAGCGCCTCTTCGCCCGGCTGACCGATCAGCGGCTCGTCGTCGATCGTGACCACCACGATACCCGAGTCGGTGACCGTATGGCGCCGGCGATCTTCGTCCGGGTTGTAGCCAATCAGCGCGCCGCGCGGGATCAGCACGTCGCGATCGATGATCGCGCGGCGGATGCGCGCGTGGCGGCCGACGCGGACGCCGGGCATCAGGATGCACTCGTCGATTTGCGAGAAGCTGTGGACGCGCACGTTCGGACACAGCACGCTGCCGGTGATCGTGCTGCCCGAGACGATGCAGCCGGGCGAGATCACCGAGTCGAGGGCATGGCCGCAGCGGCTGCCGGTTTCCGCGAACACGAACTTGGCCGGCGGCGCCTGCGGCTGGTAGGTGCGCAGCGGCCACTCCGGATCGTAGAGGTTGAACTCCGGGTTCACCTGGCACAGATCCATGTTCGCCTCGAAGTAGGCGTCGAGCGTGCCGATGTCGCGCCAGTACTTCGAGGCCTTCTTGTTCTCGTCGTAGAACCGGTAGGAGTAGACCGGCGACTGATGGATCAGCGCCGGGATGATGTCCTTGCCGAAATCGTGGGTCGTCGGCTGGTTGGCGTCGGCCTCGAGCGTGTGGACGAGGATGTCGGTATCGAAGATGTAGACGCCCATCGACGCCAGCGCGAAATCGGGCGAACCCGGAATCGCCATCGGATTCTGCTTCGGCTTCTCCTGGAAGCCGGTCACGCGCTCGCTCTCGTCGACGACGATGATGCCGAAGCGGCTGGCTTCGGTAATCGGGATCTCGATGGTCGCCAGCGTCACCGCCGCGCGCCGCTCCTGGTGCAGGCGCAGCATGCGCGCGTAGTCCATCTTGTAGACGTGATCGCCCGACAGCACGACGAGGTAGCGCGGGTTCTCGCGCATGATCGAGTAGAGGTTCTGGTAGACGGCGTCGGCCGTGCCTTGATACCAGTGCTCGCTCACCCGCTTCTGCGGCGGCAGGATCTCGACAAACTCGCCGAGCTCCTCTGAGACGATGCTCCAGCCCATGCGGACGTGCCGGTTGAGCGAGAGCGACTTGTACTGGGTGGCGATGAAGATGCGTCGCAGCCCCGAGTTGAGGCAGTTGCTCAGGACGAAGTCGATGATCCGGTAGGGGCCGCCGAAGTAGACCGCGGGCTTGGCGCGCTCCTTGGTGAGCGGATACAGCCGCTCGCCGGCGCCGCCGGCGAGCACGATGACCAGGCTGTCGTCGAGCAGCGCCGACATCCGGGCCTCGTCAGCTCCTGCGCAGGACCACGCGCGCGGGGGCGCCGTCGGCGCCGACAATCCGCAATGGCAGACAAATCATGTCGTAGAAGCCGGGGTCGACCTCCGCCAGGTTCAGCCCTTCGATCACGATCGTCCCGGCGCCGAGCAGCACACGGTGCGCCGGCGCGCCGGGCGTCCGGAACTTTTCGACCGAGAGGTAGTCGACGCCGAGGACCTTGATGCCGTGATCGACCAGGTGCCGGGCGGCCGACTCGGTGACGCCGACGTAGTCGGCGTGAAATTCCGGCGATCCCCACAGCCGCGAATTGTGGGTCTTGATCAGCAGGCGGACGTCCTCGGAGAGGTCGATCTGACTGAAATCGTCGGCCGCGATGCCGCTTCGCGATGCCACCTCGATCACCCGGGTCCGGCCGATCAGCATCTCGAGCGGCAGCGCCTCGGTGCCCGGGCCGTTGTCGAAGAAGTGTCGCGGGGCGTCGACGTGCGTGCCGGTATGCGCGCTCATGTGCACGGTCGAGACGTTGGAGCTGTCGCCCCGGGCGAGCCGTTTCACCGGCTCCAGGCTGAACGGCGTGTTGTTCGGGTACGTGGGCAATCCGGCGTCGAGGGGGACCGAGACGTCGATGAGCTTCATGGATGGGGCAAGGGCCGGATGATAGCACACGGGCGCGACCCTCAATCCCGGGGAAAGTGCTGCGCGTAGAAGGGTTTGACTTGGTCCGCCGACGGTGCCTATGATTGGCTGTTCGGCGTGAACCATTCACTGCTTGTTATAGGGAGACTAGGCTTTATGACGCAGCGGCGTGGCGCGCTCGCGCTCACGGTTTTCGTGTTGATCGCCTCCACCAACGCCCTCCTCGGCCAGAGCAAAGACGACAAGAAAAAGGACGAGGCGCAGAAGAAGGAAATTGCCAATGTCGTCAAGATCGTCGACGGGGTTGCGGCGGGGCAGCCGGCGGCGAACGATCTGTCGCTCGCGTGGGTGCGCGAGGACGTGCTGAAGGCGCAGGGCAACAAGCAGTACGTGCCCTTCACCGTCCAGATCGACCCGTCGAAGTTGGGCACGCCGAACGTCGCGTTCTACTGGCGCGTGGTCTCCAAGAACGCGGCCGCGCCGGAGCCCGCCGCGGCCGCCAAGAAAGACGACAAGGACAAGAAAGACAAAGACCAGGGCAAGAAGGGCGACTTCGCCTACGAGGACATCACCTTCGTGCCGGTGACGCAGGGGCAGACGCCGTTGCGCATCTCGCGCTCGTTCACGGTGCCGGCCGGCGACTACGAGGTCTTCCTGGTCGCCAAGGAACCGGCGCCGGAGAAGGCGCCGAAGAACGCGCCGCCGCCGAAGATGTCGCTGCTGAAGCAGTCGGTCACCGTGCCCGACTTCTGGAACAACGAGCTGTCGACCAGCTCGGTGATCGTCGCCCAGCGCATCGATCCGCTGCCGGCGCCGCTGACGCCGCAGCAGCAGGCGGACCGGCCCTACGCGCTCGGGATGATGGAGATCGTGCCCAGCTTCGACACCAAGTTCGCGAAGAAGGCCGAGCTCTCTACTTTCATGCTCATCTACAACCCGAAGGTCGACGCCGCCAACAAGCCCGACGTCACTGTCGAGTACAACTTCTATCAGAAGCCTGCCGGCGCGCCGGAGAAGTTCTTCAACAAGACCAACCCGCAGGCGCTGAACGCGCAGACGCTGCCGCCCAACTTCGATCTCGCCGCTGGCCATCAGCTGCAAAGCGGGCAGGCGGTGCCGCTGGCGTCGTTCCCCGAAGGCGACTACCGGCTCGAGATCAAGGTGACCGACAAGATCGCGAACAAGACGCTGACACGGGAGCTCAATTTCACGGTCAGCCCGTCCTGAGCCGTAGCGAGCGAGAGCGGGAGTACACATGAGCGCTTCTTCCAGAATGACGGCAGCAGTCGTCGGCGGTCTGGCGCTTTTCTGTCTCTCCACTCCGCTCGGCGCGCAGGTGCCTGAGCTTCGACCCATCGCGCACATCGCCTCGGTCGGGGCCGGTTCGATCGAGGGCAACGTCCAGGACGAGATGGGCGCGCCAATTCCCGGCGCGATGATCTCGGCCCTCGGCGCGACGACCGCGTTTGCGGTCAGCGATCGGACGGGACGATTCGAGATTCGCTCGCTGTCTCCGGGCGCCTACCTGGTGCGGGCGCACCTGACTGGCTACGTCGCCTCGCGGGGCCAGGTGATCGAAGTGCGCGCCAGCGGCCGCGCCTCGTCGTCGATCGCGCTGCGGCATGCGAGCTCCAGCACCGCCGTCTCGTCGTATCCCGTGCTCGCCGCGGGCGTCGGCGTGCCGGCGCCGCCGTCTGACCCCGAAGGCACCAGCGGCGCCGCGGCGCCGGTCGAGCCGGGCGCCGGGGACAACGGCGGCTCACGCAACGACGATCACGGCGAGATCGCCTGGCGGCTGCGTCATGCGCGGCGGGCGATCCTGAAAGACGTCGAGATTCCCGACGATGTCTTCGGCGGCGAGGAAACGGTCGACCCGGGTTCGTTCGA
>Ga0111538_10006271_pt1 | contig 16120 bp, 17 predicted proteins | sample SoiMethybrSBSTD1_FD_79669 | JGI IMG/M metagenome (GOLD analysis project Ga0111538, IMG submission 79669) | Bulk soil microbial communities from a Populus tree surrounding site in Tennessee, USA - Soil MetaG P. TD hybrid SBSTD1 (version 2)... | ecosystem: Environmental > Terrestrial > Soil >...
GACTTCCACAATGCGCCGAGAACGAAGCCCAGCACTGCCGCGACCGCGAGCGTCGCCATCGGCTGATCCTTGACTGACTTGTCAACCGCGCCCTTGAAGTTGCCGGCAACCTCCTGCACGCGCTCGCCAGCCTCGCGACCCTGCTCGGCCACGCGATTGGCGATGTGCTCGGCTTGCTCCGCCGCGCTCTTGAATTGATCGGTGGCCTTGTCCGCCATCCGCTCGAACTGGTCCGTCGCCTTTTCCTTGATGTCGTGCGCCGCGCCCGAGTAGCCCTGGTTGCGGGTCTGGGTCTGTGCCATTGTGCTTGCTCCGAGTTTGCTTAGCTGAAGCTATTTCGGAGAGACAACGCTGCTGTCCGCAATTCGTTCACTCGGGGAGCTCGGGCTTTTGCTCGACGAGTGCGTGGCTTAGCGTCACACTGAGCGCGATCAGCAGCGGCACGGCCACGAACGCGCCGACAGGCCCCCAAAGCCACGTGCAGAAGGCCACTGCCAGAAATACCGCGAACGGATTGAGCTCCAGCCGGCGCCCCATCAGGGCCGGCGTCAGAAACTGGCCCTCGACGCAGACTATGGCGAGAAAGATCACGGGGGCCACGACGGCCTCGGTAAGCGTCGGGAATGTCAGCAGTCCCGCGACCATGAGAGTGCCGACAACGACCGCCGGGCCTATGTAAGGTACGTAGTTGAGCACCCCCGCCAGCACCCCCCAAAGCAGCGGATTGGGCAAGCCGACTGCCCAGGCCAGGCCTGCCGTCACGATACCCAGGCAGAAGTTCACGAGCGTGAACCTACCAAAGTAGGTCGTCATCTGCTCGTCGATGTCGCTCAGGGCCCGCAAGGTCGCCAGGCGCGTGTCACGGTCGCGCAGGAAATAGACGAGGGCGTTGCGCAACCGCTGCTGATAGACGAGGTAGAAGACGAGCGCACCGATACACAGGACGAATTGGCTGACCGCCGGTGTGACAATGGAGAAGATGGTTGCAACCATCGTATCGGACTGCGCCTCGACTTTGAGCGTGGCGCCCGTGCCCACACCGGCGCCGATGGTGTTCAGCGTCTTGCGGATCTCCTCCAGGGCCACAAGCGGCTGGTTCATCGTGCGCAGCTTGTCCTGCAGCACCACGCCGATCTCGCTGGCGCGTCCGAGCCACACGCCGATCGGCGTTGAAAGCAGTGACAGCAGGAGCACGATCAACAGGGCCAGAGCGAGCGTAACCGCGACCGCGGCGGCCACGCGCGGCACGCGATGCGCCTGCATCCACTTGACGAGGGGAAGCACGATGGTGGCGATCACCCAGGCAAGCACGACCGGCACGATGACAGGGCGCCCCACATAGGCGCACCACAGCAGCGCCAGCACGAACAGGCCGATCAATGCCACCTGACTGGCGCGCCTCAGGGGATCGCGCGGCTCGGACTTTGCCGCCGCACGCGCAGCATTGGGGCTCGCCGCGGTCTCATGCCCGTTTTTCGGCCTTGCCGTGCTCGTCATGGCGCCGTGCTCCGCGACAGGAAGGTCTCCTTGATCACGCGGCCCGCGCTCGCCGCCTGCGACCAGACGGTGGCCCAGTTCGACGCGCTCTTGATATCGCTGAGCGTGCGCAGCAGGCGGGCGCGCTGCGCCGCCGGCGTCAGCTCGATGAGCTTCGCCCACAGCGCGTCGATGTTGTAGGGAGCAACCGCGATGTCGGCGCGCACCGGCACGATCTCGTCGGCGGCAAAACCGAGGTCGCGGCCGGCAGCCTGCATGGCAGCGCGGATCGAGCCCGCCTTGCTGTTGCTGCCAGCCGACAGATCGTAGGGCGGATCCCATTCGAGGAACGGCCGCAGCTGATCTATGTGGGTGAGAACGAGCAGCATCGGCGGGCGATGCCTGTTGGGCGCCGCTGCGAAGTGGGCGCGAATGGCGGCAAGGGCGCGCGCATCGACATCGCGAGCCGCGCGCGCGGCAGAGACCACCCACAGCACCATGTCGCAGTCGTCGGCAGCCTCGAGCAGGGCCGGGATCTGCGCGTCGCCAGACAAGCCCGGGCTGTCGATGACGAGCGCGGTCGGCAGGCCTTCGTGCGTCAGTCGGTAGCCGGCAAAACGCTCCGTTGCCGGAAGCGCATCGACGGCGGCCTCTACAGCGTTGGCGAGGGCATTGACGAGGGTCGACTTGCCCGCGCTCACCTGGCCACCCACCAGGATGCGAATGGGCTCGGCCTCGCGCGCCTGGCCTTCCGCCAGGTCCTGCCGCGAGGCGGCGGATACGTGCGCGTGCAGCTGCGTGTCGGTGACGAGCAGGTTGCCGCCGTAAAGATCGATGCCCGCCCGCCCGATCTCCCTGACGAAGGCGCGCCCGAGCCGGGCCGCCACATGCTCCCGGCCGGCCTCGTACAGGCGGCGCGTGAACTGCTCGCGCAGCTCATGTGTGGCGGCCGTCATGGGATTCAGGAGGCGGACGACGCGCCACAGGTCGTAGCCCTTCTCCGCGAGCTGGATCGCGCCGCGCCAGCGATAGAGCCACATCAGCTGCGCCACGGTGATGCGATCGCCCAGCGGAAAGCTGTCGACCACGAAGCCGCGCAGGTTGGAGCTGGCGCGCTCGATGACCGCGAGCGCCTCCGGCACCGTGAATTGCAGCAGCGGGTCGCCGCGCTCGGGATGCAGGCGCCGCGCCACGGTCTCGATCGTCTCCAGGGCAAGGCCGAGCACTGCATCCCGGCTCGAAAGGCGGTCTGAACCCACCGTCGCCGCCAGCTTCCTCACATCGTCCCAGGCCTCGGCCTGCCGCGGCGACCAGCGGCCGTCCGTGGGCTCGGCGGCGGCGTCCGTTTCCGGAGCCAGAACAGAAGGCGAGGGCAGGAGCAGGCGACGCTGCAAGGCATAGACGGCGGCAACCACCGCGCAGGCGACGATCGCCCAATGGAGGAGATAGCCCTGCTGCCAGAGCCACACGCCTCCGAGCGGGATCAGGCTGGCGGTGGGCAGCACCAGCGCAACGACCAGGAGTGCGACGCGGGGTAGGCTCGGCGATGCCGAAACGCGCGGTTCCTTGCCTGGCTTCGTCATCGCTGGCCTGCTCCCTTGCCGCCCGCCCCACGCGCCTTCGCCAGGCCGAAAGCCTGCTGCAGGGCCTCGCGGTAGACCGACGCCACCTCCGCCGTGCGCCGACCCTGCTGGCGCCGTATCAGAAAATAGGTCGCGGCCTTGCCCATCGCGTAGGTGGCGGCGAAGCTTGCCGCTGCAGCGGCCGCGGCACCCGCCGTCTGACCGTACACCGGGATCAGCTTGACCAGTTGCCGCACACCGAAGCTCGAAGCCGTACGGACGAGCACACCGACGCCGAGCGCAGCCGCGAACTCGGTGTAGGCGCGCTTGTCCCAGGTCGCACCGCAGAGCTTGGCAAGCTGCTGCAGCATGGCCGCCTGTACCACGGGCACCGCGACCGCGCCGGCCACGGGCACGGCATCGCTGGCACCCGCCGCGAGTGCAAAGCCCAGGATATGCGCGCCGAGCTTGCCCGACAGGGTATCGTCGTTGGCGCCAGGCAGTTCGGCGAGCGCGACGGCCACGGCGGCCGGCGCGGCAGAGATCAGCGCATCGATGAAGGCTTCGCGGCCGTAACCTGCAGGCTCGAAGCCGTCACCGGGCTGCGTGAAGTCGATGGGCACGCAGATCGGTGGCTGCCGGCCCGGCAGGCCTTCGAAAGCGCGGCGCTGGTAGGCGAGCGCACGGACGAGATCGTTGGGTACATCGGCCGGCCAGGGCTCGGCGGCGAAGGGGTAGGGGACGATGTGCCTGCCGCCGGGCGGGTAGGCCTCGTGCAGCGTGGTCTGCGCGACGACGACGGGCCAGTCCGGGTGGCGCAAGCGGGCGGCGCGGATGACGTCCAGCACTTGCTGCTGCTCGGAATCACGGACCTTCATGACGGCCAGCAGGAGATGTGCGCGCCCTTCGCAGAAGGCAATGTCCTCGGCCGGGTCGTAGGCGACCTCGCCGAGACCGCGCGTATCGAGAAAACGCAGGATGGGAGCCTCACCTGGAAAATCAAAGACGCGTGCCGTCTTCGTGCAAGCCTCAAAGCCGCTGCCGATCTCCGCGTCGCGAGCCTGCGTCAGCTCGCGGATGATCGACGTCTTGCCGCTCTGCACCTTGCCCAGCAGCCAGACCACAGGGGCCGATTGCCGGGCACGTTCGGCGATGGGCGCGTGTGCTGCCTCAGAGGTGCTCATCGCCTGTCCATCATCGTCGAATGCTGTCCAAGAACGCGCCAGCAACGGCTGCGGTTTCACTCAAGCCCAAGTCTACGTGGGGAAGCGTGCGCGCGCATCAAGAGCGCGGGCTTGACTGGAACCGCAAACCCATACGCGGCGTTCCTCTGCTGAACTGTGACAACGGGCCACCGCGCCGCGGGGCCAAGAGCCAAGGAGCTTCGTCGTGGGTAACCTGCTTCACTATGCGCTGGTGTTCCTCATCGTCGCCCTGATCGCTGCGGCGGTCGGCTTCGGCGGCGTCGCCGGCTTCGCTATGGAAGCCGCCCGTCTGCTGTTCTGGGTGTTCATCGTCCTCTTCGTCATCTCGCTGATCGCGGGGTTGGTGCGAAGGGCGTAACTGACCTCCCTTCGGTCCGATCGGATCAGCCAAAGTTCCATCCCCGGTGCCCGGGTGGTCTTCGGATCGCCTGGGCATTGGCGTTGCTGGGGAAGTGACTGAGGCTGGCGACCCGCAAGAAAAAGGGCCCGGCAACGGGCCCTTTTGCGCCGGATTGCGACGTGCGCGCTCACCAGTAGGGAGGGGCGTTGTAGTAGCTGTGTGTCTTGGTCTCCCAATTGCGGTCGGACCAGGAATCATCGCTGAACGCGGGGGCATCGCGCAGCTGCGCCTCGGTCACGCTGGTCTCGTAACCGTCGAGCTTGGTGTTGTACTTGAGGGCCGACCAGGGCAGGGGATAGTGACTGTGGCCGAGGCCAAGGAAACCGCCGAAGCTCATCACGGCGTAGGCGACACGGCCCGAGACTTTGTCGATCATCAGGTGATCGACCTCTCCAACCTTCTTGCCTTTGAGATCGTAAACGTTCGTGCCCTCCACATCCTCGCTCGAGATGAGCTGACGGTTGGGGTGCGCTGTCGCATATGCCACGGGTGAACCTCCATTGCAGTTTGATCACATGGGTAAACTCGGCATCTCCCTCGCTGTTCCCCAGTGCGCCGAGTGCCCGCCGCTCCTGCTTGCTCGCGGGAACTTCGCCGCCGGCACCACGTTGACCCAGCGATGCTGCATTCGGGGAGGAGGCCAACGTGACCGAGACCGTGGAAGGAAAGATCAGGGAGACGCCGGTCGAGGCGCGGCAGGGCACAGGTCCGAGGGCCACAGTCACCGTGCTGACGTTCTCGCTGTTCATGGCAGCCGTGGCCGGCAGCGCACTGCTGGCCTACTTCGTCGCCTCGTGAGCGAGGCGCCTACCTGCGCCGGAGGGTGAGCGCGGTCCAGCCGGCCCGACTCGTCTGATCGAGCTGCTGGAAATCCGCATTGAGATAGCGGGCGCGCACCTCGCGCGCCTGCGCATCGAGCAAGCCGGAGAGCACGACGACGCCGCCGGGCTCGAGCGCGCGGCGTATCGCCGGCGCGAGCGCCAGGAGCGGCCGGGGCAGGATATTCGCAAGAATGAGATCGAAGGAACCCGCGGCGCGCAGCGCGGAGTGTGCGAGGCCTGAACCGTCGAGGACTGCCACGCGCGCGCCGACGCGGTTGAGTCGGACGTTCTCTCTGGCCACCGCCGTCGCCACCAGATCGTTGTCGACGGCCAGAACGCGGGCCTTCGGCAGAGCACGGGCGGCTGCAATGGCCAGCACGCCGCTGCCGCAACCGAGATCCAGAACGCGCGCGAAACGGCGAGTTCGGGCGAGGCGGTCGAGAGCCTCAAGGCATAGCGCCGTCGTCGCGTTGTGACCGGTGCCAAAGGCCTCGCCGGCCTCGATCTCGATGGCCGTGCGGCGCATGCCGCCGACGCGCTGGCGGTCGTGGCTGCCGTGCACGCGGAAGCGCCCCGCGGCGATAGGCGGCAGCGAGGCCTGCGACAGGGCAACCCAATTCTGCTCGGGAACCAACTCGACGCTCAGCGCGCCGAGCGTGCCGGCAAGCGGCGCCAGGACCTCGTCAAGGGCGGCGCGCGAAAACTCGCCGTCGTAGTAGGCCTCCACCACGAAGCCCGCCGGCAGCGCCTCGAACAGGGTAACGGCCAACGCTCCCGGCGCGTCCAGGGCGCCCAGGGCGGCGCAGGCGGCACGCCCCGCCTCCAGATCAACAGCGCTCACGCGCAGCTTGAAGAGTGACATGGCCGGCGTTGGAGCACGCCCGCGCCGGCCGCGCAATCCGTAGCCGCAACCCTATGGCCTGGCTGGCGCCTTCTGCTCGTTCTCCTCCACCATCACGTCGACCACAACGCTCCCGGCCTTCTCGAAGACGAGGGTCAGCTTGAAGGTGCCGTGGGCATCGAGGCGCTTCTTCACTCCGGTCAGCAGCACATGCGCTCCCTTGATCGTCAGGTCCACCTCATGACCGGCCGGAATGGGAACGGCGGGCAGCGGCTTGGAGGAGACGGTTGCTCCCGCATCTGCCGCCTCGCGCAACTCCACCTTGGCGGCCACTGGACTGGACGCGCGCAGCAACCGCTCAGGTGCGCCCGACGTGTTCTTGATCGTCATGGAGACCCGGGCAGCGCCGCCGGTTCCGGAGGCGGCGAACGTCCAGGGATGCACGATCTCGAGTCCCTTCACCTTGTGGCTATGCGCCATAACCGCCAGCGGCGCGAACGCCACCGCCAGCAGCACGAGGGCCAGGCCGTGAGCCCGGCGCAGGATCGGGTTCAAAACGCCACCGCCACGCCGGTCAGCAGCCGCCAGGTCGGCTCCGCCTGGATGCCGTTGAGGTGGTTGACGACAGGCACGCCGACCGACACGAAGCCGGACCACGTGTCGTATCCGAGACGCAAACCCGGCGACAGGTAGACCACATTGCCGCCGGAGAAGGGGTCCCTCACGCCGGCCTCCACCGTGTAGTCCTGCCACTCGCCATTGAGCTCCAGCACGAGGTCGAGCGTGTGCGAGGGAGCGGCCGCCACCTCCTTGTGCAGGTGTCGTTTGCCGCCGCTCTTCGGACCGCCGTGGTACATGGGCTCGGGCAGCGGCTCGGCCGGTGAGGCCGACGTCGCACCAAGGCGCATGGGGCCTCCAGGAGCCGCGAGGCCGCCCGTGCCAGCCAGGCGATAGGAGACGGCGGCGTTGTAGTGGAAGCGGTCGCCGAGGTTGGTGGCCTGCGCGCCTTTGGTAGCCAGGTGATAGAGCACGTTGGCATCGAACGACCAGGCCCCCTCACGCCGGGTCACGGCGAGGCCGAAGAGGCCGTCCCAGGAACCGCTGCCCGGCTGGAACTCGGTTTCGAAGCGCACGCCGTAGTTGTCGTCGACATCGGTCTGGCCCGTCGGCGCCTTGATGCCGAGCAGCAGGGCCATCTCGGTGCGGGTCGCCCGGTTGTTGAGGAACCGGTATTGGCCAAGCACGGAGAGGTCGCCGATGCCGGCGGAATCGCCGCGCACATCGACCGTGTTGCCGGCAGGCCCGTGCGAATGGTGGCCCTCGCGGATGTCCTGCCGGATCACCACAGGCAGCCGGGCGATCACGGTGAGGTCGTTGGTGAGGCCGTAGGCATAGACAAGCGTGGGCGCCAGGATCGCATCCAGGCTGTGCACGTGCAGATGCTGGCCGGCGAACGCCTGCAGTTGGGCATCGCTGAACGGATCGACTTTGACCATCTCGAAGTAGACGGCCGCGGCGCTCGAGCCCTGCTCGAGGGTCGTGGCGGGAATGGTGGCGATGGGTCCGCCGCCGCCGGCGGATGAGACGCCGGAGGGGTGGTGGGGATGGGCATCGGGAATGAAGGCGAGCATGGCCATGGCCACGCCGGGTAGCAGTCTCGAAAGCATGTGGACTCTCCACGAAGAAGAAAACTGCGCCCGCTGGGGCGCACGACTGGCCGGCGCGCCGGCCATGGCTTCACGCGGAGAGGGGCGGAGCGCGGCTGCCGATGCCGCCGAGGCTGAGGCGTGCGGCAAACGAGCTTGCGCGTTCGGACTGCGGCCACAGAACGGCTGGCAGCGCAAAGACGATGGCAACGAAGAGGATGGCAATGGCGAGCGCCGCCTTGGCGAGCGTCACGCAGGCCGGGCAATGCTCACCGGAGGGTGTCTTGACGGGCTTGCCGTCGCTGTCGAGCTCGCCCCACACGGGACCGTGCGGGGTGCAGATGACGAGCGCGCCGAGCACTTCGTCCGTGATCTGCATCGCCTTGCTGGCGGCACCGTTGCCGAACGCGCCGGCAAGCACATTGCCCAGGAGTGCAATGATGCCGAGCCAGGCCACGAGGTGCTTGCGCGTGAGCGCGACGATCATGGCGCCGACACTAGGCGTGAGCGACACCATGGGTCAATCGGTTCGGGTGACACACTCCACAGCGTCTTGCTGCGGGCTCACCTTTTGGCGGCGAGTTCGCCTGCCAGCGCCCGCTCGATCAGGCGGCGCGTGTTCTCGACGCCGTAGAGCGCGACGAAGCTGCCGAAGCGGGGCCCTCGCTCTTCGCCCAGCAGCACCGAGTAGATGGCGTTGAACCACGCGTTCGACACGCCCGGCTTGTCGGGCGTGGCGCCCTTCGCGTTGAAATCCTGGTAGCGCGGAATGCTGCGCCCGACGTCGTAGATAAGGCCCTGCAGTTCCTCCGCGGTGGGCGCTTCACCGGCCTTGCCGAGCACCTCGCGCAGCGCGCGCAGGGCCTCCGCCTCGACCTCGTCGGGCAGGCGGAACGTCTTGCGGGGCGCGACGAAGTCCTCGTAGTAGCGGACCGCATAGCCCGCGAGCTGGTCGAGCAGCGGATGCGTCTCGGGGCTTGCGTCCGGCGCGTGGCGGCGGATGAAGCCCCACAGCACCTCCTTGTCGTGCGCATTGGAGGCTGCCACGAGATTGAGCAGCAGGCCGAAGGTGATCGGCAGCTCGGCAGCCGGCGGCGCGCCGGAATGGATGTGCCACACCGCATTGTCGAGGCGACCCCTCGCGTCCTGCCGGGGATAGGCGGCGAGGAACTGCAGATACTCGTCCACCGTGCGCGGGATGACGTCGAAGTAGAGCTTCTTGGCGGCTTTCGGCTTCTGGAACATGAAGAGCGAAAGGCTCTCGGGCGAGGCGTAGGCCAGCCACTCGTCTAGGGTAAGGCCGTTGCCCTTCGACTTGGAGATCTTCTCGCCCTTGTCGTCAAGAAACAGCTCGTAGTTGAAGCCCTCGGGCGGTGTGCCACCCAGCGCGCGGCAGATCTTGGACGACAGCGTCACCGAGTCGATCAGGTCCTTGCCGGCCATCTCGTAGTCGACGCCGAGCGCGGTCCAGCGCAGCGCCCAGTCGGCCTTCCACTGGCACTTGACGTTGCCGCCAGTCACGCTCGTCTCGACCTTCTTGCCCGTGTCGGGATCGACGTAGACGACGGTGCCCTTGCGGGGATGGCGCTCCACCATCGGCACCTGCAGGACCTTGCCGCTGGTCGGCGAGATGGGCAGGAATGGCGAGTAGGTGGCGCGGCGCTCTGGTCCCAGGGCCGGCAGAATGATGTCCATGACCTTGTCATAGACCTTCAGCATTCTGATCAGCGTCTCGTCGAACATGCCGGCCTTGTAGCACTCGGTGGCCGACAGGAATTCGTAGGCGAAGCCGAAGCGGTCGAGGAAACGGCGCAGGCGCGCGTTGTTGTGCGCGGCAAAGCTCGGATACTCGTTGGAGAACGGGTCGGGCACGGCCGTCAGGGGCTTGCCGATGTACGCGGCCAGCATCTCCTTGTTGGGCACGTTGTCGGGCACCTTCCTCAGGCCATCCATGTCATCGGAGAAGCAGACGAGCCGGGTGCTGCGCTTGCCCTCGGTCAGCACCTCGAAGGCGAGGCGCACCATGGTGGTGCGGGCGACCTCGCCGAAGGTGCCGATGTGCGGCAGCCCGGAGGGTCCGTAGCCGGTCTCGAAGAGCACCGTCTTGTCCTTGCCCCCGGGCAGGGCCTCGAGCCGCTTGATCAGCCGGCGCGCCTCCTCGAACGGCCAGGCGCGCGCGTCCTGGGCGGCGGCGGTGAGGGATGCGTCGAGCGGCAATGCCATGTCGGTTGCGTCCTTGCATGTCCGGCCGTTGGCCCGGACCTCAAAATCCGGCCTTGGCGTAAGGCCGGGGGCGGCGGCGGACGGTATTGACCGCGCGAAGTGGCGTCAATTCTTGGCTGCGGGCCGCAGCGCCGGGGCGGCCAGCGCCGCCTCGATGGCCTTGGTCAGCTCCGCCGACAAGGGCTCCACTGCCGAGCCGTATCCGGCAATGAGCCGGCCGTCGCGACCGACCAGATACTTGTGGAAGTTCCAGCGCGGCGCGTTGGCCGCGCCCAGTGCCGCGCCGGCCCAGCGATAGAACGGGTGCGCTGCACCACCCTTGACGACCTCCTTGGTCGTAAGCGGGAAGGTGACGCCGAAGGCGCCCTGGCAGAAGGCCTGGATCTCGGACTCCGCCTTCGGCTCCTGTGCGCCGAAATCGTTGGAGGGCACGCCGATGACGACGAGGCCCTTCTCGCGATAGCGCTCCCACAGCCCTTGCAGGCCTTCGTACTGGCGGGTGTAGCCGCAGAACGAGGCCGTATTGACCACGAGCAGCACCTTGCCGCGCCACTGCGCAATCGGCATGCGTCCGCCCTCGATGGCCTGGAAGCCGTGATCGAAGGCGCCGGCGGGCTCGGCTGCCGTTGGAGCGTGTGTCATGGCGAGCATGATGCCGGCGGCGACAAGTGCGAGCAACCTCTTCATCGGCGCGGGTCCAAGCGTGCGGTCAACGGCGCATGCAGCCTTCAGCCGCCCTCCTTCTTGGGCGCGGCCGGCTGGGCGGGCTCGCCAGCCTTGGCCGCGGGCGGCTTGGGTTTAGCGGGTGGCGAAGCGGCGGCATGCGTCAGCGGATGGTACTTGGGGCAATGCTTGTTGATGTAGCCATTGACGGACTTGAGCAGAGGGCGATGAATGATGCCCCAGGTGTCGTTGAGCTGCGCGCCTGCGTGCAATGTCGCCTTGATCGCCGCCGGGCCTTCGACTTTGAGCAGGTTGATCCAGATCTTCTTGGCCTTGCCGTTCTCGAACAGGATCTTGGGCGCCACGGTCGCCGTGACGTTCTGCACCTTGCCGTCCTCCTCGACGATGCAGTCGGCGGTGTGCGCGGGTACCCAGAGCTTGACCCTGTCCCCTGTCAGGGCCTCGACGATCTTGGCCCGGCTGAGGTTGAGCTGGACGGAGCAGCGCGCGTCGCCGAAGGTCCACTTCACGTCGCGCTGATCACCCTCCTTCAGGGTGGACCTGGCCCACGTCTTGGTGAGGGCGCACTTGAGGTCCTCGCCGGCCGGGTCTTTCCGCTGCACGATGGTGCACAGCCGCTTGTCGCAGGCATCGATGGCCTTCTTCTCGCCCGCTCCCTCCTCCAGCGCGACGACCGGCGGCGCGGCGAACGCGGCGACAGCAAGCAGGGCCCCTGCCAGGGCAACAGCGCATGCGCGTCGTCCCGAGCTTGTCGAAGGGCGGGCCGCACCTGAGAGCCGTGCTTCGACAGGCTCAGCACGGGAGCGGAGTTGCGCAGCACAGGGGTGGAGTAGGAGTAGCCCGGAACCGGGGTGGCTTTGCCCGGCAGGGGGCTGGGGTTGGTTCATGGGTGCTCAGCCTCCCTCGGGGCGGAACGGTGGCGAGATGAGTTCGGTCCCGGCGCGGCTGGGACCCTGGCCAGCGGCCGGGCTGCCATTGATAGCACGCCCCATGGGCCGGGAGTGAGGCGGCAGCGGCCTTGTCCCGTCATTCCCGCCAAGCCAAACGCAGAGCAGGAATGGCGGGGGGCGGGGTTGACCCGGCCCGCGGCTCGCGCCCCGATCGGCCGATCTGCTAGGAATGGCGGTCGGCTCGGCAGGAGCCGCAGGGATATCCGGGGAGGCCCATGACCTACGACCTAATTCTGCGCGGAGGACGCGTGATCGATCCCTCGCAGCGGCTCGACGCCGTGACCGACGTCGCTTTCCAAGGCGGCAAGGTGGCAAAGCTCGGGGCGAACCTGGAGGCCGGGCCCCGCACCGACGTGCGCGACGTGGCGGGCTCCATCGTATCGCCGGGGCTCATCGACCTGCACACGCACGTCTACTGGGGCGGCACCTCGCTCGGCATCGATGCGGAGGAGTTCTGCCGCACATCGGGCGTGACCACGTCGGTGGATACAGGCAGCGCCGGCCCAGGCAACTTCGCCGGCTTCCGCAAGCACGTGATCGAGCCGAGCCAGGTGCGTATCCTCGCCTACCTGCACGTCTCGCACGCGGGCATCTTCGGTTTCTCGGACCGTGTCATGGTGGGCGAGAGCTGCGATCTGCGCCTGATGAACCCAATCGATGCCGTTGCGGTTGCCGAAGCCAATCGCGATGTGATCGTCGGCATCAAGGTGCGCGTGGGCCTGCATGCTTCCGGCACCTCGGGCGCCGTGCCGCTTCAGATAGCGCTGGAGGTCGCGGAGGCGGCGGGCATGCCGCTGATGTGCCACATCGATCATCCGCCGCCCAGTTATGAAGAGGTGCTGGACATGCTGCGCCCGGGAGACGTACTTACGCACGCCTTCCGACCGTTTCCCAATTCGCCCGCGACGCAGCAGGGCACGGTGAAGCGCGAGGTGCTGGAGGCGAGGAAGCGCGGCGTCAAGTTCGACATCGGCCACGGCAAGGGCTCGTTCGCCTTCAAGACGGCGCGCGCCATGCTGGCCAACGGCTTCCTGCCGGACACGATCTCCTCGGATGTGCACCAGCTCTGCATCAACGGCCCGGCCTACGACCAGGTCACGACCATGTCCAAGTTCCTCTGCCTCGGCGTGCCGCTCGGCGATGTGATTGCCGCCTCGACGGTCAACGCCGCCATGGCGCTGAAGCGCCCCGAACTCGGCAGCCTCAAGCCCGGCAGCGTCGGCGATGCCACAATTCTGTCGGTCAGGGAGGGCCGTTTCGACTACGTCGACGTGGTGGGCGAGCATCTGGAAGGCGACCGCAAGATCAACTCCGATGGCGTCGTCGTGGCGGGCCGCTGGTGGCATCCGCGGCCTGCCGCCTAGGCCGCCGATCTTCTCCTCCCCCCTCCAGGGGGAGGCAGATGGCGCAGACGCCACGCTCGCCGCGCATGACCGAACGCTAGGCGCGACCTGCAGCCCGCACTACACTTCCTCCAAAACAACGACCCTGGAGGAACGCCATGCGCATTCACAATCTCTACGTCGACGACAAGGGCGAGAGCCACTTCCGCGACATCGAGGTCGAGTGGGCCGAGCAGATAAATTTCAGCAGGCAGTCGAAGCGCCTGCCGGCCACCGGCATCATCTTTCGTGAGACCTCGCCTGACTACGACCTCGACTGGCACCCGGCGCCGCGCCGCCAATACATCATCAACCTCGACGGCGGCGTGCAGATCACGGCCAGCGACGGCGAGAGCCGCATCATCAAAGCGGGCGAGGTGCTGCTGGTGGAGGACACCCACGGCAAGGGCCACCTGTCGAAGTCCGTTGGCGGCAAGATGCGGCATTCGATCTTCGTGCCGATCGATTGAGGGAGGATGCAATGTCGGTTGTTCTGGGCAGCGGCGAGCATCGCTACCGCGTGGTGGAGAACTGGGCCAAGCTGCCCGACGGATGGACCTTCAAGGACGTGGCCGCCGTCGGCGTCGACAGCAAGGACCGCGTCTACGTCTTCAATCGCGGCGAGCACCCGATGATGGTGTTCGACCGCGAGGGCAACTTCCTGCGTTCCTGGGGTGAGGGCGTATTCCGCCGCGCGCACGGCATCGACATCGATGCGCACGACAACCTCTACTGCACCGACGACGGCGACCACACGGTGCGCCGCTGCACGACCGAGGGCAGGATCGACCTCACCATCGGTGTGCCCGGCAAGCCCGCGCCGTTCATGAGCGGCGAGCCGTTCCACCGCTGCACGCACACCGCCCTGTCGCCCAAGGGCGAGATCTACGTCTCCGACGGCTACGGCAATGCGCGCGTGCACAAGTTCGATCCCGGCGGCCGGCTGCTGATGTCATGGGGCTCCTCCGGCACCGAGCCCGGCCAGTTCAATATCGCCCACAACATCGCCACCGACGACGACGGCTGGGTGTACGTCGCCGACCGCGAGAACCACCGCGTGCAGGTCTTCGACGGCAACGGCAAGTACGAGACGCAGTGGAACAACCTGCACCGTCCTTGTGGGCTCTACTGCTGCCGAGGCAAGACGCCGACCTTCGTCATCGGCGAATTGGGGCCGGGCCTGGCCGTCAACCTCAAGGCGCCAAACCTGGGACCGCGCCTGTCGATCGTCGACGCCAAGGGCAAGCTGATCGCGCGGCTCGGCGGCAAGGAGGGGCCCGGACTCGAGCCCGGCAAGTTCATCGCCCCGCATGGCCTGGCGCTCGACTCCAAGGGCGACATCTACGTCGGGGAGGTGTCCTACACGAACTGGAAGACGAGCTTCCCCGACACGCCGATGCCGCCTGTGATCCGGTCGCTGCAGAAGCTGGAGCGGGTGAACTGATGGGTTCCCTCTCCCCGCGAAGAGCGGGGAGAGGGAGAAGACGGGAGGAACCTTATGCCCCAGCAAATGCCGGCCGTCAGTCTCGCGGCGGTGCCCGGACGGCGGCGCACCACACTGGAAGCCGCGCGCGAGATCGAGCGGCGTGGCTTTGCCGGCATCTACGCGCCGAGCGTCTTCTCCAACATGTCGCTGTGCGAGGCGCTGTGCCACGTCACCGAGACGATCACCTTCGCCACGTCGATCGCACCGATCTACGCGCGCACGGTGGGTGACTTCGCGCAGAGCGCCGCCTTCATGCACGAGGTGTCGGGCGGCCGCTTCAGGCTGGGCATCGGGGTCAGCCATGCGCCTGCGCACGTGCGCATGGGCGTGACGCCGGGCAAGCCGCTCTCCGACATCCGCGCCTTCGTCGACAAGCTGCGCGCAACGCAGGGCATTGGGCCGCTGCCGCCGGTCATCCTTGCCACGCTGCGCCAGGGGATGATCAGGCTCGCCGGAGAGATCGGCGATGGGCTGGTGTTCGCCAATGGCGCGCGCTCGCATATGCAGGAGTCCCTGGCGGCTCTGCCGGCGGGCAAACGCAGCGATCCCAGATTCTTCATCGGCAACATGATCCCGACCTGCATCAGCGACGACATCGAGGCCGCCAAGGGCGTGAACCGGCGCACGCTGACGCACTACGCGCTGCTGGCGAACTACCGCAACTACTGGAAGGAAGCGGGCTACGTCGAGGAGATGGAGGCGATCGAGAAGGCGGTGGCCGAGAAGCGCATGGACGACGTGCCGAAATACCTGACCGACGCCTGGCTCGCGGATTGCACCCTGTTCGGCCCGGCGGCGCGCGTGCGCGAGGGGCTTGAGGCCTGGTATGCCGCCGGCATCCGCACGCCCATCATCGTGCCGTCCTCCGCCGCCGGCAATCAGATGAAGGCCATCGAGGAAATGTTTGCCACGTTCACGGGGTGAGGGCCGATGCGTCATCCCGCGCGGAGACGGGCATCGACGCTGCAGTCGGCACCATGGGGCGCACCGGCAGGTGACTACGCGCGCCCGATCACCTCGCGGCCGAAGCGGTCTATGTGCTCCAGCGCCTCTTGCAGCGAGCTGCCGCCCAGCCGCATGGCGACGTGGCGCACGCCGACGGCCTCGAGCGCCGCGGCGTCGGCCGCCATGTCGGCGGACGAGCCCGTGAAAAGCCGGCGGGCGGAGCCGTCCGCAATCTTCTGGGCCGTCCAGTCGAACGGGTTCTGGATCAGCAGGCACACATCAAGGGTGGCGGGATCGCGGCCGGCGAGTTCAGCCATGCCGCGCAGGTGGGCGACGGCCGCGCCGAGGCGCGCCGGGGTGTCGAGCGGCTTGGTCTGGCTGTTGTTGCCGGGATACCAGCAGTCGCCGAGCTTGATGGTGCGCCGGAGCGCGGCCGGGCTCTCGCCGCCAACCCAGATCGGGGGGTGCGGCTTCTGCACCGGCTTCGGCGCGAAGATGA
>Ga0111538_10006272_pt1 | contig 16120 bp, 12 predicted proteins | sample SoiMethybrSBSTD1_FD_79669 | JGI IMG/M metagenome (GOLD analysis project Ga0111538, IMG submission 79669) | Bulk soil microbial communities from a Populus tree surrounding site in Tennessee, USA - Soil MetaG P. TD hybrid SBSTD1 (version 2)... | ecosystem: Environmental > Terrestrial > Soil >...
CTTCACGAGCACTGTCTCGTGGCGGACCTCCGTCGTTAAGCCAAGCGGCTGCAGCATTTTCACGAGTGACTTGCGCAGCGCACGCGGATCAATTCTGCCGCTCACCTTTGCATCCGGATCAATTCTTCCGGTGCGCATCGCTTTCGCATCCATTGCCACGGGCAAGTCATATTCCTTGCCAATGAGCTTGATTGCTTCGAGCAATGGCCGGTCCTTGAACTCCAGTGGCTTCGATTTCTCTCCTTCAACCTGGCCGCCGTCGAGCCGCCGATTCAGTTCCTCAGCGTGCAGCTTTTGGAAGTATGACAATGCCTCGTTTGCTTCGCGCCGCTTCGCAATCATCAGCATCTTCCCGTCCTCTGAAGGCACGAGTCCCAACCCGTGAGGAGCCAGCAGCAGCTCATCGATGCTCCGCAGGGTGATCGAACTGCCGACGAGCACGCCCGGCAGCGCTTTATCTGGCGCCAGCCCGCTGGCCTTCACCGCGTCCGCATCGATGCCGATGTCGCATCGCGTCCAGCGCTTGAGCTTTTCCGCAAATTGATTCAATGTGTCTTCCTTCGGCTCGAACGACCAGAACACATTCTTTTGCATGTCGCGGTGACGCGCCCACTTCTTCTCCGCTGATAACGGCGACAGCTTTGCTTCGAGTGTGCTGATGTGACTCTCACCTGCCAGTTTGCCCTCGGGGTCGATCAGCAGCCCCGTTGGCCAACTGCGGACGCCATACATCTTGTGCGTGGCGTTGTTTCCGTCGAGCAGGATCGGGAACGGCAGGTCTTTGCCCTCCCAATAATTCTTCCGGATGGGCACGAGTTTCTTGTCCAGCTCCGCGAAGGACTTCACCGCGTTATCGTGAATGGCAAGGATTTCAAACTTGTCACGGTCGGTCGCGTGGTCTTCGTAGAATGCGATCAACTCCGGCAAACTGCCGGCGGTGCATGGCCCTCACCAGAATCCCCAGGACTCGAGGTAAACCCACTTGCCCTTGTAATCCGAGAGTTTCGCGTGGGGCTTTACGCCCCGCGCGGCTGTGATCTCCCATGCCGGCGCGGGCTTGCCTTTTAGTTTTGCGATCGGGCTCGCCTTCAAGTCGAGCGTCCCCAGGTCGAGTTCCGGTCGATCGGCAGTCAATGTGATAGTCTGTTTAACGTCCTGCACGTCCGTGCCATAACTCCGAAGCCCGTACTTGCCCGTGGGCAGGACAAACTCAAACTCAGCCGATTCACCCATATGTTGCGCAACGGGGGCGCGCAATCCATCAGCGGTAATCATCGTGTTGGCCCATTTCGGTTTGGCTTTCAACTCAGTGCACTCGAGTTTGCCTTTGACGCGCACCGTCGGTCGGAGGGTTGCAGTGATTTCCTTGGCATCGTCTGCTTTGCTCACGCCAACAACGGCTCCGAGCTTCCGGTCCGAGGATAACACCAACACCGGCCGCTTCTCGTTCCAATCGTCCACCTGAAGCACTGCCTTGCCGCTCTCATCCGTGACGACTCCTCGATCAGCCACGGGAGTCATCGCCCCTTTTACATTCCAGAACAACCCGACGTCCGCCTTCGGCACTGGCTTGTTCTCTGCATCGACCACCTTGACCGTGACGCTGAAGGTGGTCGCGAAAACTCCCGAAGCACCCGTGGCGAACCACAGGGCGACGAAAATCCATCGACGAACCATCACGAAGGGATCATGCGCCAGAGATTGCGCACTGCAACACCGGAGTTTGGCTCTTCGCGCAATCGCGGTTATCTACAGTGGCTCGAACTAAGACCGCAGCGCAAGTGGCTCAAGGGCTTTGGCGTCCGTGGCGAACTGGCGTTCGGCTGCCAAGGGGTGGAAAAGGCGAAGTTTAGTTCTGACGTTCGGCAGGCTTCGCCGGTTTCTCGGTAGCCTTCTTTTTGTCCGCTTCGGTCTCGACCTTCGTGAGCTGGCTGTAGACGACCTGCCATCCTGCGGGCTTGCGTTCGAAGATATCGATGAAGCGATAGTCGCCGCTGATGTCCTCGCCTTTGAATTTGCCTTTGACGGTGGATTTGCCGGTAACGATGACACCGCCGATGTAAACTTTGACCTTCTGCTCGCCGACCTGGACCGATTCGAATTTGAGGTCGCCGCGGCGATACATGTCGAGTTCCTGCGACTTGCTCATCGGGGCGCCGCTGGGATCGACGCCGGTGTAATCGGGGGCGAGGAGACGGTCCATTATGACGGTATCGCCCGTCTGGAGGGCGCTGGCCCATTGCGACTCCAGTTGCAGGACGTCGGCTTCGTCGCGCGCGGTGTAGGCGTCCTTGCGCTCCGCAGCGTGAACTGTGAAAACGCTGATCAGCAGCGCGCCACCCAAGAAAAACCCAATTATTTTATCCATAAGCTAGTGCTCTGGGAGCAATGCTTAGGCCATTGTCCCCGGCCCGTCAATGCTTTCCGGGTTGCGCGGGGCAGGGGAGTTTGGGGAGGGTGTGGGGTATGGTGCGGGTAAAGAGCGCGGAATTGTATCGGATCGACCTGAAGACGCGCATCCCATTTCGGTACGGGATCGCGACGATGACAGAGGTGCCCGAGGTATTTCTGAGGGTACAGGGGGAGTTTGATGGCGTGACGGCAATGGGGGTATCATCGGATTGTTTGCCGCCAAAATGGTTCACGAAGGTGGCGGAGAAAGGGTTGGAGGAGGAGGTGGAGGAGATGTCGGGGGTGATCCGGAACGCGCTGGAGTTGGCCGGCTCCATCAAGGAAAGGGCTGTGTTCAGTTTTTGGTATAGGTTGTATGAAGAGCAGGAGAGGTGGGCGCAGAGTCGCCATATACCGCCGTTGTTGGCCCATTTTGGGACGTCGCTGGTGGAGCGAGCGTTGATTGACGGCTTTTGCCGCACACGGAAGGTGAGCTTTTGGGGTGCCGTGAAGGAGAATTTGTTCAGGATGGACTTCGGCGTTATTCATCCCGAATTGAAGGGGAGGGAGGCGAAGGAGTTTTTGGGCTCGGCCAGAGGCAGCGGAGGAATTCCAAGGGCCGAGGACTTCGTCCCGCAGGTGGCGGCCAGGTTGCCGCTCCAGCGGGTGAAGGTGCGGCATACAGTGGGATTGGCTGATGCGATTTTGGAAAAGGATGTTCACGAGCGGCTGGAGGACGGATTGCCGGAGTCGTTGGAGGGAAGTATCGGGCGGTACGGGTTGACGCATTTCAAGATCAAGTTGAGCGGGAAGGCGACGGAGGATGTGGAGCGATTGTGCAAGATCGCGGAGCTGCTGCAGAGTCGATCGCCGGAGTTTCGCTTCAGTCTGGACGGGAATGAGGTGTTCAGGTCGTTCGGTGAGTTTCGGGAGTATTGGGCCGTAGTTACAGCGGAGCCAAAGCTGCAGGGATTTTTCAAGCGGTTGCTGTTCCTCGAGCAACCGTTGCATCGGGATGTGGCGTTGAGCGCGGAGGTGGAGACTCAGTTGAAGGGATGGGAGGGCAGGCCGGCAATAATCATTGATGAGTCCGACGGGACGTTGGACGCGGTCGCGATGGCGTTGCGGCTGGGGTATGCGGGAGCGAGTCACAAGAATTGCAAGGGTGTGTTCAAAGGGATCGCGAATCGGTGTTTGTTGAACGAGAGGAAGGGACTGATGACGGGAGAGGACCTGTGCAATATCGGGCCGGTGGCGTTGTTGCAGGATTTGGCGGTGATGGCAGTGTTGGGAATCGAGAGCGTGGAGCGCAACGGGCATCATTATCATCGCGGGTTGTCGCAGTTTCCGAAAGCGATCCAGGAGCAGGTTTTAGCAAATCACGGTGATTTGTACGAGAAGGCGCCTCAGGGGTGGCCGACATTGAGAATCGAAGATGGAACTGTGGCGGTTGGTTCGATCAATGCCGCGCCGTTTGGGGTGGGATTCGATTTGGATGTCAGTCGGTTACAACGAGTTCAGTAGCGCGAACCGGCTGCTCCTTTCAACGCGGCGTGAAGGCTGGACTGGGCCTTGCGGTATTCCTCATTGGCGGGCTCCGCGGCAATGGCCTGGGCCAGGCGGCGCTCCGCTTCAGGGAATTGATTGAATTCCACGGCGACAAAATGCCGCATGTACCAGGCATAGCCGATCAGCCAACCTTTCTCGATCATGCGTGCGAAAATCGCGTCCGCTTCCTGAAATTTTCCGAGCCTGAAAAGGCAATAGCCGTAGTCTCGCCAGAAGGCTTCGGTGTTCCCGGCCTCGGCTTCAAGGGCAGCGTAGAAGACTGCTGCGCGTGCGTAGTCGCCGGCCATGAGGCGTGTTCGGGCCACAGCGGTCCTGGCAAAGATCGAATCGGGAGAGCGCTCGAAAGCGCGTTCGGCCTCGGCCACGGCGACATTTATCGTGGCAGCGGTAACCTTGGAAAAAGACAAATCTCCCGGCCAAATGTAGCGGAATTCATTGGTCGAAATGACGCCGCGATTGAGTTCGGTGCGTTCGAGGAAGAACAGGCTCTCGTCATTGAACGCGACCAATGACCAGTCCGGGTCGGCAAAGAGTTGTTTCGCGAGTTCGGTAACGCCTTTGGTGCGGTCGGCAGGCAGCCATGCGGCATGGGCGTCATATTTGCGCAGGATATCGTGCCAACCCGGTTGCGCATTGATGATGGGAAAATATTCCTTCTGCCAAAACTCGGGCGTGTACGCGTCGCCACGTCCGTCGAGAAACGGCTTAAACCGCGGGTAGAGAAACCACAGGATGCCGCCGCCATAGCGCATGCTATGGAACATGTTTTGAGGGGGAACCTGCTTTTCAATGAAGGAATAAATCTCAACCGGATAGTACGGCGCATAGAATCCGACGCCAAAATGAAACACCTTGTGTGGAATGATAACCAGGAACAGCAGGCTGGCCCAGGCGACGGGAAGCAGGATTGGTTCGAGTCGTTTGAGGCGCCAGAGAGCGCGCGCCTCCGGCAAATGGCTGATCATAAACGCCGCGCAGGGAATGGCCGCGATGGCATAGTAGAGCAGCGAACGTTGCGCGCTCCAGCCAAGGTAGCCGAAAGCCAGCGCGATGAAGAAAAATCGCAAACGCAGATGCCGCCAGGTGAGAAGCTGCAGAATCGCGAGGGCGCCCAGTGAAAGATAAAACAGGGGCGCCGTCCGCCAGGCGGGGCTTTGATACTCGACGATGTTGGCCTGCCAAAAGTCACTCGTAAATTGGTAAACCGGGACCAGCATTACCCGCCAGCCGTTGGGGTTGATCAACTCGAGGCTCGACACGCAGGCGATCAATGACAGGCCAAGGCCGATTGGGCGGATGAACAATGATTTCCATGGCTGTCGTTGGGTTGGCGCGGGACCTTCAGCGCGGCCTTTCCAAAAATGCTCGACCCATTCGGCGGCCGACGTGACGCACAAGAGGACTGCGCCATAAACGAGCCCACCGTGAGTATTGGCCCAAAAGCCCATGAGCAGCGGCAGGGCGATCCATTGCCAGCGCCGGTCTTTGTCGAAACGCAGGTCGAGATAAAACACGAGCCCGAAAATGAACGCGGAAATCAGGTCGGGTCGCTCGAAGAATCGCACACGAGCGATGAGGACGCCGATGGTGACCAGCCAGAAAGGCCATAAAGATTTCGGGCCCGAGAATCGGCGCGCGGCGCAAAAAACCACCAACATGAGCAGAGCGGCGATGCACGCCTTGACCGAAATGAGCGCGGCGACGCCGCCGAAATGATAGACTCGATTGTACAAGATCCCCGGCCACCACTGCTGGATTAGCCACGGTTCGCCAGGCGTCGTGTAGGCAAAGGTGTTTGTCGTGGGAATGTGATGATGCTCGAGAATGTAGGCGCCGGTCCGGATGTGATAGCCAACGTCGACGTCGGACACGCGGAAGAAAGCGCACAAGAACACAAAGACGAACAGTCCTACAAATAAGGTGCCGTACCACAACCGGTCATGCCCGGAAGGAATCGCCCGTTCCGGACTCGCAGAAATCGTGTTGATTTCTGCGGCAGACAGGGAATTGGCGCTGTTCATTTGCTGCCGCCTGCAAAGCAGCTTCAAGGCCGACAAACGGCTACTGGGTATGCGGACTGCTGTGAAATGCGCTGGCATGGTGTGCACTGATTCCACGAAAGGACCTTCGGGGCGGGCGTTGCCTCTGACTGGGCTCGCGGAGCTCGCCTCTTCAAAACAGCAAAGGTCGACGAGCGGCATTTTGCAGCGGTGCTTGTTGTGCGGGTACAAGCTCGTCTCCCTCACGGGGGTGTTTTCAACACGAGTGGGACGGGCCTGCTTTTTGGTCGCTTACGAACGGTATAAGGCGATTTGGGATACGGCGCATTTCAAAGTGCTGGCAGGTTTGGTGAAACCCGGTACGACGGTGATTGATGTGGGAGCCAACGTCGGCTTTTACACGCGGCGCTTCGCGGAGTGGGTGCGTCCGGGAGGCGAGGTGATAGCGATTGAGCCTGAAGACATGAATTTTACGACGCTAAGCGGGCGATGGGGAGGCGGGGTTTGGTGAACGTGCTACCCTTGCAGGCCGTGGCGGCGGAACAGGCGGGGAGGTTGCGGCTGGAAAAGAATCCTTTTCATCCGGCGGACCATCGGATTGGTGACAACGGCGTGGAGGTCGAGGCGGTCACGATCGATGGGGTGCTGGGGGAGCGAGGGTGGCCAAGTGTTTCGCTGATAAAGATCGACGTGCAGGGGGCTGAGGAACGCGTGTTGAAAGGCGCGACTGAGACGTTGCAGCGGCTGCGGCCGGCGGTGTTCATGGAAGTTGACGACAGCGCGTTGCGGACCATGGGTTCAAGCGCCGAGGCCGTGTTGAATTTCATGTTTTCGTGCCGCTACGAAGCGCATCGCATCGGCAGCCATGGGGCCTGCCGGGTAAGCAAAGCGGAGGCATTAAGGGTTTGCCAGCAGGGGACTTATGTGGATTTGCTTTTCCGGCCAGCTGAATAATTTGCCGGAATTGGAACTATCATTGCTTCGCTTTCGGCCTGCGTAGGCGGCCGCAAGTCAGGACCGTCCGCCACTTATCATGGAAGTAATTACGAGAACCGACGTTCCGGCCTCGGCCAGTGGCGTGGCGGCCAATGTGGGCACGCAGAGCTCTCCCATCCAGTTGCCCGGTGCGACGTGGCTGACGACCTGGCGCTTCACGATGATCCTTGCCGCCTTGATCTTCGTAGCGTTTCCGCAGGTGGTGATGGGATTCCACTCCTTTGTCTTTCGCGACTACGGTTTGTTCGGTTATCCGCTGGCGCATTATCACAAAGAGTGTTTCTGGCGTGGAGAGATTCCGCTTTGGAATCCGTACAACAACTTTGGCCTGCCATTTCTGGCCCAGTGGGGAACGATGGTGGTCTATCCGCCGTCTCTAATCTACCTCCTGCTGCCGTTGCCCTGGAGCCTCGCACTTTTTACACTGCTGCATCAACTCTTCGGCGGAGTCGGAATGTTCGTGCTGGCGCGAAAATGGACGGGTAATCCGTTGGCTGCGGGTCTGGGAGGAATCGCGTTCGCGTTTCACGGTTTCGTATTGAACTGCCTGATGTGGCCGCACTATTCGGCGAGCATGGCGTGGATGCCGTGGGTGATTTACGCGGTGACGGGCGCGTGGAGAGGAGGAGCCAGATCTCTGTGCATCGCCGTGCTGGCCGGGGCGATGCAGATGCTCTCAGGAACGCCGGAGGTGATCCTGTTTACATGGGTGTTGCTGGCGGGACTCTGGTGCACGGAATTGTGGAATGGCTGGCGAGCAGCGAGCCTCGGGGCGGGGCGGTTTAGCCTCATCGTCCTGCTGGTGACGGTCGTGGCTGCCGTGCAATTGCTGCCGTTCCTGGAGTTGTTGCAGCATTCGAATCGCGATTCTAAATTCGATACGGGAATGTGGCCCATCCCAGCGTCGGGGTGGACGCATTTGTTGGTACCGCTGTACCGCATGCGCGGCACTGAGGCCGGTGTCTTTTTTCAACCGCAGCAAAATCTTACCTCATCCTACTACGCCGGCGTGGGTGTGGTGGTGGCTGGGTTGCTCGCGCTGTTTTGGGTACGCAATCGCCGGGTGTGGTTCCTCTTTGCCGCCGCCGTCTGCGCACTGGTTTTTGGCATGGGCGAGCACACCCCGCTCTATGGCTGGCTGCGGGACGCAGTGCCGGGGATCGGCTTCATGCGCTACTCATCCAAAACAGTCATTGTGATGGCGTTCACGTGGCCCCTGCTCGCGGCATTTGGCATCGCCGCATTCCTGGCCCAAACCGATGTGATGGCGCGGAAGCGCCGCAACTATCTTGCAGCCGGGATTCTGGGTTGCGCCGTGATTCTGATGGCTGGGATTGTGGCGCACGCCTGGCGGTTGCCACAGCGCGATTTTCCCGCCCAGCCGGTGAGTGTGAATGCAGCGATCCGAGTGGCGTTCCTTTTGTCCATCGCCGCCGGCCTCTGGTGGCTGATCCGCGGCGCTGCAACGAGGCGGCGAGTTCTCGTCGAAGTTTTTGTTCTGTTAATGATGTTCTTCGAACTGTTCACCCACGTTCCGCCACAGAATCCTTCTATCGACAGGGAGGCGATGACGGTCGAAATCCCGTGGCTGAAGCACATGAAGCCCAGGCCGACCCTGGGCGAGTCGCGCGCGCTGCTCTCCCTTACGGCACAACAGCAGTATCTGTTTGGCTCAACATCGAACCTCACTGAAACCTTTATCGCCCAACGCAACGGACTGTTCGCCGACATCAACCTGGTTGAAGGCATGCCGAAGGCCGATGGTTTTTACGCGCTCTATATCAAGGAAGAACGCGAAGTTCACTTTCGATTGTATCGGACCGACGATGAGGCGCGTCCAGGCCTGGGCCGCTTTCTCGGTTTGTGCCAGGTCACTGCGCCGACCAACGTGGTGGTATGGCACGCGCGCACGAACTATCTGCCCTGGGTTACCGCAGGGCAGGTTCCCATCTTCGCCGATCCTAAAACCACGTTGGAAGCGCTGATGGCCACAAACTTCGTCGCGGAGCACGTCGTCTACTTGCCGCTTCAGGCGAGCAATGAGGTCCGTGTCCCAAGCGGTGGCGCTGCGCAAATCAAATCTTGTGATGTAACGTCGCATCGGATTTCAGCCGAGGTCAGCGCATCGGCTCCTTCGCTGGTTGTGATTGCCCAGACGCATTACCCGAGATGGAAAGCTTTTGTCGATGGGCAGCCCACGCGGCTATGGCACGCGAACCATGCGTTCCAGGCGCTCGAGGTGCCCGCGGGAAATCATCGTCTCACTGTAGTCTATCAAGACAGGCCATTCCAAATCGGGGCAGTGATCTCGCTGCTCAGTCTCAGCGGTGTGGGGCTGGCATGGCTGCGATTCTCCAGAAGCGGTACGAAAGTTGCCCTAAATCAAGACACGGAACCGTCCCCAGGCACCTCTCAGGCGGCGATGGCAAATTATTTACCGCATACCACGGCGTAAAAGTCGGAAGGCAGAGTTGCTGGCACACCCGTTGCTAAAAGCCGGCTTGCGGTTTGTGGAAGGCAATTAGTGGACGACGCAGTACTCGTAAACATGCCTTTCACGTTCGTCCACGCCGCTGAGAGAGAAAGGTAAGTTAAAATGAAAATCAGCAGCAATCGGAAAGCTGGGTTCACGCTCGTGGAAATCATGATCGTCGTTGCGATCATTGGTTTGCTTGCCGCGATCGCGATTCCCAACTTCATCAAAGCTCGCCAGGTAAGCCAAAAGAATGCTTGCATCGCCAACATGAAGCAGATCGACGGTGCGATCAACACTTGGGCGCTGGAGAAGAACCAGGTGAACGGCGCGGACCCGAACGGTGCGCTCACGGACATCTTTGGTCCTGCCCAGTACATCAAGGTGCAGCCGACCTGCCCGGCCAATGGTGTCTATACCTTCCTGACGGTCGGTTCGACCCAGGGCCACGTGGAATGTAACCTCGCTGGCGCCGAAGGTCACACCCTGCCTTAATTAGGGCGATTCCTGATTGACAGGCCCGGGGGTAACCCCGGGCCTTTTTGTTTTTGCCGCAACTTATCAACGCACTCGGTTTTTTAGATTAAGAAACCGGGTGCGTTTTCGCGTTGTTTTGCACGTTTTTCCAGTCTAACGTGGCCGCTGGAACGAACTCCGAGGTGAATACGAAAGCTATGAATCTGAAACTATCGCGCAAAGGCGGCTTCACGCTGGTGGAGATCATGATCGTCGTGGCGATCATCGGACTGCTGGCGGCCGTGGCCATACCGAACCTGGTCAAGGCGCGCAAGAGCGCCCAAAAACAGGCCTGCATCAATAATCTCAAAGCAATCGATGGCGCCAAAACGACATGGGCCCTGGAAATGAAAAAGACAGACTCTGACGTTCCCACGGACGCCGACATTTTTGGGTCTGGAAAGAATATCGAGAAGAAACCTGATTGCCCTGCGGGTGGCACTTACGAGCTCCGTTCGGTTGGCGAAAAGCCGACCTGCAGTATCCCAGACCATACCATCCAATAGCTGTCCCGCGTTTGGACATTTCTGTCTGCTTTCAGGGCGCGCCAGTCGGTGCGCCCGGCTCCGCAAGTAAGACTTCGCAGTTTTGCCATGGCATATCGGCTGCTCAAAGTCGTAAGCGGCTTGGGTAGATGGCAATACGTGAACGGCTGATCTGATATTATTATTAACCGCCTTCTACCTGCGTTCACGGCCGCTATGAAAGGTAGAAGTGTATGAAGTGTAGTCGCAGTACCGGCGCATTTACGCTGGTCGAAATAATGATAGTGGTGGCGATTATCGGCCTGCTGGCCGCTATCTCGATACCCAACTACGTCAAAAGCCGCGAGATCACCTTCCGCAAAGCGTGTATCTCGAATCTCAGACAACTCGAAGGCGCCGTTCAAAGCTGGGCGCTGGAGACGAGAAAGAACAGCGGCATGTCCATAATCTCGGATGAACTGTTCGGGTCGACCAACTATCTGCGCAAAGTGATCGTCTGCCCGGCAGGCGGCAACCCGTACGTGTATGGCCTGGTCGGCGATCCGCGGCATGTCACGTGTGTTCTGAGCGCGGGGCCGGATTACCACACGCTCAACTAAGCGGCTTTGTCCAGAGCTTCTTGACGGGATGCGGCCGGTTCAGCCGGCGCATCCCGTCTTCGGCGCCAAAGGACCAGACATACTCCCAGGCCGAGAACGGTCAGGCCCGCGCCGAGAGTGAAAAGGTTGTCTCGATACTCAAGCACTACCTCGTGGCGACCGGCCGGGACATGGACAGCTTGAAAGGCGTAGTTGGCCCGCCAAACCGGGGCCGCGGCGCCGCTGACAGTCGCCTTCCAGTTGGCATGGTACGATTGCGCTACAACAACCAGGGTCGGTTGGTCGCATTGCACAACGCAGGAGATGCGGTGCGCGGCAATTCTCAGTGACTCCACACGAGCTTCGCCCGCGCCGGTGGCTACGCAGTTGGTCCGCAGACTTGCGGACAGGCAAACATTCGCTCGAGGTTCGAACTCAGCGCTTGTGATGGCTTCCAGGGCCTGAACATCAGAGACGAACCGCGGCTGTTGCCCGCACGTCACCAACGGCAGTGCAGTTGAGCGGTGGGTCCAATCAGTGAGATTGGTGCCGGTCAAGTGGGTGACGCCGAGGAAATCCAGCAGTCCCACTGACCATTTCACGATTTGATCACCGTTGGTCGGGTAGAGCGCACGTTCGACGTCTTTCTGATGTCGCAACTGGAGAGTCGACGAGCCGTTCACTTTCGCGACGCCGTCCAGCAGATTGAGATTCGACCACAGGGCCAGGCGCTTGGTGAGAAAATCGTGGGTTGAATTCGTAATGGAGCTGCGCAGCAGGCGCTGTTCGGCATCGGGCGTGATTGCCACTCGTAACGGCCGAGGCGCGCCCGGGAAACGATGCTGCCAGATGTCAGGAACGAAGCTCGAAGAAGCAATGGTGGGATTTTGCTGGTGAGTGTGGGTGAGGGCGTCGAGGACAATCAGCAGCAGGCAAGCCGGGATGGCGAGCCGAGCTTGCGAGGCCCTGCAAGCCCACAGGGCAGCAGCAATGATTAAGCCGAGGAAGAGCACGCGTACAGCCGAGTTCTGCCACAGCTCGGTCCAGCTTTGCAGGGGGTACGGATACTTCCACGCAAACCAGAGCAAAACAGCGACGAGCAGCGCCGCGACGGCTGCCAGGCTCCACAGGCCACGCATGGCGCGCGGCTCCGGATCCTTCCGCAAGCTGGCAATGGCCAACGCAGCGAGCGGGGGCAGAGCAAACGTCGCGAGGAGCGTGAATTTGACGGGGAAGCGCGCAAAGCCGATTGCGGGCACGGCGCTCTTGATCCACGTGAAGACCTGGCCGGAGGGTCCGAGGGCGAGTACGTAGCTGACGATCACGAACGTGAAGAGTGCGAAGCTTTGTCGTGAGCGCACGCGCCACGCGCCCCACGTGGCCAGGACAAGGATGGCGATGCCGGGATAATAACTCGTCAGGAAAGCTTGCTCATGTTGGAAGACGACGCCGTGGCTTTGGTAGGTGTGGAACAGCGGCACGAACAGGTTCGCCCATCCCCAGCCCGGCATGGCCCATTTCACGCCTCCGCTTTCCGAAGTGCGATGCGAACTCGCGAGAAGATCCAGGAAGGGCAGGAGCTGACAGGCGGCGAGCGCCGCGACTAGCGAAATCACAACGGCGACACGCGGGAGTGAAACACGGAGGGACGAACTTCGCCAGTTCGTAAGCCACAGGGCCAACACGACGACCCACGTGAAAACGATGAGTTCAGGAACTCCCGACAACATTTGCAGCGCGCCAACGAGTGCGGCGATGACGATCGATCGTCCTCCCTCGCGCCAGGCGCGTTCGCAGGCCAGGACGACCCATGGCATCCAGCCAAGTGCGACCGTGTAGTTGGGCCAAAGAAGGGAGGAGAAAACCACGCCGTTGAAGACAAACGCCAGTCCCGCCACGCTCGCGGCGAAGTCGTCGTTGGTCCAGCGACGCGCCAGGTAAAACATGCCCAATCCCGCGAGGAACAGGTGCAGGAGGCAGAAGAAACCGAGCGACCACGGCAGCGGCAGGAGGAGGTAGATGAGGGAAGGCGGATACAGCACCATTGTTCCCCACTGGGCGAGAAAAGGCGCGCCGCAGTTGCTCAAGGGGTTCCACAGCGGCAATTCGCCGCGCCAGAAGGACTCACGATGGTAGTGTACAAATGGGTAACCCAGTACGCCGTAATCGCGAAAAAAGAACGCCTCCAAACCGAGAAGGACCTTTGGATACGCGGCAAAGATGAGCACGCCAAGGAGAAGGGCGAATCGCGCAGGTGAGATCTGCTCGTGGAGAAAGCGTATTTTCGCGGTTGCCGGTGTCATCCGTGAATCGGGCGAAGAAAGAACTGTTCCAATCGCCCAGGTAATTGGCTTGATGCCTGCTCCGCAAGGGAATGACGAATGACACCAAAGCCGCGCGATCAGGACCCCGCCCGCTGGATCAATCCACCCGAAAAAATGATCTTCCTTGGATTGAAAGTCTGGCAGGAACTGCGAATTCTTGCTCGCCTCGCCAGAGGCACCGACGTCGCTGACCTAACGCTCGCCACCGTGTCGCAGGCGCCGGAGCAGCGAGGCTCGCGAAGGGCCGTACGATTCGGCGGAAGCAAAACCACGTAATCAGCCGTTATCAAACTCGTGTTGCGATTGTAGCACTCAGTTGATAGCCAAAGTTGTTTTCAAGTTCCCGCTGCGATTGTAGTGCCTGTTCGATAACACCCCAATTGCTTCCCAGTTCATTAGGTTTATGAAAGGGATGGAGTTGCTAATTCAGATGGATCTCTGCTAGGCTCTCTGTGTTTTGACACGACCCCTTATGAAAACCATGCGGCTGCTTTGCGCTATCGTCTCGTTCCTTTGTGCTTCTTTTCAACTCCAGGCCCGCCCTTATGCGTCCGGTCTTACGAACAGTGGCACGGCCATTTCGTTTCGGCTCAATGAATCCGCCGACAGCGTGAAGGTGATCTCGGCAGGCGGAACGGTGACGAATGAATTGGGCGCGCTGGACGCGGGATCGCACACGTTTCCGCTGGCACTAACCGGGCCGTATCAAGTTGAAATCTTCAAAGTGAGCCAGCCAGGTTTCATTGCGCCCATAGGGCCAAATCGCGCCGCGGTGTTGCAGATCAGCACGGACACGAACCTGGTGCGGTTTAATAATCCCCGCGGCGTGGCAGTGAATACTGACCCCGCCAGTCCCTATTTCGGGAGAGTCTACGTTTCCAATACCTCCGTTACGAATACGCCGTTTGCGCGTCCTGTCGGGGATGGCATTTACGTATTGAACGCCGATCTATCGGATGCGCTGGGGCAGGGTGACACGGCGCTGACAGGTGGATTGAATTTCGTAACAGGAGCCGCAGTGGGAGACGCAGTAAGCCCTTACCGGCTGATGATCGGGCGCGGAGACAACAATCTCTATATCTCCGATTTTTCGGATGCGAACGGTTCCGTGTATGTAACCGATCCGGATGTAAGCGCGGCAAGCGGGCAAAACGTTCTGGGCGGGCCTGCGGGCAGTACGTTTCCAGTCACCGTGGATAAAATTCATGGAAGCATTGGTGGACTTTGGGTCGAGGGTTCTCTTCCGAACGGCGACCTCACGGTTTTCGACACGGATGAGGATTTGCAAACAGATCCGGCGGCGACGGCCAGGACGCAATGCCATAGCCTCTGGCGCCACGATATCGGGGCTACGCTTCCCGGGCCATTCGTGATGCCGACGCGGGTAGCCCCACACGCGAACGCTTTTCTCATGACGACCGCAACACAGACTATGGACCTGGACCGCGATACCAACGGCACCTTCTTCGTGATGAATTATCGCTCGGTTGGCAACGAAGCGAATGTCTGGATGGCGGACACGAATGGCGCGATAGTATGGAGTTCGCTGCTTGAAAGCCGAGCCCTGGCAGGAAGTTCGACAGCTCCGGACTTTCTGCGCGCGGCGGGTGGAATCGCTTTGTCACCGATGGGGGATTATCTGGCGGTCATTAACATCGAGACGAACGGCATTGCGATATTGCCAATACTCGATGGCAAGCCAGACATCACCAACCGATTGTATTTTCAAGGCATGGGCACTACGACCGCCCAGGGACGCGATGTTGCTTTCGATGCCGCGGGAAATCTGTACGCAGTGAGCTCGGGCGCCGGTTTGCTGCGCGTCTTCTCCCCAGGCGGCACGAGCACGGCGATCACTGGCTCCGACGGCACGTTCCGTGTGCTAATGCCGGCCTCTGTGAGCGCAGGTGTGGAGGATTCGCAGGGATACGAAACGGGTGCCGATGTATTGAGTTTTAAAGTCACTCGCACGGGCAGCACCGCGGAAGATCTGACGGTCAACCTCACCTGGAGTGGCACGGCGACCAACGGTGTGGATTACGTGACCGCGCCGGGGACGATCGTCATCCCGGCCGGGCAGAGTGAGGTCGTCCTGGATATTACGCCGATTGACGATGCCGAGGCGGAGTTGACCGAGACGGTGATCCTCACCGTGGGAGTCAGCCCGGACTACAATCTGGGGTCCCCAATCGTCGGCACGGGAACGATCAGTGATAATGAAACTCCGGTGGTGCTGAGAATCAGACCGTCGGACACCAATGCCTACGAGCGTTTTCCCAGCGATACTCTCAGCTTCACGATCACGCGGTTGGGAGACACGAACACGTTTCAATTCGTGTCGTTCAACCTTAGCGGTGGCGCTACCCTCGATGTGGATTACTCGCGCGGCTGGGGCGACCAGTTGCTCGTGATTCCTGAAGGCGTGGTCTCTACGAATATCCTGCTGGCGCCAATCGACGACTTCCAGTTCGAAGGCGATGAGTTTGTGACGGTCAGTTTGGCGACCAGCACCGAGTATCAGATAGAAGCGCCAGGCAGCGCTTCCGGGCGTATCAGGGACGACGAATACCCGGCTGAGGCGGTCGTCTTTTCGGACAATTTCAATGCGAACTCCTCAGCGGACTGGGGCCTCATGTTCTGGGCGAGCAACGATATCCCGGACTACACGGTTAATTGGGCGTTTGATTATAGCACTTTGGGGATTCCTCCGGCGCCCGGCTCGGCAGGCGCCGACACCCTGGGCGTGCGCATCGCGGTGAATAAAAATGACGCGACAGCCAGGGGCGCA
>Ga0111538_10006274_pt1 | contig 16116 bp, 10 predicted proteins | sample SoiMethybrSBSTD1_FD_79669 | JGI IMG/M metagenome (GOLD analysis project Ga0111538, IMG submission 79669) | Bulk soil microbial communities from a Populus tree surrounding site in Tennessee, USA - Soil MetaG P. TD hybrid SBSTD1 (version 2)... | ecosystem: Environmental > Terrestrial > Soil >...
CCACGGTACGCGCTCTACGCGGAGCGCACGGTGCACATGGTCGACGGTCAGATCGTTCGCGACGAGGCCGAGGCGCGGCAGCTGGCCGCGCAGGGGGCGGAAACGTGAGCCGCTGGGTCATGGACGTGCGGTACTCGGCGCGGCGGCTCTTGAGCCGTCCCGGATACGTGGTTCTCGCGGTGCTCACGCTCGCGCTCGGTTCGGGCGGGCTCGCGGCCATCATCAGCGTCGCGCGCCCGCTCCTCCTCGAGCCGCTCCCCTATCACAAGGAGAGCGAGATCGGCGTGCTCTGGCACCAGGGCGACTGGACCGAACAGGAGTTTCTGTACCTAAGGCCACAGTTCCAGGGATTCCGGTCCATGGCCGCGTATCACGCGATGGGCTCCACGCTCGAGATCCCGGGACGGCCGCTTCGCCTCCTCGACGGAATCCAAGCCTCCGCGGAGCTCTTTCACGTCCTGGGCGCGCAGCCCTTCCTCGGCCGTACGTTCCGGAACGGCGATGACGTGCTCGGGGCGGAGCCCACCGCCGTTCTGAGCTATGACCTGTGGCGAGAGCTCGGGTCCGATCGCTCGATCGTCGGACGCCGCTACTCCCTCGGCGGCGAGATGAAGACCGTCGTCGGCGTCATGCCGCCCGGCTTCTGGTTCCCGTCGCCGTCGGTTCAAGTCTGGACCGCGGCGCCCCTCGATCCGAACAGCCGCGTCGGCAACTACGCTCTCATCGGCAGAATCGATCCCACGGCCCGGATGGACCGGATGGAGGTCCCCCTCCACGCGCTCACCGCGCGGCTGGCCGCCCGGTTCACGTACCCGGCGCAGTGGGACAAGACTCGCGCACCGGAGATCACCCCGGTGCGCGAGTTCTTGATCGGCGACATGAGGCCAGGTTTGCTGGCCACGCTCGCGGGGATGGCGCTCATCCTCCTCATGGCGTGCGTCAACGTATCGGCACTCATGCTCGGGCAGGTCGGCCGGCGGAGCACGGAGCTGGCGGTCCGCTCGGCGCTCGGCGCGGGCCGTCAGCAGATCTTGCAGCAGCTCGTGATCGAGGCGACGCTCATCGGCGTGCTCTCGGCTCTGGCGGGCGGGCTCGTCGCGTCGCTCGGATTCCGGATGCTCGTCCACGCGCTGCCGCTCGGGGCGCTCTCGGGCGCGGCGCATCTCGACTGGTCGCTCTACACGGCGGCGATCGTCGTGGCCATGCTCGCGGCGCTCGCGACCGCGCTCATTCCCGCGATCGTGGTCTGGCGCGGCGACCTGCGTGGCGCGATGACCCACGTGCGCACAGGCGGCCTTTCCGTGCGCGGCACGAAGCTGGAAGGGAGCCTCGTCGTGGCGCAGATCGCGCTCGCGGTCCTGCTCGGCGCCGGGGCCGGCCTTCTCATTCGAAGTGTGGCCAACCTTCATCGGATCGAGCCCGGCGTGCGCGTCGACCGGGTCGCCGTCGTCGACGCCGCCATGCCAACCCAGCTCTCGATCGACGACCGCCATCGGGCGGTGCTCGATCTGCTGCCCACGCTCCAGGGTCTTCCCCGCGTACGCTCCGTCGCTGCGACGCAGAAGCTGCCGCTTCGCGGAACGGGCGATTCATGGGGCATCGGGATCGAGGGAAAGCCCGACCTCCCCTCGAGCACCACGTACATGCGCCTCGTGACCCAGGACTACTTCAAGACGCTCGGCGTCCCGGTCCGCAAGGGGCGCGACTTCGCATCGTCCGATCGAGACGACGCGCCGCGCGTCACGATCATCAACGAGGCTCTCGCCGCGAAGTATTTCCCGAACGAGGATCCGCTCGGCCGGATCATCTACACCGGGTTCGAGGGGGGAGAGCGCATCGTCGGCGTAGTCGCCAATGTCGCGGAAGCCGAGCTGACCGACGCACCGGCCCCCGCGCGCTACATGCTGTACGGCCAGACTCCGTTCGTCCCGCAGCAGGTTTCCTACGTTCTCGCCGCCGATCGTCCCGAAGCGGTGGACGAGGTGCTTCGCGCTGCGCGCGCGACGGTGGAGCGCCGCGGACAGAATCTGGCGGTCCAGGACGCCATGACGATGCAGGCGGTCCTCGATCGCGCGATAGGCGCGCCCGGCCGGGTCGCGATCCTCCTCTCGCTCCTCGCCGGACTCGCGCTCGTGCTCGGGTCCATCGGCGTGTACGGCATGATCTCCCAGTTCGTGTCGCGCCGGACGCGCGACTACGGAGTCCGGATCGCCCTTGGGCTCACCCGCGGAGGCGTGATCTCCCACGTGCTCGGACGAGGGTTGAAGCTCGTCGCGCTCGGCTGCGCGTTCGGGATCGGCGCCGCCATGGTCCTCACGCGGCTTCTCTCGTCGCTTCTCTATGGCGTCCCGGCGGCCGACCTCCCCGCCTTCCTTGCGGCGGTTCTCGCGCTCGTTCTCGTGGGCACGGTCGCGGCATGGGTCCCCGCCCGCCGGGCGAGCCGGACCGATCCGGTGGCCGCCCTGCGCCAGGAGTAGCGCGGCTGCTCTCCGATCCTAGCTGAGCTACCATGAAGCCCGTGAACGTGAACGGCTCCGCCATCCTCGTCGCCGACGACCAGGCCGACGTCCTCGAAGCCCTCCGCCTGCTCCTGAAGGGCGAGGGCTTTCGCGTCGAGACCGCGAGCTCGCCCGCCGGCGTCCTCCGCGCGCTCGGGGAGCGCGAGTTCGACGCCGTCCTCATGGATCTGAACTACGCGCGCGACACGACCTCCGGGCGCGAAGGGCTCGACCTCCTCGCCGAGCTTCGCGCGCTCGATCCCACGGTGCCGGTCGTCGTGATGACCGCGTGGGGCAGCATCGAGGGCGCGGTCGAAGCGATGCGCAAGGGCGCGCGCGATTACATCGAAAAGCCCTGGGACAACGCGCGCCTCCTCCGCACGCTGCGGACGCAGGTGGACCTTGGACGCGCGCTACGGCGAGGCGAGCGCCTCGAGAGCGAGAACCGGCTCCTTCGGCGCAAGGGCGCTCCGGAGCTGATCGCCGACGCTCGCGCGATGCAGCCGGTTCTCAACCTGCTCCGGCGGGTGGGGCCGTCCACCGCCCACGTGCTCATCACCGGCGAGCACGGCACCGGCAAGGAAGTCATGGCGCGATGGCTCCACGAGCTGAGCCCGCGCGCCGACCGGCCGCTCGTCACCGTGAACGCGGGCGGGCTCGCGGAAGGAGTGTTCGAGAGCGAGCTCTTCGGCCACGTGAAAGGAGCGTTCACGGACGCGCGGAGCGACCGGATCGGATACTTCGAGATGGCCGACGGCGGGACGCTCTTCCTGGACGAGATCGGGAACCTCAAGCCCGCGCAGCAGGCCAAGCTCCTTCGCGTGCTCCAGACGGGTGAGCTCACGCGCGTCGGCTCCTCGCGCGCGAAGCAGGTCGACGTGCGCGTGCTGGCCGCGACCAACATCGACATCCGGCACGAGGTGACCGAGGGACGCTTCCGTGAGGACCTCCTCTATCGTCTCAACACCGTCGAAATCCATCTCCCGCCGCTCCGCGAGCGCGCGGAGGACATCCCCCGCCTCGCGACGTCGTTCCTCGCCAGCGCCGCCGCACGCTACGGCAAGCGGATCGGGGGCTTCACGCCGGAGGCGCTCGCGATCATGGCGGCGCACCCGTGGCCGGGAAACGTGCGGGAGCTGGAGCACGCCGTCGAGCGCGCGGTGCTGCTCGCTTCGGACGATGCCCGCATCGGGCCGGCGGATCTCCTGCTCCGGCCCGCAGAGTCGTCCGGGCGGCTCGAGGACATGACGCTCGACGACGTGGAGCGCCATCTCATCCGCCGCGCGCTCGACCGCTACGAAGGGAACGTGAGTCGCGCGGCCGACGCGCTCGGACTGAGCCGGAGCGCGCTCTACCGCAGGCTGCAGCAGCATGACCTCACCCCCTGAGGGGGCGCGCCACGGCGGCCTGAGCTTCGAGCGCCGGCTCCTCATCTGGGCGCTCCTCACCGGACTTCCCGGCACCGCGCTCGCCCTCGTTCTCCTCTGGACCGGCCCTCTGGACATCCGCCTCCAGTGGAGCGGCACGATCCTTCTCATCATCCTCTGGACCGCGCTCGCCGTGCGCCTGCGAGAGCGCGTGATCCGGCCGGTGCAGACGCTCTCCAACATGATGTCCGCGCTCCTCGAGGGCGACTACTCCATCCGCACGCGCGACACGCGCCCCGAGGACGCACTCGGGCTCGCGTTCCGCGAGATCAACGCCCTGGGGCAGACGCTCCGCGAGCAAAGGCTCGGCGCGCTCGACGCGAGCGCGCTCCTCCGCAAGGTCATGGAGGAGATCGATGCGGCGGTCTTCGTCTTCGATCACGAGGGCCGGCTGCGCCTCGTGAATCGCGCGGGCGAGCGCATGCTCGGACGGCCGTCGGAGCGTCTCCTTGGATTGACCGCGCACGATCTGGCTCTCGACGGAGCGCTCGGAACGGAGGGGCCGCAAACCATCGACGCGCTCTTCCCGGGGCGCGCGGGGCGCTGGGAGGCGCGGTCGACCGCGTTCCGGCAGGGTGGGCTGCCGCACCGGCTCCTCATGATGACGGATCTGAGCCGCGCGCTGCGCGAGGAGGAGCGCCTCGCGTGGCAGCGGCTCGTGAGAGTGCTCGGCCACGAGATCAACAACTCGCTCACGCCGATCATGTCGATCGCAGGCAGTCTTCGCGACCGTCTCAAGCGGGAGGAGCGGTCGGAGGATCTCGAGGCGGACCTCGATCGCGGGCTCGAGGTCATCGTCGGACGCACGGAAGCGCTCCGCCGCTTCATGAGCGCGCACGCGCGGCTGGCCCGGCTCCCCTCGCCGCGCCTCCAGCCGCTCGACGTGGAGGCCTGGATCCGCCGCGTCGTCGCGCTCGAGACGAGGCATCCGGTCGAGGTCGTACCGGGACCGTCGATCGTGCTCCAAGCGGACGGCGATCAGCTCGATCAGGTTCTCATCAACCTGCTCCGCAACGCGGTGGAAGCAGCCGCGGAGACCGGCGGAGGCGTTCGGGTGGGATGGACGCGCGACGGGAACGGCGTCAGCGTCCGCGTCGAGGACGATGGGCCTGGCCTCCCCCAATCGGCGAATCTCTTCGTTCCGTTCTTCACGACGAAGCCCAATGGAACGGGAATTGGGCTCGTCCTGAGCCGTCAAATCGCCGAAGCTCACGGTGGATCGCTGAGGCTCGAAGGACGCGATGCCTCGCGGGGCTCCGCGGCCATCCTCAGACTGCCGATCGAAGGAATGTAAGCTCGCTCCTGTCGGCACGGCCCCGGACCATGTATTCTTGGCGAGACCGATGGCCACGACCTGTTCGGGAGTACTCGAAATGCTGCCTCGCGGCGGCGGATTCCTGCGCGACCCCGCGCATTCGTTCCAGCAGAGCCGCGACGACGCGTTCGTTCCCGACGCGCTGGTTCGCCGCTATGGCCTGGTCGAGGGGGCGTTCGTCGGTGGTGTGAGTCAGCCCGGACGCCAGGGCCCGCAGCTCGCGGATGTCGAGCTGATCTCCGGTCTCACCCCCGACGCTTGGCGCGCGCGCACGCCCTTCGCGAAGCTCGTCGCGACCAGCCCGAATCGGCGCTTCCGTCTCGGCGACTCCGGCAATGCCACGATGCGGATCATCGACCTCTTCGCTCCCGTGGGACGCGGTACGCGCGGGCTGATCGCCTCCCCTCCCAAGGCCGGCAAGACCCAGCTCCTCGAGGATTTCGCCAAGGCGATCCATGCGGACGCGCCCGAGACGAGGATCGTGGTGTTGCTGGTCGATGAGCGACCCGAGGAAGTGACCCACTTTCGCCGGCAGGTCCCCGTGGAGGTGATCGCGAGCAGCAGCGATCAGGGAACCGCTGAGCACGTCCGCGTCGCCAATCTCACGATGGCCCAGGTCCGCTGCGAGCTCGAAGCGGGGCACCACGTGGTCGTCTTGGTGGACAGTCTCACCCGCATGGGACGCGCGTTCAACGTGCGCGGCTCCGATTCGGGGCGCACGATGAGCGGCGGGATCGACGCACGCGCCCTCGAGATCCCGCGTCAGTTCTTCGGCATGGCGCGAAACGTGGAGAACGGAGGATCGGTGACGGTCCTCGCGACCGCGCTCATCGAGACGGGATCGCGGATGGACGATCTGATCTTCGAGGAGTTCAAGGGGACGGGAAACAGCGAGATCGTGCTGGACCGGGCGCTCGCGGATCAACGCGTGTTCCCCGCGATCAACATCGCGAAAACCGGCACGCGACGCGAGGAGCTCCTCTACTCCGCCACGGAGCTCGCGGCGATCAATCGCATGCGCCGTCAAGCGATCGAGATGCCGCCCAAGCAGGCGATTCTCGACCTTCACAAGATATTGGAAACGTTCCCGACCAACGAGGACCTGCTGAAGCGAGTCGGGTGATCTAGCGGCCGCGTCCTCCGCCGCCGGACCGGCCGCCACCGCCGCCACCACCACCTCCGCCGCGATAGCCGCCGCCACCACTACCGCCGCGATAGCCACCGCCACCGCCGCCGTAGGCACGACCGCCGCCACCGCCGCCGTAGGAGCGACCGCCACCGCTGTAGGAGCGGCCACCACCGTAGGAGCCACCGCCGCTACGGTATCGCTGCTGGCCGCCGCCATTGCCGTAGTAACGCTGCTGCTGGCCGCCACCGTTCCCGTAGTACCGCTGCTGCTGGGCGCCGCCGTTGCCGTTGTACCGCTGACCGCCGTTGCCGTAATTGCGCCCGCCGTACGATGAACGGTCGCGACTCCCGCTGCCCGAGGGCGGTGTGCGGTAGGCGCCGTTCGGCTGGACCGACCGGCCGCCATCGCGCTGGCGATTGAGCGAGCCGCGCTGGGGATCGAGATTGCCGTTCTGGCGATTGAGAACGCCGCGCTGACGCGAGCCGATGTCGCCCATGCCGTTGGTCATGCCGCGCTGGCGCGAGCCGATGTCGCCCATGCCGTTGGTCATGCCGCGCTGGCGCGAGCCGATGTCGCGCATGCCGTTCGTCATGCCGCGCGGCGCGTAGCTCCCGGCACGCTGACGGTAGCTTCCACCGTCCGCGACGATGCGCTCGCGCGAGGTGACCGAGCGCTGGCTCAAACCGTCAGGCGCGGAGCGCACGCGCGTCGAACCGATTTGCGAGCTGGTGACACTCCGGCCGAGGTCGCCTGCAACCGTCTTGGTGCTCGGGGTCACGGTTCCGCGATAGCGCGTGCCGGCATCCCCCACAGGGTAGTAGCCCCCCGGGCCGTAGCGACCGACGTAGGACCCCGTCCCGCAGTACGAGTAGCCGTAGTAGGGATAGCCGTAGTAGGGGTAGCCGTAGCCCCAGCTCCCGTAGAAGCCGAAGCCCCAGCCGCCCCAGTAGCTCACGCCAAATCCCCACGTCCATGGAGACGCGTAATAGGCGCCATACCAGGGGTAGCAGTAGCCGGTGCCGTAGAAGACCGAGCCATGGTAGGGATAGCAGCCGTAGTAGCCGGGCAGGTAGCCGACGTAGACCTGGTCGGGCGTGGAGTCGTAGATCACGACGTACTTCGTGTTGTAGTGCGGATTGTCCGCGGCGAGGGCTTCGATCCCTTCAGGCCTCTGATCCGACACAGACCACGGGCCGTCGGGGCCCGGGGCCGCGTACCAGACGCCGTCCTCGCACGCGTAGTACGCACCGTCTACCCGGAACACGGCGGACGCGGTGTTGGTCGCGTAGTCGATCTTGGTTCCCTTGATGTGCTGGAATCGAGGCTCGCCGTCGTAGTGGACGTCGATGGTTTCCTTGTCGCGCGGGACCGCTTCGATCTTCGGCACCTGCGCGCTCAGCGTCTGATCCTCGGCCTCCGGCGTGCCGGCTACGCTCGACCGCACGTGGGCCATCTCGGAGCCCGGCGGGATCTGCGTGAAATCGTTGGGCAGCCGGTTGGACGGAACGAAGGACCACGGCCCATCGAGGCTCTTGCTCGCGAACCATCGGCCCGCCAGGAGCACGAAATACTTCTGGGACTCGACGTCCTTCAGGACGTCCTTGTCGGCATTGGTGGCGTAGAGGAGATCGAGGTTGCCGACCGGATCGAACTCCGGCTTGCCGTCGAACACGATCAGCTCGGCGGGCTTGGACGACGGGATCACGACCGGGGGCTTGTCCGAGCGCGGCCCCTCTCCGTTGAAGGCGATCTCCGGCGCCGCTTCCTGGACGTCTCGCGGAGGCTTGGAGATCGGCTTGTACTCACCGAGCGGTTCCTTGGACTCGAACCAGTAGCCGTTGCTCGCGAGATAGAACTTCTTCCCATCTTCATCGTAGAGCACGACCTGCGTCGTGTTCATGACGCGGGAGACCTTGGTATCCGAAATCGGCTGGAGCTGAGGGTTGCCATCGATGCTGAGGAGCACGGCCGGACCTTCGGACACGAAGATCTCAGGCGGCGTGTTGCTCATCGTGCCCTCCGCCGCCTGCTCCTTCTTGGCGAGGTCCATGCCGAGGTAGATGCGGTCGAGCGGCCAGGGCTCGTCGGTCTTCGGCAGCTCGCGCTCGACCAGCGAGGAGAAGTTCTCCTCGAGGCCCGGACCGGTATCGGGGAACTTCGCTTTGTCGACGACGACCTCCTCGATCATCACCGCGTCGGCCTTCTTGTTCATCTTCACTTCGGAGCGGAACCAGAACGCGCCGAAGATCGGCTCCCCGCCTTCGTCGGCCGGCTCGATGGAAGCCGCGGCGTGGGCTTCGATCTCCTGGCCCTTGAAGCTGTCGACGCGGGGTTCGTAGATCGTGACGCGGCGGCCCTTCGACGTCTTGAGGACGCGGGGCCAGCCGGTCTCTTCGGTGTCGGCGCTTCGGGCAAGCGAGGCGCTGAGGCCGAGGGCGAGGACGCAAAGGAGCGAGGCGAGCGGAAGCAGTCTGGGCCGGTTCATGGTGTCCCTGGCTATGTTGATGCAGCGGTCACCCGGCAGGTGTGCTGGAACCCGACTATTGTACTCCTGAATTGGAGCCAGGCCAAGGGTCGCGGGAGGAGCGACTCGGACAACTCACTTCAAGACGGCGAGTTGCCCCGTGGTCTGGTCGCCGCTCGCGCGGACGCGGAAGTAGTAGATCCCGGACGCTAGCTTTTCCCCGTTGTCGTTGCGCCCGTCGATCCGCACGTCGTGATCGCCGGCCGGAATGTCCTCCTGGACCAGCACCCGGCGCACGAGGCGCCCCTTCACGTCGAACAGGTCCACACTGACGGCGCCGGCCTGCTCGGTGTGGAAGGTCAGCACGGCGTCGGGATTGAGCGGATTCGGCGAGATCGATGCCGCGAGGTTGCGGCCTCGGGAACCGATCACGGTCAGGTCGATCTGGGTGCGGAACACCCCGCCGCCGAACAAGGTCCCTTCCACCGTGACGGTCACCGTGCGGGTCCGGTGGATCTTGCCAAACAGGAGCCGGAGGTCGTCCTTCAGGAAGGTTGCCTGGATCTCCGGAACTCCGTTTCGGTCTCGATCGACCATGACGGCGGACTTGTCCGCGACCGCATGAATCTCGCTGACCGACCCGGTGCCCTCGGACTTCATTTTCAGCGTCGCGAGGTTGACATCCACGTTCATGAACGAGCGCCCCACCGGCTCGACGTCCACGCACCAGCGCCGTGCGCCCGAGCGAAGATGAATGCTCTTGTTCGACGTGAAAGCGCGCGCCTGAAGGTTTTCCACAACGGTAATCGTGGTCGTGGCGACGCTGTAGAGAGTCCCATCGGTCACGGTGAGCGCGACGCGGAAGAGGCCCGCCGTCGCGTAGCTGTGGACCGGGGTCGCTCCGCCTCCTGTCGAGCCATCGCCGTAGCTCCAGCTGTAGGTGAGCCCGTCGCCATCGGGATCGGCCGACGCCGAACCGTTCAAGCTGATCGGATCCCCGACCAACACCGTGTACGGCCCGCCAGCATTGGCCAAGGGTGCCCGATCCCATTTGGTCTTCTCGACGGAGATCTGTCCCCAGGCCGGGCTGGACACAAAGGCGAGCGCCGCGGTGAACGCGAGCGTGGTCGTGATCAAGGCAGGCGGAATGGAAACACGAAGCCTAGACATCGGTAGATCCCCCCAGTCCGGCGAAAAAAATGGCGGCCCGTGCCGCCGGCGGGGAGCGTCCGGCTCTTCAGCGTGCCTATAGAGATCAACGCACGGTCGAGGTGGTTTCGCACAGGCTGATTGAGGCCTCTGGACCGGAGGACTTGGCCTTGTCACAATGCCCGCTTGTGCCCGCCCTACGCAGGCCCGACCCAAGGAGACCGAATGAAAGCCCCCCAAAGCGCCCTCCCCAAGGCACGAATTCCCTACGGCACTTGGGGTAGCAGCTACTTCCCGGCCTGGCAGACGTCCGCGCTCGCCGAGGTCAACATCGGCCAGTTCGCCGGCGAGGCCGCTAACCGGATCTATGGACTACGCAAGGTCCCGACGTCCGAGATCGAGTTCCTCGTCATCGGCTCGACGATCCCGTGGCACTGGAAGTTCTGGACCGCGCCGCTCGTCGCCTCGTGCATGGGACACCGCATCCCCGGCTACCACGTGGAGCAGGCGTGCGCGACCGGACTCCAGGCGGTCCTCCTCGCGGGGACCGAGGTGCAGGCGGGGCGCGACGTCGTCGGCGTGGTGACGTTCGACCGCACGAGCGATTCGCCGGTCGGGGTCTTCCCCGAGCGGCGCGCGCACGAGCGGACCCAGGCGCTCGCCGACGTGTGGGACAACTTCGGCTTCGATCCCGCGACAGGAAACTCGATGATCGCCGCCGCGGGCAAGACGGCGCGGAAGTACAGGCTAGATCGGAAGGAAGTCGACGACTGCTCGTACCGGCGCTACGAGCAATATTTCGTCGGTAAGGATTCGGGCTTTCTCGATCGCGTGCTCGTGCCCTTGGAGGTCCTGAACGTGTCGGGACGTCCCCTCGGGCGCATCGACGACGACCTCGGCGTGCGGCGCATGACGCGCGAGAGCCTGGGCGGGATGCGCGAGCTCGAGACGTGCGTCACGAGCGGTGGCCAGACACACGCCTCGGACGGCATGGCAACCCTCCTCGTCACGACGGCGGAGCGCGCGAAGGAGCTGAGCCCGCGTCCCGAGATCGCGATCGAGTTCGTCGCGAAGACCGAGGTGCGCACCGACCCGAGCCTCATGCCGGAAGCGCCCGCGCTGGCGGTGCAAAGACTCCTCGAGCGCACCGGCCTCGCGCTCGACGACATCGCCGTCCTGAAGAACCACAATCCCTTCGCCGTGAACGACGTGGTCTTCACCAAGGTCACCGGCTACGACTGGGCGGGCATCAACAACAACGGCTGCCCGCTCGTCTGGGGTCATCCGCAAGGACCGACGCTCACGCGCGTCCTGATCGAAGCACTCGAAGAAGCCGTCGAGCTCGGCGGCGGGTACGTCCTCGTCTTCGGCTGCGCGGCCGGCGACGTCGGCATCGCGTCGCTCTTCCGGGTTTCGTAGGAGATCGCCATGGCCACGACGATGAACGACGTGCGGACGAAGGGCGCCATGCGCCGGCCGACCCTGGACACGATGGGGCTCGGCGGAGTGCTCGACATCTTCCGGCGCGGACAGCTCCCGGTGGAGACGTCGGCGCTGGTGGATCAAGTGTTCGGCCCGGCGAGCGATCGCGGCGCGCTCGTGATCTCCGGAGCGAGCGGGATCGTGGGCGCGGGCAAGGCGATGCAGCTCGGCTCCAGGCTCCAGCCCTTCGACGTCCGGATCGCCGCGCTCGACTTCCCGGGCGCCCCGGACGGCATCACGCGCCAGTACGCGGGACTGGTGGGTGCCTTTGGGCAGACCGGCGCCGCTTCGATCATGCAGAACATCGTGCGCCTCTCCTACGACGGGAAGACGCTGCCCGCCGAGCTGCGCCGCATGCGGCCGCGATTCCTCCTCGAGGCGATCCCGGAGATCCTCGAGGTGAAGCGCGCCCACTACGAGCTCTTCCGGCGCGAGTTCCCCGGCATCGAGATCCGCTCCGTGACGTCGGGGTTCCCGAGCCGCGAGCTGGGCGTCGGCGTCGCGCACCCGGCGTTTCCGCACGAGATCAACAAGGTGTGGGAGATCGTCGAGCCAGAGCCTTCACCCGTGACGCAGCTCTTCTGGTCGCTCGGCTTGGTCCCGGTCGAGGTGAGCGACGACTGGTCCTTCGTGCTCGACGTGCTCTTCTGCGGGCTGACGCACGCGGCTCTCCTCTATCACCGCGCGTCGAACATGCCCTACTGGAAGGTCGACAAGTACGTGCGGCGTCTCGTCGGCGCCAATCCCTTCCGCGCGCACGACGCGATCGGCGCCGCGGGTGCGAACTTCCTCACGTGGTCGTGCCTCCACCACCTGGGCGAGCAGTACGGCGATCTGTTCCGCCCCACGGAGGATCTCGAGGAGCACCGCCGCACGGGGACCGCGTGGTATCCGCCGAATCACTTCCGCCCGCTCGTGGACTGGAAGATGACGGACGCGGACGAGGAGGAGTTCCGCTCGTGGATCCTGGGGCCCATGTTCCAGATGACGAGCCTCATGCTCCACGAGAAGCGCGGGCATCTGTCGCACCTGAACGCGATCGGCGAGCTGTGCGCGCAGTTCCGTCAGGGCGCGCTCGCGATGATGCGCCGGCTGGGACCCGACCAGGTGATCGCGCGGGTCGAGGCGTACCACCGGCTCCATCCAGACGCCGGGAAGCGCGCGTGGCACCCGGACGCGCTCGGCGCGATGGACACGCCGGAGTGGCGGCAGCTCTACGTGAACGCCGAGCACGACGGCACGGTCGGCGTGGTGACGATGGGGCGCGAGAGTCTGAACGCGGACGTCATCGACGAGCTGAACCGCGCGTTCGACTGGCTCGAGGCGGAAGGGGTGTCGCGGATGATCCTGACCGGCGACTTCCACCTGGCGACGCAGATGGTCGGCGCGGACACGGCGGAGTTCTACCCCGCGCTCACCGACGCCGCCGCGGGGGCCCGCCTGTCAGCGGAATGGTCGCGCACGGCGCGGAGGCTCGAGGATGAATTCGCGGTGTCGGTCGGTTTCGTGAATGGGAAGCGATGCCTGGGAGGGATGCTCGAGCTGATGGCGCACTGCCACTACCTCGTCGCTGTCGAAGACGCCTCGCTCGGATTCCCCGAAGTGACCCTCCCGGTGGTCCCCGGGATGGAGGGCTGCCACTGGCCCTTCCGCAAGGCGCCGCGGGACGCCTGGCCGAAGCTGGTCGCACTGCTCCTGAGCGGGGCGCCTGTGAAGGCGAAGAACGCGGTGGGCTGGCTCGTCGATGTCGCGGCACCGATGGACGCCGCACTCGCCGCGGCATGGGGACTGGCTTCGGCCGCGGGCGTCACAGGTGTGAAGCGGCGCGTGGTCGAGCGGGGAGCGCTCTCAGGGATACCGACGGACGTCGCGGGCCTCCCCTCGGCCGAAGGGAGTACGGCAGCGGCCCGGACCGCCATCATGGACGCCGTGCAGCGAGCGTGCGGCGTCCCGCTTGCGGAAGCTTTGACCGTGCAGTCCGAGGCGTCCGGCGCGTTCATGACATCGAGGGAGTGTCGCGCGGGCCGGGTCGGTCAGGAATATACGCGGACGATGGAGGTCTGACCCGCTGGACGGCTCACCGAGCCGCGACTGCCCGTACTTCCCAGAATCAAGCGACGTTCGCAGCCATCCTTCTCCCCCCGGAGGGTTTCATGGTGCGCTCGCTTCCCGCCCGATCGGTTGCCTGCCTGTTCGCGCTCCTGATCTCGATCAGCCCCTCTCCACTCCGCGCGGCTCCCCACGTGCACGTGAGCGCGAGCATCTTCGACAACGACGATCACATGGACGTGAACAACATCAACATGACGTTGACCAACCACGGCTCGGTCGCATTCGACCTGCAGACCGCGGGACCGGGGTTGGAGTTCCCCAATGGCACCGGCAAGACCGCCGTGTATGCCTCCGGACTATGGATCGGCGCCCAGGTGAACGATACGGTGCGCGTCGCCATGGGGGAGTACGTGCAGGAGTACGCTCCGGGGCCGATGATCGGAGGCACGTTTGCCCCCGACCAGATCCAGTTCCATAACTTTAGGCTTGAGCAGGGGGGGTTGGGCTATTCCGACTATCTCGCCGACGCCGTGCCTCAAGGCGCCCCTCTCGACAGCCTGGGCCATCCTCTACTCCTCGGCGACGCCCTGACGTGGAGCGTGTTCAACGACGCGAACCCGGCCTTGCACGTCAACGCGGCCGGAAGCACGGCGCCCCTCGGCGTCGAAGTGCAGCAGTCGGTGTTCGCGTTCAGACGATCCGGAGCGCTCGGCAACGTGGTCTTCGTGAAGTGGCGACTCCAGAACAAGGGAACCAACCAGCTCCAGAATGGCTACGTCTCGTTCTGGGCAGATCCTGATCTCGGCGACGCATCGGACGACCTGGTCGGCTGCGACACGACCATGAGTCTTGGCTACTGCTACAACGCCTCGAATCTCGACGCGGTCTACGGCTCCGCACCACCAGCGGTCGGGTTCCACATGCTGCGGGGTGCCGTCTCGAACGGGACGCAGCTCGGGATGACCTCGTTCCACCGTTACATCAACGGCGGCGACCCCCAGAACCCCGTGGAGATCTACAACCACATGTCGGGGCGGAAGGCCGACGGGTCGCCGGTGCACGTCTGCGATGACGATCTCCTGCCGGTGACGACCTACGAGGTGTCGGGACTCAATCCGGAATCACCATCGAACTGCTTCAGCAACTGGCTGGATTCGAATTCCGACGATCGAAGGCTCTTCCTGTCCTCGGGCCCATTCACGATGATGCCTGGCGACACGCAGGTGGTGGTCATCGCGATCGAGGTGGGGCAGTCGACCGACCAGTTCGCATCGATCCAGGAGCTCCGAAACATCGCGGCCGTGATCGCGGACCTCTACAACGCGACGTTCGGTGATCCCTCGACCGCGGTCGCTTCACAGGTCGTCGATTCGAGGGCAGAGGCGGGCGTGAACCACGTGGCCTGGTACGTCCCGGCCTCCCCCGGCACGCCGATCACGATCCAGCGATGCACCGCTTCGAGCCCATGGGCCGCCGTGTCAGAGGCGACCCTCCCCACCGATCGCCTCGTTCGCTTCGACGACGTGAGCGTCGCGGCCGGCGAGCGGTATGGCTATCGCCTGGAGGTGTGGAGCGGCGCGACGCAGGACTACACCGCGGAGACATGGCTCCAGGCTGCGCCGACCTCCGAAACTCCGACCTCTCTCCGCCTCCTGCCCGCTCGCCCGAATCCGAGCACTGGCGTCTTCCAGATCCGCCACTACGTACCGCGGCGCGAGTCCGTCCGACTCACCCTGGTGGACATCCAGGGGCGCGTGGTCCGGGTGCTCTCGAACCGGGAATCGCTTCCGGGCTGGTACGACTCGTCCTGGAATGGTCGGGACTCGGCAGGCCGCGCCGTGGCTTCGGGTACCTACTTTTTGCGGCTTGAGGACGAGCGAGGGGTGGAGACGAAGAAGCTCGTGCTGATGCGCTGACCGGACTACCGGTAGGCGCGCCTCGTGATGTCGCTCAGCTTCCTGCGGAACGAGCGAGCCGCGGTCGCGGTGCGCGTCACCACGAGAATCGTGTCGTCCCCCGCCACCGTGCCCGCGATCTCGGGCCATCCGAGCGAATCCAGCGCGCGTCCCACGCCGTGCGCGTTCCCCGGCGGCGTGCGGACGAGCGCCAGGTTGCCGATCAGCTCGACGGACTGGATGAAGGCGCCGACCTCGAGTCGCCGCTGCGACTCGTCCATCACCTCATTCGGCGTCTTCGGAAGGACGTAGCGGGCGCCGCCGTCGCTTCCCGGCACCTTCCCGATTCCGAGATTTCGAAGGTCGCGCGAGAGGGTCGCCTGCGTGGCCTGGAACCCGCGGTGCTTGAGCTGATCGGCGAGCTCCTGCTGGCTCCGGACCGCGACAGCCTGCACCACCTCGACGATGGCCTGCCGGCGGGCGACGGCGTCCGGATCCTGGGAACCGCGTCGCGGTGCATGAATATTCATAGTTTCTGAATACTAATTCCGGCGGTGCGGCGGTCGTCAAGGGGCTGTCTCGGGCGACCCGGGGCACCGCCTCAGGGCAGGAAGTGCTTCCGCTCCAGCAACCGCCTCAGCTTCTCCGAGTCCTCCCGGAACACCACCGGATCGTACTTCGCCTCGCTCGTGTAGAACTGGGCCA
>Ga0111538_10006275_pt1 | contig 16116 bp, 11 predicted proteins | sample SoiMethybrSBSTD1_FD_79669 | JGI IMG/M metagenome (GOLD analysis project Ga0111538, IMG submission 79669) | Bulk soil microbial communities from a Populus tree surrounding site in Tennessee, USA - Soil MetaG P. TD hybrid SBSTD1 (version 2)... | ecosystem: Environmental > Terrestrial > Soil >...
GCCGAGCCGCGCGAGCACCGGATGCTCAAGACGATCGAGCGGGTCACCCGGCAGCGGATCACCGTCGAGAAGGTGCCCACCGTCGCCGACCTGCGGGCCCGGCAGCTGGAGCTGACCCGGGCCGCCCTGCGGGAGGCCCTGCTGGAGGACGGCGAGGACGGGCTGGACCGGTTCCGGGTGGTGGTCGAGTCGCTGACCGACGAGTTCGACATCGTCGAGGTGGCGCTCGCTGCGGTCAAGCTCGTGCACGAGGCGAACGGGATGACCGACGACGACGAGGAGATCCCGGATCTGGCCGAGCGCCAGCTGCGCCGGGATGCTCGCGACGGCCGCGACGGCCGCGACGGCCGCGACGGCCGCGACTCGCGCCGGCCCGGGCGGGACGGCCGGGATGGCCGGGACGGGCCCGGCGGCTACCCCGGGCGGGGCGACCGGCGCCCGCGCGGCGGCACCGGCGGGACGACCCGGCTGTTCATCGGCCTCGGCCGGCGCGCCGGCATCCGGCCCGGCGACCTGGTCGGCGCGATCACCGGTGAGTCGAGGCTGGCCGGGCGCGACATCGGCGCCATCGAGATCGCCGACCGGTTCTCCCTCGTCGAGGTCCCCGACCAGGCGGCCGAGGACGTGATCGCCGCCCTGCGCACCGCGACGTTCAAGGGCAAGCGGGCAACGGTGCGGCGCGAACGCTACTGAGCGGGCCGGTCGGGGCCTTCAGCCGGATCTTGGAAGCTGTGCACCGAAATCGGTGCACAGCTTTCCAAGATCGCGGAAGCTGACCGCCTCAGTAGCGGCAGACGCCCGTCGGGAAGATCTGCTGCAGCCTCGCCCGTTCCTGCGCGCTCGGACGCCAGGAGCCGTAGAGGCCGCGCGCGATCGCGGCTGCCACGCTCTGCCGGTCGCAGGCGAACACGCCGCCCTCGATCGGCCCGCCGGCGACGGTCCGCGACGTGCCGTACAGCGGGAACTTCTGCGTGCACGCGCCCGCCGGCCGGTGGTCCAGGATGCCGGCCCACACGTCCGGCCCGGCGGCGATCTGCGCCCCCGACGTGTCGAAGCACCGGTCCACCGCGAGAGCCGGCTTGTTGCCCACCACGCCGCGCGCCGGGTTGGCGCGGATGTTGGCCATCCACTGGTCCATCACCGCGAGCGCCTCGGGCGTCTGGTCGAAGGCCACGGCCGGCCGCGCGTCGGTGAACCAGATGACCTGGTTGCCGGCGCGCCCGTCGTGGTCGAGCATCCGCTTGCGGCTGGCGAAGGACTGGTGCGAGTTGTGCATGTTCAACTGGTCCTCGAGGTAGTGCCGCCAGTCGATGACCGGGATGTCGATGTCCCCGGTGAACACCAGCCCGGACCGGTACGACGCGGCGATCGCCTGCCGGTCGCCGGTGGTGCGCGGGGCCGGGGTCACGCCGCCGTCGGGGGACAGCCGCATGTTGCGCGCGCTCCACGGGTCGAACTGCGCCGGGTCGGCGCAGGCCGCCGGCACGAACGGGCAGCCCTCGGTGACCATGTCGCGGGCCGCCTTCCACGAGCCGACGCGCGCGTTGAGGTCGAGGAACTCGGCCGGCGTGAGGTGCCCGTCGCGCAGCGCGGTCAGCCCGTACTGCACGCCCACGTTGTCCCAGGCCGAGCGCGCGTACCCGGCCGGCCCCACGCCGTAGATGGTCTTGAGATCGTCCCAGTGCGTCCACTTCACGGTGAGCATGACGCCCGGCGGGTCCATCTCGGCCCACAGCGGGTCGGGCTGCTGCCACGTCGGGTTCAGCGCCAGCGGGGTGAGGCCGCGCCAGCCCGCGACGCACTCGTCGGAGCCGGGTGCGCCGCCGCGGTACGGGTTGGGCACGGTGGCGCTGCCGTTCATCCCGATCAGCCACGTGCGGTTGTCCCAGTTCTGCCACTTGGGGTTGGCCGCGTCGGTGACGTCCATGTAGTACTCGAGCAGTTCGCAGTCGCCGACGTGGATCGTCTGGGTGACCATGTCCGGGTACGAGTACTGCGGGATCGCCGCGTCGATCAGTCCGGGGTGGTTCTGCCCGTAGACGTACTGCTGGATGCCGCCGCCGGAGCCACCGACGCCGACGGAGTACAGCGGCACGCCGTACCGCTCGATGAAGTGCTCCTTGAGCATCAGCGCCGTCTCGCCGCCGAGCACCAGGTTGTAGTGGGTGTCGGTGCGGGTGCCGGTGGAGTAGAGCACGGCGTATCCGCGCCCGAGCCCGTCGGGGTACAGGTGGCCGCCCGGCAGCCGGCCCTGGTCGTGGCCGATGCCGACGCCGCCGTCGAAGCGGTAGACGACGCGCCCGTTCCAGGCGTCGCGCAGCACGGTGATCGCGTAGACGAACCGGTTGTTGACGCCGCGCTCGCGGCGCACCACGTAGTCGACCGTGCGCCCGTCGATGGTCGTGGTGGTGGTCAGGTCGGCGGGCCGCGAGCCGTCGGTGGGCATCGGCTTGAACTGGCCGTTTGTCGCGCGGTACACGTAGTCGACGACGGTCGGCGCGGCACAGTCGCGGCTCCAGCCGATCACCTGACCGGTCTTCGCGCCGTTCGCGTCGACGGCGTACACCTTCATGCCCTGCCCGTCGTGGTTGTCGACGGTCGGCTGGCCGAGCCCGGCCTGCTCCGTGCGGCACACGAACGGGTACTGGCGCGGACCGGAGAACACCGGGCCGGCGCCGTGGTTGCGCAGCAGCAGGAACGCGCCGGGCCGCGGCGGGGCGCCGGCGTGCAGCAGGTTGAGGCCCGCGCGCAGCCCGGTGACCAGGCCGGTGCGGGAGCGGCCGCCCGGGTCGGTGGTGAAGGCCGCGGTGACGTCCGAGCCGTTGAGCGAGATCGTGACGCGCGACGGGTCGACCCGCTCGCCGACGCTCACCCGGACGAGCGCGTCGTCGCCGGTGACCTGGTCGGGCCGGCTCGACAGCACCTCCAGGGCGATCCGGTGCGGGCTGGAACGGTCGTCGGGGGTCGATGCCGCAGCCGGGGTCGCGGCGGCGCCGGTGGTGAGGACGGCGAGGAGTAGTGCGGCCGTTACGGTGCCCGCTCTCATACGGAGGACACTCGCACGGGGCGTCGGCCGTTGTCGAGAAGCGGGATCGATGGACGAGGGTTAGTGTCGGGCCGATGCGACGGGCAACGGGCGGCGCTCTCGTCGTCGCGATGTTGTTGGCCCCGACGGGATGCGGGGGCGGCGGTGACGGGCGCGCGGACAAAGCGCCCGGCGCGGCCGGCACGCCGCCGGCCGGCACGCCGCCGGCCGCGAGTGCGACGGCGGCCAGCCCGAGCGCCAGCCCGAGCCCCACCGGCCCGGCCGAACTGCCGCTCGGCGGCCGGACGATCTTTCCCGACTACCGCGTCGTCGCCTTCTACGGCACGGCCGGCACGCCCGGCCTCGGCGTGCTCGGCGAGAGCAGCCCGGACGGCATCGTGCCCCGCCTGCGCTCCGCGGCCGCCGGGTTCGCCAGCCCGGACCGCAAGCTGCAGATCGCGTTCGAGCTGATCGTGTCGGTGGCGCAGAGCAAGCCCGGCGCCGACGGCACCTACAGCAAGATGATCGACGCCGCGAAGATCCAGCAGTACGTCGACGCGGCCCGCCGCAACCAGGCGCTGCTGGTGCTCGACGTGCAGCCCGGCCGCGGCGACTTCCTCAGCCAGGTCAAGCGGCTGCGGCCGTTCCTCGAGCAGCCGCACGTGGGCCTCGCCCTGGACCCGGAGTGGCGGATGGCGCCCGGCCAGGTCCCCGGGAAGGTGACCGGGTCGGTGGGCGCTGCCGAGATCAACGCGGTGGCCACGTACGTGTCGGGCCTGATCGCCGAGAAGAACCTGCCACAGAAGCTGTTCCTGCTGCACCAGTTCAAGGTCGCGATGATCCCCGACATCGCCGCGGTGACGCCGCAGCCGGGACTCGCGATCGTGCACCATCTCGACGGCTTCGGGACGCGGGCGGAGAAGAACGCGACGTTCAACCGGCTGTACCAGCCGGGCCGGTTCAACCTCGGCTACAAGCTCTTCTACGACGAGGACGTCGGCATCTACACGCCCCCCGAGGTGCTCGCATTTCAGCACGTACCCGACTATGTGTCGTACCAGTAACGGATCTATCAATCACTCGGGACGAGGTCTAGCGTTTCAGGTCATAACCGGGACGGAGGGTAAGTCATGGTCGATAACCCGTCGTTTGCTATGAGCCGTCGTAACCTTCTCCGCGGTGCCGGCGCCGTCGCATTGGGCGGAACCCTCGGCGGCACGCTCATCGGCTGCGCCAGCGAGGAGGACTCCGGGCCGGCCGGGCCGGGCGGCGACCCCAGCCAGGCACCCAGCGAGACGTTCACCGAACCGACCAAGAAGCTCTCCGGCGACCTGAAGATCCTGCTGTGGAGCCACTTCGTGCCCAGCCACGACACGTGGTTCGACCAGTTCGCCAAGGCATGGGGGCAGAAGGTCGGCGTGAACGTCGTCGTCGACCACATCGACCAGGCGCAGATCCCCACCCGCATCGCCGCCGAGATCCAGGCCGGCCAGGGCCACGACCTGATCGAGTACATCGCCACGCTCTCCCAGTACGAGCCGAGCGTCATCGACATGAAGGACGTCACCGACGAGGCGAACAAGCGCTGGGGGACGCAGCTCGAGCTGTGCAAGAAGTCCAGCATGAACCCCACCACCGGCAAGTTCTTCGCCTATGCGCCGGGCTGGGTGCCCGACCCGGGCAACTACCGCAAGTCGCTGTGGGAGCCGGTCGGGTTCGGCAACGGCCCGACCTCCTGGGAGGACCTGCTCAAGGGCGGCGCGGAGATCAAGAAGAGCAAGGGCGTCCAGATGGGCCTGGGCATGTCGCAGGAGATCGACTCGAACATGGTGACCCGGGCGCTCATGTGGTCCAACGGCGCCTCCGAGCAGGACGCCAACGAGCGGATCGTGTTGAACTCGGACGCCACCGTCGCCTCGGTGGACTTCATGGCCCGGCTGTTCAAGGACACCATGACCAACGAGGTGTTCTCCTGGAACGCCGCGTCCAACAACCAGGGCCTGGTGGCCGGCAAGCTCTCGTACATCGTCAACTCGATCTCGGCCTACCGCACCGCGCAGGGCACCAACCCCGAGGTCTCCGACGACACGTTCTTCGTGCCGGCGCTCAAGGGGACGCAGGCCGCGCTGGCCGCCCAGCACGTCATGTACAACTGGATCTCGCCGAAGCACGCGAAGAACGTCGACGCGGCCAAGGAGTTCCTGCTGCACTACACGGCGAACTTCGCGCTGGCTACGTACAACTCGAAGCTCTACGACTTCTGCGCCTGGGACAAGCTCACGCCGAACCTGAACAAGTGGCTGGACAACGACCCGTTCGGCGGCAAGCCGGCGAACAAGCTGGCCTTCCTCAAGGACGCCACCAAGTGGAGCGTCAACATGGGGCACCCCGGGCCGGCGAACACCGCCGTCGGCGAGATCCTCTCGACGTTCATCATCCCGAACATGTTCGCCCGCGCGGCCCGGGGCGAGGTGAGCCCGAAGCAGGCGGTGATCGACGCGGAGAACCAGATCAAGCCCATCTACGACAAGTGGCGCAAGGCCGGGCTCGTGGGCGGCGGGGCCTGACACCGTGGCGGTCATCGAGGTACGCGACCTCGTCAAGGAGTTCTCGTCGCACGAGCGTCGGCGCCGCTCCGGGGTGGTGCGCGCGATCGACAACGTGAGCCTGGCGACCGAGGAGGGCGAGTACCTCGTCCTGCTCGGTCCGTCCGGCTGCGGCAAGACCACGCTGCTGCGCACGATCGCCGGCCTGGAGCAGCCCACCAGTGGCGACGTGCTGATCGACGGCGACGTCGTCACCGGACTGCCGCCGCGGGCCCGCAGCATCGCGATGGTGTTCCAGAGCTACGCGCTCTACCCGCACAAGACGGTGCTCGGCAACATCGTCTTCCCCCTGCGGGCGCACGGGATGCCCGCCGACGAGCGGGTCAAGCGCGCCCGCAAGGCGGCCGAGCTGCTCAGCATCGGGCACCTGTTGGACCGCAAGCCGCGCCAGCTCTCCGGCGGGGAGCGCCAGCGGGTCGCGCTGGCCCGGGCGCTGGTGCGCGAGCCGCAGGTGTTCCTGCTCGACGAGCCGCTGTCCAACCTCGACGCGAAGCTGCGCGCCAGCGCCCGCGACGAGCTCAAGCGGTTCCAGGACGAGATCGGCACCACGACGATCTACGTGACCCACGACCAGGTCGAGGCGATGGGCCTCGGCGACCGGATCGCGGTGCTCAGCCACGGCACCGTGCGCCAGGTCGGGCACCCGGTGGAGGTCTACGACGACCCGGCCGACACGTTCGTCGCGACGTTCATCGGCTCGCCGCCGATGAACCTGGTGCCGCACGACGGGATGCTGGTGGGCTTCCGGCCCGAGCACCTGCTCCCGGCGGGAGCGATGCCCGGCTCCACCGACGGCCAGCGCGAGGTCGACCTCGCCGTCGACCGCATCGAGTACCTGTCGGGCGACCGGCACCTGTACGGCACGGTGACGACGCTCGGCGAGCCGACCCGGGTGGTGGCGCGGCTGCCCGCCACCGTCGGCGCGCCGATCAGCGCGGGGGAAACCTACCAGTTCGCCGTCGCGCAGCAACGGCTGCGCTTCTTCGACGCCGACACCGGGCTGCGCCGCGAGCCCGCGAAGGTCTGAGCCATGGCAGACGTGGCTGAACGGACGCACGAACCCGGCACGCCCACCGCACGCCGCAAGGCCGGGCACCGGCCGCAGCGAAGACTCGCCGACCGCGACAACGCGCTGGCCTGGATCTTCCTCATGCCCTCGGTGGTCTACATCGTGGCGCTGGTCGCGATCCCGTTCTTCCTCGCGGTCGGCTTCGCGCTGTCCGACGTGACCTCGGGCGACCCGTCGTTCGACTTCGTCGGGTTCCGCAACTTCGAGGCGATCTTCCACGACCCGGTGTTCTGGCGCTCGCTGCGCAACACGTTCGTGTTCACGGCGGTCTCGATGGTGCTGATCGTCGTGCTCGGCAAGGTGCTGGCGAACATTCTGATCGCGGACTTCCGCGGCAAGTGGTTCGTGCGGTTCCTCGTCCTGCTGCCGTGGACCACCCCGGCGACGCTGTCCGCCATCTCCTGGCTGTGGATGCTCGACTCGATCTACTCGCCGGTCGACTGGGTGTTCCGCAAGATCGGCATTCTCGACGACCTGATCGTGATCTTCTCGGACCGGCAGAACCCCGGACCGGGGGAGAACATGTACTGGCTGGGCGAGCCCGGTCTGGCGATGGCCTCGGTGATCATCGTGCACGTCTGGCGACTCACCCCGCTGGCCGCCGTGATCATGATGGCCGGCCTGGTCGCCATCCCGAAGGACCTCGAGGAGGCGGCCCGCGTCGACGGCGCCGGCTACTGGCGCCGGATGTTCGAGGTGACGATCCCGATGACGATGCCGGTGATCGCGGTGGCCGCGCTGTTCGGCGCGATCTTCACGTTCACCGACATGGCGGTGGTGGACGTGCTCACCAACGGCGGCCCGAACAACGCGACCCAGGTGCTCACCAGCTGGGCGTTCTTCCGCGGCATCGACGGCGGCGACGTGGGCCAGGGCGCGGCGATCGCGCTGTTCCTGTTCCCGCTGCTGCTGGCCGCGGCGATCGCCGTGCTGCGGGCGGTGCGCCGGATGGAGCTGCGATGACCGCCCCCATGATCGCGTTGATCTTGCAGTTGTGGTGCCAGTTTTCGTCGTGTTCCGGCCTGGTTTGTCACCCACCACAACTGCAAGATCGACGCGATCTTGAGGGGAGCGGGCGGTGAGTGCGGCGGGGGCGGCGGCGGCGGAGAGCGCGGCGGCGCGGTCCCGGCGGACGGCCGCGCTGCGGCGCAAGTACGCGCGGCGGCACGTGGCCGGGCGGATCGGCGTCTACGTCGCCGCGATCCTCGCGGCGCTGTTCTGCGCGGCGCCGTTCCTGTGGAGCCTGATCACCTCGTTCAAGCAGAACCGCGACCTGTACAACCCGAACAACAACCCGTTCCTGTACAACCGGCCGGCGACGCCCGACCACATGCTCTACCTGTTCAAGAACACGGCGTTCCTGACGTTCGTGTGGAACACGTTGTGGGTGGGCGTGCTCGTCGTCGCGATCACGCTGCTGCTCGGCGTGCCGGCGGCGTACGCACTGGCCCGGCTCGACCGGCCGTGGGCGTCCTGGTTCGGCATCTCGATCTTCCTGGTGTACCTGGTGCCGCCGACGCTGCTGTTCCTCTCCCTGTCGCGGATGGTGGTGGCGCTCGGGCTGCAGGACTCCACCTGGTCGCTCGTGCTGGTGTACCCGACGATCACGATCCCGGTGTCGATCTGGCTGCTCATCGGGTTCATGAAGGCGGTGCCGAAGGACGTCGAGGAGCAGGCGATGGTCGACGGGTACAGCCGCGTCGGCGCGTTCTGGCGGGCGGTGGTGCCGCTTGCCTTTCCGGGGATCGTCGCCGTGGTGGTGTTCGCGTTCACGCTGACGGCCAGCGAGTTCATCTACGCGCTCTCGTTCGTCTCGCCGACGCACGAGAAGGTGGTGAGCACCGGGGTGCCGACCGAGCTGATCCGGGGCGACGTGTTCTTCTGGCAGTCGCTGCAGGCGGCCACCGTGCTGGTGGCGGTGCCGATCGCCCTGGTGTTCAACATCTTCCTGGACCGCTTCATCGCCGGCTTCACCCAGGGAGCCGTCAAGGGCTGATTTGTCCTTTTACGAATGCCGGTCGCCGCTCGAAGGCGACCGGCATTCGCGACCGTGGCACGAAGTCATGATTACCCGTGACCTGCGCACCGGCAGCATTTGGTGCAACCAAGGAGGCAGGTCATGGGTACGAAGGCACGCACGGCACGCACGCTGATGGCGACGGTCGCTCTGGTTGGTGGGCTCGCCGCGCTCAGCGCGTGCGGCGGTCCGGCCTCCTGGCACGGCGCCGGCGACACCGCGGGCAGCGGTGGCGGCACCGGCAAGGAGGCGGCGGTCGCGATCTCGGCCCCGGCCAACGGCGCGACTGACGTGCCGACCTCCACGGAGATCACCCTGACGGCCGCGAAGGCCGGCTCGACGGTCACCATCACCGACGCGAGCGGCGCCGAGGTTGCCGGCTCGATGCGTCCGGACGGCCAGACCTGGCTGCCGGCGACGCAGCTCAAGTACGGCACCCAGTACACCGCCACGGTGAGCGGCGAGGGCGCCAACGAGGCGAGCAAGATCAGCTTCACCACGATGGCCAAGCCCGGCAAGACGACCAACGTCACGATCGCCATGGCGGACGGCAAGACCTACGGCGTGGCGATGCCGGTCGTGGTCCGGTTCGGCCGCGAGGTGGCGAAGGACCAGCGGGCCAACGTCGAGAAGCGGCTCTTCGTGACCAGCGACCCGCCGCAGGTCGGTGCGTGGTCCTGGTTCAGCAACGACGAGGTGCACTTCCGGCCCAAGGAGTACTGGCAGACCGGCACCAAGATCTCGGTGCGGCTGGCGACCGGCGGTCTGCCGATGGGCAACAGCTCGTACGGCAACAAGGACGTCACCGTCAACGCCACGATCGGCCGCAAGCTGGTGCTGGAGACCGACGACGCGACCCACCAGATGACGGTCACCCAGGACGGCCAGGTGCTGAAGACCATCCCGGTGAGCCTGGGCAAGTCGAGCACCCCGTCGTCCAGCGGCAACATGGTGATCATGGACAAGAACAAGTCCGAGGTCTTCAAGGGCGACGCCAGCGACCCGTACGTGGAGACCGTCTACTACGTCCAGCGGGTCACGACCGGCGGCCAGTACATCCACGCCGCCCCGTGGTCGGAGGGTGACCAGGGCAAGCGCAACGTCTCGCACGGCTGCACCAACGTCTCGCAGCAGAACGCGATCTGGCTGTACGACCTGACCCTGATCGGCGACCCGTACACGGTCAAGGGCACGCCCCGCAAGCTCCGCGAGGGCGACGGCTGGACCGACTGGGACAAGACCTGGGACGAGTACGTGAAGGGCAGCGCCCTGCCGGCCCCGGCCGACGCCGCCCCGAGCGCCGCCCCGTCGGCCTCGGCTCCCACCAACTAGCAATTCGCGATCTTGGACGCCTGCTACTGCTCCAGCAGTAGCAGGCGTCCAAGATCGCGTTTGGGTGCGGAAGACGGCAGCACAATGGGGTGGCGCGGTGCGCCCCCGTGACGCCCGCGCCACCCCTCCCCGTGCCTCCCCGAGCAGGAGGTGCGCTACCGGGTGATCCAGGTGGTGAGCACGTCGATCGTCTCGTCGACCCGGACCCGCAACCGGAACGGCTCCTGTGGGACATCACGGATGGTGAAGCACCCCAGTTCATCCGCCGTCACCGAGGCGGTGACGCCGGCCGCGGTCTGCACGTCGATCCGGGCCGGCGCGGTCGGCACCACCTGGCCGAGCAGGCCGCTGTCGGTGAGCTCAAGCTCGATCGTGACGTGCGCCGAGGCGAACGTCAGCGCCCGCAGGTCGGCGGTCTGGGTGCGGGTGAGCGCCGGTTCCCGTTCGGAGTCGTAGACGAGCGCGGCCAGCTCGGCGTCGATGCTCCGCCAGGTGAACGCGGCCTTGCCGGCGGCGACGAAGTCCGGCGGGACCTCACCCTCCGTCCGCAGGGCCTCGTCGAGGAACGCGAGCAACTCGTCGTCGTCGTCCCAGCGGATGTCGGCTATCGAAGTCACGCTCGCCTCGCTTCCCGGCCCGGCCCGTCGGCTTCGATCAGGGCGGCGAGCGCCGGGCAGCGCCGCAACTCGGCCAGGCAGCGCTCGCGGCTCGGGCCGATCGAGCCGATCTTCATGCCCAGCGTGGCGCTGATGTCCCGGTACGCCGGCCGTGGTTCCTGGAACAGCTGGGAGAGCAGCTCCTGGCAGCGCGGCCGCAGCTCGCGGAACGCGACCCGCAGCGCGACCTGCCGCTGCGCGCGTTCCAACTCCTGATCGATCTCGGCGAACCCGCCCTCCGCGAAGCCCTCCGGCTCGGCCAGGTGCTCGGCGTGCTCCCGGGAGCGGCTGGTGCGCAGCACCCGCAGGCACTCGTTGCGGGTGGTCGTCGCGATCCAGCCGGGCAGCGCCGCCGGGTCGCGGATGTCGGCGAGGTGCTCGACGAGCTTGAGCCAGACGCTCTGGCCCACGTCGTCGATGTCCAGCCGGCTCAGGTCGTGCCGCCGGCAGACCGCCCAGACCAGCGGCGCGTACCGCTCCACGATGGCGTTCCATGCGTGCTGGTCGCCGTCGCGCGCGGCGACGACCAGCGTCACGACCGTCGGGTCATCGGGCATCTGACCTCCTGGTGCTCAGTGGGCTAGGCGGATCGCGTCGCTGCCGCCGGCGGCCGCGAGGTCCTGGCGCAGGTCGCGCAGGGCCCTGTGCGGGTCACCCCCGTTGCGGGCGGTCATTCGGGCGAGCCGGCCCGTCACCGTGCCGGCCGCGAACGACGTGCCCGACCAGCGGGCCCATCCGTCGGGGAACTCGGTGTTCACGATGCCCTTGTCGCGCGTGTGGACGGAGACCGGGCCGCGCAGGTACGGGCCGACCACGTTCTCGCCGGGCGCCAGGAACGCCGTCCAGCGCACCTGCGGGCTGAACGAGGCGAGCTCCGGCGGCTGCTTGTCGTTGTCGGCGCCGACGGCCTCGACCATCGCCAGCGCGGCCGGCCAGACCGAGGCCCGCTGGTCGACCGGCGAGTCCGGGCCGTTGAGCTTCGGGTCGCCGTGGTTGCCGGCCGCCGCGACGATCACCATCTCCGGCGTGAGCAGTTCGACGGCGCGGCTCAGGATCAGCGGCGCGACGCCGTCGGCCGTGTGGCAGCCCAGCGACAGGTTCAGGATCTTCACGCCGGAGTCGCGGAACGCCACCATCTGCAGGGCGGTGTCCCACGCCGTCGCAGCGGCGTTGTCGTTGTCGAGCACCGAGCGCACCATCAGGCGCGCCTCCGGCGCCTCGGCCAGGATCCGGCCGGCGACGAACGTCGCGTGGCCGGCCCAGTGCGGGAACGGGCCGGCTTCGGGCAGGGTCGCGCCGTCGGCCGCGAGGTAGCGCCCGGCCAGCGACGGGTGCGGGAAGATCTTCGTGTCGAGCAGGCCCACCAGGCAGCTGTTCTCGGCCGGCCGGCCGGCGCGCTCGGCCGGCGGCGGGACCGGGACGGGGTAGAGCACCCCACCACCGCTGACGTGCGGCAGCCCGATCACACTACGCACGTGCCGGTTCTTGCCCATCTCGAAGACCCAACCGGCGTTCGCCTGGGCGGTGCGGAACCGGATGTAGTAGAGCAGCAGGTCGAGCGGGGACGCCTGGTCGGCGGGCCGCGGGAACACCGCGCGCCACGGCTCCGAGCCGGGCGAGCCGGCCAGCCGGTCGGCCTCCGCCCGCAGCGTGGGCGCCGCCTCGTCGAGCCCGTGCACGCTGATGCGGCTCAGATCCAGCTCCCGGCTGCGGGCCCGGACCTCGTGGTCCAGGCTCACGTCGGCCAGCCGGGCCACGACCTCGTTCTCGTACGGACGATCCACCACCAGTTCGTCAGGTACCGAGGTCGCCCCGTGACCCGGATTGCCACCCGTCGACATGTCGTGGTCCTCTCTGCAGAAGCCATCGCGGTAAACTCCACACCTACGGAGCGGGTTGGAGTGTCGTTGATACGACGAACCTCGGTGAAGTTGTATCCGGCGGTCCATTCATGAGTTCAGCGCTAGTAGATCAGGCGCGCGAGGCGCTGCGATCGGCGGACTCCGATCCTCGGCTCGCGATCGATCGGGCCACCGGAGTCCTCGTCCGCGCCAAGGTCATCCGTGACTTCGCCGCCGCCTGCGTCGCCGAGCGCGCGCTCGGCCTCGCCGCGATCCACGGCCGCGATCTCGATGTGGCGATGCGCCACCTGCGCTCGGCCATCCGCTACGGCGAGCGGTCCGCCGCGCCTGAGCTCGCCGCCCAGGCCCGCATGACGCTGGCGTTCGCGATGGGCTCCCGCGGCTGGTCGGGCCGCGCCCTGCGCGAGATCGACCTCGCACTCTCCGACCTGCGCGGCACCGACCGGGCGCGGGGGCTGGCCCAGCGCGGCGCGATCACGCTCCAGATGGGCCGGTACGACGCCGCGCTCGCCGACTACAACGCCGCGCTGCCGGTGCTGCGCCGGGCCGACGACCGCATGTGGGTGTGGCGCGTGCTCAACAACCGCGGCGTGCTGCACGGTCGCCGGTTCGAACTGTCCAGCGCCGTCGCCGACCTCCGCGAGGCGGTGCGGCTCAGCGACGAGCTCGAACTGGGCACGTCGGGCGCCTTCACCGTGCAGAACCTCGGGTGGATCAACACGCTGGCCGGGGACCTGCCACAGGCGCTGCGCAACCTCGACGAGGCCGAGCAGCGGCTGCGCGGCCTCGGCGCGCAGCTCGGCCAGGTGCTGCGGGACCGCACCGAGCTGCTGCTGTCGATGTACCTCGCGGCGGAGGCACGGGCGGCGGCCGATAGCGCGGTCGCGGAGCTGGGCCGCGAGCGCCGGCTCAACGCGGTGCCGGAGGTTCGGTTGTTGCACAGCCGGGCCGCGCTGCTGGACGGCGACCCGGCGACGGCCCTGACCCAGGCGCGCGCCGCCGTGCGCGAGTTCGTCCGGCAGGACCGGACCGAGTGGTCCGCCGTCGCCCGGTTCGCGGTGCTGGCCGCCCGGCTGCGGGGGCCGCACCGGACGCGCGTCGGCCTGCGCGACGCCGAGCGGGTCGCCGAGTTGCTGGACGAGACGCCGTTCGTGGCCTCGGCCGCCGAGGCCCGCGTGCAGGCCGCCCAGCTCGCGCTCGAACGGGGTCAGGTGTCCGTCGCCCGCGGCCACCTGACGCGCGTCGACGCGGCGCGGCGGCGCGGCCCGGCCGCGTTGCGGGCGCGGGCGTGGTACGCGACGGCGCTGCTGCGGCTGTCCGGCGGCAACAGCCGGGGCGCGGTGCGGGCGGTGCGCACCGGGCTGCGCATCGTCGACGAGCACCGGGCCACCCTCGGCGCCACCGACGTGCTCGCGCACACCGCGGCGCAGCGCACCGAGCTGGCCCAGCTCGGCCTGCGGGTCGCCGTCGACGCCGGGTCGGCGCGGGCCGTGTTCGAGTGGGCCGAGCGGGGGCGGGCCAGCCTGTTCCTGATCCGGCCGGTGCGCCCGCCGGACGACCCGGTGCTCGGCGCCGCCCTGGCGGAGCTGCGGCTGGCGGTCAGCGAGGCGGCGGAGCTGCGCGGCAGCGGCCGCAATCCGGCCCGGGTGCTGGCGCGGCAGATCGCGCTGGAGCGGCAGATCCGCAACTACTGCCGGCGCCAACCCGGCCAGGCGGAGCTGTCCGACCCGACGCCGTTCGACGCGCTCGTCGCCCGGCTCGGTGACGCCGCCCTGCTGGAGTTCGCCGAGCTCGGTGGCGAGCTGTACGCGGTCTCGCTGGTCGCCTGGCAGGCCCGGCTGCACCACCTCGGCCCCGCCGCGCCGGTGTACGAGCTGCTCGACCGGGTGCCGTTCGCCCTGCACCGGCTGGCCCGGCACCGCGGAAGCGCCGCCGGCCGGTCGGCCGCCGTCGCCCTGCTCCGCGACGCGGCCGCGCGGCTTGACGCGCGCCTGCTGCATCCCGTCGCGCGCCGGCTCGGGGACGCGCCCCTGGTGCTCGTGCCGACCGGGCGGCTGCAGTCGCTGCCGTGGTCGATCCTGCCGACGTGCGCCGGGCGCCCGGTGACCGTCGCGCCGTCGGCGACATCGTGGTACCTGGCCCGCACCCGCACCTACCCGCCGACCGGAAACGTCGCGGTGGTCGCCGGTCCGCAGCTGCCGGGTGCGCGCAGCGAGGCGGAGACCGTCGCCGCGATCTACGCGACCGCGCCGCTGGTGGGCGGCTCGGCGACCGCCGAGGCGACCGCCGCCGCGCTGACCAAGGCCGACCTGGCGCACCTGGCGATGCACGGCCGCCTGTCGGCCGACAACCCGCTGTTCTCGTCGCTGCAACTCGCCGACGGCCCGCTCATGGTCTACGACCTGGAGCAGCTACCCCGGGTGCCGCCGACGGTGGTGCTGGCCGCGTGCGACAGCGGGCGGCACGTCGTCTACGCCGGCGACGAGCTGCTCGGGCTGGCGGCGACGTTCCTGGCCAAGGGCGCGCAGCAGCTCGTCGCACCGGTGGTGCCGGTGCCCGACGCGGCGACCGCGCCGCTGATGGTCGCCTTCCACCAGCGGCTCGCGGCCGGGCAGGCGCCGGCGAGCGCGCTGGCCGCCGCCCAGCGGGAGGTGGGGGAGGGCGGCGGCGCCGCCGAGCTCGCGGCAGCCGCCGGGTTCGTCTGCGTCGGGGCGGGCCTGCCCGTCCAGGCCGCGCCGCCCTGATGCGCGATCCTGGATTCCCGTCGTCGCCCTGGCTGCCACGCGCATCCAAGATCGGCGCCGGGGCCGGTCAGCTAGCCGCCGGTCGGCAGGGGGTAGCGCAGCCGGACCCGGGTTCCCGTCGGGCCGGAGTCGATCGTGACCGACGAGCAGATCTGGCGGGTCAGCCACAGTCCCCAGCCGCCGACCTGCCCCGGCCGCGGCCCGGTCGGCGCGCGCCGGGGTGCCGGGATGCCGTGGCCCCGATCGGCGACCTCGACGACCAGGTCGTCGGCGTCGCGCCACATCGACAGGTGCCCGCGGTCGCCGCCGTGGCGCACCGCGTTTGTCACCACCTCGGTGACGGCGAGCGTGAAGTTGTACAGGGCGAGGTCGGCGAGGCCGTGCCCGGCGCCCTGGGTCAGCACCGCGTCGCGCGTCTCGTCCAGGGTGTCGCGGTCGAAGTCGCGGGACAGCAGGGGAGCGGCGACGGGGCCCGGCACCGGATCGGGCGGCCCGGCCACCGGGTAGGCGAGCAGGACGCATGCGTCGTCGCCGGGGTCGACCGCCGGCAGCCGGGCGAGCAGGGCGGGCAGCGCGGCGCCGGCCCGGCCGGTGGCCGGGCTCGAAGGAAGCTCGGAAGGCGGGCCCGTGGGCAGGCCGGACAGGGCGCGGGCGAGCCCCCGCACCCGGTCGTCGTCGGCCGCGGGCGACCCCAGCAGCCCGTCGGTATAGAGGACCACCGCGTCGCCGGGGCCGAACGGGGTGGTCGCCACCTCGTAGCGGGCGGCAGGGTCGGACCCGAGCACCATGCCGGCCGGGCGGGGGA
>Ga0111538_10006276_pt1 | contig 16114 bp, 15 predicted proteins | sample SoiMethybrSBSTD1_FD_79669 | JGI IMG/M metagenome (GOLD analysis project Ga0111538, IMG submission 79669) | Bulk soil microbial communities from a Populus tree surrounding site in Tennessee, USA - Soil MetaG P. TD hybrid SBSTD1 (version 2)... | ecosystem: Environmental > Terrestrial > Soil >...
CCTGCGAATCTGCTGGAACTCTGGCCCATGTGGTGCGGACGGCTGTCAGTTTCGCCGACGCTCATCGCCGAGTCGCAGAAACTGCTCGCCGCAAGCGTCAGCGGCGTCGATCCGAAGAGTGTGCGCGATCCGAAGGCGATCGCGCTGTTGTATCGCCTGCACCTGATCAAGGCGGTGCATCAGGCCGACGCGACGCTGCGGCTCGAGCCAACGCAGAAGGGCAAGGAATTGCTGGGTGGGGCCGGCGACGTCGGCGCGACGATCTGACTGAGACGACGCATTGCTAGAATGACCCGTCTCATTCCAAGCAAGGACTATCGTCCGATGCCTACAGCCACTGCCCCGGCGCCCGCCAAATCCGCTGCCAGTTCCTCCAAGATTGCTGAGCACCTCGGCGCCGACGCCGACAGCCTGCTCAATCACAAGGCGAAGGTCAGCAAGGACATGCTGCACCTGCCGGGACCGGATTTCATCGATCGCGTCTGGGCTCATTCGGATCGCAATCCGCAGGTGCTGCGCAACCTCGGCGCGCTCTTCAATCACGGCCGGCTTGCAGGCACGGGCTACCTGTCGATCCTGCCGGTCGATCAGGGCATCGAGCACTCGGCAGGCGCTTCGTTCGCCAAGAACCCGATCTATTTCGACGGGGAGAACATCGTCAGGCTCGCCGTCGAAGGCGGCTGCAACGCGGTGGCCACCACCTTCGGCGCACTGGGCTTGGTCGCGCGCAAGTACGCCCACAAGATCCCCTTCATCGTCAAGGTCAATCACAACGAGTTGATGACCTACCCGAACAAGTTCGACCAGATCATGTTCGGCACGATCGAGGAGGCCTGGAATCTGGGCGCGGCGGCGGTCGGGGCGACGATCTACTTCGGCTCGGAAGAAAGCGCCCGGCAGATCGTCGAGATCGCTGAGGCGTTCCAGGCCGCCCATCAACTGGGCATGGCGACGATCCTGTGGTGCTACATCCGCAACTCGAAGTTCAAGACCGGCGGCAAGGACTATCACACCGCGGCCGACCTGACCGGCCAGGCGAATCACCTGGGCGTGACCATCGAAGCCGACATCATCAAGCAGAAACTGCCGGAGTTGAACGCCGGCTACACCGCGCTGAACACGGGCGATTCGAGTTACGGCAAGCTCGACAAGCGCATGTACACCGATCTCGCCACCGATCATCCCATCGATCTGTGCCGCTATCAGGTTCTGAATTGCTACGCGGGCCGCTGTGGGTTGATCAATTCCGGTGGCGCCTCAGGCGAAAACGACTTCGCCGATGCTGTAAAGACGGCCGTGATCAACAAGCGGGCCGGCGGCACGGGCCTGATCTCGGGCCGCAAGGCGTTTCAGCGCCCGATGAACGAGGGCGTGAAACTGCTCAACCTCATTCAAGATGTGTACTTGGACAAGAGCGTGACGGTGGCGTAGGCGAACAGGACGCTCACGTGCACGCCGCCTCGGCTTCGTCTGCGTCGTGGCCGGCCTTGAGGATTGCGACCGCTGTGTCCTTGTCGATCGTCCCCGACGCGACATACGCCGCCACCTCGCGCCGCGTCTTTTCGCGCTGGCGCGTGTTCAGGACACTCGACATCGTGCCGGCAAGAATTGCCACAACCGCGACCGAGCCGGCGATGGGCCAGAACATCTCGCTGCCGTCATAGGCGAGCACTTGAACGACGTTGGCAAGTTCCATCATGGACGGATCCTCAAAGGTTGAAATCCGCTGACGGGCGTCGGCGCGCGATTACGTCCAGCATCCGCTGTCGTCGTCGGCCTTGTCCGCCTTGATCATTGCGATGGCCTTGTCGGCGTCGAGCGTGCCGGCGGCTACGTACGCGGCCAGTTCCTGCTTGGTCTTCTCGCGGGCGGTTCGCACCACCATCGAATGCACGGTTCCGATGACGATCCAAAGCCCGCCGACGACCAGACCCCCGACGATGGCAAGCACGGGGATCAGCTGGTTGTTCTCGAGCAGACGATCGATGAAATTGCCCATGGCGGCTCTCCGTCGAACGGCAGGTGCAGAGAAGCCAGGTCGTCGTGGACGCGGCTGGGTGGCGAGAAGGTGTCCCCGTCCCACCAAGCATATTCCGTAGTTCCGAAGTGTTGCGCGATGATTTCAGCCAAAACGAACACGCCCCGCCGGGTGGGCGGGGCGTATCCGGAATGTGAAAGGAAGCAAGGACTCTCTCTTGAGACTCGCAAACAGGATGAACCCGTGGGGGTTCGCCAAGTGTTACGTCGTGGCGAACTGCTTGGTTCGCGTCGGTTTGACGGCTTTGCTGGCCTCCATGCGCCGGCGGGCCTCCTCGGCATGGGTGAAATCCTCGCCGAAACGCACCAGCCGCAGGCTGTTGGCGATAACAAAGATGTACCCCAGCGAGTAGTAAATGGGCGAGAACCAGATGTTGATGTTCCCGGTCGCCGCCAGGCCAAGGCCGATCAGGGCCAGCAGCAGCGAGACGATGATGTTCAGGCTCATCACGCTGCGAGCCTTGCGGGCAAGTTCCAGCAGGAAGGGGATGTGCCGCAGGTCGTCGTTCATCAGCGCCACGCCAGCGGAGTTGGTGGCGATGTCGGAGCCTGACAGTCCCATGGCCACGCCCACGTCGGCGGTTGCAAGGATCGGGCCGTCGTTGATGCCATCGCCCACCACCAGCGTGCGGTGGCCCTTGCGGATGAGGTACTTGAGTTCCTCGTGTTTCTCCTCGGGCAGGCATTCCGCTTCGATGGCGTCGACGCCGACCGCCTGGCCGACGCGCTTGGCCACGGCCAGCCGATCGCCTGTGAACATGCACACGCGGCGCACCCCCAGGTGCCGCATCTTGTCGATGACCTCGCCGGCGTTGCGGCGCAACTTGTCCTCAAGTCCGACAGCGCCGAGATAGCGCCCGCCGACCATCACGTGCACACCGGACATGCCTTCGATCTTCTTCTCGACCTCGGCGATCTGCGGCGCGGCGGCGGCATTGAGTTGCCCGATCCACTCAGCGCGGCCGGCGTGAATGTCGCCGCCGGAGGCATGGGCGATGACGCCCCGGCCATGCATCTCCTCGTACTTGCCGATCTCGCGCGGTTGGATGCGCGCAGCCTTGGCCGTTTCGAGGATCGACTTGGCCAGTGGATGGTTGGAATGCTGCTCGCCATCGGCGGCTGCCTGAAGCAGCGCGGCGCCTTCGACGCCCTCGGCCGGGGCCAGGCGCGACACGGCGAACTTGCCGGTGGTGAGCGTGCCGGTCTTGTCGAGAACGACGGTGTCGATGTTGGCAGCGGCTTCCAGCGTGCGCGTCTGCTTGATCATGATGCCCACGCGTGCCGCTGCCGCGAATGCAGCCACCATCGCTGTGGGATAGGCGATCAAGAGCGCGCCCGGGCAGGTGACCACCAGCACGGTAATTGCCCGCACCGATGCCGATGCCTTGACCGCCGGATCGGCGCTCTTGGCGGTGAAGAACCAGACCAGCCCGGCCACCATCAGCACCACCGGAACGTAATACGAAGCAAGTTGCTCGATCAATTCCTGCCGCTGCGTGCGAGCCTGCTCGGCTTCGCGGATCAGGCTCTCGACCTTGCCGATCGTCGTGTCGCCCATGACCGCGGTGACTTCGACGTCGATCTGACCGGTGAGGTTGGTGGTGCCGGCGTACACGTCCGCGCCCGGCTGAACTTCCACGGGCACGGCTTCGCCGGTGAGGGAGGCCTGATTGACGTCGGACGTGCCGCGAATCACGCGGCCATCGACCGGCAGGTTCTCGCCGGGCCGAACGCGAACGACCTGGCCGATGCGGAGGCTCGAGAGCGGCACTTCGCGTTCCTGGCCGCTCTCGACGAGTCGGGCATCATCGGGCGTAAGGTCAATCAGGTCGCGGATGGCTCGCTGCGCGCCCCAAGCCGTGCGGCTGAGCACGAGGTTCGCGGTCCAGAGGAAGAATGCAAGGAAGCCGGCAGCAAGGTAGTTCTGGCTGGCGAAAGCGGCCGTGACCGCGAGGCACGCCAGGGCATCGCTCGATGGTCGGCCGCGCTGAATCTCGCGCCAGGCCCCGATCAGCAGCGGCACGACGAGGATTGCCGCACCGATGGCTGCGGGGATCTGCGCCACCTGCGGGTGCGCGCCGATCCATCCGGCGATCCATGACACCGCCAGCAGCACGCCGCCGACCAGCGCGATGAACAGACGCCGCTCCAGGCGCTCGGCTCCTTCGGAGCCTGCTTCGCGAAGTTTGCGATCCTGATCCGGGGCGCCGGCAACGGTCAGTTCAGACATGCGTCAACTCACTCAGTGGGCAACCCAGCGATGCCGGGTTGAACGACAAGCCGCGCGGAGCGGCGGGGTCGGGAGGATAGCGGAAAGACATGCGACCGCGCTGGGCATCGCAGGGCGCACGTTGCGCGCGACGACGGCGCGGGGCGATCGGTGTGGTGGTACGCCCCGATCAACGGGATGGTTCGGCCTGACCGGGGCCCTAGCCTGGCGAATGGATAACCCGATCACGGACCCGCCCCGTCGGGCCGGTTTGCGGGCACAGGTCCGTGCCTGTTCAATGAGGCCGCAACGACATGGCCATGGCCGCAACCGACCAAATCCTCATCCTCGGCGACGGCCAGATGGCCCTCGTTCTGGCCGATGCCCTCGTGGTCCGGGGGATTCCCGCCCGGATCTGGAGCCCGTTCCCCAAAGATGCCGCCTCGCTTCGCTCCACTCGGCAATCCCCGCGCCTGCCGGGGTTTCGGCTGGCTCCCGAGGTCGATGTCACCGACGATGACGACGCGGCATTCCGCGGCGTCAGTGTCGCCATCAGTGCGATCCCGTCCCAGTTCGTCCGCCAGGTCTGGACTCGTCTGAAAGTCCACGCCAACGAGGCCACGCGATCGGACGTCCCGATCGTCAGCGTGACCAAGGGCATCGAGGTCGGCACGGGGATGAGGCCGACGCAGGTGCTGGGGCAGGTGCTTGCGATGGATGACGATGACCCGCGCCTGTGTGTGCTGTCGGGGCCTTCGATTGCAGCCGAACTGGCGCGAAGGCTGCCGGCAACGCTCGTGGCCGCCGCCTCCGATGAAGCCTTCGCCTCGCGCGTGCAGGACCTCCTGCGTGTGCCCTGGTTGCGCATCTACCGGTCGGAGGATGTCATTGGCGTTGAGGTCGCGGGCGCGGCGAAGAACGTCATTGCGCTGGCGGCTGGAATGGTCGACGGCCTGAAGGCAGGCGACAACGCAAAGTCGGCCCTCGTGGCGCGCGGCCTGGCGGAGATCGCGCGGCTGGGCGTGGCTATGGGGGCGCGCGTTGAGACCTTTTTCGGCGTTGCAGGCGTGGGTGATCTTGCCACCACGTGCTTCAGCCCCGAAGGACGCAATCGATCGTGCGGCGCGCGACTGGGGCGCGGCGAGCGGCTGGACGATGTGCTCGCCTCGATGACGTCGATCGTCGAAGGCGTGCCGACGACGAAGTCGCTGGTCGAGGTTTCGCGGCGGCTGGCGGTGGACATGCCGATCACTGCGGCCGTTCACGCGATTCTGTTTGGTGGGCTCTCGCCCAGGGACGCCATCCGCGGCCTGATGAGCCGGGAGCAGAAGGCCGAGCGTGTGGGCTGACGCTCATTCCTCCTGGAACTTGTTTTTCACCAGCTCGACGAGTTCCTTGACCGCATCGTCGCAGTCTTCGTTCCGGGCAACGATCTCGAGTTCCGTGCCCTGCGTCGCCGCCAGCATCATCATCTGCATGATCGACTTGCCGTCGATCGTCTCGTCCTGATCGGTGCGGCGGACGGTGATCTCAGCCTTGAACTTCATGGCCGCCTCGACAAACACCATCGCTGGCCGGGCGTGCAGCCCGAGCCTGTTGGCGATGACGACCTTGGCGGAGGCGGTTTTCGACACGAGGCGAGGGCTGGCGGTGGAGGAGAGGGGGTTGGCGGCTGCCGGTAGGGAGCGATCGGGCGCGTCGAATCTTGCGCAAACTAACAGAACTGCCCGTTCCCGGCACGCCTTGGGTATGCGGCGTGCAGCGGCTGCACTCATCCCTCGTGCAAAGCCTTGTGGACTTCAGCCTCACGCCGCGGCAACTTGCTCGATCACCGCACTTTGGTCTTGGCGTCGGCCTCTTCCAGCAGACCCATGACGTCGTCGGCGGACTGGGCCTGCCGCAGGAAGCGGCGGAAGGTGTCCTGGCTGAGGTTGCCGAAGATCGCCTCCATGGCGTCGAGGTGATCCTCGGGCTTGTCCTCCGGACTCAGCAGCAGGAAGATCGAATATACCGGCTGCTTGTCGAGGGCATTGAAGTCAATGCCGGTCCGGCTGATGCCGACGGCGACCGCCATGCGGCTGATGGCAGTGTGCTTCACATGCGGCACGGCGACGCCGTGACCGAAGCCGGTCGAGCCGCGTTTCTCGCGCTTGATGATCGCCTTGACGAACTCGTCCTTCAGCTCAGGGCTCAGGGCGCTGGCAGTGACGAGGGCATCCACCATCTCCGCGATGGCATCGTCGCGCGACGTCGCGGCGAGATCGGAGAGGATGGCCTCGGTGACGACAATGTCTGTGAGTTTCATGCGCGTTTTCCGCGACCGCCGCTCCGTGCCGTCCCGGTCCTGCTGCCGGTGACCTTCTTCTTCCTTCTCCTGACGGGAGCCTCCGGCGGGATCGTGTGGCTGTTGGGGGTCACGTGCTTGCGATCACGCACCCGGCTCTTGTGATCCTTCAACTGTCTGCAGGCGCGGTCCACGCCCAGGTCGATGCAGGCGTACATGTCCGCATCCTCGGCCGTGGCCACAAACGGCTTGTGGTGCTCCACGTCCGTGATGATCTCGACAGTGTAGCCGTTCCGTGCCTTGGCGATGACCACGTCGATCTGCTGGATGCGGTCGAAGAAGCGGCGCAACTTCGTCGTTTTCTTCTCCGCGTACTGTGCGATCGCCGGCGTGACATCGAGATGTTTGCTGCTGATGGTCGTCTGCATCCGTGTCTCCATCATCCGGCGGGATGCGTCGAGGCGCGAGATTATCGGCCATCGGAGGACTGGGCTCCGGGCGCGGCACCTGCCGGCTTCGAGGCGATCGGCCCTGCGCCACTTGGCGCGTTGTGCGGCGTCTGTTCTGCCGCAGCCAGAGACTTCAGCATAGCGTCTTTCGCCTCGAACTTGGAGGTGCTGTGCTCAGGCACCAGCACGCCGCCGCTCACGGCGAATCGGATGGCCTCATCGACGCTGATCGGCAGGTCGATCACGTCATCGCGGGGAATCACGGCCGTATAGCCGGTGATCGTGCCGGGCGTTGACGGAATGAAGACTGTCAGCGACTCGCCGACCATATCCTCGACGCGCTTGAACGCGGGGCCGGTCGCGAAAGCCATCACCCAGACGCCCTTGCGCGGGTATTCGCACAGCACAACTCGGTTGAATTTCCGAGTGCGATCCTCTGCGAAGAAGAAATCCACCACCTGCTTCACCGATGGATACACCTGCTTGACGATGGGCACGCTGGTGATGAGCCGTTCCAGTCGTCGATACACCTGGCGTCCGAGGTAGCCGCCCAGCAGTCGTCCCGCCACATACACCGCGACGATGGCGACGACCAGGCCGATCAGATTCATGTACCAGTGCGTCGTCCACCATTGCTCGATGTTCGCTCCGCGCAGTGCGAAGACGATCTGTTCGCGCGGTGGCGGCTGCGTGCCCACGGTGGTGAGCGCGGCGCTGAGCTGCTGCTCGGTCGGATCAAACCACGCCCGCAGCGGCTGCCAGTACGGCGAAAGTTCCAGCATGCACCAGCGGATGCCGCGATTGATCGGCTCGGCGATGGTCCGATACACGAACTGGTAGGCGTACACCACGATCCACAGCGTCAGGATTGTGGGCAGCAGCACCGCGAGCCCGCGCACGAAGAAGCGGCGGAAGTCGGAGGTGAACGTGCGGTTGGGATCAGCCATGGCGTGCAGCGGCGCTGGTGGACTGTAGTGACAGCGGCAAACCACGGCAATTCCGTGAGTTTTTTGCGCCCCGTCCGCCCGCCAATCTCACATTCCACCAAACAAAGGCCGCAGTGTGACGCGCACCGTGAGGTACTCGCTCAGGCGCCGCGCCTTGACCTCGATCTCATCGCCTACTTCCTTGGCCGCGATGATCCGCCGCAAATCGATGAGCGACGGAGTGGGGTTGTTGTCGACGGCGACGATCACATCTCCCTTGCGCAACCGGCTGCGGGCAGCGGACGAACCCGGCAGCACGTCCGTGATCATCACCCCGTCGTTGGCCAGATCCTCATCGGAGCGAATCCCCAGCGCCGCATCGCCTTCCCTGATGTTGAGATCGATCGCCGGCTGGTTCACCACCCACTTGCGCCACTCGCGCTCGATCTCGTCGAGCGGTTGGCCGAACACCTGCTCGAACGCCTTGGCGCTGGTGGGATCATCGGCGTAGGTCTTGACGTACGTGCGGTACCACTCGACGAGTTTGCCCTGGTCCGCCACGAACTCGAAGATCGAGCGCACCTGTGGATAGTTCTGCTGGGCCCGCGCCATGAACATTTCGGCCTTCATGGGAAATAGTGTTTCCCAGCTGGTCAGCCTTCCGGCTTTCGCTCGGGCCTTGACCAGGAACTGCCGATCGTTGGGGATGAACTTGATGGCCCCGCGCGAGTCGATCTCGTAGTCCTCGTACAACGAGGCGAGGCCTTCCTGGATCCACAACGGGTGACGCTGGCGCGTGCGCTCCATGTCAGCATAGTGCAGGGCGTGGAAGAACTCGTGCCGCAGCGAGGCCCCGATGTCGCGCGCCACCAGGCGCCGCGTCGGATGCTGGTACATGCCGCCGATGTCATCCTGTCCGTCGAAGAAACGATCGGAATCAGCCGGCGTCGGCACGGCGATCAGCACGTCGTATCCGGGCTTCTGCCCTTCGAACAGCGATGAACTGACCTGGTCCGCTTCGCGCTCGAGCATCGCCTTGAGGTGCCCGAATGACTGGTCATCCAGCGCCACGGCGTAGTTGATGCGCCGTTCCTTGTCGGTCTCATAGCGATAATCGTTGGTGCCGTACGCATCGCGCCATTGCGCCAGGGCATCGTGCGTCGTGCGCGTCGAGACCTTGTCGGCTTCCTCGAGAATGCGCCGGAAGGTCGGATGATCTCGCAGACCCTGCAGATCCGGGTCGTTGCGCATGTGCTCGATGTCGCTGAACCCCGCCTTGAATGCCTTCAGCAGCGACGACGCCGAGTTGTCGTAGTCGTGCAGCAGGCAGTACGCGCAGGCGAGGTTGTAGAGCATGCCGGCGTCATTGGGCGAGGTCTCGAGATGCTTCTTGATCAGCGCGACGGCCTGCTCGTAATCGCCACTCACGAAGCACTCGTAGACGCGCCGCTCGATCGACCTTGCTCCAGCGCCATCCTGCGAGGCGCCGGATTGACCGGATGGGCTCAGCCCTTGGGCAGCGCACGTTGAACCGAGCGATGTGACCGCCAGCACCGTGCACGCAATCAGGCCGAAATCGAATGTCAAGTGGCGCGGCATGGAGACTTGTACCGGCAGATCACCGGATGGATCGTATCCGTGTACCTGTCACGAACGTTGGCCGCGCCGCGTTTCGCAGGCGGCTGCCAGTTGCCCGATCGCCTCGGGATAGGCAAGGCATTCCTGTTCAAAGACTCGCGCCGCCAGCGAATCGGCCGTGTCCCCTGGCAGAACCGGGCACGTTCGCCGCAGGATGATGCGGCCGTGATCGTACTGCTCATCCACGAGGTGCACGGTGCATCCGCTGGTGGTTCGCTTCGCAGCCAGCACGGCTTCGTGCACACGCGCACCGTGCATGCCCGTTCCGCCGAAATCAGGAAGCAGGGCGGGATGAATGTTGATCACACGGCCGCGGAAGTCGGGATCAACGCGAAACCAGCGCAGGTAGCCGCACAGGCAGACGAGGTCGATGCGGTTCTCGCGCAGCAAAGCGCTGATGCGATCGTGCATGGCCTGGTCGCTGTCGAAGTCGCGGCGCAGGATAATGTGCGTGTCGAATCCGCGCTCTTTCGACTTCTCGACGCCCGCGATGTTGCCGCGCGAGGCGATCACCAGTTCGATCGACGCGTTCAGCGAGCCGTCGTCGATGCGGTCCGCCAGGTTGAGCATCGTCCGGCCGCCGCCCGAGATCAGGCACGCAAGACGAAGCGGGGCCCCGGTCATCACGAGCGCTCCGCGAGCGGCTCGGCCCCGAGCGTGGGCGGCGAATTGAAGGGGATCGCCTTGCCTGCGGCGTCGACCGCCACCATCGTCATGTGCGCATCGGTCACGAGCACCGTGTCGCCGGTGGTGAATCGCTCCGCCTCCACGCGCACCTCGACTTTCACGCTGCTGGTTCCGGTCCTTTCCGTGCGCGTCAGCAGGAGCACGACATCGCCCATCATGACCGGGGCCCTGAAATCGACTCGGTCCAGCGAAGCAGTGACCCACCGGTGCCGGCCGTGCTTGCGCGCCTCGATGTAGCCGGCCTGGTCGATGTACGACAGGATCACGCCGCCGAAGATCGAGCCGTAGTTGTTGGCATCGCGCGGCATCATCACCACGCGCAGGGCCGGTTGGAACTTCGAGACCGATTCAGCCATCGTCCGAATCTTACCGGATACGATGGCTGTACGACTGACGATGTGCGAGCGCATAGACATGCACCACGGAGAGTCTCTTCCAGCATTGCCTCGGTGTCTCCGTGGCATGTTGCTCTGCCTGGTTCTCCTGCTCGCATCCCCCGCGCGCGGGCAGACGGAGATCACGGCGGCGAACCTGACCGATGCGCACGTTCGCAAGGCGATCGATGCGCTGGTTGATGCCCTCTACAGCAAGAAAGTCGCCGAGCGCGTATGGGAGCCGGAGAAGATCGCGCCCGGCGACAGCACGCGCCAGGGCGGCGGATACACGGCGCTGGTGACGCTCGCCCTACTGTCGGCCGGCCAGACGTATCAGGACCCGCGGCTTCGCGATGCGATTGACTACCTCGAACGAACGAGCATGGACGGCACATACGCCGTGAGCATGCGCACGGCGGTGTGGTCGCGCCTGCCGCCCAAGTTCCGCGACCGGCTCGAAGCCGACACGCAATGGCTGCTCGCGGGCTTCAGCGAAACCGTCGGCGGCTGGGACTATGAGCAGAACCCGCGGGCCAGACGCAAGGACAACTCCATCCGCCAGTTCGGCGCGCTGGCATTGTGGGAAGCGGCCAAGCGCGGCGCGAAGATCGAGCCGCGATACTGGCAGCGTCTCGAGGACGCTTTTCTCGACATGCAACTGGCCGACGGCGGGTGGAACTACACCGGCGAAGGCCCCGCGACCGGCTCGATGACCTGCGCCGGACTGGCGACGCTGTTCATCACGCAGGACCTGCTGCATGCCAAGGAGTCGATCAAGGTCGGCAAGGAGAGCGCCGGCCGCAACGAGGAGGCAATCAGCAAGGGCCTTGCGTGGATGGACACACACTTCTCCGCTACAGAGAACCCCGGCAAGAACACCTGGATCTACTACTACCTCTACGGCGTCGAGCGCGTCGCGCTGGCCAGCGGGTACAAGACCTTCGGCGGCAAGGACTGGTATCGCGAGGGCGCGGCCGAGATCATCAAGCGGCTGCTGACCTGGGACGATGCCGGCGATTCGTTCAAGGTCAACGAGAACGCCTTCGGCACGTCGCGCGGCTCGAAGATCCGCATCGACGACTACGCCTTCGGCCTGATGTTCCTGTCGCGCGGCCGCGTGCCGGTGGCGATCAACAAGCTGCAGTTCGACGGCGCGTGGAACAACCGGCCGCGCGATGTCGCCAACCTCGTCGCCCATCTGCGCGAGGCGACCGAGAGCGAACTCAACTGGCAGATCGTGAAGATGTCCGACGGTCCGGAGCGCTGGCTGGATGCGCCGATGCTGTATGTCGCGTCGCACCAGTCGCTGCCATTCATGAAGGATCTGCCGATCGACGTGAATGAATGGGTCAAGGGCGCCCGGGAGTTCATCCGCCAGCGCGCTGCGGGTGAGATTCCCATGGACAGCAAGCCTCCAGAACGTCCGCAGATTGCCGAACTCGATTCGCTCAAGCGCTATCTCGACCTCGGCGGAACGATCGTGGCCTTGGCCGAGGGCGGAGGCCGGCCGTTCGCTGACAGCGTCGAGAAGGCGGGGATGCTGATGTATCCGCAGTACGAGTGGAAGGATCTGCCCGAGACGCACTGGGCGTACACGATTCACACGCCGCAGAAGACGCGCCGGCCGCCGCTCAAGAGTCTCTCGAATGGCGTGCGCGACCTGATCATCCTCTCGCCCTCGGGCGACATGCCGGAATCGCTGCAGACCAATGACATCGAGAAGAGCGCGCACGATTTCGCGACGCTGGGCAACGTGTACTACTACTCGTCGGAACTCAACAGCACCCGGCCGCGGCTGGAGCAGCATGCGGCGTTTGCCGAAGGTGAGCGCGGAGGCGATGTGACGGTGGTCCGAGCCGTGCACGCAGGCAACTGGAAGCCCGAGCCGCGCGCCCTGGATGTCTTCGCCGCGTGGCTGCGCGAGAATCGGTCGATCAACATCTCCATCGCCGACCAGCCGCTGGCGAAGATCGGTGAACTCGATCCGCGGCCGGCGCTCGTGATCGTTAGCGGCATCGACAAGATCACGCTCAGCGATGCCCAGAAGGAATCGATTCGAAAGTACGTCGAGGCCGGCGGCGTCATCCTGTTCGAGACGCCCGGCGGCAGCGGCGGGCCAAGAGACGCGCAGTTCTGTCCGACCGCCGAGCAGGCGTGCGCCGATCTGTTTCAGCGGCCGGTCGAGACGATTCAGCGCGGGCGCGTGCTGACGGGCGAAGGGCTCGAAGGCGCGGTCGATTGCTCCAGAGTGGAATGGCGGCCATACGCGCTGCAGGTGTTCGGCTCGCGCGACAGCGCCCCGCGCCTGCAGGGCATCGCGCTGGAGGCAGGCAAGGATCCGCGCATCATCTTCAGTCGCGAGGATCTCTCGCACGGCCTGCTCAATCAGCCATGCTGGGGCATTGTCGGCTACGCGCCGCAGTCGGCCCGCGAACTGCTGGCGAACATCCTGCAGCACGCGATGGCAGGGGCGAATTGAGCGGTGCGCTAGCGACGTGAGCGAGCGCCGTCGACACTTCGAGCCTTGGACCTCTTCGATGGTCGAAGAATCTGCCCGGTTGCTCCGAACTGATCCATGGGCAGCGAATGCGCCGCCGAGTGTGTCGCGATCGTGCCCAGGAAGATCTCGCCAAGGTCGGCGGCCTTCTGCTGGCCGATGCCCTTGATGCGAAGCAGCCCGGCGTGTGATGACGGCCTGGCCGCTGCGAGTTCGCGCAGCGTGTTGTCACCGAAGACGACGAACGCCGGCACGCCGCGCTCGCCGGCGATGCGCTTGCGCAGGGCGCGCAATGCCTCGAACAGCCCGCGATCGACACCCTCCCATGTCGTCTCCTCGACGCGCGACTTCCTGACCTTGGCCCTGGGCTCCAGCAGCGTCACTTCACGCTGGCCCTTCAGCACCTCGATCGCAGCGGGGCCGAGTTTGAGTACGGGAAACTCATCACCCACTCGCTGCACAAGGCCCTGATCGACGAGTTGATAGACGAGGTTCTGCACGGTCTTCTCGTCGAGATCGCGCAGCAACCCGAACGTCGAGAGTTGATCGTGGCCGAACTTGCGCACGTTCGCGGTGTTCGATCCGATAAGCACGCTGACGATGTGCCCGACGCCAAAGCGCTGATCGACGCGGGCGATGCACGAGAGGATCTTCTGCGTGATGACGGTCGAGTCCTTCAGGCCATCGACTTCGCCCAGGCAGACATCGCACGCGCCGCAGCCCGCGGTCGCCTGCCGGTACTCCTGGCCGAAGTAGCGCACCAGCGCGCGGTGCCGGCAACCGCCGGTCGAACACATGTTCTGCACCTGGCGCAAGAGCGCCAACTGGCCTTCGATCATGGCCATGCGCGTTTCGGGATCCTCGATCTTCTCGGCGCTGAAGTTGATCAGGCTCTCCCAGCGCTTCAGGTCCGCCGGCGAGTAGAACATGATGCACTCGGCTTCGAGGCCGTCGCGCCCCGCCCTTCCCGCCTCCTGTTGGTAGTTCTCGATGGTCTTGGGCATCGATTCGTGGATGACGCAGCGCACGTTCGAGCGGTCGATGCCCATGCCGAACGCGACGGTTGCGACGACGACATCGAGGACCTCCTCGGCGAATGCCTCCTGCACGCGCGTCCTCTGGTCCTTCTGCATGCCGGCGTGGTAGGCCGCTGCCTTCACGCCGTTGGCCGTGAGAAACTCCGCCAACCATTCGGTGTCCTTGCGGCTGATGCAGTAGACGATCACCGCCTCATTCGCGTGCCGGCGAACCGTCTCCAGCACCTGCTCATCGACATTCAGTTTTGGCACGATGCGATAGATGAGATTCGGCCGATCGAAGTCGCCCACGAGCACGTTCGGCTCGATCAGTCCCAGTTGCGCGATGATGTCATCGCGCACGCGCGGCGTCGCCGTCGCGGTGTAGGCGTGGATGCTTGCCTTGGGAAAGCGATCCTTGAGCGTGCGGAGTTGCCGGTATTCCAGGCGGAAATCGTGGCCCCACTGGCTGATGCAGTGGGCCTCGTCGATGGCGAAGGCCTTGACGCTGATGCGCTCCATCTGCGCAAGGAACCACGATGTGAGCAATCGTTCGGGGGCGACGAAGAGCAGGCGGTACTCATTGCCGAGGATGCCGCGCTCGATGCGCTTGCGCTCGGCTTCGGTGAGCCCGCTGTGGAGCGCTGCAGCCGGATAGCCGTTGGCGACCAGGCCATCGACCTGGTCCTTCATCAGCGAAATCAAAGGCGAGACGACGACATCGGTCCGCTCGGCCAGCGCGGGCGGCACCTGATAGCACAGGCTCTTGCCGCCGCCGGTGGGCATGACGACGAGGCTGTCGCGATGCTCGATGCCGGCGCGAATCGCCTGCTCCTGCAACGGACGCAGTGTGTCGAAACCCCAGTAGCGGCGAACCACTCGGAGAATCTCATCGAGCGCGACTGAACTGGAACGTGCGGCGCTGGCCGGCATGCGCGGCCAGTATACGAATCTCCGTGGTGAATTCCCGGCGCGATAGAATCGAACCAGTGATGTCCGAGCGCGAATGCGATCCATACCTGAAGCCCTATCGCGAAGCGGTGAAACGCTTCGGCGCGGGGTTCCAGGCGCTCCTGTGGTCCAGCCCGGAAGCCCAGCGCACGCGCTTTGATGTGATGATCGATCTCATCGGCTCCGGCCGCATGGGCGCTGCGTGCGGCGCGGCGGCCGAGGACCAGCGCGGGCTCGATGAGAGCGTCGTCCTCGACGTCGGCTGCGGCACGGGCGATTTCGCGCAGCGGCTCATCGAGCGCGGCGTCAACTTCGCGCGCTACATCGGCGTCGACGCCGTTAGCGAGATGATCGACGCCGCGCAGAGCCGGCAACTGGAGCGATGCGAATTCATCGCCGGCGATGTGCTGAACGATCCCGCCATTCTCGAAGGCTCGAGGCGCGATTTCATCAGCATCAGCGGCACCCTCAACACGATGGATGAGGACACGGCGCGGCGGCTGGTGCACATGTGCTTCAACGCCGCGACGCGCGGCGTGGCGTTCAACTTCCTGTCCAACCGGCCGGATGAACAGTGGAAGGGCCACGACCTGGGCCCGGCCCGGCGTTTCGACACCGTGCGCTGGCTCGACTGGTCGCTGCACCTCACGTCGCTCGTGCGCTTCGCGCAGGACTACCTCGAGGGCCACGACGCGACGATCGTCATGCGGCGCGAGTGAGTACACTCCGCTCATGTCGATCTTGGTCTTCGAACATTCCGATCTCGCCGGAATCGAGCGCTTCGGCCGAACGCTCAACGACTACGGCCACAAGCTCAGGATCATCCGCCCGCACGATGGCGACCCGATGCCCGGCGATCTCGATGACTGCGACGGCATCATCTCCATGGGCGGGCCGCAGTCGGCGACTGACGATTCGTTCCCGTTCATCGCGGCCGAGATGGCATTGATGAAGGAGGCGAACACGCGTGCCTTGCCGATCGTCGGCATCTGCCTCGGCTCGCAGATGCTCGCGCGAGCGCTCGGCGGGAAGGTCGAGAAGAATCC
>Ga0111538_10006277_pt1 | contig 16113 bp, 16 predicted proteins | sample SoiMethybrSBSTD1_FD_79669 | JGI IMG/M metagenome (GOLD analysis project Ga0111538, IMG submission 79669) | Bulk soil microbial communities from a Populus tree surrounding site in Tennessee, USA - Soil MetaG P. TD hybrid SBSTD1 (version 2)... | ecosystem: Environmental > Terrestrial > Soil >...
CGATCACAAGCTCGTGCGCAAGAACCTGCAGCAGGGCGCCATCGCGACCGAGCTCTACGATCTCGCCGCGGATCCCGGCGAGACGAAGGACCTGGCCGCAGCCGAGCCCGAGCGCGTCAAGCAACTGGAAGCCGTGCTGGCACGCGAGCACCTGGCCTCGGCGACGTTCCCGCTGCGCGCCATCGACAAGAGATAGCCAGGCAGGTGCACCGATGGGCTGAGCGCCTGCTGACTGCCGCGACGCTGGACGACATGTTCGACTGATCGGAGACGCGGCAACCGCTCCCTGGGAGCAAGAGTGCACAGTCGTCGCTGCGACTGGCGCCAACCGCGGTTGCGCCTATGCTGACCCCAGCGCTGCGCGATTGCAGCGACACGCGAAATGCAAAAGACGAAAACGCAACGGATCGCCCGCAACGTGCTGGGCACGGAACTGAGACCCTGCAGCACCAATCCGATGACTGGCTTCCTGCGCGACGGGTGCTGCAACACGACGGACGAAGACCTCGGCGCCCACACGGTCTGCTGTGAGATGACGGCCGAGTTCCTCGCGTTCTCGAAGGCCGCGGGCAACGACCTGTCGACTCCGCATCCGCAGTTCGGGTTCCCGGGGCTCAAGCCGGGAGATCGTTGGTGCCTTTGCGCCTCGCGCTGGGCCGAGGCCTACGAAGAAGGCAAGGCGCCACGCGTCGTGCTCGAAGCCACGCACGAACGCACGCTCGAGTTCGTCCCTCTGGCTGCGTTGCAACGACACGCGATTCCGGGCTGAACCAATCGCCGAGCGTCACTTCGGCGCGGCGAGCGCCAGAAGCCCGTTCAGTGCACGAGCTCGCGCGCGTCGTAGATCGGGCCTTCCGTGCACGTGCGTGAGTAGGGCCATTGCCCGAAACGCGCCCCCTTCACCTTGACCGTGCACCCGTTGCAGACGCCATAGCCACAGGCCATGTAGGTCTCGAGGCTCAGGAAGCACCGCAGCCCGCGCTTCTCGCACAACGCGGCGACCGCCACCATCATCGGGTCCGGGCCACAGCAGAACACGACGTCCGCAGCGCGCACGACGCCGCGCGTGATCAGGTCGTCGAGCAGCGCCGTGACCATGCCGCGAAAGCCGTGGCTGCCGTCGTCCGTGGACGTGTGCACCTTGGCCAGGCCATCGAAGTCCTCGAGGCCCGCGAGCGCAGCGCGATTGCGGCCGCCGAACACGAGCCGCATCGTGCGCCCCTTCGCCTTCTCGACCCGCGCTTGCAGCAGGAACGGCGCGAGGCCGACGCCGCCCGCGACGCAGACCGGATCGGCGATCTCCTGCGGGAAGGGCTGGCCGAGCGGGCCGTTCAACACGAGACCCTCGCCGGGCCGCAGATCGCAGAGCGCGCGCGTGCCCTCGCCGACGGGCTTCACGAGGAAGCTGCCGTAGTCGCCGTCGGCCGAGCGATCGTAGAGCGAGAACGGGCGCGGCAACTGCACGGGCCAGCGCTTCTCGGTGCGCAGCATGTAGAACTGTCCTGGCAGCGTGCGTGCGATCGGGCCCTCGACCTCGAGAGCGAACGAACCACCGCCGAGATCGCGGCGGCGGCGCAGGTTGTGGACTCGGGTCAGCATCGGGCGGCGGAGCATACAGACTGCCCCGGCTCCCCGCGTCAATCGCGCGCGATACCAGCGGAGGCGCGGTTCGCGGGCACCGGGGCTGGCACGACACCGCAACGCAGGGTCACGATCGGGATCTCGGGCGGCGCGTCGATGCGGATCGGCAGCACCGTCACCCCGACGCCGCGGCCGACGTAGAGATGGCAGTCGTTCTCGTGATACCAGCCGCGCTCGTAGCCGAACCAGCTGTGATGGATCGGCGCCCAGCCGAACAGCCGGATCTGCCCGCCATGCGTGTGGCCCGACAACGTGAGCTCGACGTCCGCCGCGGCAGCCTCGAAGAAGAAGTCCGGGTGATGGCTCAGCAGGATCGTCGTCTCGCCGGTGCGTCGTCCCCGCAACGCCGCCTCGAGGTCGGGCGCACCTTCCGTGAGGTCGTCGACGCCGCACAACCACAGTGATGCGCCGCCGTGCTCGATGCGAAGCCCCTTGTTCAGCAACACGCGCACGCCGCACGACTCGAGAACCGCGACCCAGGAAGCGATGCCGCGACCCCAGAAGTGGTCGTGATTGCCCGGCACCGCGAACATGCCGAGACGCGGGCGCAGCGACTCGAGCGGCCGCTTCCAGAGCAGCAGCTCGCGTTCGCGCGTGTTGATGAGGTCGCCACCGAACAGCACGAGGTCGGGGCCGGCGGCCTGCACGCGCGCGAAGATCGCGCCGAGGTCGGCTTCGCCGAGGAAGCTGCCCGCGTGCACGTCCGACACGAACGCGATGCGCAGGCCGTCGAGCCCGGCCATGCCAGGCCGCAGCGGCAACACGAGCTCCGCCAGCTGGAGCTGCCGACCGATGCGGCGGTGCAGCCACCGCGCTGGAGGCAACAGGTCGAGGCCGCGGTTGATCCAGGCGATGACCTCGGAGAACCAGCGCCGCCAGCGCGTGCGCCGTCCCGACAGCAGCCCTCGGGGCATCGGCGAGTGCCGGCGGGTTCGCAACGCGGTCCCGCTCACGCCCTCAGCTCCGCGCCGCGGTCGGCGGCTTCGGCTCGAGCAGCTGGTCATCGCCGCAACGCGGCGTTCCCATACAGGGCGAAACATCCCCTCGCCGCCGCTGCGGCGACGAGGCCGAGCCACCCGGGCAGGAGACCACGCGGCTGGTTACGAGCAGTTTGTTGAACAGCGTGCGCACGCCGATGCCAAGCATAGCGGCCGTCCGCGTTCGGTTGCCCGCGCAGTGGACGAGGGTGCGGCGCACGAGCTCGCGCTCGACGTCGGCGATCGGCCGGCCCAGCAGCGCTGCGAACGGATCGGCTGGTTGCAGCACGACCCGCTTGCGCAGCAGGCTGTTTTCGCGCAGCAGACTCCGGCGCGCCGCGACCCGCGCGAGCAGCCGCTCCAACTCGGCCGGCACGACGGGCTTCTCGAGGATGTCGTCGGCGCCCTCGCGCATGGCCTGCAAGGCCAACGGCATCGCGCCGTGAACCGCGGCGACCACGACGGGCCGCTCGGCACAGGCCTGCTTGCTCGCCGCGAGCACCTGCCGGCCGTCCGCGTGCGGCATCTCGAGGTCCGTCACGACGAGGTCGAAGTCGCGCCGCTGGAGCGCATCGATGGCCTGCTGGCCGTCGTCGACCGCGTGGACCTGACAGCCAAGGCTCTGCAACGCCTGCTGCAGCAGCTGCCGCGACAGCGGTTCGTCCTCAGCCAGCAAGATGGTGCCCATGCTCGTGCTCTGGATTCTCACTGGTCCCGCTCGCCCGGCCACGTCAGCGCCTCGATGGCCGACCGCCGCGAGTATGCGCCGTGAACGTTCATCCAGCGGAAGTGCTCCACCGCCGCTTGCGCGGCCATGCCCCACGGACCGGGCACTTCGACTTCCTGTCGTGCTCCCGTCCGCGCGACATCGCGGGCGGCAATCGCGAGGAACGGCTCGCGGACTTCCTGTTCGCGGCGCTGATACTCGCGTGTCGAGCCCGCCAGCGAGAGGCCCTCGTAGCGCTCGCTGTAGCGGAACAGCAGCTCGCGACATTGCCCCTCGGTGAAGAGCGCTCCGAGCGAGTCTCCGCGTTTCACGAGCGGCGCCAACTGCTCGAGCGCCTGCTGCAGGCGTTGTGCCGCATGCACGTCGAGTTCTCTGGCAAGCGCCGCATTGTCCTGGTCGCGAGCCAGCGTGGCGCGGTCCATCAGCGCCTGTCCCGCTCGGAACAGCAACCTCGCGACCCGCTCGGGATCCGACGAGCCGCGGATCTGCGCACCCTGGGGTGGGTCCTGCGGCGCGACGAGTGGTTCGGCCAGTGGCACGGCTTGCTTCGCGGGCGGTGTTTTCTCCTTTGGCACCACCACTGCGTCGAAGAGCTCCTGTTCGCAGCCTTCGGACTCGGATTGCAGCACCGCAGCGGCGCGCCGCTGCTCCACGGCCGCGCGCAGCTTGTCGCACTGCTCGCGCAGCGCTGCCGTCCTGGCCTCCTGCTCGCCTCGTTCCCGCACGAGCTGATCCATCGCTTCCGCGGCGCCATTCGCTCGGACCACGCCGCCCGGGTCGAGCGGCTGACCGAGGCCGTGCCGCAGGCGCAGCTCGATGAGACGCTCGACCTCGCTGCGATTCTCGAGCAGCTCGCGCTGCAGTCGCTGCAAGTCCACGGTCTCCGCGGAACAGCTCTGCGCGAGCGCCAGCGCCGCGGTCGCGAAGACCGCGCCGAAGAACGGCAGCGCGCGCATCATCGCAGGATCCCCCGATAGGCATCGGCCGCCTGCTCGCACATGCCGAGCTGCGTGTAGGCATCGCCGATCAGCGTCGCGGTGCGGCTCTGCAGCGCGGGATCCGCGATCCGCGGAGCCATTGCGACCGCCTGCGGCGGGAAGTCGGCCAGGTGCTTGCCGGCGACGGCCTGCTCGTAGAGCGCCACGAGGGTCTTGAAGCGGGCCTCGTCGCCGGCGGCGTCCTGCTGCGACACGAGCGGGCGCGCTGCCGAGATCGCACGCTGCCACTGCCGATCCGCGAGCAACTCGTCGGCGAGGAACAGCGCGAGTGCCGGCTCTTCACCGCGCGACACGATGAGCTCGAGCTCGAGGAAGGCTCTCTCCTTCTCGCCGAGCGCGAGCGCCGTCTTTGCCCAACCACGCAGCGCGCGTTCGCGCCAGGCGCTCGTCATGGTGCCGAGGTATCGCGTGCGCGCTTCGACGCTCGCCGCGCGCGCCTCGAGGAATCGCTTCTGCTCGAGGTAGGACTCGGCCAGCAGGACGTGAGCGATGCCGCACCGCGGATCCGTTCCGGCATGGATCAGGAACCACTCGAACGAGCGCATCGCCAGGTCGGCGTCGTGCTGTCCCAGGGCTCCGTAGCCGAGCAGGAAATGGTAAGCTAGCAGCTGCGGGCCCGAGAGCTCGTCGAAGTACGGCGACTCGCGCAGCGTCAGCATCGTCTCGTGCACGCGGTCGGGTTGCTCGAGGTGGAACTGGGCCTGCCCGGCCAGCAGCCAGACCTCGAGCGTCTCGACGCCGTCGGGCAGCCGGATGACCCTCGCTTGCAACTCGCTCTCGCACCGCTGTGCCTGCTCGCGAAGCACGTCGCGTTCCGTTGCCGCCGCGGCCTGCCCGAGCATGGCCTTGCCGAGCAGCACCGTCGCCGCCGTGACCTCGGGTGCTCGCGGCATGCTGCCCAGCAGCTTGCGCGCCCACTCCTCGGCCTTGCCGAACTCTTCGAGCTGCTTCTGGCGATCGCCGTGTCCGCGCGCCAGCTCGAGGTGGCACAGGCCGACGCGCAGCATCGCGCCGGCCACGTGCGCGTGCTCCACCATGTCCGAGGCCTCGGCGAAGAACGCGATTGCCGCGTCGAGGTCGCCGCTCTCGAAGAGCAGCTGGCCGAAGTCCATGCGCACGCGCGCGGCTTCCTGTTGCACGATCGGCTCGTGCTGCAGTTCGTCGCGCAGGAACGACCGATACCACTGCTGCGCGATTGCACGCAACCGCTGCCGTCCAGACGCCGTGTCCGCGCACGGTGGGCGCACGACGTGCAGCGTGGACCTCCTGCCCTCGGCGGGCTCGGGGTCGTCGAAGATGCAGTCGGCGCCGCCCGCGACCGCGATGAGCTGGGCGGCCATGCGCGGATCCTGGTTCGCGAAGTCGAGGTCGACGCTCTCGATGCGAAGATCGTCCTCGAGCGGCTTGCTCTCGATCGTCACGTCCCAGCCGGCCGCCTGGCCGAGTCGCTTCAGCGCGTCGAGGCAATGCACGGCGCGGGCATCGGCCGAGACGACCATCCGCGAGGCCGATCCGGCGGACTCCGGCAGCGTGCGCACGGCGAACATCGGCTCGCCCGCAGGCTGCTCGGCGTGACCGGGCGCCTGCATGGCCGCGGCCAGCAAGCAGGCCAGAGCGATCACTTGCCTCGCTCCGTCCGACTCTTCGCCTGTTCGCGCAAGCGGGCGGCCGTGTCCTCGAGCTCGCGCAAGCGCGCCTGTTCCTGCGCCGCGTTGGCCTGCTGGCGATAGCTGTCGCCGAGCTGCAGATACGCCTCGGCGACGTGCTTGTAGAGCCAGCTCGGGATCTGCCGCTGTTGCAGCAGGAACCGCGCCCAGACCCGGCGCAGGGACTCCTGGTCGCCGCTCTCGGCAGCTGCTTTCGCCATCGTCACGAGGTCCTCGGGCAGGCAGTGACTGTCGTCGATCGCGTCGGCGCGGCGCTGATACTCCTGCGCCTTCTTGAAGTCGTTGTTGCGCGCCGCGTAGTGCGCGAGCGCCATCAACACGCTGAGCTGTTGGCTCGGCAGCATGCGCGGCGAGTCGGCCAGATACTTGTCGAGGATCGACACGGCCTGCGCGAAGTCCCGCTTCTCGGCAGCGGCGAGCGCGCGGTTGTATGGCTCGGTGAAGGTCGTCTGCGACGGCGGAGTTCCCGTGCCCGTGGTCGCCGGCGTGCGAACCTCCGTCTCGCCCGGCGCGACGCCGCGTGGCGGCGGCGCGGGCCACGCGGCAACGGCGATCATCGCGAGCAAGTTCGCGGCGAGCAGCACACGCAGCGTGACCTCGCGCCGGCGACTGCGCCGCACGCCCTGGTCCTCCTGGAACAACTCGGCCTGCGCACTGGCGAGCGCCTGTTCGCCTTCCGCGAGCGCCTGCTCGGCAGCGGCAATCGCCTGCCCCGCGAGATCGCGCTTCCTCGCCGTCGTGCCGGCACCCTTGTTCGCGCCGATCTCCCCGGCAGACTGGTCCGCAACAGACATCAGGTCTGGCAGGGGCGTCGCCTGCGTTGGAGGCACACGCGTGGCGTCTGTCGGCGCCTTCGTCTTGTCGCCCTGGTCTTCGCTCACGTCTGGCTCCAGAGGTCGGCGAAAACCGCCGGCAAGCGGGGTCCGACCTTCTCTCTCATCGGCATGTCATGGGCCATTCCCTGATTCGTCGCCCACGAAGACAGCGCTTCGGGGACGTTCAGGAAATGGACACGGCGGCCGGCCGCCGTGATCTCGCGCCTGCGCAGCAGGCAGGCCGCGAGCTGCGCCGGTGACAGCGAGGTGCCGTGAAAGTCCACGGCCAGCTCGGGCACCTCGGGCCAGACCGCCTGCGGCAAGGTCACCGGCACGCAGAGGTCGGGCCTGCCGTCGCGGCACAACCGCAACCGCAGACGCCACGCGCCGCCGTGCGGCACGATCTGCAAGTCGCCGCCGAGCGCGTCGAGCCCGGCAGCTGCGGACGCGTCGGGCAGGTCGGCTTGCAGCAGCAGCACGGCTCCGTCGTCGAGGACTTCGATCGCGGTGTCGGGCGGCAGGTGAGTGCGCAGGTCGTCGATCACGCGCTGCACGTCGATGGGAACGGCGCCGGATCTTTCGCGCATCGCGCCAGGACTCGAAGGACTCTGCAAGCACGCCAACGCGTCGAGCAGCTGCGAAGTCGATACGGGCTTCTGCAGCACGAGACGCACCGCGGTATGGCCTGCGACCTCCTCGGTGTGGCCGCTGATCGCGACGACGGGCCAGGGGCAGTCGGCCAGGAACTGCGCCGCGGTTCCGTCCGGCAGCCGCCAGTCGGTGACGACGACGTCGAAGCTCGAGCCCGCGATCGCGCGGCCGGCATCCGCGCAGTTGCCGGCCGTGCGCACTTCGTGTCCCTTGCGCCGCAGCAGCGCGGCCAGACCCTCGCGGATGCCCGGCTCGTCGTCGACCAGCAGGCACTTCATGCGCGAGCTGGCCGCGCCACGGCGAGCGGCAGCGTGACCGTGAAGCGCGTGCCGCGGGCCAGCGGCACACAGCGGATGCGACCCGAGAGCACCTTGACCGTCGTCGCGACCGCGTAGAGGCCGAGACCCGTGCGCCCGTTCGTCGACCATCCGGCATCGAAGATCTTCTCGGCGCACGCGCGCGTGATCCCCGAGCCGTCGTCTTCGACGTGGATGTCGACCTCGGCGCCGTCGGTCTGGGCCGCGATGCGGATCGTCTGCGCGCCGGCCTGGCGCGCATTCTCGCAGAGGTTGTCGAGCGCGCGCTCGAGCAACGCGCGGTTGGCCAGCACCGACGGCTCGCCGGCGCAGCAGACGACCGCGGCACCGTGACGCGCCGCGACGGCATTGAGCAGCTCTGCGATGCCGATCGTACCCTGCTGCGGGTGGCCCGTTCGCGCAATCGCGAGCCAGCCATCGATGATGCGGGTCATGCGCTCGAGATCGCCGAGGGCGCCGTCGAGCACCGGCACGCGCGGATCGTCGGCATCGACCATCTCGCGTGCGAGCATCACGCGGGTCACTGCGGCCGCGAGCGGATTGCGCAGCTCGTGGCCGAGCAACCCGGGAAGGTGCCCGACCTCGACCGGGCTCACACGACCACCTTCGAACGCAGCGGCCGCTTGCCGAGCTCGTAGACGCGGATCTTGTTGTAGAGCGTCGTGCGGTTGATCCCGAGGATCGCCGCAGCCCGGCTGATGTTCCACTGCGTGTCGTCGAGCACCTTGGCGACCAGCTGGCTCTCGAGCGCGCGGATCGAGCGGTCGGCGCCCGCGAGCACGACGGCGGTGCGATCGATCTGGTCGCTGCCGTCCGGCAACCCGCCCGTGAAGGTCGGCAGGTGCGGTTCGTCGATCATGCCGGTCGAACAGACGATGCAGGCGTGCTCGATCGCGTTCTTGAGCTCGCGCACGTTGCCGGGCCACGCGTATTCACACAGCGTCTCCATCGCCTCTTCGGTGAAGCCCGACAGGGCCTTGCCCATCTGCCGGCCGATCTGGTCGAGGAAGAAGTGCGACAGCAGCGGGATGTCGGCGGCGCGCTCGCGCAGCGGCGGCACGTGCACCGTCATCACGTTGAGGCGATAGAACAGGTCTTCGCGGAAGGCGCCGGACGGCACCATCTGACGCAGGTCGCGGTTCGTGCTCGCGACGATGCGGACGTCCGCCGGCACGTCCTGCACGCCGCCGACCCTGCGGAACGTTCGTTCCTGCAACACCCGCAGCAGCTTTGCCTGCAGCGCCGTCTTCATCTCCGCGATCTCGTCGAGGAACAGCGTGCCGCCCGAAGCAACGGCGAACAGCCCGTCCTTGCCGTCCTTCGCGGCGCCCGTGAAGGCGCCCGGCTCGTAGCCGAACAGCTCGGCCTCGAGCAGCGCTTCGGTCAGCGCGGCGCAGTTGATCGCGACGAACGGACCATGGCGCCGGCCGCTGCGCTCGTGGATGCAACGCGCGACGAGTTCCTTGCCCGTGCCACTCTGTCCGGTCACGAGCACCGTGGTGTCGGGTGCGTGGCAGACCTGGTCGATCCGGGTCTGCACGTCGCGGATCGCCGGCGAGAGGCCGACGAGCTCGGTCGAGGTCAGCTCGCGAACGCGATCCTGGAGCCAGGTCAGCTCGTTCCTGAGCTGCCTCGTCTCGAGCACGCGCTTCGTGACCGCGAGGATGCGATCGGACGAGAACGGCTTCTCGACCACGTCGCTGACTCCCTTGCGCATCGCCTCGACCGTGTTCGCCACCGTGCCATAACCCGTGAGGATGACCACGTCGGGCGGCGGCGTGCCGAGCCGCAGCGTGCCGAGCATCGACAGACCGTCTTCTCCGGGCAGATTGAGGTCCAGGAAGATGATGTCGAAGCTGCGCTCCTCGACGCGACGCACGCCGTCCTCGGCAGTACCGGCCGTCTCGACGTGCAGACCTTCGCGCATCAGCAACTGTCGCAGGCCTTCGCGCACACCTTCTTCGTCGTCGACGATCAGGACGCGGGGGAGTCCGGGGAATCGGAGGTTCTTCATGTGCCGACCTCGTGTCAGTTTTCGCGCCAGCCGGATTGCTCCGGCGGGCAGGGAACGGTGGATCACCTTGCCATGGGTCTTTCGGCGCGTACGGCCGTCGACCTTTTGGGCAGTTCGCGAGAAATGACGAGAAACCGGTCTGTGCCCGACGGCGCCCCGCGCCACCTGCCGCACCGGCCGCTCAAGGCACCGCGTCCTTCTCCGGATCATCACTGCACTGCCTTCGCTCATGGGTCTTCGAGTCCACGCCAGCTCCGTCTCCTTCCCCGCGCAGCAGAACCTGCTGCCTGCCAAGCAGCAACTCGGCCGGAGCTGCCGCCGTCTGTCGGCGGGCCTGCGTATCTCTCCTGGCGCAGACGCGGGCGTGAGCTCGGCGCTGCGCGCGCAGATCCGCTCGCTCGAGAACGTGCGGCACGACGACCACGATGGCGCCTGCCTGGTCCAGACGGCAGAAGACGCCGTCGCCGAGATCCGCTCGTATCTGTCCTCGCCGCGCGGACCGGCTGCCGGGCCGAGCAGCGCCGGCCACCCCGCCGATTCGAGCCGCGTCCTCGACATCGATGCGGCGGTCCACACGCTGCTGATCACCGACGAGAACCTCAGCACCGCCGAGTCCCGCATCCGGGACGTCGCTTTCGCCTGCGAGACGGCCCGGCGGACCCGCGACTCGATCCTGCAACAGGCCGGCATCGCGTTGTTGTCGCAGGCCAATGCCCTGCCGCGTTCGGCGCACCGCCTGCTCGGCTGAGCGGCGCGACGGAAGCTACCACGAGGAACACGAACTTGGCCTACCCACGAGCCACCGTCACCCGCCAGCGCAACGCCGTGCTCACGGCGTCACCCGAGAAGCTGATCAAGCTGCTCTACGACGGTGCGGTCGAGCACCTCGAGACGAGTCGCGCCGGCCTCGCCGACGGCAAGACCGCGCGTTCGGCGGGAGTCGGGCGATCGTTGAGCCGCGCGATGGGCATCATCGGCGAGTTGCGCGCGAGCCTCGACCACGCCGCTGGCGGCGAGGTCTCTCGCGACCTCGATCGCCTCTACGAGTTCACGCTCGATCAGCTGAGCCAGGCCAACCTGACCCGCACACCGGCCGGCGTGAACAACGCGCTGCAGGTCACCACCACGCTCAAGGAAGGCTGGGACGCGATCATCCGCGGCTGATCGCATGGCCGGCCTCCTGCGGGCCGCTGTATCAGCGCACGCTGCCGAGGTTGAACGTCGCGTCGGCCTGGTTCGGGTCGAGCTCGAGCGCCTTCAGGAAGCAGACCTTGGCATCCGCGATGCGGTGCATCTTCCACAGACAGACGCCGCGGTTGTTCCACGTCTGCGCGTCTTCGGGCTCGATCTCGCTCGACCGGCGGAAGCAGTCTTCGGCCTCCGTGTATTGGCTCTGGCCGAACAGGACCATGCCGAGGTTGAACCACGCTTCGCAGCTGTTGCCATCGGCGACCAACGCCGCGTTGAACGCGTCGATCGCGCCGGAGTCGTTGCCCGTCACGTAGCGCACGAAGCCGAGCTGCATCTGCAGCTCCTGCTCGGCGGGGCTGAAGGTCACGGCCGCCTCGAGGTGCGGCAGGGCCCGTTCGTATTGGCCCTCGGCCAGATACGCCTCGGCGACGGTGCGGTGGATCTCGGCCACCCTGCTGTCGAGCTCAGCCAAGGCCTCGCGGACGGCGACCTGCTGCTCTGAGGCGGCAGGCTCGATCACGAGCGGGGGAACCTGGTGCTGACGAAGGTCGCGGATGCGCGTCGGAATGCTCGGGAAACCCGGCCGCTGAGGGACGGCCGACGGCATCGTTGGCCCCTGGTTCTTCGTCATCGTTTCCTTTGCCTGCGTGGACCACGCCGTCCAACACGTCCACACCATCGACCGAATTGGACGCGCAACTTCAATCGACGATGATATGGGCCTTCCACTCCATGCCCGAGGACGCCCGGATCGAGACCCTGTTGCACGAACGCACGCGCTTTGGCCGCCTCGTGCACGTGGTGTCGTGTGCTTCGACACAAGAGCTCGCCGCTGCCGACCCCGAGGCCGGTGATGCCGTCTACTGGGCCGACCATCAGACCCGCGGTCGCGGCAGGCAGAGACGGGAGTGGCACGACGAACCCGGGGCGGACCTCGCGCTCACGTTCCGCGTGACGGTGCCGCTGCCGCAGCCGCTGGCCCTGCCTGCAGCCGTGCCCGTGGCCGTGTTGCAGGCATGCCAGCCATTCGCGGGGCGACGGCTCACGATCAAGTGGCCAAACGACGTGTTCCTCGACGGGCGCAAGTTGTCCGGCGTGTTGATCGACGCGGGCGTCGGGAATCCCGACACCTACCTGATCGGCATCGGCGTGAACTGCAACCGCGTGCGCTTTCCACCGGACCTCGAGACGATCGCGTGTTCGCTCGCGGTGGCGACGGGACACGAAGTCGATCGCGGCACCCTGCTCGTCGCGATCGCGACCCAGCTCGAGACGCTGTTGCGCGACCTCACGCTGCGCCGGCACGGTGGCCTCGAAGCGGTGTTCCGCGACCGGCTCGGGCTCATGGGGCGGCGCGTGCGCGTCGACTCCGCCGAGGTTCACGAAGGCGTGCTGACCGGCATCGACTTCGAGCAACTCGTGCTGGATGGCCGCCGCGCCGTGCCGCTGGCGATCGTGCGCAACATCCGCTGATCGGCGGCGGTGATCAGGCGCCAACGGCCGCCAACAGCCGCGACTCGAGTGGCAGCAGCTTGGTCGGCGGCGGCCCGTTCGCGAGTCGCGCCAGGAACTGCCGGTCCTCGTCGTGCACGCTGAGCAGCGGATACCCCTTCGTCTGCAGCCACGAGTTCATGCCGAGCCAGGCGATGATCGCGTTGAAGTCCGAGAACGGAGCGATGCGCAGGAACCGCCACAACAACCGGAACCCCTGCCGCACCGGATGCAGCGCGTGGAACGCGGGGGCGACATCGCGGTAGCAGTTCGAGAGGTCGAACCGGTCGATCAGGAAGCGCAGCTGGTCCGGTGATGGATGCGCCACATGCAGCAGCGCGTCCCACGGTGGCCCGCGGCGGAGATCGATGTTGCGGAAGCGTGGCAGGTCCCGCGTCATCGTCTTGAAGAGATCGACGAGGAACCAGCCGTCCGGGGGCACACCCGCTCCAGCGCGCGCCCGCGTGAGCCGCAGGCACTCACGCAAACCGAGCAGCAGGCGATGTTCCTGCGTGGTCGGGGAAAGACGCGCCGGGCGCCCTTCGACCACGTCCCTCGCGTCCTCGCCGTCGACCACGAACCCGCGCAGCCGCAGCAGTCCCGCCATGAAGACCGCGTCGCCCTCGGACGGTCGCCGCACCTCGTCGAGGAGGTTTTGCGAGGTGGCGAGTGGTTCGTTGTGGTCGGACGCATTGGCAAAGCGAGTAGCCAAGGCGAGATCGACCCGCTCGAGCAACGATGTCGCGTGCGTTTCCTCGTGCCTCATCAGATCGCCTTTTTCGGCATGATGGAGCCACGCATGGAAGTCAGCTCACCGCGAACCGACCCGACGACGGTCCCCCCCATGCCACGGAAGCGGCGGCGATGGTGGCGCGCCGCTTTTGTCGTGCTGGTCGCGTTGCTCGGCCTCGTGCTGGCAGCGCCACACGCGATCGCCATCGATGCGGTGCGCGCGCGCATCGAAGCGGAGCTGCGTCGGGAGCTCGGCGTGCCGTGCCGCATCGGACAGCTCGGCTTCTCCTGGTTCACGGGTCTCGCCGTGGTGGGCCTCGAGATCGGCAACCCGCCGGGGTTCGCGACCGAGCGGCCGTGCCTGCGCTGCAAACGCGCCGCTGTGGACCTGTCGCTGCTGCCGGCGCTGCAAGGGCGATTCGGGTTCGACGCCGTCGTCGACGGCCTCGAGATCTACGTCGAGCAGGACGCCGGCGGCGCGACGAACTTCGAGCGTCTGCTCGGCCGCCGACTCGCGTCGGCCCACGGTCCCGAGCGGTCCCGCGCGATGCAGCGGCGCGACCTCGGCGCGTTGCGCGTCCACCTGCAGGCGCGCGGGTCGGTGTTGCAGATCCGACGCGAGGACGAACTGCTCGAGTCGCTTGCCGACATCGTCTGCAGCGTGAAGAAGGGTTTCGACTCGCAGCGTGTGGCGGTGGATCTCGACACGAAGCTGATGCCGATCGACTCGACCCAGCTCGGCAGGTTGGGTCTGAAGGTCGCCGTCGAAGCCGACACCGGGGCCGTCGACGCGACGCTGAGCACCGCTGGCCTCGACCTGCGCCGCTACGAACCGTTGCTGGCAGCGCTGTTCCCGGGCCAGGTCAGCGAGCTCGCCGGCGTCGCGAACGGCGCCATCGCGGTGCGACAGCCGCGCCCGGAACAGATCGCGATCGACGGCGGCCTGTCGGTGCTCAACCCGCGCCTGTCCGGCAACCTCGTGGCCGGCATGAACGTGCACAGCGATCGCTGGACGCTGACGCCGGTCCTGCGGCTCCGCCGCGCGGGCGACACATTGCACGTAGTCGACGCCGATCGGTTCGCGATCGACCTCGGCTGGTTGCGCCTGCGCGGTCTCGCGGCGTCGGCGACGACGCCCGTGCGTGGAGGCGCCGACGTGCTCGCGCTCGCCTGCGAAATCGACGTCGATGCGCTTTCCGCACTCGGAGGGCCGGGCTGGCTCGAAGCCACGGGCGGCAAGGTGCACGGCGAGATCGGCATTCCGCGGGTCTGGGACGCGGCGACACTCGACGGGCTGCTCGAGCGGTGCGCTGCGACGATGCATGCCACGGCCGACACGATCGCCGTCGCGGGCCTGGAGCTTCACCAGCTCGAGGCTTCGGGCAGCCTGCGCGATCGACAGTTCCGCTTCGACGTCGGCGAGGGTTTGCTCGATCGCGGCGCCGTCAGGCTGGGTCTGCAGGTCGATCTGCGGGCCGAACGGCTGCCGAGCGCGATCACGCTGCGCTGGAGCGGCGGCCAGCTGCAACCTGCCGGCGTCGAAGTGATGCGCTATCTGGTGCCGATGTTCGCCGGCCTCGACGCTGCCGCGGCCGATGTCTCGGGCCAGTGTGATCTCGAGCTCGCGTTGCAAGGACCGGCCCGCGCCGCTCCGGGCCAGAACTGGCTGCAGTGGCTCGACGACTGGGCCGGCAGTGGCAAGCTCGGCCTGCGCAACGCGACCGTGACGCCGGCTCCTGCCATGGCCGGTCTGCTCATGCCGTTCGGCGAGCTCGCAGGCGACAGCGGGCACGGCACCGCGGGCACGCTCGCGATCGACAGCTTCGAGGCCCCGTTCCGCCTCGAACGCGGCGCGATCGCGATGCGGGCCGCGAAGTGGCTCCGCAAGGGCAAGCAGATCGGCGTCTCGGGAGCGACGCGGCTCGACGGCCGGCTCGACCTCGGCTTCGACCTCGGTGCGCTGCTGCGCGGCCACCGCGACGGCGAGCGCGTGCTGCAGGCAGCCGGGGGCACGCTGCCCGCGGCACGTCTCACGGGAACCGTGGAATCACCAACATTGTCGCTGCCCGGCATCGGCGATCTGCTGCAGAAGGTGCTGCAGCAGGACCTCGAAGTACAAGCCAGCGACGGGCTGCGACGCTTGCTCGACAGTCTGCGCAAGCGCAAGACGTGAGCAGTGCCGGCCAGGAACGTCGCCGCTACTGCTCGCGGTATCGGTGCGCCACCGGCATGCGCCGCCCGGCCCAGCAGCGATCGCTGACCTTGAGCGTCGGCGGATACTGGCGGCGCTTCCATTCCGCGGCATGCACCTTGGCCGCCAATTCGGCGACGCGCGTGCGCGCCATGCCCGTGCGCGCCGCCGTCTCCTCGACCGTCAGGTTGTCTTCGATGAAGCAACGCAGCACGGCGTCGAGCTCCGGATACGGGGGCAGGCTGTCGGTGTCGAGCTGCCCGGGCCGCAGCTCGGCCGACGGCGCCTTCTCGATCGAGCGCCGCGGAATGCGTTCGGCGGCCCGGTTCACCCATCGGCTCAGCGCCCAGACCTCCGTCTTCCAGAGGTCCGCGATCGGCGCGAGCGCCCCGTTCGTGTCGCCGTAGATCGTGCAGTAACCGACCGCGCACTCGCTCTTGTTGCCGGTGGCCAGCACGAGGTGGCCGTGCTTGTTCGCGAACGCCATCAACAAGGCGCCGCGGATGCGCGCCTGCAGGTTCTCCTCGGCGATGCCCACCGCGGTGCCTGCGAACACGGGCTTCAGCACGTCGGCGAACGCGACCTGCAGCGATTCGATCGGCAACACCTGGAAGCCGATGCCGAGGTTGTGAGCGAGCTGGCGCGCGTCGGCGAGGCTGTGTGCGCTGCTGTGGCTCGAGGGCATCGCGATCCCCATCACG
>Ga0111538_10006278_pt1 | contig 16112 bp, 9 predicted proteins | sample SoiMethybrSBSTD1_FD_79669 | JGI IMG/M metagenome (GOLD analysis project Ga0111538, IMG submission 79669) | Bulk soil microbial communities from a Populus tree surrounding site in Tennessee, USA - Soil MetaG P. TD hybrid SBSTD1 (version 2)... | ecosystem: Environmental > Terrestrial > Soil > Tree...
GATCGGCTTCAGCAACGACTGCGCGCGATGGGTGCGTCGCCCGATTATCCGCGGCTGGCGGCGGAAGTGCTCGGCGTCCGCAACGCACCGCCGGAGCTTGCACGGCGCCTGGTTTCGCAGGCGCTCGTCATCGAGGACCGCCGCGAGGTGTGGCAGGCGGCGGGCGAGCGCATCGCCGCGGCGGCGCCGCCGAGTCCTGGTGTGTACGTGCTTCGGGACAGCGATGGTGCGGTGCTCTACGTCGGCAAGACAATCAGTCTGCGCCGGCGCCTGCGAACGCACTTCGCTGTGCGACGCTGGAAGGGATTGAAAGCACCGCTCGCCCGCGCGGCCGATGCGGACTGGACGGAAGTCGGCTCCGAGCTTGAAGGGCTGCTGCGCGAAGCGGTGCTCATCCGCGAACTGCAGCCGGTGGTCAACGTGCAGACCGGTCCTCCTGCCGCGATGCGTCGCATGACGCCGCCGGCGCTCGTCCGGGACGTGCTCGTGGTGCTGCCGTCGATCGATCAGGAGGCCGTGGAACTCGCCGGCGCGAGAGTGGATGGCGGTTGGGTGCTGCAGCGCACGGCGCGGAATGGCAGCGAGCTGGCGACGCACGCGCGCCGAATGTTTCGATTCTTCCACTCGCCGCTGCGCACACGCGAGGATCAAGCGCCGCTCGCGCCGCTGGTGTTCTCGTGGCTTGCCGGCCGCGGTGCGACCGCGACGCGCCTCGATCCGCACGATATGCCGACGGTCAAGGCGTTGCGCGAGCGCCTGATGACGCTCTTCGCCGACGAGCGTCTGTTTACCGAACGGCTGGTTGTGCGATAGACTGACGGTTCCGCTTTCGCGCCCTTAGCTCAGTTGGATAGAGCGTCTGGCTACGAACCAGGAGGTCGCAGGTTCGAGTCCTGCAGGGCGCGCCATTCAAGATCAAGCACTTACAGCTTTCGAGGTTTTCGTGTCTGCGGGCGCTGTGCCCACTTTTGTGCCCACCCCGGCTTTCTTGGTCGCAGGATCGAGAGTCGCCACGGCTTCTCGATGAGCGGCGCTTCCGATGTGGCCGTAGCGCTTTGCCATCTTCGTCGTTGTGCTCGGGCTCCATCCGAGCAGGCTCGCGACGATTGGAAAGGACACTCCACCTTCAAGTAGACGCGTGACGGCGCTGTGTCGAAGATCGTGGAGGCGGCATTTCACCTTCGCCGTCTTGCGAGCGGTCTTCCAAGCCGTCTTCCAACTGCCGATAGGCTGCATTGGGTTGGCCGCCGGATCGCCTGCGGATCGTGTCTGCCAACGCCAGCACCTCTTCGTCGTCGATCGTGGTGAGGCCGAGTGCATCGTGCAATGTACTGCCCAATTGCGTGAGCGATGGAGACCTCCGCGATCCTGAAGGTGTTCTGGCGGCACAGAGTGTGGTTTTGAACGCAATCTTCACCCAACTGACACGTGGAGTTCGCAGGATTTAGTGGAGAGGCGTTAGCATCCGGCTTTTGCGAGGGCCGATGCGGAAGTTTAAGCACCTGATCCCGGGGCGGGTTCGCGCGACCTATGAATTCATTAAGGCGCATCGAGATCAATTCAGCATCCAGGAGATGTGTCGCGTCCTCGAGGTCGCCCAAAGCGGCTACTACGACTGGCTGAAGCAACCCGTCTCAAATCGCGCTCAAGAAGACGCCCGGCGGCTGCGCCTCATTCGCGCCTCGTATGCCGCGAGCCATGGCATCTACGGGGCCCCGCGAGTCTTCCTCGACCTCCGTGAAGCGGGCGAAACCTGCAGTAAGCACCGCGTGGAGCGGCTGATGCGCCAAGCCAATCTGCGGGCGCGGCATGGGTACCGCATTCGACGGCGGACCGTCGGGACGCCGTCGGTGCTCATTCCGAATCTCCTGCAGCGCCGATTCACTGCGACACGCCCCAATACGGCCTGGGTGACGGACATCACCTACATCCGCACGTGGCAGGGCTGGCTCTATCTGGCCGTCGTCATGGATCTGTTCTCGCGCCTGATCGTCGGATGGGCTGCCGGGCCGACCATTCACCGCGAGCTGGTACTGAATACCGTCCTGATGGCCGTTCGCCGACGCCGCCCGCGGGGCACGTTGATTCATTCCGATCAGGGCACGTAGTATGGCAGCGACGCGTGGCGGCGGTTCTGCCGCTCGAATCACCTTGAGCCGAGCGTGAGCCGGAAAGCCAACTGCTGGGACAATGCTGTCGCTGAGGCCTTTTTCAGCAGCCTGAAGAAAGAGCGGATCAAGAAACAAATCTACAGGAACCGGGAATTAGCGATCGCCGACCTGGCCGACTACATCGATTCCTTCTACAATCGAACGCGGCGCCACAGTCATCTCGGCGGACTCAGTCCGGAGCAATTCGAAGCAACTCACAAGCCGGAACGACGACCTCTCCACTAAATCCTGGGAACTCCAAACCGCTCGAGCACGATTTGGTAGGCACACTCGCCACCCGTGGCCGAACGCGAAGCGTCGCAAAACTACTGTGCAGGCTCCGGTCGCCAGTTAAGCACGACGGTGATCGGGCGCGCCGGCTGGGTCGTGGGAACGGCGTCGATGACGAGGAAGCGGCCGTCCGCCGCAACGTCATAGACGCCTTGGGTGCCGCGCTCAAAAAGCACTTTGGGTCGCGACGGGAGCCCTGACGACATGTCTAAAGTGACACCCATCATGAACGCAGAAGACTGGGTGATGCGCTGGAAGTACAGTTCGCGACTATCGCGTGACCACACGGGCCTTGTGCCGCCATCGACGGAGATCCGAATCTTGCGTCCAGGTCCAGAATAGCGCTGGACGTACACTTCATCGCTGCCACTCTCGTTCGACACGTACGCAAGCCAGCGATTGTTGTGAGACAGTGCCGGCCACGACTCGTTGAACGTCGTCTGCAGAAGCGCGCGAGGAGCACGATCCCCGTTCACATCGACAGTCCACAAGTCCCGCCCCGTGGCGGGGCTCAGCGCATCGAAGATGACGAAGCGGGAGTCGCTCGTCCAGGTGGAGTTCGTGTTAAAGAATGACGACAAAGTGAAGGTCGAGGGCACGATGGCATCAGCGCCGCCCTGGCCATCGATCCGCTGCCAGTACAGCGTCCGGACAGTGTTTCTGGCGCTGCTGAAGACTACGTGAGCGCCGTCTGGCGTCCATCGACCGGCGTTGTTGCTCCACTCATGCGTCAGACGAGTCAAGGTTTCCCGATCAAAATCGAGAATCCAGATGTTGGCATTGGCGCCGTCAATGTCGAGTGCGGCACGGCTGCCGTCCGGAGAGATGCCGACGCTCTGGTAGGGCTGTGGTTGCACGGCAATTCGAGTCGCACTCCCGTCTTTCGTGACCCAGGAAAGAACTCTCTCGGGAGTCTCTGCCTTGCCCGCGATGTATAACAACGTCCCATTGGAGGCAAGCATGTACTGCGAGGACCCACTGAGTGGGCTCGTCGCGACACCGTTGACCACCGGACGTGAAGTCCCTGTAACCGCTCGCCGTCGGAGGTCGAACGGGACGGCGAAGAGGGCACCAGCTCGCGTGTATAAGAGATCGCCAGTCTCTGAGTAACTCGCAGAGGTGCCTCCGCCTAGGATCTCGTGCTGCTCTCCCGTGCTTAGCGATCGCACCACGAGGTGTGCATCGTCAAATGTCAGGGTGTCTGACATGCACACGGTGAACACAACGCCGTCATCGTCTGGCAGCATCTCCGGCCAGCGGTAACTCCGCTCGCCTTTGGAAGGATCCGGCTGAACGATGAGCTGTGGCGAGCCGCCTGAGGCTGGCACCCGCCATAGACCCGCGTCGATTGCGGGCGAGAAAATGATAGTGTCGTTTGGTCCCCACGTGGCACCCCGCGGAAGGGGCGCGACGGCCAGCGTCACAGGCGTTCCGCCTGATAGTGAGACAGCTTTCAGTTGGCCACCGGCGAAAAAGCCAACCCGCCCCCCTTCAGGCGAAAAGAATGGCAGACTGGCGTTTTCGGTGCCTGCAGTTGGCGTGGCGCGAAGCGCCCGCATGTCGTGGAGATACAGCTGACGCGTTTCACCGGCGGCCGCCACGTATGCCACGCGGGTACCGTCACGGGAAACCGCAAACGCCCGGATTGGATCGCCGCCCACAATGGCCAGCTGTTCGGACAACAGCAAGCGAACGGGTGGAAGGGGCGGCCGCGATGACTCTAATCGCGTCCAGGACACCGCCATAACAATGAGTAAAGCGGCGGCCAGTAGTGCTGCCGTGCCGGCGGCGACCCATGCCCAGCGCGCGGCTTTTGTCCGTGGCGCTGCTCTAGCAGTCCCGGATGTCACGCTTCCCGAGTCTGGTTCGACGCTCTTCAATGCAAACGCGAGATCAGCCGCCGATTGCCAGCGTTCATCCGGATTCTTTGCCAGGCATCTGCGGACGATCTGATCGAGTATCAGCGGTGTCATCGGACGCAGCGTGGACACCGCAGCAGGCTCGCGATCGAGTATCGCGGCGACAATGCTCGCCTGACTGCTTCCACCGAAAGCTCGCTGCGCCGTCAGCATCTCGTACAGCACGGCGCCAAAGGCGAAGACATCGCTACGCGCATCGGCGTCACGACCCTCCAAGTGCTCCGGTGCCATGTAATGGAGCGTCCCGAGAATCGTGCCCTTCCCAGTGATCGGTGCTTCCTGGGTCGGCATCGACGCGCCGGCGGGCGCGACGACCGCGGGCCGCAACTTCGCCAACCCGAAATCAAGCAGCTTCGCGCCCGCCTTGGTCAACATGACATTAGCGGGCTTCAGATCGCGATGAACGATCGCATGCCGATGTGCGTTGTCGAGCGCTTCGGCAATTTCCACGGCGAACCGCAGCGCCTGATCCAACGGGAGCGAGCCCCGTTCGAGTCGCACCGCCAGCGTCTCGCCGTCCAGATGTTCCATCACGAGGTAATCGACGCCGGCGTCGTACCCGATGTCGTGCAGCGTGCAAATATGCGGGTGGGTCAACGCCGCGACCGCCTCCGCCTCTCGGAGGAAACGTTGGCGACGGTCGGCGTCTTGCTGAACGTTCGTGGGCAGGATCTTGATCGCGACGATGCGGTTGAGACGTGTGTCTCGTGCTCTGTAGACCTCGCCCATTCCGCCGGCCCCGGCGGCGGCTATGAGTTCATACGGCCCCAGGCGCGTGCCAGGCGACAAGCCCATCGCGGTTCGGAATTATATGCTCCGGCCTGAGGCGTGGCTTGCATGCTCTCTAAAAACGAGGGCGAAGGAGACCTCAAGCAAAAGGGAATCCATCAGCTGCGCACGTGTCGCGCGCCGTGCCTGTGCGCCACTCACGAGGTCGCAAACCGGTTGGCACGCGACCCTGCGTGAACACGAAGAGAGCCAGAGAGAGCGAACCATCCGATCCGCGGGGCGGAGGTTGGGGGAACGTCGCCGGGACCGATTGCGGATCAGGAGTTGCTGCTTGATGAGTACGGACTCAGCCACGACGGCACGTGCGCCGCCCGGCCCGACGAGCCGGATGAGGGTCGCCACGAGGTGCAGAAACAGGACGGCCAAGTCGCTCATGGCGCAATGCTAACAAGTGAGCGAAATCCACGAAATGCTAAGGAATTTGGAATTCGCCACGCATAGGATTCACACCTCCCAGACAGAGACTCTAAGGAAGCATTACGGCCGCAACTCCTGCGGGTGGTCGATCAAGTAGGCAAGCAACCGGTGCCGCTTCTGGATGCCGCGCACCAATCGGCTGGCCGGAACATCGGTATCTTCGGCCGCGCTGCGATCGACAATTTCCGATGCTCTCTCAAAAAGAGCCGCCCAGGTCTTCTTGACGGCCGAGAGCGATACCTCTAATGCAACCGCTATCTCCGCATCAGTCTTGTGTTGCATCGCCTCACGCAGCAGACGGCGCTGCGCGGAGCTGAATGCGAAACGCGGCGGCGTATGGTGAAACATCAGCGAGAGGAGCGTCCCCTGCGACGCGACGCCCTCGTCGCGGCTGATCCCAACCTGAGCCCGCCGTGGCAGCGGCGCGTTGTGGAGCCGGTACCAATCGGCGTAGTCACTCCGAACCCGGAATCCGCCGGACTCCGCCCACATCCGATCCCGCTCGCCGATCAGCTCGCTGATAATCTCCAGAATCCGGTAGCCTCTGAAGTCGTTCACGAAGCTGGCACTCAGATGATGCCGGATCTCGAGTTCCACCTCTTCCGGCAGGTCCTCCGTCCGATCGTGCAGGGCGACCGCTATGCAAACGCCGTCCGAGTGGGCGGCAGCCGCTATATCTCGAAGCGGCAGCGCAGCCGGTTCGCCGTTCAGCGCCGACGCGAAGATACGGTCGGCGAGCCCCGGCCGGGGCGTCGCCCGTTCCTCGTCGACAAATCGTTTCGACACGAACACCGCCCCTCCGACCGCGACGACGTGGTCGCGTCCCTCGCGGTCCGCGGCGTCGACAAGGATCCCCATCATCGACATCGCGGAAAGCAGCCTCCGGCACGCCGTGATCACTTGAACAGCCGAGAGAGTGCTGACCGCGGTTAGTCGCCCGCGGAGCACCGGCGCCGCCTCTTGCACGTTATCGGCCGTGAGCCGCCGGACAGTGGTGAGCGGCGCGCCGCTGCGCGCGCTGAGCCGTTCGCCGCTTCGTACAGGAGGGCTGGAATTATCCATGACCGTTCGCTCCTCGCCCCGTAAGGTGGCCAGCTCGGACAACAACGGCTCTCAGCGGCCTGCCTCAACGCGCAAAGTCGCCTTGGCCGTCGCTAACTCCCCTAATAGATCATTGCGACGCGCGTGCCAGGGCCTTAAATTCCAGCGCGTGATCCGGCCATAGCTTTCGGACGACGGAGTGCCAGGGAGCACGTCCGGCGAAGAAAGAGCACAAGCCTGGAGAGGGGCCGAGAATGCCCCCCGACCAGGACGTGGCACGAACTTGGGGGTAAGCGAATTGCTGAGATGTGGCGTGCGCCGGCGCTAATGGCGATAACGCTGGTGTGCTGCCGGTCCCGCCCGTTTGTTGTGATCCTACGGCTGCGCCAGCGCCCCCCAGGTTCGTGACACGTCCCAATGCGCGCGGTAGCGAAGACTGGCAACGGGGGCGGCTTGCTCTCGTTTCCTGTCGCGCGGTGGGAAGCAGGGTGCGCCGGGTTGTGGTCGGTCGAATCGGAAATGTCGGTTTCAGAATCTAACAGGAGGATGAGATGCGAAGCTTCAGCAAGCGGGCGTTCGTGCTGGCCGGCACGTTGATTTTTGCGACCTTAATCGCAATCACAGTCTACGCGGCATTGCCATCACGGGACGTCGAACCGGACCGCGTCCCCACGGGCAATACTGCAGGAATCACGAACCTGGCAGGCAAGACGTCGATCAACGTGCTGTCCGTGGACGCATTCCTGCGGGCCATGAGTCAGGAGCACGGCACGAATGCCGTGCTCCAGCTTTATCGCTTTAACCCTGGGCAATCGACTCTCTGGCACACCCACCCGGGGCCGAACATCGTCCTTGTCGTCGGCGGCAGCCTGACGCTCACCGATGAGCGCTGCCGGGTGACAGAGTACTCCGATGGCGAGGGCTTCGCGACCGGTCTGAACAAACACCTTGCGGTCGCCGGTCCGAACGGCGCCGACTTCTACACCTTCTACTTACTGCCCGGACGGGCGGACGTCCTTCGGAAACCTCCAGCAGGGGAATCGCTGGATCCGCCGAAGTGTCTTGGAAGGTAGACGCGGCCTCGCCGTGAGGTGGCCCGTCCAGGTGGGCCATCTCGTGGGCTTACGGACAGTCGCGGTCTGCTGTCGGACTGACGTCCTTCCGGTTCTGTCGTTTCTTTCGTGCAGGCTCCAGTGGCGAGGAAAACGAGGACAATGTTCCATGTCCCGCCTTGCTCGTATCAGGCGCAGTGGCGCTGACGATGACCATTGAATCAATCGTCGGCGAAGCTGTGGGAGCTGGGAGGCGCCGCCAGGACGAGACCTGTGGGCCATCAACGCATGCGTGCTGGCAGGGGGAAGAGTCTCGCGCGCAGGAGGTCGACGCCGCCGCGTCCGTTACGTACAGCCTGCATCGTTTCAGCGATGCGTCGGTTGGCACGCGTGGGATCAAGCACAGCCACGCCTAGGGTAGCGGGCAGCGGCGTCACATTCCGGTTAGTGTTCGATCGCGCGTCGAATCCCGCGCTTCTGAAGCTGGATCCGGGACCCTGGCGGCCCGAGGAAATGTGCCGCATACTGTGCCCCTCACGGTCTGAAATGATGTCATTCGGTATCGCTCGAACGCAGTTGGGATATGTGAGAGGAGCCCGTTGCTATTGCTCGGTGTCGCACCATCCGAGATGGCACCAATCGCTCCTGACACAGCTACGAACCAGGAGGTCGCAGGTTCGAGTCCTGCAGGGCGCGCCATTCGACAAAGGTCCATTCCGGTCACATGGGCGAACTGTAGGTTCCTAGGACGCCGGTGACGTTCCCGCTCTCTCATCTTGGCGACGAGCCGTTCGTAGGGCGTCTGGCCGTCGAGCGCCCCGTGCGGCCGGTGGTAATTGTAGTAGTCCTCCCACTCCCGCAGCTTCTCGTTGAACAGGTGAATGTCGTCGGTGATGCCGTCCTTGTCCAGGAGCTGATAGAACTCCTGGTCGTCGATGCGGTGCGATCGCTCCACCTTGCCGTTCAGATGCGGTGTTCGCGGCCGGATGTAGAGATGGCGGATGTCCAAGGCCTCGAGGCGCCAGTGAGAGTGCGAGTGGAATTCGCCCCCGCTGTCGGTCTGCACGACCTGGATGCGGAACAGCAGTCGCCGCCGTCTTCGTCCACAAAGCGAATCGACGTGCCCTGGTTGCAAGCGTCGTAGACCTTGAGCACCCGAATCCGCGTGCAGTCGTCGATGGCCGTGAACTGATAGAGCCGCTTGCCCGTGCCGGAAATGCGTTCGAGAAACTTGACGTCGATCTGCAGCCGGTGGCCGGGCTGCGGCTTCTCGTCGCGCTGCCAGCGCTTCGCCTGCGCCCGATGCTTCTGATTCGCGGGCAGCCGTTTCATGTCGGAACGCAGGAAGATGCGGTGCACCGACGACACGGCCGCGTGAGCTGGTGGAAGCGCTGCAGGTAGTCCGCGATCCGGCCAGACCCGAAATGGTAAGGCTGTCGGAGAGACAGGACCTTGCTGACGACCTCCGACGGGAACGCCGTCGGCGACCGATGCGGCCGCGTCGAGCGATCCCAGAGGCCGGCCTACCCCTGGGCCTCGAACCGCCGTTGCCAGCGGTAGAACGCTTGCCGAGAGATCCCAAAGTGCCGGCAGGGCTGCGCGATCTTTCGTGGCCCGCTGCGTCCTGCGCTGAGGACTTTGCATCGCCAGGCCCAGAGGCGTGTCTGTTCAGCTTTGGTCATCGCGTCTCCATTCCAGGATTGTGGCCAAGAATAGAGAGCGGGATCTGTTACCGGAGTCCCGAGATTTCACAATGCTGACGCTTTCAGCGGATATCTTCGCCCACGAGGCGGAGAGCCCATCTCAACGCTTGAAAGTACATCTGCGACACCGGCCCTGAATCCCACAGATCGGGTTCATGCCCGAGCGTGGAGTAGAAGACTCGTCCAGCGCCGTACATCTTTGCCCAGGCGACAGGAAAGTCGCCGTCGGTCCGGTGCACGAGCGGACGTGACAGATCGAGCTGGCTGGCGTCGAGATGCGCGAGAACACGGAGCTTGGTGCGCGAAAAATCCTTCAGCTGGTAATGCTCGTCGTGCAGCGTCACACGCGCTGGAAATCCGAGCATGGCCGGAAAGTCCGGCGCATCGACGACGGCCGTGGCGTCGGTGATCCCCCACGGATGTTCGTCGAACCGGCCGCCAATCATCTCACCGAACTCAGGCCACGAGAAGAACGCGGTTGACGCCGAATGCGCCGCGACGAATCCCTTGCCGTCGGTGCGCACGAACGTCAGGAGATCGCGGCGCTGTTCGATCGTCAAATCGATCTCGCGGACACCGAAAAAGAAGATCGCGTCGTAGTAATCAAGGTTGTGGGCTAGGAACTCTTCCCCGGTCGCGATCCCCGTGCCGGTCTTGAACGTAATCGGCTGCTTGGTGATCGGCTGGGAATCGGTCCGGATGACCATGTCGTAGGCGCCGGACTGGTGACCGAGGCGCTCCATGACGGAGAGGGCGTGGGAAATCACTTCATGCTGATAGCCGTTTCGAACGTCCGCCCAGGCAAGCACGTGCTTGCGTGCGGGCCCTGAACCGGCAACCTGCGTTCGCGCCCGGCCGCCAGATAGCACGAGCAGGCAGCAGAGGATGACGACGTGCAGGCGAGTGACTCTGGTGATCACCGTTGTACACCTGTTGTAGAGGGCAATGCGAATGCGACGATCCTCGAGCCCGCAGCGGCGCCGAGGTAACTGCCGCCGCCGGCGGCCACGACCACGTACTGGCGTCTGTCGTTGCCGAGAAACGTCATTGGTACAGTGTGGGCACAGGCGTCGAGCGTCGTCTCCCACAACTGCTTGCCGATCTTCGACTCGAAAGCGCGAAAGCGGCAGTCGAGCGTCGCGCCCACGAAAATCAAACCGCTCGCCGTCGCGATCGTGCCGCCGATGTTCACCGTGCCAGTGTCGAAGCCCCTCGCCTTGAGCGAATCGACGGCACCGAGCGGCACCTTCCAGACAATGTCGCCGCGATTCACGTCAACGGCCACGAGCTCTCCGAATGGAGGCGCTGAACATGGAATCTTCGTTTCCGGGTTCCAGAACCGGCCGACAGCCCCACCCCAGGGCGACCGTCTGACCCACGTTGGAGGTCCTCCGCCCCGCGCCGCACCTTGAACCATCTTCCCAACCTGACCAAGGTTCATGACGTTGGTGAAGACCAGCCCGAGCCCAGGATCGTACGACAGTCCGTTCCAGTTGCCTCCTCCCACCGTGCTCGGAAACGTCACCATCGTCCCCTCGACGCCAGGCGGCGTGTAGGGTCCCTTGGTGTACATACCGTTGGAGTCCCAGAGCTCCTTGCAGTACTGCGCGTGCTCAGGAGTGAGCGTGTAGAAGTCTTTTTCCGGATCGAACGTGTTTCGCGCGAGGGGCTCGGGCTTGATCGGGAACGGCTGCGTTGAAGACGTCTGTTCACCCGGGACCGTGCTTTGTGGAACGCTGCGTTCCTCCATCCCGAAGAGCGGCTCGCCTGTCGTTCGATTGAAGATGAACAGCAAACCCATCTTCGTGATTTCCGCAACCGCCGGAATCGTGCGGCCGTCGCGCTTCACGTCGATTAATGTCGGAGCCGCCGGCAGGTCGTAGTCCCACAAATCGTGGTGAACGAGCTGCTGGTACCATCGGAGCTTTCCCGTTGCCGCGTCGAGCGCAACGAGGCTGTTGCCGTACAAGTTGGCGCCCTTGCGATCGCCGCCGTAGTAGTCCGACGTCGGCGAACCGATTGGTGCGAAGACCAGACCTCGCTCCACGTCGACGGTGAAGAATGACCAGACGTTGGTGCCGGATCGACTCTTCCAGTTCTCGTCCTGCCAGGTTTCGACGCCTGGCTCGCCCGCACGCGGGACAGTGTGGAACGACCACAGGAGCTTGCCGGTGGCGGCACTCCATCCGCGGATGTCGCCGTACAAACCGAGACTCGGCGACTGCTCGCCGTTGTTGCCGCCGGTGATGACGATGTCCTTGTAGATCGTCGGCGGCGACGCCAGGCTGAAGCCGCCGTCGACGTCGCCGCGCACGCTCGCCTTGAGATCGACGAAGCCCCCATCCCCGAAACCGCCGGCCGGCTTGCCCTGCTCGGTATCGAGCGCCAGGAGTTTGTCGCCGGATCCCACGAGCAGACGCGGTGGCGTGGTGCGATTGCCCGGCCAGTACGCGACACCGCGGCGGCTGACGGCGACGGGGGCCGTGTATCGCCAGATGACCTTCGCCGTCTCGGGCTCGAGCGCGATGACGTCCTTTCCAGCCGAGACGTACATCACGCCGTTGACGACGACCGGTGTGACCTGGATGCCAGGCACGCCCGTGTCGAAGGACCATACCTGGCGAAGACGAGACACATTCGCAGGCGTGATCTGTTTCAGCGGCGAGAAGCGCGTCGCACCCGCATCGCGATCGTGCGACGGCCAGTCGTTGTCGTCAGCCGCAAGGACGCCGGCCGTCGCGCACGCCGCGGCGATCAGGACGGCGAGCAGGCTCCGCATGGATCAGAAGGCGTACTTCAGCGCCCACTGCATGATGCGCGGATCGCCCGCGGTCTGAATCTGCCCGAACGCGCCGCTGTTGAGCGTCGTCACAATCGGCGCTGTCGTGGTCCCCGCGGGCACGCTCCCGAAATTCACGTGATTGATCACGTTGAACACTTCCCAGCGGAACTGCAGCGTGTTCGATCTGCCGGCCTTGAACGTGCGAGTCAGCGCAAAATCGTTCTGCCACACGTTCGGGTTGAGGATAGTAAATGGCCTCAGCGTGCTGTAGGTGCCAGGCGCCGGCGACGCGAATGCCGCGCGATTGATGTAGTTGGCTGGAGTGCCGTCTCCGTACGGATCGTCCAGAATCTGCACCGGCCGCTGGTTTGCCATGCCCGTCAGGGCGTTGTCGACACCCAGCGTGACGGTCGAATGGCTGCCGCTCTGGTACCGGACGATCGGCGACAGCTGCCAGCCGCTGAACACGGCGCGCGTCGTTGGACCCGAGAAATCCGGCGTGCGCCAGACCATCGACAGGTTCACGAGGTGGCGCCGATCCGACGAGCAGTAAGCGTAGTCGAGGTCCGGGTCGGCAGGGTTCATGATCGTCGGCCCGGTGATTTCTGTCGTGGCGGGGTCGGCCATGCACTTCGAGAGCGTGTAGTTGCCGAGCACGCTCAGGCTGCCCCTCAACGGCCGCTGCAGCGAGAGCAGCATCCCGTGGTAGTTGCTGCGGCCTGTATCGTCGATCTGGCCGATCGTGCCGTAGTACGCGCCCTGGACCGCGTTCTGCAGATACAGCGTGCGGCGCTGATTCGTGTTGGTGTTCGTCGCGCCCGGACCGTAGACCGCGGGATTGAGCTCGGTTGCGCGCCACAGGTGGTCGCTGTGGTTGCCCAGATAGCTCGCCGCGGCAATCCAGGACCCGATCTGCCGCTGATAGCTGACGTTCCACTGCTGCAGCCGGGTGGGCTGCAGGTCGAGCGGGCTGTTGACATACACACCGAACGACGGGAAAGGCAGCGTCGCCCAGTTGGTGGCGGCCGCCGGCCAGGGGTTGCCACCCGAGTAGCTGGCGTAGGGATCCGCGAACGACGGATTCGAGATCGTGACCTGTGCGCCCCATGGCGGGTTGTTGGCGAATCGGGTGTTGAAGAAGAGCTGAGGCGAATCCGTGAAGACTCCCCATGAAGCTCTCACGCTCGTCTGCTCGTTGCCCGGCGGCGTCCAGATCATCCCGAGACGCGGGGCGAACTGATTCATCTTGCCCGCGGTGACGCTGTTGCCGCCCGGGTAGCCGGTATCCCCAGGGAACATCAGCCCGGCCGGCGCCTGCGGATACACCGTGCTGCGGATGTTCTGGTCGAATCGCGCTTGATCGAAATGCGACACCCAGCCGTAGGTGTTCTGCACCGGGTTGAACGGCTCCCAGCGCAAGCCAAAGTTGAACGTGAGGTTCGGCCGGACTCGCCATTCGTCCTGCGCGTAGACGCCGAAGTAGTCGTGGTGGTCGTAGTCGTACACGGGGTTACCCTGAATGAAACCGCCGCTCACGGTCCCGATTAGGAAGTCCGCGAGCGGCGCGCCGTAACCCTGGCCGTTGAACGTGAACGCGCCGTTCGACGGCCGGTTGTTCAGCGTTTCGATCCGCGAGTGAATCCAGTTGACACCCATCGACAGCTGGTGACTACCTCGAATGAGATCGATGTCGTCGGCGATCTGATACCCCTTCGAGTTGAAGTAGCCCGGGTTGGTCGCACCGGTACCGACGCTGAAGCCGTTGCCGGTAACTGACACGCCCACATAGCCCGGCACTGGGCTGTACACCTTGGCCCCGAGGTCGGCCGCCGAGAAGTACTGCGGCATCGACCGATCGTTCAACGTCCGGTTGTACGTCACGTGGAGCGAGTTCAACGTGTTGGTCGAGATGATGAAGTTGTGGCCCGCGACGACCGAATGCGCTTGATTGTTCTGGCTAGTGCGGCTCAGCGTCAGGACGTTCTGCCCGTCGTAGGTCGCGGGGTTGTCGTACACCGCGTAAAAATAGCGCACGAACACGCTCTGCGCGCTGTTGAGCGTGTAATCGAGCTTGCCAAGCCCCTGGTGCTCGGTGCTACTGTTCGGGATTCCGTACGTGAGTTTGCCGCAAGGATCAGTGGAGACAGGCACCTTCTGCAGGAAGTTCATCGACACCGAGCTGAATTGCGATGGAGAAACCTTGTTGTCGACGAATGGAGACCCGAGCGTGATCGCCCGGCCGGCGTTGCAGGCCGCGGAGGTGAACTCGGTGAAATCTCCGCTCAGCATCGCCGCCGTTGGCACGTAGCTGACCGTCGTCGCGGGATTGCTTTTGACGTCGGTGCCTTGATAACCGCCGAAGAAGAAGACCTTGTCCTTCACGATCGGAAATCCGACCGTTCCGCCGAACTGGTTCCGGTTCAAGCTGTCCTTCGTCGGAGAGAAGTAGTTCCGGCTGTTGAACCGCCAGTTGCGCCAGAACTCGAACAGGTCGCCCCTCACGCTGTTCGAACCCGATTTCGTGACGACGTTGACGGCCGATGCGGCGTGATGACCGTAGCGTGCCGGCAGCGCGCTCGTTTCGACCTTGAACTCCTGCAGCGCGTCGGGAAATGGCGTGGGCAGGTTCAGGTTGTTGAACGGGTCGTTGTGCGTCCCGCCATCCATAATGTAGGTCATTCCGTTGGCCTGTCCGCCAGCAACCGAGATCGTCACGGTCGGGAAGTTCTTATTCGTGTTCAAGTCGCCGGCGGGAGCCGCGGTCGCCAGGCCTGACAGGAAGATCAGCTCCGTCGCCTGGCGGCCGTTGAGCGGCATCTCCAGCACACGCTGGTTGTCGATGACCTGGCCGATGCCGGTGTTCTTGGTCTCGACGAGCGCGCTGCTCGCGGTTACGGTGACCTGTTCGCTGAGGCTGCCGATCGACAGCGTCACGTTGATCACGGGGTTCGAACCCACTTGCAGGACGACGCCGTCTTGCATATAGGTGTTGAACCCCTCCAGCACAACCTTCAACTGATAGGGTCCGACTGGCAGGTTGGGAAAGGTATAGTCGCCGTCCGTTGATGTCACCACCGTCCGCATCATGCCGGTATCGGTCTTCGTGACGGTGACCTCGGCCCCGGGGATGGCCGCATTGCTCGAATCGCGGACCACGCCGGAGAGCTGCGAGCCGGCGACGGCCTGAGCCCAGGCGGGTCCGGTTGCGAACACGCCGAAAACCATTGCGCAGACAGCCGTTCGAAATGCGTTCACCACCGCACCTCCATTGCGAGCAGGGATCACGGTTGCGGGGTGGCACATTAGCACCCGGTCTTCCCGATCTGAACGGAGTTACGGTGCTGTTACCGTTAACGCTGTTCACCGCGCGCGGCGAGACGTGATAATCCACACATTCGAATGGAGCCCTGGCGCACGGCCATCGTCGATGCCGGTCCGGATCACCTGAGAGTTCGAGGACACGATGTGCTCGAGCTCATGCAGCGATCCACGTTCACGGATCTGATCTTCCTGCTGCATCGCGATCGTGTGCCCACGTCTGGTGAACGCCGGCTCCTTGACGCGATCCTGATCGGCGTCGCCGATCACGGCGCCGGTGCGCCGTCCTGCGCCGCCGCCCGGCTCGCGGCGTCGGGAAATCGTCAGTCGATGTCGGCAGCTGTTGCCGCCGGGGTTCTGACGATCGGCGACGAGCACGGCGGAGCCGGCTCCAACTGCATGGATCTCATCGTCGATGGCCTGTCACGGGCACATCAGACGCGCCGCTCGTTGGAAGAGATAGCGCGTGAGCTCGTGGCCGAGGCGAGGAACCAGGGCATGCGGATCCCTGGCTTCGGACATCGTGTGCATTCAGAGATCGATCCGCGCGTGGCCGTGCTGTTCGACCTTGCGGCGCGCGAAGGGTTGGCGGGCGAAGGCATCACGTTCGCGCGGGCGCTCGAGCAGGCCATCAGCAGACAGATCAAACC
>Ga0111538_10006280_pt1 | contig 16105 bp, 11 predicted proteins | sample SoiMethybrSBSTD1_FD_79669 | JGI IMG/M metagenome (GOLD analysis project Ga0111538, IMG submission 79669) | Bulk soil microbial communities from a Populus tree surrounding site in Tennessee, USA - Soil MetaG P. TD hybrid SBSTD1 (version 2)... | ecosystem: Environmental > Terrestrial > Soil >...
CGTGGGCATGCCGCTGGCGATCGTGGTCGTGGCGCTGTTCGGCACGCCGGCGTTTTTCGTCGGCATCCTGCATGGCGGGCTCGATCTCGACGCCCGCACGCTCGCGTCGTCGGTAGCGCGGGGCGCCGCGACCACTGGTTTGGTGCTCGCCGGACTCGCGCCCGCGCTCGCCCTCTACGCGCTGAGCGCCGAGGAGGCCCGAAGCGTGGCGGTGCTCGTGGCGCTCGCGCTCGGACTCGCTGCGCTGCTCGGTCAAAGGGCGATGTTCCGGTCGCTACCGGAAGAAGCAGGGTTGCGGGGCGCTCGAGTTTTCGCGTTGCGCGTTGCGTTCGGTGTGTTCGCGGCAGTGCTCGCGGGCCGCGTCTGGTGGCAGGTTTTGCCAGTTTTCGGAGGGCCGTCGTGATCAGCGAGCTCTTGAGACGGCCGGACGATTGCATCGCGCGCTGCCGCGAGCTCGGATCCGATCGCGAGGTCGCACGCTTTTCACTCCTCGCCATCACGCTGGGTGGCGCGGCCTTCGGCGTCGCGCTCGGAAGCTACCGTGGCGGCGCGATGATGTTCCATTCGGCGTGGAAGATCGCTTGTGCCACGCTGCTCACCCTCGCCTTGTGTGCTCCGGGATTTTCGTCGCTCGCCGCGGCCTTCGAGCGGCGCTGGTCGTTCCGCGAAACGCTCTGCCTCGCGCTCGCCGCGGGCGCGCGGTCGTCGCTCGTGCTCTTTGCTTTGAGTCCCGTGCTCTGGCTCGCTATCGATCTCGGCGCGAGCTACCGCTCGGTGCAGCTGCTCGCGACATTGGCTTACGGTCTCGCCGGACTTTCCGGGCTCGGATTTTGGCTGCGCGCGCTCGGACCAGCGGCAGGTCGTTTCGCGCTGTCGTCTTGCTTCGTTGCGCTGTTCCTGCTCGTCGGGGTGCAAGCAGCGTGGGTGTTGCGCCCGTTCCTCGGCGATCCGCGCGACGCGGAGGTTCCGCTTTTCGCGCAGGGGCGCCGTGAGGGCGGTGTTTTCGGAGTGCTGCTCGATTCGCGGCGCGCACTCGGAGAAAGACGTTGAGTTTCGGCGTCCTCGCCGCGATCTACGTCGCGATCGGGTTGGGATGCGCGGTGCCCGAGCTGCTCCGTGCGACGAAGCAGCGCAGCCTGGCCCAGCGAGTTTCCAGCATCTTGTCCGCGCTGCTTACGGTGTTCCTCTGGCCGCTCTGGGCACCGTTCGCGCTCTCGCCACCTCGGCAGCGGCCGCGGCGTTCGCCACGCAGGAACGGCTAGCGTACGAAGCCTTGCACTTCCTAGTTCGACCGGGTGCACTTCCCGGTTATTCTCGTGCTGCGAGCGGCGTTTGGCGCGGTCTCGAGGCGAGCGCCGGTTGGTCTCGGACTTGCTACGAGGAGCGAATCAATGAGCAAACAAGCACTCGAACGGTTCAGGACGGAGGTCAGCAAAAACCAGGCGCTGCGCGGCGAGATGGCCGAAGCGCTCGGGCCGCGCGACGGGAAGCCGCGCGCTTCGGTGAACGAGCTGGTCGCGTTCGCCGGCGCACACGGCTTCGAGTTCAGCGCCGGAGAGCTGGCCGAAGAGCTCGAGCTCCGCGACGAGGAGCTCGACAAGGTCTCCGGCGGCGCGATCTACATGAAGTACGACGGCGTCAAAGGCGAGTCCTCGAGCCAGGACCGTCACAAAGACTGGATCGAGGTCCTGTCGTACAGCTTCTAACGGGTAGCCCCCGTGGCCCTGTGCAAAGGCGACAACGCACTGTGTAGTGGTTTAACCACTATTGTCACCTACAAAGCGCACCTCAATTCAATGATTTCAGGTATTTAACGATCGGCACGACAGCTGCACTAGTGGCGCCGCATGCTCGATGGGCGCTTCGCGGCCTCGCTCGCTGCTTTCACTCTCGGTGTCTCGCTGGCCTCGCCGGCCCTTTCGGCCACCGCACCCGGCGCGAGCTGCCTCCTGAACAACGATGGTCTGGATGCCGCCTCGGCCCGCAGCGGTGCTCGCATCATCTGCGAAGAGCTTCGCGACAACGGAGTGATCCTGGCGCCGGAGGGGAGCTCGACGGCCGACGCGTATCGCGTGCGCTTCGAGCGGCTCGGGCAGCACGTGATCGTGACCGTGAGCTACGAGGCGCCGCCGGGGACCGTGACACGCAAGCGGCGCATGGTGCTGAACGGCCCCGAAGAGCTGGTGGTCGCGGGACCGCGGGTCGCGCATGCGATCGTCAAAGATTTGCCGATCGAAGATACCGCCAAGGTCGACACGCTGGTCGGAGAGGAAACGCGCCGCTACAAGAAAAAGAGCGGCGAGTTTCTTTGGGGTGGGGGAATTCTGGGCATGAGCGTCCCCACGGCGCGCGTCGTCGCGTCGCCGGGGATCGAGCTCTTCGCCATGTACGAGCGACCCAGCTACGGGGTCGGCATGTCGTTGCGCGGCACCTTCGACAACGACAGCGACAATTCCGCGCAGTTTGGCAGCTTTGGCGTCGGCGCGCGTTACTTCTTCGGAGAAGGGGACATCGCGGCGTTCGCCGGCGGCGGTTTGTCGGTCAGCGAGCTCGATATCGAGCTCGGTCGTTACGGCACGAGCGGGGAACAAGCGAGCGGCAGCGGCGCCGGGGTGTACGCCGACGGCGGCGCCGAGTTTCTTCGCCTTCAAAGCTCGCGGCTGATCCTCGGGTTGCGAGTGGATACGCCGTTTTACGAGCTGCGCTCGACTTCGTTTTACGCGTACGGCTATAGCTCGGACGCCCCTTCGGCGCAGCGCCGGGAGTACCACGTGCCGGTCACGATTTCGGCCACGTACGCCTGGTGACGAGCCGGTTCAGCGATCCGCCGTGCGGTAGAGACCCCAGCGCGCCTCGCCGCCGCTCTTGCTCTCGAGCAACATGCTTTCGACGACGGCGCTGACGTTGGGCTGGCTCTGACACACCTCGATCACTGCCGCGCGACCGCCGCGGAAGTCGGCGTGCCGGCGGTCCGGCGTGTAGAGGGCGAGATCGAGGGTCGCGGCGTCGGCGGCGACCGCGACGCCGAGCAGGCATTCGCCGGGAGCGAGCTGCGCGGCACCGGCCGGAAGCGCGAAGCTGCCGGTTTTTCCGAGCTGTGCGCGGTCGCGGTATTCGACTCGCTTCAGGCGCCGGCCCGCGGTATCGAAAGCCATCGCGTCCACGGTTTCGAAACCGGGCTGCGGCGGAGCGTTGCCCGCTGCGCGGAACGCCTTGACCGCGCGCTCGATGGTCGCCTCGCTGATCGCGCTGCGGAGCTCGGCCGCGAGCACCTTGCTGGCCTGGTCGGCGACGAACGGAACCAGCGCTTCGGCGTTCTGGATCGGGCCGCGATCGGGGCTGTGCCCCTTCACGTTGTGAGCGCCGTCGTTCTGCACTTCGTAGTCGCTCCATTCGTGGGCGAGCGGAATCGTCTTCACCGTGGGTTGCGGGGCGTCGGCGGACTGCATCGACAGCGCCAGGACGGCCCGCGTCGAGCGCGCGTACACGCGCTTCGTGTAGTTCCAGTCCTTCATGATCGGTACGGTGATCGTGTCCGGGGTCGATGCGAGCTCGCTTTGGGCTGCGCTGAGCTCGCTGCGGGCGTTGTTCACGCCGGACTCGCTCGGCTGCACCAGGCCGCCGGCGATTTCCGCGACGTTGCAGCCGGTCTGCGCCCACTGCTTGGCCGTGGCGTCCTGCACCGAGTTAGCCTGGTTGTTGCACTGCTCGATCGCCACGCGCTTGGCTTCCTCGAACACGGCGACCGCTTCCCGGTAGCTCTGCTCCTCGTCGTGCAGCGTCTGCTCGGCGGTTTCCACGCGCTGGCGCGCCTCGGGCTTCTTCGGGTTCGGCCGCACGTCTTCGCCGGCCTTGTACTCCGTGGTCTCGGTGACCTCGCGCGTCGAAAGCTCGCCGATCGCAAGCTCGCTGACCTCGACGTGCACGCGGTAGGTCACGTCGCGCGAGTTCGGCGCGGCGACCCGCACGTCGCCCCCCGAGTCGCGCGCCACCGCGTTCGTTACCGCGCGATCCATCGCGGCGTACAGCGCTTGCCCGCGCGAGTCCTTCGCCTGGCCCTGGGTCACTGCGACCACGGCCCGCGCGTAACGCGTGCCGTTGACCGGGCGCCCGTCGAGGAAATGCACCGGGCCGAGCGTGCGGCGCACCAGCGCGAGTTCGAGCGCGTTGTTGGTCATCGGGCCCTCCCAGATGCCGAGCGAGGTCCGGCATTCGAGGTGGACCTTGCCGCGGTCGTCGGACTTGGTGCAGCGGCCCTCGGCGGTTCGCACTAGCGGCTCGAGGCCCGGGGGGCGCTGCGCGGCCGGCTCCTCGGGCTTGGCAAAACAGCTCTTGAACGTGTCTTCGCGCACCTTGAGCGCACCGCCCCCGAGCGCCAGCCACGCGCTGCCCCCGGGTTTGTTGGCGGCAAAGTCGACGGCGCTCGCGGCGCCGAGCTCGAAGCCGGCGACCTCGAACATGTTGCCGCCTTCACCGGCAGTGAGCACGGCCGCCGGCGCGGTGCCGGTGGCGACGATCGCGCTGCATTCCGGTCTCCACGGTGCGAACACGACCCGGGTTCGCGTCAGGGCATTCAGCTCGTCGACGTGTTCGGGCGCGGCGAAAACGCAGGCCTGATCGCCCGTAGCGAGCCGCAGCCACAGCGGCTGGCTGGGAGCGGGACTGACGTCGAGCGCCACGAAGCCATCGCTGCCCGATTTGATCAGCGAGTCTCTGATCGTAAAAAGCTGCGCGCCTCCGGGCGGCAGCGCCGCGACCTTGCCGGCCTCGAGATCGGTGAGCGAGGCGCCGCTCGAGACCGCGCAGCCTTCGCGCGGGCTCACCACGATGCGGTGGCCGGGCGACAGCTTTTCCCAGGCGGAGTCCGGGCCCGAATCGGTCGCCGCCGCGTAGCGGCTGGTGGCCACCATGCCGCCGCCGCAGGCCAGCGGCAGGGTAAACAGCGCACCGAAGCAGAACGGAACGAATGAATTCTTTCGCATCTTCATTGCTCCTCGATCAAAACATCAGGGTCACGCCGCCGCCCACCCGCTGCTCGACGGGCATCGCGAGCGCGATCGCGTGCGACAGCGTCGGTGCATCGACGCCGTCCGCGGCATCCGGATTGCCGACGTCACGGGCGAAGGTGAAGCTGCCGTCGGCGCTCAGCCTGCGTTCGAACCAGCCGCGGAAATAGACGCTGCCCGCGCGCAGTCCGACGTCGGCGCCGGCGTACAGGCCGATCAACTTACCGTGGCGCCGCGCCAGCATCGGCTCGAAGTAGAAGGTCGCCGGTTCGCCCGGGCGCTCCTTGGTTCGGAACACGACGTGCGCGCCGTACTGGAACCCGGCGTCGGACTCCATGCTGTTGCTCGTGATCTCGGTGCCGTCTTCGCTGGTCAGATTGGCTTGATACATATCCATCCGATAGCCGCCGAAGGGTCCGACGGCGATCGCCAGCGCCGGGTGCAGATCGAGGCCGACTCTCCCGTTGAACTGAAGCGACTGCACGCCGAGCGTGATGCCGTTGTCGACGGGCTCGGTCTGCGTCCGTTCGCCGAACAGCATGGCGGCGTTCAAATCGAACCACCACGAGAGCAGCTGGCTCATGGTGCGGAATTCGGCGCGCAGGCCGGTGTCGACCTCGAGCAGCGTCAGCGCGGTCGCGTCGTCGGTCACGCCGTCGTTGATCGGATTGATCGTCGTGGCGCCGGCGCCGAAGGTCCAGCCAACGGCGCCCAGGTTGATATCGAGGATCTGCGGGATCGAGAGCCCACCGCCGCTGTCTTTTTCCGGGCCCTGCTTGGGCGCGGGTTCGCCCGGTTGCACGAATCCGAGCGAAGGTGACCAGCGCATCGCGCCGATCGATTCGATCGGCTCCGCGGGGGGAAGCTCGTCCGCGGCCGGGGGCGGCTGCGGCGGTGGCGGCGGCGGTGGTGCTTCCACGGGGGCGGGCGGGGGCACGGGCTCGGGCGCGGGCGCGGGCGCGGCGGGCGCTGGCGCGGGTTCGGGCGCTGGATCGGGAAGCGCCTCCGCCTTCTTGAGCAGGCGCTTGGCCTCGTCGCGCCGTTTTTCGCCCTTGGCGTTGTTCTTGTAGAGCTTGAAGCTGAGGACAGCGTCCTTCTTGCCGGCTGGGCCGAGCTGCATGAAAGCTTCGCCCGCCTTCTTCAAGAATTCGGCGTCTCCGGTGTCGGCGAACGCGCGCCGGTAAGCCGCGCCCGCGTCGGCGAAGCGTCCACCGGCGAGGTGCGCCTCCGCTTCCGACGCGTTGCCATCGGCGAAGGCAATGCTGCTCGCCGTCAGAACAGTGCCGATCACCCAGGCCGCGAGCGCGCGGCGCGGTAGAACGAGGATCTTGTCGACTGTACTCATGCTTGCTCGACCCTTATCTCGCTGTGTCCTGCGGTCGCTCTGTCTCGAGCCGCCAGTGCAACGGGTAACGGACGCGAGGTAGAGATGGGTAAGATCCCGATCGTTGTTTTCGGAATCGGCGCTTTTTGCGCTTTCGGGCTCGGTTGTCAGAGCGAAGGCAAGCTTCCTTTCGGCGATGACGCGCTCGAGCCTCACGATTCCACTGGACAGGGCGGCAGCGCGGGCAGTGGCAAGACGCCGGGCGTGGGCGGCAGCGGCGGAGGCAGCGGGAGCGGATCCATCGCTGGCAGCGGCGGCATGAGCGGCCGCGGAGGCTCGAGCGGCATCGGCGGCTCGAGCGGTGTCGGTGGCTCGAGCGGCATCGGTGGCTCGAGCGGCGTCGGCGGCTCGAGCGGGCGCGGTGGCTCGAGCTCGACCAGCGATCCCGACATGGTCGGCGAGAGCTGCGAGGACGACCTCGAGTGCGAATCGATCCCGGACGGCTACTGCGCGAACGCCGGCATCTGCACCAGGACCTGCGTCTCGCACGTGGACTGCGGCTGTCCCGAAGGCACCGTCAACGACGACATCGCCGACGGCGCGTGCTCCGCCGCCTGCATCACGTACGACAACGGCTCGGCCTACTGCCAGCGCGTGTGCAGCCCGGGCGGCGCGTGCGAGGGCAACACGTACTGCGAGGAGCTCGAGTTCTACGGCGTTTGCACGCCGCGTTGAGCGCGGATCAGAACTCCTGGATACCGGTCAGCTTCGGGCCGACCGCGTCGCCCACCAGGATGCACATCTCGCTGGTTCCGCCTTCGTTTTCACCGAAGGTGATCGCCTCGGAGTGCTGGTTGAAGATCTCGCATTCCCACTCCAGCACGTCGCCGACCAAAAGCTCGAGGACCCCGCTGTGGCCGCCGGCGGTGTGCGCTTCCGGATTCGGCGCGACGTTGGTGGTCTTGCTGTTGAACTCCAAAACGGCCGGCTCCGCCCAGTCATAGTCGTCGAGGATCACCTCGCGCTCGCCGTTTCGAACCAGGTACGCGCTGAAGCGCACGTTGTTCGAGTGGCGGTGGCCGTAGAGCGTGAGAATTCGGCCGTCCTGCGCGATGGTCTTCTTGCCCTTGACCGTGACGCGGCTGCCGGGCTGAACCGTTCCACCCTGGGCCCAAAGAAAGATCTCGTTGGCTTCCTGCGTCACCGTCGCGGGGTCGACGTACCAGAAGTTCACCCAGGCTTCGCGCAGCAGCGCCTCGCTGGTCGGATTGAAGTGATGCAGGTTCAGCGTGAGGTCGCTGAGCGCCGTGAGCGGCATGCCGATGCCGACGTTTTCGGGCGGCATCTCGCCCATCGGATTGTCCTTGGTCACGTTCTGGGAACCGCCGAGACGCCGGCCGCTGCCGAGGAACGAACCGGCGCCGCCCGCGCTCACGATCAAGTGGTGCGAGCCGCGGCGCATGCGGTACTGCCGCTTGTAGAAGTACACGTCCTGTTCGTTGCCCGACTTTGCGGGAACGAAGATGTTCGTGTCCATGTTCGGTTGGATCAGGTACTTCTCGATTTCGGCCGGGTCGTCGTAGTTCGCGGGGCCGTAGTGGATCTGAAAGCCCTTGTCGGGAGGCGGCGGCAAGATGCAGTACTCGTCGCCGGCCCATCCGGTTTTCAGGCCGCACGATTCGACTTCGGGAGGGGGAGTGGGGCCGCCCGTTTTCTGCGTGCCCCCCTCGTCGTCGGATCCACACCCCAGCGCGGCAAAGCCCAAGCTCAAAACCAAAGCACCGACGACGAATCTTCCCATGCGATCGTTTTACTTCCTGGCCGCGCGCCGAGCAATGAAGGTGCGCATCTGACACCATCACTCCAGAGCTCAATTTTGAAAGACATCGATGTCTTTCTGGTTTCGGTCAATAGCGCTGTCGCAGCGTCGTTTCGGATCCGCAACGCGGCAAAAACCGCGAGTCAACGGGCCGGCGAAACTCAGTTCGGGTTCGGGCGGGCGGGGGTGACCGTGTCCGAGACCGCCTGGCACTCGAGCTGCGTCGCCTCGGGGTTCGCCGTGTAGTAGCGGGCGAGATAGATGCACATCTCATTCTTGGACGCCGACTGACCGAAGATCAGGTTCCCTGCGGTGTCGTTGTTGTACGTACACCTCCAGGTCACCGTGTCCCTGGGATTCAGCGGGATCGGCGGATCGTAAGCGACCCCCGGCGGCTCGTCCCATTCGTCGGTTTCGATGAGCTTGGTACCGGAGCCGATAACGCTGCCGGTGTTCGCGACGAAATGAGTGCCGCGCATGTGCATGTGCGATCCAGCGCTGATCAGGCTGATCGGCCCGTAGACGTCGGGGATCGAGCATGTCGTGGTAAGCGTTTGGTTCGGGCCCGGTGGGATAGTGAGGCGCAAGCGGTTCAGGTAGAGCTGCGCCACCCACTTCGTCACCGTGCTCATGTCCACCGGGCTGAGCTTGATCGCCGCCCTGACTTTGATCGCCTGCTGCGTGGTGTTCAGGTAGTGGAGCTGAATGCGAAGGCCGGTGGTGCCTCGAATTTTGGTGGCCATGCCCGCCGGGTACTGCGTTTCCAAATGCGGCTGGCCGGCTGCGTGCACGAGCGCGTGAAAATCCGAGATCTCGCAGTCTTCGAGCCGGCGACTGGTGCCCTCGGTCAGGTTATAGAGGTGGAGATGATGCGATCCCTTCGCCATGTCGGAGACGATGCGCTGGACGGCGACGTCTTGCCCGTTGAAGGGGTTGTCGAAGTTCTGGCACTTGTAGACTTCCATCCCGGGCTGCAAGTCGAAGTCGTCCGTCGTGATCGTCACCGTGCCCGGTGGATCGACCGGCCCGGTGCCGCCCGCGCCCGCGTCACCGCCGACACCCGCGTCGCCGCCGGAACCCGAGCCGCCGGTGCCCGAACCGCCGGTGCCCGAGCCGCCGACGCCTGATCCGCCGACACCCGAGCCACCGACGCCCGAGCCGCCGGAACCCGAGCCGCTGACATTTCCGGATCCGCCCGCGCCACCGGCCTGGTTGCTGCCGCCGCTGCCGATGGCTCCGGCGCCGCCCGAGTTGATATCGGAGTTCTGGTCGTTCCCCTCCGCGGAGTTGCCGCAAGCCGTCAGGGACAGTGCAATCGCGCCCAAAACCAAGCCGAGAGTTCGCATCGTGTTCTCCGCGCGGCGCTCTCGTAATCCAGCGCGCAACGCGCGGACAGTCTAACGCTTTCTCGATGTCGCGAAAGAGCGGTCGGCGTTTTATCGGGTCGCTGGATCTTTGGTGTCCCCGTGCAACCTGACAGTCACAGCGGATCGCCGCGAGACGCGACGATTTCACAGTTGCAAGTCAATAGCGAGAGCGCGACTCGCGACGAAGCAACGCGCCGATTTTTCCAGCGCCGCTCAGTAGGGATTGTCGTTCGACTTTGGTGCAGCGGCGGCCGGTTTGCGCGGTGCCGGCGTGTCGCCGTAAGGATTGTCGCTGGCAGGGGCCGGCGCGGCGGCGGGTTTGGGTGCGACCGCCCGCGCTGGTGCCGCAGTGGGTGGAGATGCAACCGGTCCAACCGGTTTGGACGTGATCGGTTTCGCTGCAGGCGGCGTCGGCGCGCTCGCGCCTTTGCCGGCCGCGCTGGACTCGGAAGCAGCGGGCTGTGCCGACGCCGAAGCAACCGATGCCTCCGATGCTGCGGGAGGCGCTGCGCTCACCTTGGGTGTAGGCGCCGGCGGAGCGGTCTCGATCGGTCGCGGCGCGACTTCCGTCGCGGCGGCCGCCGGCGGTACCTCCGGATTCTCCTTCGGCTTGCGGAACAAGAAGATCGCGCCCGCGATCGCGGCCACGGCGACCGCGATCAGGATCGCAGAACGGGTGGACAGCAACGGCTCCGGCTCGTCGCCCCCGATGTGTCGCGCCACCGCGAACCGCGGCGTTTCCACCAGTTTCTCGCCCGTCTCTGCCGTGGTTTTTACCGGCGCCGAATCGACCGAGCCCGCGTCGGAACGCGGCTTTGTCGACTTCCGGCGCGCCGGGTTGAACAGAAGGTCGTGAGTGTCGAGTTCGGAGGGCATCGTCCTCCTCGGCACCTAGCAGCGCGCATTCCCGCCGAGAGCGAGAATCACCCTTGTCACCGAATTGTCACGAAGTCACTGAGCCAGTGCGGGTCGCCTACCGGAAAGACGGCAGCGGCACGACGCAGGTCTTGACCGAGTACCTGAGCAAGGTAAGCCCGGCCTTTTCACACTAGGGCGCCGCCGTGCCGCGTTCGACCTGCGAGATGAAGCGCAAAAAGGCGGCGCCGTTGCGCTCGTAGCGCGTGCCCGCGAGCTTCTCGAACGCGCGCTTGGCTCCGGCGAAATCGCGCGCCGCGAGCCGCCCGGCGGCTCGGTGCCTGAGCACGTCCGGGTCGGCTTCCAGCGCCGGATCGACGCGCCCGAGCGCGCGCTGGACGTCGGGGTCGCTTTCGAGCAGGAGCAGCACGGGAAACGCGAGCTCGCTCTTCGTCAGCACGCCGTGCAAAGTCGCAAGATCGCGCGCGAAGCCGAAGCCGGCGCGCGGGAACAACAGGTCGTTGATCATCCGCTGCTGTTCGAAGTAGCCGAGACTTTTGCCGATCAGCGCCGGCGGAAACAAGCTCGCGACGAAAGCACTCGAGGCGAAGCGCTGGCGCGCGGCGTCCTCGTCGCGAAAGGAGTCGACCAGTGCTTCCACCAGCTTGTCGTCCGGGGCGAGCACCAGGCGCTGCGGAAAGTCGTCGCTGGCTTCCGGCGTGTCCGCCACGAGCGCCTTCAAGTAGCTCGCGTCGCCGATGAACAGCGCGCCGAGCTGCTCCGGCCTTTCCAGACCAAGCGCGCGTAGCTCGGGGGCGACGCGCGGATCGTTCCACTGGCGGCTGAACGCCGTCTCGTCGACGGGTCCGCGCGCGCCGTTGGTGCCGATCAGCATCAGATCCACGCTGGCCGCGTGCCAGAGCGAGCAGTCTTCGAACGCGTCGCAGAACGCGCGCACGATGGCCTTGGCGGTGAGCTCGCTCATCAGCCCCGCGTGCAGCCAGTAGCTCACCACGCCGCCGGGGTTCAGATGTTCGCGCAGCAGGCGAAAGTATTCCACGCTGTAGAGGTTGCCGACTCCCGAGAGATCGTGCGGCGGCGGCTCGCCTGTCACGAGGTCGAAGCGGCGCGCGCTGGACTGCAAAAACCAGCGGCCGTCCTCGATGTGGACGCGCACTCGCGGATCGCTCAACGGATGTTCGGCGGCGTTCGGATAAACGACCCGGCTCAGCTCCAGAATGTCGGACGAGATGTCGACGACGTCGATCGATTCGAGCTCGCGCGAATCGGTGAGCGCCTTGGTCGTGTTGCCGACGCCGAAGCCGACCACCAGCGCGCTCTTGACGGTAGGCCGCAACGCGAGCGGCCAGTAAACGAAGAGCTTCATGTAGCGGCGCATCGGGTACGCCGTGGTCGACATCGAGTAGGCGTTGGTCAATAGCTGGTGGTGGCGCGTCGTGCCGAGCACGCGATGCTCGACGTACATCAGCGTCGCATCCAGGCCCTCGCGGACGGCGGCCAGCCGGTCGTCCTTGGTGGCCGTCCATTTCTGCGCCGAAAAATTGATGAAGCGCTCGTGCACCAGGCCGAACGGGAACAGCGCGATCGAAGCGGCGTAGAGCGCCGCGCCCGCGGCAAGCGCGCGGTGTGTTTCGGCGCCGCGCTGATACGCGAGCGCGGCAACTGCCGCGTAGCCCAGCAACAACGCGATCAGTGCGCGCTCCATGCCGAGCGCGGGCAACAGCACGAAGCCCGCGGCCAGCGAGCCCAGTGCGGAGCCGACGGTGTTGGTGGCCGAGAGCAGACCCGCTGCACGACTTTCGGCGCCGAGCTCTGCGTGCAGGGCGGCGCCGAGCAGGCCGAACAGCGCGCCCGATGCGATCGAGGTCGGAAATACCAGCGGAAAGGCGACGCCGAGCACCACGCGCGGGCCCTGCGCGCCGCTCGCGAGAAAGAGCGATCCCAGGTAGGGAAAGCTCCGCACCCCGAGTACTCCGAGCGCGCCTGCGACCAGAGCCAGTGTGGTCAGGTGGCGGTGAGCGGTCGGGAAGCGCTCGAGCACGCGGCCGGCGATCAGACCTCCGCCCGCGATGCCCAGCAGCACGGCCGCGAGCACGATGGCGAACGCGAGCGCGGTGCCGTTCAGGAACAGGAGCAAGATTCTGAGCCAGACCACCTCGAGCGCCAGCAGCAGCAAGCCGGAGAGGAATGCCGCACCGAGCAAGCGGCGCGCGCGACCGCTGAGCCGGCTCGGAGTGGCAGCCGCAACTGCCGGGGTGGCGACGGCAGCCGAGCCGCGCGCGAGCAGCAGCGCGAGACCGCTCGCGACCAGGTTGATCGCGCCCGCCGCGAGCGCGCTGCCGCGAACGCCGAGCGGTCCCACCAGCAGCAGCTCGGCCGAGCTGACACCGACCACGGCGCCCAGCGTGTTCACGCCGTAGAGCAAACCGAGCGCGCTACCGAACTTGGCTTTTTCACGGACGATCGCGCGCGCCAAAAGTGGCAGCGTGGCGCCCATGGCCGTCGCGGGCACGAGCAGAAGCGCAAAGGCGACCACGAAGCGCACCGTTTGCAATGCCGGCGCATGCTCCGACAAAGAATGAAGAGCCGGCGCGAGCCAGCGTCCGAGCGCGGGCAGCGCGTACACCAGCGCGACGCCCGAGATCGCGACCACCGCTTCGAGCGCCGCATAGACGCGGAGCGGACTTTTCAGGCGATCCCCGGAGCGAGCGCCGAGCGCACCGCCGAGCGCAAGCCCGCTCATGAACGCGGCGAGCACGATGCTCGACGCCCAGACGCTGCTGCCGAAGCAGAGCGTGGCCTGGCGAAACCAGAGTCCCTCGAAAATCAGACCGGCCGCGCCCGACGCGAAGAACAGGCCACAGATCGCAGCCGGCAGCCGAGAGCTCAATGCTTCAGTTTCCGGACGGCGTGCACCTCTGGGGAGGACCGCTGTCGTTGGCGGTGAACTCGACGCAGCCGAGCTCGAGCACGCCGGGTAGGTTGATCATCAGTCCGCACGTGCCGTTGGGCTTACAGCAACCGGGCAAACGCCCAAAACCACCGCCGAAGCCACCGGTGCCGCCCACGCCCGCGGCTCCACCTCGGCCACCGCCGCTGTCTCCTGCGTCCGTGCTGCCGGAGTCCGTCGCGCCGGAATCCGTGGCGCCCTGGCCGCCCGAGCCGCCGGCGCCCGCGCCACCGTCCGGTGCAAAGCAGGTGTCGTCCGGATTGCCGGGCTGGTTGGTCTCGACGCAACCAAAGCCGAGGATGGCGGCGTCGATGCCGCACTTGTCGCTGGCGGGCCCGGCGCAACAAGGCTGAATGCCGGTGGGCAGGAGCGGCGGCACAGCGGGGATACCGGTGCACGTCATCCCGCCGCAAGTGGTCGTGGGCGCGCCCGCAGTCCCGCCGGCGCCGGTTCCGCCCGTCGTGCCGGCCGCGCCTCCGGTGCCCGCGCCGCTGGACCCGGATGCCCCGCCCACTCCCGCGGATCCCCCCGGACTCGCCGGGTTAGACTCCTCGTCATCGCTGCACGCCGGAAGACTGAAGCTGGCGCACGCCAGTAATCCAAAAACGAAGGAAATTCTGAACGTTTTCACGCGCATCGTATACCTCAATCGCAAACGCGAGCCCAGGGGTATCGGGCAACGGAACAAGCTGCAATGGCCGACGATGCCGGATCGCATCCATCTCCCCAGGGAAAAACTCTGGTACGCGCGCCGATCTCCATCGTAGCGGCATTCGCTTCGCTGCTCGTTCTGGCGTTCGTAGGCTGCCCTGCAGCGAAGAAGCCACCAGCCGCGCCAATCGAGCTTCGAAACGGGAGTGTCCAGATCCGTCCGCTGACCGCAGCGGAAGTCGAGAAGAAGCCATGGCGCTCGGCCAGCGTTGGAGACTGGCTGCTCGCATCGGACCGGGTCCGGCTGATCGTCGGGGCGCAGCGGCCAGGCGCGGATGCCTGGCGCTCGGCCGGAGCACTGCTCGATCTCACGCTCGCCGACGCTCCGCACGATCGGATCGATCGGCTGCGCGTGGGGCTCTGGTTGGCCGGCTCGGAGCGCCTGCTCACGCTCGTTTCGATCGCACCGGTCTTGATCGCAGAGCGCCCCGCCTTGCGCATCGTCCAGCGTGACGCCGCGAACCAGCTCGACGTGGAGACCGAAATTTCCCCGGAACCCGGCCGCTCGTCGCTCGCGCTCTACACGCGCGTGAAAAATCGCGGTTCGACGGCCGTGGGCGCGGTCCGCGTTGCGGACTTTCTGCGCGTCCTGGGAGAAGCGGCGTTTTTGCCGGGGCACGGGCCGGTGCGGCAACCCGGCCGCGAACGCGCCGATTGGATCGCTTACGACGGAAAGACCGTCGCTTACGCGCTGGTCGCGGGAGGGCCGTTCGACGTTCAGCTCGGGACGCCAGCGTTCGGATTGCGCGAGCAGGTTGCACTGAGCAGCGAGGTAACTCTGGCGCCTGGGGCCAGCGTCGATCATCGCCGCAACTTGATCGTCAGCGCGGGCGGGTTACTCGCGGTGGCCGAGCTCGCGTGGCCGCTCGGCGGACGCCCGGTGGGGATCGTCGACGGCGAGGTCACTCCGGTGCCGTCGTGGGCGCGGATCGTCGTCCTCGGATCGCAGCGCGAAACGTTGCTCGAGTCCGTGTTGCCGGCGAACGGGCGCTTCCGTCTGGCGTTGCCCGCGGGGACCTACCGAGCGCAGCTGCTCACGCCCGGAGGCGCGGACGAGCAGACGCTGCACGTCGTACCCGGCGCGGCGGTGGCGCGCATCGCGTTCGTTGCTCCCGAGCCGCGGCGGCTCGCCTATCGGGTGGTCGATGCCCGCTCGGGAGCTCCGTTGCCGGCCCGGCTCCTGGTGCGTGGTGTGGCTCCGACGCCCGATCCCAATCTCGGTCCCTGGCACATGGCGGAAGGAGCGGCCAACGTCGCTTACACCGCTACGGGCGAGGGCGCGCTCGAGCTGCCGCCGGGACAGTACCGCGTGCTGGTTTCGCACGGACTCGAGTGGTCCACGTTCGAGCAGCAAGTCGACGTGTCCGCGCAGCTCGGGGCCGTCTTGCGGGCGCGCCTCGAGCGGGCGTTCGAGACCGAGGGTTGGCTCGCCTGCGATTTTCACCTGCACGCGGACCCGAGCGGCGACTCCGAGGTGCCGCTGCGCGATCGCGTGATCGCGCTGCTGGCCGAGGGCGTGGAGTTTGCCGCCGCCACCGATCACAACCACGTGACCGACTACGGTCCGACGATCGCCGCGCTCGGTGCCGGATCGCGCGTCGCGTCGGCGCGCGGCGTCGAGATCACGACCGGAAGCTGGGGTCACTTCAACGCTTTTCCGCTGCCGCCCGGCATGCCCCCGCCCGACGTCAACGGCCTTTCGCCGGCGCAGATTTTCGCCGGGGTGCGGCGCACGGCGCCCGACAGCGTGATCCAGATCAATCACCCGCGCATGGGGCCCGACATCGGCTACTTCACCCAGGGTCAACTCGACGTCGCGCGCGCCGCGGCGCTGCGCGAAGGCTTCACCTTCGACTTCGATTCGATCGAGGTGCACAACGGGTTCGAGCACGGTGACCCGGCGCCCGTGGAGCGCAACCTGTCCGACTGGTTCGCCCTGCTCGACGCCGGCTGGCGCTACACGGCAGTCGGCAACTCCGATTCCCACCACCTGGTGCTGCAGTGGGCCGGTTACCCGCGGACCTACGTGCGCACCAACGGCGATCGACCCGA
>Ga0111538_10006282_pt1 | contig 16100 bp, 16 predicted proteins | sample SoiMethybrSBSTD1_FD_79669 | JGI IMG/M metagenome (GOLD analysis project Ga0111538, IMG submission 79669) | Bulk soil microbial communities from a Populus tree surrounding site in Tennessee, USA - Soil MetaG P. TD hybrid SBSTD1 (version 2)... | ecosystem: Environmental > Terrestrial > Soil >...
GTTAGACCGCGCACGGATGTCGAATGCGAGTGCTGGTCATTGGGGCTTCAGGTTCAGGGACCACGACGCTGGGTCGCGCCCTCTCTAGAGAGTTAAAAATCGCGTTCTTCGACGCGGACGATTACTTTTGGCTGCCGACCGAGCCGCCGTACCAACAACAACGAGATCCGAGCGCTCGGCTTTCACTCCTCGTCGCAGACTTGGCCAAAGTGCCACACTCCGTTACCTCCGGTTCCGTCATAAATTGGGGCGGAGCACTCGAGGACTCCTTTTCGTTGATTGTCTTTCTGACTCTTCAGCCTCAACTGCGGCTCGCCAGGCTACGCGAACGAGAGATTGCTCGCTTTGGCCGAGCGGACTCGACGTTTCTCGAATCAGCAGCGCAATACGACGAAGGCTGCCTTGATGAAAATAGCCGAATAGGTGACGAGAGGTGGTTAACTAAACAGTCGTGTCCCGTTCTTCGTATTGAGGGCGATGTCTCAGTTCCGGAAAGGGTCGCGCGCGTGGCGAATGCGCTCTCTAACCTGCACTTGCAGCCGACCGCTTCGGCAGCGGCTGAAGTGCATCGTTAGTCCCTCTCCCGTGGTACGAGGCGAGGGAGCGTTTTTCCTCCGTTCTTGCCATTCCATACTTGGCGTTGTCTTGGCGTTCGCTCTGGGGGTGGATTTTATTTCTCGTTCCCTTCGCGCCCCGGCCCGCGGAGGGCGGAGCAGTGCCTGCGCCCATGGGCGTAGGTGCGCCCCGGCCTCGGTCTCCGGAACGGTGGTGCGGGACGGGGCGCAGAGCCGCTGCGTCGCATATGCCTCCACTTTCCGGGGCTGCTCGCTGCTCCCGCACCCTGCTGCGCACACCGAGTCGCAGCGGCACCCCGGAGCGGGCCAAGCGCGCGGGATCACTCCGCGGACCTCGTGCGCGCCTTTGCGGTCGCATCCCCATGAATGGGGCCCCTGCTCAACGCTCCAGCGCGCCGGCCTTCGTGTCCCGTCGTAACGCCTTCCTTTGCGGGCGGACCGCGGAGGGCGGAGCAGTGCCTGCGCCCGTGGCGTAGGTGCGACCCCGGAGCGGGCTAAGCGCGCTGGGATCACTCCGCGGCCCTCGCGCGCGCCTCTGCGGTCGCATCCCCATGAATGGGGCCCCTGCTCAACGCTCCGGCGCGCCGTCCTCCGCGGTGAAGCTTTTGTCCTAGCGGATACCGGACTACAACGGAAACTGCGCCAGCGGCGGGGACTTTCCGTCCGGGACCTGCGTGCGCGCGACGTTCATCTGCAGGCCGATCAGCTGGTAGTAGCCCACCATGCCGACGATATCGACGACACCAGGCTCACCGTACTTCGACACAGCGCGCTCATAGGTCGCATCGCAAACGCCCTTTGTCGCCAGCAGCTCGCTCACCAACTCGTAGGCGATCGCCTCGTCCGGCGCCAGTGTTTGCGGCCGCCGGCATTCCGCGATGGCCTCGATCGTCTCGGCCTTCAGGCCCGCTTCCAGGGCCTGCTTCGAGTGGGCAAACCACTCGAACTGCTGGGTGAGGTGCCGCGCGGTCATGCACGTCACCAGCTCGATGATGCGCTTGTCGAGCGGGCACCTGAAGCGCAGGTACTCGCCGACGCGCTGCGCGGGCTCGAGGAACTCTGGGCTGCGGAGCATTACCGCGAAAGGGCCTCCGCGCATCGGACCGCGCGGGCCGGCGGCGATGTCCGCCATGATTTTCTTCTGTGCGTCGGTGAGCTTCTCGGGCGCAATGGGGCCCATGCGCTCGCCTCGGGATGCCGCCATGGTGTTTCCTCCGATCGAAAAAGTGGAGGCATCTTACGCCAGTACGCCTCCTGTATCATGCGACGCAACTCGTGGAGGCAGGCGTGGAGAAGAGCTGGCGAAAAGGCCGGCCCGAGCGCATTCGCGTTTCCCTGTGGGACGACGCGGCGGGCTCGATTCCGCTCGCGCTGCCCGAGCGCCGCACCTGGCCCGCGGGACTCATGCTCCTGGCGTTCTTTGCGATCTTCGCGGGCATAGCCTGGGTCTCCTTTCTCAAAACGCAGCTGCATTCGGTGCGGGGCGTTTTCGACCTGATGACCGTCCTGTTCGAGGTGTTATGGCTGCTCGGATGGTCCGTCGGGGTGGTGATTTTCGGGCTGCTGGGCGCGCTCTTCCTCTTCTACCGGGAGTCGGCACGGCTGCAGAACGGGCGGCTCGTTCACGTGCCGCGGCTCGGGCCGTTGAAGATCATCGTCGAGTACGACCTGGCGCGCGTGCGCAATCTGCACTTCGAGAAGAAGGGCGAAGGCGTGAGGATCCGTTTCGATTATGGCGAGGGCACCGCCGGACTGGGCGATATCATGTCCGAGCCGGAAGCCGGGAATCTGATCGAGATCATCGAGAGCGCCATCCCTTTCGGAGCGAGGGCGGAGCCGGCGCCGAAATCTCGGGAGCAGGGGGAACCGCAGGCGGATGGCACGCAACCGCCGCCGCCTCCCGTCGTTGCGGCGCCATCGCCCGCGTCACCGTCGGTGATCGCCCTGGTGCTGGCGAACCTCCTGCCGCTGGCGGGCGTGCTGTTCTACGGGTGGGATACCGCCAGCGTGGTCGTCCTGTACTGGGCGGAGAGCGCGGTCATCGGCTTCTACACCGCCATCGAGATCGCGATCGTGGGGAAGGTCGGCGCCGTTTTCGCCGTGCCCTTTTTTATCGGCCATTTCGGCGGGTTCATGGCGATTCATTTCCTGTTCATCTACGCACTGCTCGTGCGCGGGCCGGAGGCGCGCGGTCCCGAACCGGGCGCTCTGGAGGCACTGCTCGCGATCTTCGTGCCCGTCTGGCCCGCGCTTGCCGCGCTCTTTCTGAGCCACGCGGTGTCGTTCGCGACGAATTTTCTCGGCCGCCGCGAGTACGTGGGTGAAACCGTGGGCGGTCTCATGAGTGCGCCCTACCGGCGCATCCTGCTCATGCAGGTCACGCTCATCGTCGGCGGATGGGTCGTGCTGGCCCTGAAAAGCCCGGTGCCGGTGCTCGTGCTGCTCGTCCTGCTCAAGATCGTGCTGGACGTCAGGACGCACCGCAGGGAACACGGACAAGCTTCGCAGTGACGACGCTCACGTACGCTCGCTGGTGACGAGTTTCACGGTGACGAGCTTCGCAGTGACGAGCGCTGCGGTGACGAGTTTCACGGTAACGAAGACGCATGACCCCTGACCCATGACGTCAGTTTCGTCACCAGCGAGCGTGAGTGAGCGTCATCACCGCGGCGCGCATCAGACCTGCGCGACGACGTGAGCCCCGAAGGTCTTCTCGTGCTGGGTTTGGCAATGGATGCAGCGCGTCGCGACGGGATAAGCCCGCAGGCGCTGGTAGCCGATGTCGTCGCCGCACTCGACGCATTCGTCGATCGCGCCGTCCGCGAGGCGCTTGCGCGCCTTTTCGATCTGGCGCAGCTCGCGCGCGTAGCGCTCCAGGTGAAGGTAGCTCAACTCCTCGATCGTGGTGGCCACCGACTCGTCGCCGGCGTCGTACACGGTTCCGGCCAGGTCCGAGAACGATTCTCTTTCCATTTGCGGTCCCGCCGCCTGGAGCTGGCTCTGGATGTCCCGATGGAACGTATCGAGCCGGCTTGCGATCTCCGAATTCTGCATCGAGTTCAGCGCCACTATTCTCTCCTCGTAATGTTTTCGAACGCGTCACAGTTTGCATGCAATTGAAGTCAACCGCATGACGGCATTTTCCGCTTTTCGGGTCGGTGTGCCGCCTACAGGGCGTCCGGCCCGGCGCCGGGGACATCGGGATTACGGCAGGAAACGGCAAAACAAAAGCGCCGCCCGGGGGCGGCGCTTCGTGTCCGGCGTGATCGGTTGTATATCCGGCCTAGCGATTACTGGTCACCGGTCACTGGTCACTGGTCACATTCTTATTGCAGGGGCGAGAACGCCGAAGGCATAACCACCTTGTTTTCCTGCTGGTGCAGGTTGTAGCCGCGGCCGCCGGACTTCTTGGCGAGCTCGGAGGGGGGCCAGTTGCCGCCAGCGCGCAGCTCGTTCCTGATCTTCACCCGGTCGTCGAGCGACTTGTACGGCCAGATGTGAATGAACTTGGAGAGCGCGCCGAGATCGGTGTAGCCGCACGTGACGATCGGGCTGACCTTGAGACGGCCCGGGAGCGCAGCTTCCCAGGTCTTCTGGATGACCGGCAGCTCGCCGCCCTTGTAGGTATAGGTGCGGATCTCGAAGTACGGCCCCACATTGCCGGGCTTGATTTCCGGGGCGAAGGAGAAAGGATGCAGGATGTCCGACTGCTGGGAGACGATGAATTCCCCGATCTTCGGCGGCCAGACGCCGTCCTTCACAGCGGCGGCGCGGATCTTGTCGCGCTCGGCGAGATCCTTGTAGCCCCAGACGTGGATGATCTGGTTGAGCGGCCCGATCTCGGTATGCCAGAACGCGGCCAGCTCCGAATACTTCTTCCTCGCTTCATAAGCTTCGCCGAAGCGCTTCTCGACCTCGGGGACTGATTGCGGCTGGACGCCGTAGGTCCTGATTTCATAGAGCATAGTGCAGTCCTTTTCAGAAGTGGAACGATGTTGGGAGAGCGGTTTGCCGCGATGCGAGCCGGCGTTCCCGGACGGCCACTCTACTGCTAAGCGCGGCCGCTTACCAGTGGCCATACTGTGAACGTCCGCCACGTGACGACGGATGGGGGATGGGGCTGTTCTGGCGTAAGATGGTTTGCGCAGTACTTCGACGCATATTCCGGGGGTTGCGTCTCCCGCCGTCTGGACGCGGCCCCCCGCTGATTCAGCACGCGGGCGGCTGCACGTTCCGGGAGGGGTACATGGGCCGCAAGATTCAGTCTCCGCGGGCGCCGCAGGCGCTCCCGCCGTCCGGGCAATCCAGCGACGGATTACCCGCCAAGATAGACCGCCGCGGGTTCCTCGCGCGAGGCGCCGGCATCGCGGGTGCAGCCGCGGCGGGAATCGCGCCACAAGCTGCCGCCCAGGATGCCACGGCGGTGCCGCCGTGGATGCAGACCATGGGCACTCCCATGCGCGGCTACGGGAATCCATCGAAGTTCGAAGAGAAGGTGCTGCGCGTGGCGGCGTCGGGGTACGCGAAGGTCACGCCCGGCGCCGGCGCGTCGCGCACGCCGCTCCAGGCGCTCGAAGGAACCATCACGCCGAGCGGCCTCCATTTCGAGCGTCATCACAACGGCGTGCCGACCATCGACCCGGCGCAGCACCGGTTGATGATCCACGGGCTCGTGAAGAAGCCACTCGTCTTTACGGTGGAGTCGCTCGAGCGCTACCCCATGACGAGCCGCATCTGCTTCGTGGAGTGCGCGGGGAACAGCGGCCCGAACACCGTCAACCCGAAGCCGCCGCAGGCGACCGCGCAGGCCATACACGGACTGGTGAGCTGCAGCGAATGGACCGGTGTGCCGCTCGCGCTGCTGCTCAACGAGGCGGGCGTCGAGGCGGGCGCGGACTGGCTGCTCGCCGAAGGGGCGGATGCGGCGGCCATGGGCCGCAGCGTGCCGCTCGCCAAAGGTCTGGACGACGCCATGCTTGCGCTCTATCAGAACGGCGAGCGCTTGCGGCCCGAGCAGGGCTACCCCGTGCGATTGCTGCTGCCGGGATGGGAAGGGAACATGAACGTGAAGTGGCTGCGGCGCATCAAGGTCACGCGCGGTCCGACGCATACCAAGGACGAGACCTCGAAGTACTCCGACATGGTCCCCGGCGGCAAGGCCCTGCAATTCACCTTCGCGATGGGAGTGAAATCGGTGATCACGCGACCGTCCTTCGGCGGGAAGCTCGCCGGCCCCGGCTTTCACGAGGTGAGCGGTATCGCATGGTCCGGCGCCGGCCGGATTCGCCGCGTGGACGTAACGCTCGATGGCGGCGCAACGTGGAAGGAAGCGGTACTTCAGGGTCCGATCCTTTCCCGGAGCCTGACGCGCTTTCGCCTGCCCTGGGACTGGAACGGCGGGCAGGCGGTGATCGCGAGCCGCGCGGTCGACGAGAAGGGAAGCGTCCAGCCGACGCGCGCGGCGTGGCTCGCGGAAATGGCGCAGCCCGCCCGCTACCACAATCATTCCATCCAGGCCTGGGAAGTCGCTGCCGACGGGAGCATCGCCAATGTATTCATATAAGAGCGCGATCGCGGGAGCGGTGGCAGCGGCATTGGCGGCTGCCTGCGCCACGACGAGCGAGGAAACACGGACGCCGATTACCGGACCGGCGCTCGGTCGCGCGGCTACCGCCCAGGAAATCGCGGCCTGGGACATCAGCATCCCGCCAAGCGGCGCCGGCCTGCCCGCCGGCAGCGGCACGCCCACACAGGGCGAGGCGGTGTACGTCGCGCAATGCCAGGCGTGCCACGGAGAAAAAGCCGCAGGCAAGCCGGCCGACGCGCTCGTCGGCGGCATCGGCAGCCTCGGAACCGCCGCGCAGATCATGACGGTGGGCAGCTTCTGGCCGTACGCGACGACGTTGTTCGACTACACCCGGCGCGCGATGCCTACGACGAAGCCACAATCACTCACCAACGACCAGGTGTACGCCGTGACGGCCTATATCCTGTTCCTGAACGGCATCATTCCGGAGAACGCCGAGATGAACGCGCAGACGCTGCCGCAGGTAAGGATGCCGAATCGCGACGGGTTTATCGACAGGTCGGGGGTGCCGCGTTGATGAGGCGGCTCAGCTGAAGCGGTGCAGCTGAAGCGGTGCGGATAAGGCGGTGCGGATAAAGCGGTGCGGATAAGGCGGTGCGGATAAAGCGGTGCGGATAAAAGCGGTTCAAGTAAGGCGGTTTTGGAGTTGGTCTATCTGAGCCGCAGTATCTGAACCGCAGTGTCGGGATCGCAGTATCTGGACCTGCAGTATCGGGACCGCAGTACCTGAACCGCAGTATCCGAACCGCCCTATCCGGACCGCCATTCTAGTGTGGCGGTCGAATGCCGGCTTCCTTGAGTATCTTGTCCCAGCGCGCCGTCTCCGTGCGCAGCATCGCTCCGAAATCCGCGGGCGTGGAGGGGGCCGCTTCCGCGCCCATGGCGAGCAGACGCTCCTGGAAGGCGGCATCCTTCAACACCTTCGTGACCGCAGTATTGATCCGGGAGACGATTTCCGCCGGTGTCCCGCGCGGCGCCAGCAAGCCGTACCATCCCGTCAGATCGTAGCCCGGGACCGTCTCGGCGAGCGGAGCCATTCCCGGCGCGAGCGGCGTGCGCGCTGCCGAGGTGATAGCAAGGGCCCGGACCTTGCCGCTCTTGAGGTATGCAGGGACGCCGGGAGCGGCCACGCAGCCGAGGTGGATCTGGCCGGAAAACATGTCCGTCATGGCGAGCGGGCTGCTCTTGTACGGAACGTGGACGAGGTCGATACCCGTCATTCGCTTCAGCAGCTCGACGCACAGATGCCCGGAGGATCCGTCTCCGCCGCTCGCGTAGAACAGCTGGCCGGGCCGCGCCTTGGCGAGCTCGATGAATTCCGCCATGTTCTTCGCCGGCACCGCAGCGCTCGCGACGAGCACGAACGTCGTCGTGGCGACGAATCCCACCGGCGCGAATTCCCGCGACATCGCGAACTTCCCGTGCAGCAAGGTGCTGATCAACTGTGTCTGCGTGCCCAGCCACAGCGTGTAGCCGTCGGGAGCGGCGCGGGAGGTTGTCTCGGCGCCGATCAGGCCGCTCGCGCCCGGGCGCGTATCCACCACGATCTGCTGGCCCCACGCTTCGGTCAGCTTCGCGCCGAGGTGGCGCGCGATGATGTCGGGCGCGGAGCCCGTGACGGAAGCGACGACCATGCGGACGGGACGGACAGGATACGTCGGCGCGGCGCTCGCTGCCGCTGCCCAGAGCGCCGAGCAGACAAGGATGAAGGCGGAAGGATGAAGGATGACCCGAAAACCACCCCGCTGGCTCGGCTTTGTGACAGGGCTTTTCATGGGGAGCCAGTCATCCTTCCACGTTCATCCTTCTATTTTCGTGGCGCCCATGATGCCAGCCGAGCGAAACGATCAGGTCACTGCTGCCGGAACTCTCTCCGTCGCCCCGATCGCCTCGTTGACCCGCGGCATGACCTCGTTCGCCATCAATTCCATGGAGCGCTTCGTGAGCGCCGGGTCCACCCAGTCCATTCCCGCGTAGACGAGCTCGCCGAAATCACCCGCCACCTCGCGCAGCTTCAGGATTTCGTCCACCACTTTGTTGACGGTGCCGTAGATCACCTGGTTGTCGAGGATGTAGTCCTCGGTGAGAGTGGAGTCCGGCTGCGACTGGTCGGTCTTGAACACGCCATGCCGCTTGCCGCGCATCATCTTGTGCAGCAGCATGCGCCAGTAATAGCGGTACGGGCTTTGCGGATCGTCGCGTCCGTAACGCCGGGCTACCTTCTCGTCGTCCGCGACGAAGATGGTGCGGGCGATGCGCCAGTCGGCAGGATCCGCCGTCTGGCCGGCTTTGCGCTTGCCCTCGGAATAGTTGGCCCAATGGCTCGGCAGCCATTTCGCGAGCAGGAAGTTGGCCGAAAGCGGATGGAAGTCGCGCTCGCCCATCGCGAGCGCGCCCTTGGAATACGGCGTCAGCACCGTGCCCACGATCTCGGGGCGCGGCTTCTGGAACGGCTTGTAGAGGTGACCTCTGCCGTATTCGAGGTCGCTGGTCTTCGCTACCGAAACCTTGTAGCGATTGTTCGGGAACTCGATGTCGTACGGCGTTTCGCGCTCCCAGATCGCGAGGATGACCTCGATCGCCTCGGCGAACATCTTGTTGCGGTCCTGGTCCAGGTTGCCGAGCGCTTCGGCGTCGCACGCCAGCGCGCCGGCGCTGATGCCGAAGATGAAGCGGCCCCGCGCGAGGTGATCGAGCATCGCGGCGTGCGAGGCGATCAGGACGGGATGCATTTGGGACAGGTTGGACGTGCCGGTACCGAGCTTGATCGTCTTCGTGTCGCTCACAAGCGTTGCGAGGAACATCATGCTGCTCACGATGTTCTCGCTCTTTTCCGTGAGGTGCTCGCCGACGAAAGCGTCGTAAAAGCCCAGCCGGTCCGCGAGTATGATGGCCTCGCGGTCCTCGTGCAGGGTCTCGGTGGGGCTGCGCTCCATGGGGTGGAGCGGCATGGTGAAGTAGCCCAGGCGCATGCAGAAATCTCCCGAATCGTATGGCTATGGCAATCCGATGATACTCACGACCCGTCCCGGGTTGGTCAACCGCGGGAAGAAACTGTTTGTCCGGAACGGCGACGGCCGCGCGCGCTGCCGGACTTGCGCGGAGGGGCCGGGGTCGCGCCCTGTACCGTCCCCGACGGCAGGCGCGTAATCTCGACCAGGAAGTCGATCATCACGCGCAGCTTCCGCGGCACGTGGCGGGTCGGCGGGTAGACGACGCTGATCGGCCGCCCCTCGACCGCGTATTCCTCCAGCACCTGCTTCACGGAGCCGACGGCCAGGTCGTAGCGCACCGTCCACCAGTTCGATTGGCCTATGCCGAGCCCGTGCAGCACGGCCTCGCGCAGGTAGTCGCCGCCGGTGACCACGAGGCTGCCACGCACGGGGACGTCGATGCGGCTGCCGCGATCGTTGAACGGCCATACCGGGCCGAAGTTCGAGACGATGCAGTTATGGCTCGCGAGATCCGCCGGTGTCTTCGGCTCCCCGTGGCGCTTGAAGTACGCGGGAGACGCCGCCGTCACTCGCGGGCCGTGGTTCAACACGCGCGAGACGCAGCGCGAATCGGTCAGGCTGCCCACCTGCACCGCGATGTCGAGGCCGCGCTCGATCAGATCCACGGGCTGGTCCTCGAACGAGAGGTCGAGGACGATCTCCGGGTAGCGCGCGGTGAATTCCGCGATGCGCGGCAAGAGCGTCAGGCGCCCGAACAATGCGGGAAGGGCCATGCGCAGCCGGCCTTTCGGCGTTTCGCCGGCGCTCTTGACGGAGGCCTCCGCATCCTCGATATCATTCAGGATCTGCTGGCAGCGCGCGTAGAAATCCCGCCCGTCGTCGTTCAGCGCCATCCGGCGCGTGGAGCGCGCAAGCAATTGCGTGCCGAGGTCCTCCTCGAGCCGGGCGACGGCCTTGGCGACTGCCGAGACCGACACGCCGAGCTGCGCCGCGGCCGAGGTGAAGCTGCCGCTTTCGGCCACCCGCACGAAGGAGAGCATTGCATGGAGCTTGTTCATACCGCCAAGTTCGATCGTGGACAAAAAGGAAAAACTGATTCTATAATCATAGCGGATTTGACGACAATCGCCTGCTAAAATCTCATCGTGGATTTCATGTTTCATGGGGGTTTTGGTGACCCCGATCTCGCGAGTGCGAGCGACGCTGTCTGGCGGCGTTCCACCGAAAGGCCGCGTTCGACCGGAGGGGTAGGGGATGTACGGGACTTCCGGCAGGCCCTTGGCTCTTTTGCCACGGGTATCACCATCGTGACCGCCCGGGCTCCGGACGGAGCCCTTGCGGGGGTTACGGCGAATTCCTTCTGTTCCGTATCGCTCGATCCCCCGCTCGTGCTCTGGTGTCTTGCCGGGAGCGCGCCCAGCCGGGCGGTCTTCGCGCATGCCACCCATTTCGCCGTGCACGTCCTCGCGGAAGACCAGCTGGACCTCTCCGACCGCTTCTGCAAGCCGTCCCGCAACAAGTTCGCAGGCCTGGAAGTGACCGAGGGGCTGGGCGGCGCGCCCCTTCTGGACGGCGTCGTCGCGTTGTTCGAGTGCCGCCGCGAGCAGCGTCACGATGCCGGAGACCACGTCATCCTCGTCGGCCGGGTGGAGCGCTACCACCATACCGACCGTCCGCCGCTGGTGTTTCACGGCAGCAACTACCACGGTCTCGGACGGCCCTGAGCCTCCGCACGTTCTCCGCGCCCGACGCGACCGCTGCCCGGGTGTGGTACCTTGCGTCCCTGACAAGGCGTCTCGATAGAGCGTCGATCGCAAGGAGGACAGCGCCATGGGAATTCCTCGAATCGGCTGGCTGGTTGCCGCCGCGTTCCTGCTGGCGGGTATCGCGCCCGCGCAAGCGCAGTACCCGAACAAGCCGGTCCGGCTGATCCTGCCATTTCCGCCGGGCGGCGGTACCGACACACTCGGGCGGCAGGTGGCGCAGAAACTCTCGGAGCAGATGGGTCAGCAGGTGATCGTGGAGAACCGGCCTGGCGGCGGCGCCAATATCGGCGTGGAGGTCGCGACGAAGGCGCCGCCCGACGGGTACACGCTGGTGATGATCACCCTGACGAACGCCATCGGGCAGACCGCCTACAGCAAGCTCAGCTTCGATCTCGTGAAAGACCTGGCCGGGATCACGCGGCTCGCCACCATCCCGCACGTTCTCGTGGTGCACCCCTCGGTGCCGGTCAAGTCGGTGAAGGAGTTCATCGCGTTCGCCAAGGCGAGGCCCGGCCAGCTCCTGTACTCGTCGTCGGGCAGCGGTTCCGCCGCGCATCTCGGGGGCGAGTTGTTCGCGAGCCTGACGGGGTTGAAGATGGTGCACGTTCCGTACAAGGGCGGCGGACCGTCCATGATCGCGCTGATCGGCGGGGAGGTGGGATCCTGTTTCGCGACCATGCCCTCGGCGGTCGCGTTCGTGAAAGACGGCAAGCTGCGCGGTCTTGCGGTCACTACGGCGCAGCGCTCGCCCGCGACGCCCGACCTGCCGACCATCGCGGAAACGGGTATCAAGGGCTACGAGCTCGGTTCGTGGTACGCGCTCGCGGCGCCGGCCGCTACGCCGAAGGAGGTCATAACGCGGCTCAACGCCGAGACGCACAAGGCCCTCAAGTATCCCGACGTGATCCAGCGACTCGGCGCTGCCGGCTACGAGATCACGGCCGGCACGCCGGAAGACTATACGGCCTACGTGCGCGAAGAGGTCGTGAAGTGGGGAAAGATCGTGCGTGCGATCAACCTGAAAGTTGACTAACCGAAGGTAAGTGGTCAAGCACCACGAGCCGTCGCCAGCAGTTGCCGGCGAACGTGTGGGACAGGTTCTAGTAGATCCCGAGTGATAGACCAACGGCCATTGCTGCGCCAACTTCTTCGCAACGAGCGAGGTGTTCTGCTGCGATTGTCTTCGGAGCGAGTATTGCCTCCGGCGTCTGTGCATGGGTGCAGACGATAATGGGCTCCGCAATCCGCTTCAGGCGCCAGCCGGTTGAGATGCGCTCGATCTGGCGCACGGCGTTCTCGCCGTCGCTGCCGGCGCACACCAGCGTCGCGTAGGGGCGTCCCGCGATGCGGTCGAGCGCCGCATAGTAGGTGCGATCGAAGAAGTCTTTCATGATCCCGGACATCGCCGCGAGATTCTCCGGCGTCACCCACACGTAGCCGTCCGCCCGCAACACGTCCTCGCCCCCGGCCTCGACGGCGCGCAGAAACCGTACCTCGACCTCCGGCTCCGTCGCCGCCCCGCGCCGCGCCGCCTCCGCCATCTGGCGTGCGCCGCCGGTCAGGGAGTGGTACACGATCAACAGGGTTTTCACAGAAACGGGTGATGACTACTGGTGATGAAATACTGGTGATGGATTACTGGTGATGGATTACTGGTGATGAACAGCGCTGATGTGCTGCTCGTCGTCATCACCATTTCTCATCACCATCGCTCATCACTATTTCCCATCACCATTTCTTCCCATCACTCGGGCTTGATGCCCGCCGCCTTCGCCACTTTCGCCCACTTCACCAGCTCCTCGCGGATGTAGCGCGCGAAGTCCTCGGGCGTGCCGCCCACCGGTTCCGTGCCGTCGGCAGCAAGCCGCTCCTTCATGTCGGGCGTCTGCAGGATGCGGGCGATCTCGGTGTGGAGTTTCGTGACGATTTCTTTGGAGGTCCGCGCCGGCACGAGGACGCCGTACCACTGCGAGGACTCGTAGCCGGGAACGCCCGCCTCGGAGACGGTCGGTACCTCGGGGAGCACGCTGGCACGCTTCGCCCCGGTCGTGCCCAGGCAACGCAGCCGGCCGCTCCTCACGTGCGGAAGGCCGGTCAGCATCGTCGCCGCGGACACGGTTACGTGGCCGGCGAGCAGATCCACGATGCCGGGCGCCAGGCCCTTGTACGGGATGTGCACCATCTTCGTCCCGGTCATGCTCAGGAACAGTTCCATCGAGAGGTGGGGATTGGTTCCCAGTCCCGCCGAGGCGTAGTTGAGTTGTCCCGGGCGGGCACGCGCAACGGCGATCAGCTCCTTGACCGATTTCGCCGGCACGGACGGATGCACGACGAGCATGTTGGGCGCTGCGATGACCTGGGTGACCGGCGCGAAGTCATTCACCGGGTCGTAGGGGACTTTCTTGTACATGGCCTGGTTGATCGCGAGGGTCGAGGGAGCCATGAGCAGGGTATAGCCGTCGGGCGGCGATTTCGCCACCAATTCGATTCCGATAATGGTGCCCGCCCCCGGGCGGTTATCGACCAGAACCTGCTGCCCCAAGCGCTCGGTCAGCTTGGGCGCGATGATGCGCGCGGTGATGTCGGTGCCGCCGCCGGGCGAGGACGGCACCACCATGCGCACGGGCTTCGCCGGATATGGGGCCTGCGCCAATACGACCCCTGTCGTGGCGAGTGCCAGCGTACCGCCAGCCAGACGAAGTGCGATACCTGGCCTCATTGTTCGCTCCTCCTCGGCGCCATGATAGTCCAGAGACTGGAGATTGGAGACCGGAGACTTGTAACCCGCTAGTCTCCAGTCCCGAGTCCGTAGTCCCTGGTTTTCACACAATGTGAACGGCCTGCTTGCAGGCCGCGGCGCGTGGACCGACAATCCCCGGTCCCTTTCGACGAGACCCAATCACAGGAGGTGACGTGGACCGAGCACTGTGGATTTCCTGGTACGACCTGCCCGATGCCGGGCGCGACGCCTATCTCTCCTGGGCGCACGGCACGTACATGCCCGCAATGGTGAAGCGTCCGGGCGTGCTCTACGCTGGACACTTCAAGTCGGTCGTGGTGCCGGGCGAGGTGCCGGGCGGCGGGCGTCTCTCCCACACTAAGGACCCCAAACTAGGCGCCGGCAACGGCTACATCATGATCGTCGGCGCCGAGGACGCGCACGCATTCGGCCGTCCGACGCCGCGCAAGATCCACGCCGGCCTGTCGCAGGACGACCAGAAGATGCTGGCCACCCGCAAGGGCGAGCGGGTCAACATCATGACCGACGAAGCCCGCGCCGACGGACCGGACGCGAAGAAGCGCGAAGCGAAGGCCGCGCTCTCTCCGTGCATACAGCTCGGCACGTTCCAGGCCGGCAGCGCCGACGGGGACGAGGACGAGATGCTCGAATGGTACGCGCAATGCCGCATGCCCAACATGACGCGGCTTCCCGGCTGCGTCGGCGTGCGCAAGATCGTCTCCGTTTCGGGCTGGGCGAAGCACGGCGTGCTCTACGAGTTCGTGTCTCTGGCGGAGCGCAACAAGCACTTTCCGACGCACGAGAAGGGCCGCCCTCAGGACGAGGCGTTTACCGACCGCCTGGTGCGCACGCTGCTGCACGCGCCGGGATCGCCGAACGTGGCGGAGCGGATTGCGTTTGTACTGAAATAGCTGCCAGCCGCCAGCCGCCAGCCGCCAGCCGCAAGCCACCAGCTGGTAGCTGATAGCTGGTAGCCGTCGCTACAGCAGCTTCGACTTGTAGCGCTTCCCGAGTTTCTTCATCTTCTTCTGCTCCTCGAGTATCTCGGTGAACTGGCGCGTCGCGTTCGAGAGCGTCGGCCAGCCCGCGTAGTGCCCGACCTGGATCATGACCTCGCAGATCTCCTGCTTCGTGATGCCGAGGTGCATGGAGGAGAGATAGTGCGAGTGGTTGCCGGAGGGCCGCGCGAGCGCGATGTTCGCGGCCAGCGTGACCAGCTGCCGCTCGCGCAGGGAAAGCCCCGGGCGTCCCCAGACGTCGCCGAAGAGATGCCCCACCGACATCTCGTACAAGTCGGGATAGAGCGCTTTCTGGTTCAGCATCAGGTTCTCGCGCCCCATCTTCTTCAGTACCCGCATTCCGCGCTCGAATCGCGCGTCGTAGTCCCGCCTGGCGGCTGGTTTCTTCATTTTGTCCTCTGAGGAAAAAATCGACTATGGCACAATTGTAGCGCGCCCGGTGTCAGGTTCTAGCCGGCCGCGTCGCGTTACAGGAGAGAGTGATGATCTTACGCTCCGCACTCAGCGCGGGGGCACTGATACTGGCGGGCGCGGGATTTGCGCATGCGGCGGCAACCGGTCCCGACGGTTATCCGGGCAGACCGATCCGGCTCGTCGTGCCGAGCGCGCCGGGCGGCGGCACCGACATCATCGCGCGGATCATCGCGCAAGGTCTTTACGAGAGCTGGGGCCAGACCGTGGTGGTGGATAACCGCGGCGGCGCGGGCGGCATACCCGGCGTCGCGACGGTCGCGAAGCAGAGCGCGCCGGACGGCTACACGATGCTCCTCGGCAGCGTGGGGCATCTTTCGTTCGCGCCTGCGCTCCGCAGTAACCTCGGCTACGATCCCCAGAAGGATCTCGCGCCCGTCACGCTGGTGGCGAACCAGCCCTTCGTGGTGACCGTGATCCCGTCCATGCCGGTCGCTTCGATGAAGGAGTTCGTCGCGCTCGCAAAGAGCAAGCCCGGCACCATCACCTACGGCTCGGGCGGCAGCGGCACGGCGTCGCACCTCGGCACCGAGCTGCTCCAGCTGAACGCGGGTATCTCCCTGCAGCACGTGCCGTACAAGGGGACCGGCCCCGCCATGGCGGCCATGATGTCGAACGAGATCCAGTTCTCTCTCGTCGGGACGTCGGCGGTCATCCCGCACGTCAAGACAGGAAGGCTGAAAGCCCTCGCCGTGACGACCTCGAAGCGCTCCGCGGCCATGCCCCAGCTGCCGACCGTTGCGGAGGCGGGCGTTCCCGGCTACAACTTCGACGTGTGGTACGGCATGATGTATCCGGGCGGCACGCCGCGCGCGATCGTCATGAAGGCGCACGGCGAGCTCACCAGGCTTTTGAGGACCCCCGAGCTGGCCAAGCGCTATGACGCCGGCGGGATCGAGCCGCTTTCCAATACGCCTGAAGAGTTCGCCGCCCTCATCAAGCGCGAGCTGCCGAGGTGGCACGAGGTCGTCAGGAAGGCGAATATCAA
>Ga0111538_10006284_pt1 | contig 16098 bp, 6 predicted proteins | sample SoiMethybrSBSTD1_FD_79669 | JGI IMG/M metagenome (GOLD analysis project Ga0111538, IMG submission 79669) | Bulk soil microbial communities from a Populus tree surrounding site in Tennessee, USA - Soil MetaG P. TD hybrid SBSTD1 (version 2)... | ecosystem: Environmental > Terrestrial > Soil > Tree...
ACGTCGTCGGTTCAGACCAGACTACCGGTCGGGCAGAAAGTACCAGACCCCAAGACTGTCGCCGAACTGCTTCTGCGTTCCCATACACCACAACAGACCGTTAAATTCTGCGCACACGCCCGGGACGCCCGAACCGATGCCTGTCCAGGGCGCCTCCTGGTCCTGCCCGAACTGTTGCCACAAGATGTGTTCGGAGCCAGAGATGTGCCACACGTCGCGCCACGGCGTTGGACCTTCGTCACCCACACCGTTGTCAGTTCCGCCGGTGAGCCAGAGCGAGCCGCCCACCTGTTGGACCAATGGGTTGGAGCGAGGCTTCCAGGGGACTGCAGTGGTCGTCCACTTCGACCAATGCACCCCGTCATTGGTGTAGTAGACCTCGTTCGTGGGGTCGCTAATATTTGCTTTGGTGTATCCGCCAAAGATCCAAATCTGATTCGTGGCCGGCGACGAGAGGATGAAGGTCGCGGCGCTGAACGCGAAACGCGGCGTCCACCCGGGGTCATTCGTCTCGAGCGTCCAGTTAGTACCGTCCGGCGAACTCCAAACGTCGTTCAAGTAACCGCCAGGGCCTCGCCCGCCGAAGACCCAAATCTTTTTGTTATAGACCACGCACCCGAAGTCGTGGCGCGGCGACCAGATCTTGTTCGCCGGTTGAACTTGCTCCCACTTCGTGCCCGTCTCGTCCGTCGAGCGCCAGACGTCGTTGAGCGAATCACGACCGTCCCGTTTCGTTCCTCCGAGAATCCACATGCGGGGCCCGCTGCCGGCGTCGAAGACAACTGCGCAGCCGTCCATGCGTTTGACACACGGCTGTGTGATCACGACGTCCTTCCAGACCAGGCCGTCGAGCGAAGACCATGCCAGCGCTTCCCAAGGGTCGAGCATAAAAAACTTGTTGCCGATGACGAGCCCCGCCTCCACAGCCGCGTACACGGGGTTCGAGACCGCTTGATTGAAACCGGGCCGCGTGGCGATGACGTTGATCGTCTCGATGGCAGGAGGAAATTGCGATTGGGCGTTCAGCGTGTAAGCCGTCACGCCGGAGGGCGGCGTCAACTTCTTCGTACCTTCGGGGTCCACGTCTCCGATGCCCGGCTGTATCGACGTCGAGGCTGAGGAGGTTGTCTTCCAACTGAGCGTGACTTCCGATCCGAGCCTCACAGCGGCGGGCGTGGCCTTGAAGGAGACTATTTTCGCGGGGTTGACGTGGACGGCGACAGTGGCGATCTTCTTATTATTATTCGCGTCAACAGCCGTCAGGTTATAGGTGGTGTCGTGCGTCGGATGGACGAGGAACTTTCCCTCGCCGGAAGTGGCGTCGAGTTGCTGCGGCTCAACATCGATGCTGACCGTCTTTGCCGACGAGGTCGTCCACTTGATCTCTACCTCATCCTTCGCGTTTACCGGGTGATCAGGCCCCGAAGCCCTAATCTTTACGGACTCCACCGAGACGGGTACGTGCTGCTGCGCCTCGTATTTAGTGCCGCTGATGACGGCGACCACGTTCAGATAGAAGACGGTGTTTCGGTCCAGCTTCAGTGGCGCCTGACTCTGCCCAGGGTATCGGCCCTGGTTCGAGAGGGGCGGATCTCCCTGCTTCGGGACGTGCTGCACAACACCCTTCTGATTGATGTATTCGATAGTGTAGGTTGCGCGCGCCGGCCCAGACCAATTGAGCGTGGTCGAACCACCGGCCGCGACGATCGGCGGGTCAGCCCAGAACGCGACCTTCCCCCAGTCGGGTGGGAACTTAGTGACGTCGAGGGTCTCCATGGGCTCATCAGGTGAGCCTTCCTCGACGGTCACTTTAACCGTGCCCGGCTGCGTGTTGACCTGAATGGCGTTAAAGATAAATGCGAGCCCCTGCCTCCCAACCTGGCCCTTACCGGCGTCCGGCTTGAAGACGTACTGGAGCAGGTGATTGCCTTTCGTCGGATCGCTCACAGTCCAATCCGCCGGTGGAACCGGGTTTGGCGGTTGGATGTCTGTCAGATGGGTGGCGTCAGGGCCTTTGGGGATTGTGACGGTGAGCTTTTTGATCGTGATCGGCGTCTCCGGGTTCGGATTCGAGGCCACGATGGTGAGTTTCACGATGTTGGCGGAACCCTCAGTGGAACTCGCCTGCAACGGAAACTGGTCAGTCGTCAGCACGTAATTGAGTAGTGTATCTTCGGCCATTGTTTTGGTCCTCTCACCGCGTAGCGCAGCAGTGCGCTGACATCAGCCGCCGAGCCCGCGGGCATATCTTTCAGACATTTCAAAGCTCTTGCGTGTCAGCGCCCGCCGCCCATACGTCCCGCGCCACGTCCACGGCCGGCTGCGCTCTTCTTGCTCGTGTTACTTTTCTTTCCCGGTTTCCTGGTGGGTGCCTTGTACACGCCCGCGTAAATGACGAAGTAGGTGGCGAGATTCTTGGGACGCGTCTCGATGCCGCCCTCGGCATAGGTCTGTACGCCCTGTTCGTATTCGCTGTAGGTCTTGGAGTCGCCATTAAAATCAGAGCGGGTGCACGAGCCGGTGTTTGGATTCGCCGTCACTTTCTGCCCGTGCGTGTGACTCCTGAAGATGTCGTCCTGGAGAGAGCCCATCTTGCGTCCGGGATCGATCCCCCTGCCGTCGTCGTAGCCCCTTACAAAATAGCCGCGCAGGTCCGGGAGCTTGCCGTTGGCGGTGGACCTCGCGGTGCCGTAGGTGTCTAGTAATACCGGGTAGAGCTGCGGATACTGGGCTTTCGGGTATTCATTCCCGTTACAGTAGAGCCAGCCAGTCGGCAGATTGTTGGCTAAAAGCGCACCGTAGGGGACGATGGTGCCGACCGGCACGGGCGGGATTAGCGTCGCGTTGACGGTGGCCGTCAACTGTGTGGAATCTTTTTTTACCATCAATGTGTACCTCGTTTGTTTTTCGGTCGGTCTAACTACAACGAAATTAGTTTGCCAGGGCCACTGGATGACCTGGGGCTGCCTGTCCGGAAACTCTGGCCAGTCCTGCGTCAGTTGGCAGTACTGCGGGTCGACGTTCTTGATCTCCCATTCGAGCGCGAACTCGTCGTTGTAAATGAAGCAGTCGCCGCCCTGCTGGCATGCGCGAGGGCGGAAGTACTCGATGGAAGGCGGGCGTGGGATAACTGTCACCCTTCGCTGCTGCGTCCCGTGATACTTCCGGCCGGAGACGTCCAGCCATACGTGCAGGGTGAAGTCGGTCGTTACTTCGGGCATGAGCGGCGGGTCCTTATCTCCCGGATACTTCCCGACGTTCGCCAACGGCGGGTCAGTCGACTTCGCCGGAATCCAAACGGGATCCTGGCCCTTGGCGTACTCGATTTTGTACAACGCCCCTGGGGGACCAGCCCATTCGAGCGTGGTTTTTTCGCCAGCCTTAATATTCGCGGGGTCTACGGCGAAGCTAACCTCGCCCCAGCCGTGCGGAAACTTCGCGACCGAGAGAGTCGTGTCGTACTCGTCCGTGTCCGTGATCACCTCTGTGATCTCGATGAGACAGGAGCCCGGTTGCTGGTTGACCTTGACGTCGTTGAAGATGAAGCTGAGTCCCTGCTTGCCGATCTCCTTATGACCCGGCGTCGGAGTGAAGTCGTAAGCCGCCACGCCGTCACCCAGCCTCGGTTTGCTGGGCGGCGTCCAATCCTCGGGCGCGACCACATTGGCGGGCGGTGTGTTCGTCAGGTCTCTGGCGGCGGGACCGATGGGGAGAGTGATGCTGATTTTCTTCTTTATTGTGACCGGCTTATCCGGGTGCGGGTTCGAGGCGATGATGGTGAGCTTCGCGGGCCTGGTGGAGCCCGAGTCAGTGCTCGCCTCAAGTGGGAAAGGCTCGGTGATCAGCGAGTAAGTTAGTTGTGTCGGCAACTTTGTCTTCTCCTTTGTCTTCTGCCGGCGCGGTCTTCGAGCGCCAGTTAGCGTTACTCAGCGTGTGGGCTCCTCAAGACCGGATAGTTTGAGCCAGCCTTCGCGCAGTTGGAGTTGCGCATCGGGCATGCGGGCCTGGTCGTCTGCGTTCACGATAGCCGCTTCGAACCACGTCGCGTCTCTGCCGCTGGTGGGTGGGGTGACGGCCTGTACCCATGACCACACGCCATGCTCCTCAGCCGGTTGCGGGATCCGCATCGTGCTCGGATCGGCGACTACAGGGCCAGTGCGGAACGTCACCTGAAGTCCACGGATGAACTCTTCGACGAGCTGCCCCGGCAGCGCCGCGCTTACGACGGGCAAGATCCCGGAGTAAGCATGAACGCGGCCCCGCGGATCGATGAGCATCGTTACAGTCACGGCGTCGCCGTTACACTTCAGCGAGACGTTGCCCTGGAAGGGCGCGCTACCACTGAGCGGCTTCGGGTCGACAATTCGGCGAAGGTATTTGTCACTCGCAGCAATCCGGTCGGGGTAGTGCACGGTGTAGAAGTTTGCGTAGTTCTCCGTTGAGAGGTAGTAACCAATAAGACCGTCGTCGCGCAGCTCGAGGCTGCCGAGGCGCACGGGGAAGTTCACTTTGAGGACCGGGCCTGTTTCTTTGAGCTGGGTGCATTGGCTCGGATTCTGCGCGTTAGGATTCGCGCTCGTCCTGTCCCAGTACTGGCTGAAGACCGGATCTCCCAACAGTGAGAGCTTGAGCCTTAACTGGACGACTGCGAGCGGGCGACCGATGAGAACAGAAAGGAACTGATCCTTGCGCCCGCCGAGTGGGTCTACCATCCAGAGGGTTTCGTCGATCGTGTTGAGCAGATCGCGGAACACTTCGGTCGACTGCGCGGCGATACTCTTGACGACCGAGCGCAGCGCCTCGTTCTTAATGTCAACCGGGCAGGCCGGCGGCGGTTTCGTTCCTGGAGCGCCGGGCCGCGGACGCCAGTTGTCACACTTAGTACCGGGCGGGAGCGCGAGCAACTCGCCGAGCGGCGCCCCGCTCCCGTCGTAAACGCTGATGCCGCCGTCAAGATGGTTCGGCACCAGCCAGCCGCAAACTGGGTTCGGATTAGCTGAAAGGGTGGCAGGCTTCCCGGAGCCATCGTTGGCGAGGAAGTCGAGGTCGAGCCGCACGTTTTGCACGACACGAGGTGGAAGTTGAAATCTCGCGCTAGTGCTCTTCAACTTGTCCAACGCCTCCTGCTTCTTTTCAGGCGTCAGCGTTGAAGCGACCGAGAGGCCGAGTCCCTGCCCGAGCGTCGGTTCAAAGCCTTGCGTCGTGTTATTCCAGAACGACATGTCGTCGCCGCCGTAAACCTGCCCGAATGCATCAACGATCTGCAATGAGCTGAACTGTGCGAAGCCGGCGCGCACTGGGAAGTAGGCCTTTGGCTCGGTGGTCTCGACGACCGGCACATTGTGGTATTGATTGCCGATGAGCACGTTCACGCCCGGCACCTTGTCGGCGGGCGGGCACTGAACCGTCTGTTCGCCGGTGGCGGGTGGCGGGAATGTCTCCTGAGAGATGAGCGTGATGAGCTGGTCAGTCAGTCCGCTCAGGTTCTGCGAAAGGACATCCCAGCCGCCGACTGTGTTTATCAGATCTTGGATCTTATCGGAGTATTGAACCTGGTGGCTGGTCAGGTACTTCTCGATCTTCGCTTTAAAGGTTAGTGGCGCATACGGGGTAAGCAGCGTCCGGCCGCTGTAGTCGATGTGTCTTTGGCTGTTGAAGCCCGTCCCCAGCCACCAATACTGCGCGCCATCGAACTGCCAATCGGTGGGCGAGAAGACGAAGTCGTCGTTCCCTGTTGGGTAGTACAACACCTTCCACTCGAGGAACAGGGGTGACCACGCCTGGTCCCACGCCTCTACCGAGAAGCGCGCGGGTGGTCTACCCGCCCAGGACGTTCCCGCGGCTGCCTTCGCGTCAAGGAGACTCGTGATGGCGGTCTTTATTTTGGCCTGGTCACTGCCGGCGATGGCCTTCGCCATGACCGCCGCGTTCGCAGGGTCAACAAAGAAGGCTTCAGCTACCAGCGACGGCACGTTGGGAACGGATGCGAAGCTGCAGGGCGCAAGGTTGACGCCGCCCGCGGTGACAGTCGCTTTGCTGATTTCGGGCTGGCCCTGAATGTTGAGACCGGTGATGCTCTGGCCGGGCACGCGGCAGGTGAGCGTGCCGTCTTCGTTGTAGCGGCCATCCTCGCCGTGACGTCGCTCGCGGTTCAGCCCCGAGATCATCAAGACGGGGTCGCTCGGATGCGAGAAGTTGGGCATGGCCGAAGCCTTTAGGTAGAGGCCGAGCTCGGCGAGCCTCTTCTTCTTCGGGACGCCGCCCGCATCGGGGAAGAGCCAGTCGGGATTGTTTTGCGCCCAACGGGCAGGCGAGCGTGGGTCTGTTTCGTCAGTAGCGGTCGGGTTCGGGAGCGCCTTCCGCGCCTCCTCGACCGCGCAATACTGCTTCCAGGTCTGTTTCAGCAGTGGCTCATAAAGCGAGAGAAGGAAGCCTTTGAGCACAGACCATCTGGGCTTCGTCGGGGGCGCATCGCCGTAGATCCCGTAAGACCTGGCGCGACCGACCTTCCACCACATTTCATAGAGCTGCGTTTGAAGCGACATCAGCGCGCGCATGCTCTCGTCAAACGCAACCTGCGCCGAGTTGAGCCCGGCGAGCGCGGCCGCGACGGCTTCCGACTGCTTGGGTGTGAGCTCCGGGGGCTCGTTCGCCTGTGGGGACGATTGAGACGAGGCGACGACGTCCCAGATCGTGCCGCCCGGCGCGGAGCCATACCACGCCTCCTCGATTTGCTGCTCGACGAGGGCAGCGCCTCCCGGCTTGTCGTACTTGTCGAGCAGGTCGTACATCGCCGCCTGCATCAACTGCGCCAACGTGTCACCAGCCTTTATCCACTGCGAGGCGCGATCGTCAGGCAGTCCCGCAGCCTTTGCGCGCGCTTCCGACTGGACCAGCGCGGCGAGCGCATCGGCTGCTGTATTGCCTACAGCGACGTGGACTTTTGAGCTGTCGATCTTCGCAGGGACACTGCTGGATGTCGTCGCGCTTGGAGGCGGCCACTGCACGCTGGCCAGAAGGCCGTGGTAGAGGCTTGTCGATAGAGGCGGCGCTGCGACGGGCTTGCCGTTCTGGTCTTTGACAGACCACTTCAGGTACGAGAGCAGCGTCGCCATACGCTGCTCGGGCGTTTGCTTCTGCCAGTCCTCCCGCGCACCCCAGACCGCCGGGTCGTAGAACTTGACGCCGCGCAGCGGGTCGCCCTTTTCAGGATCGGAGTACCAGCCGACGACCATGTATGTGTAGTTATGAAGGCCGGTGCCTGGCTGCGGAAGATCGCTATCGGTGAAAGAGAAGACGTCAGTGACGGTCGGCATGTAGGCGGCGAAGGACACGTTGCCTGGACCAACCGCCTGGAGGAAGAGTGGTTCACCGTCGACGCCGCCTGCGGCCTGCCACGCAGCGATCTCGTGGCGCTTGCCGATGCTGGCGTAGTTCACGTCGAAGGTCGCCTTGCCGTCCATGGCCACTTTCATGGTGGTCGCATCGCCAGGGTCGAGAAAGGCGCTCGACGCTATGAGCCGGACGATGCTGCCAGCCGGCAGGCCATCGCCATCGTCAAACTGGCTGAAGTTATACGGGCTGATGGTGAAGGAAGTCGCGTCTTTCGCGGCGGGCGCTGCCGCCTCGACATCCGCCACCCACGTTCCTTCAGGGCTGACGATCTGCAACTTGTCGCCCTTGGCGATTTTGAACTGTGATCCAGGGACAGCGAGTTTAACGGTCGTCTCGCTAGCGCCCATGAGCACGTCCGATGTCTTGCCAACTAAACCGCCAACGTAGTCACTCTGCACGACCCACAGCTTGCACTGCCACGTGCCGGTTTCCGCAGTGAAGCGCGCGATGAGCCAGCGGTTGGGAACGAACGGGAAGACTGTTTCGTCGCCGCCGGTGGCGGGTGTGCGCCCGTGCGTGAGTGCGTCGGGCAACGCCCAGTGAAGGTGCACGCCTTTAGACTTCTTGACGGTCTCTTTCGAGAACGGTTCCTTGAACAGACTCTTGAACTGCGGGAGCTGTGTGTAGTCGGCTTTATAGATTGCCGTTAGTTGCTGCGTCTGCTCATTGACGACCCACGCATCGAGGTGAATGGGAACAAGCAGACTCGACGTGTCGGCTGGGGGGGTGATAGCCATTATTTGGCTCCCTTCTTTGGCAGGAAGAGCATTTCCTCGGGCACTCGAACCATCTGCACGGCAAAAGCGGCAGGGCCGAAGGGCGCGGGTGGCCTGATGGTCGGGTCTAACTTGCCATAGAGCTTGTCGGCCAGGCCGCCCGTGCCGCCGATCTGGAGCGTGTCGGTCGAACGCGGCGACTTGCGCCAGGGAAAGTCGTTCCGTGCGAGTGTCACTTTCGGCACTAGCTTTCCTATGTCCTCCGGTTTTACGGCGGCAGCGCCCGGGACGTAGCGAAGGTTAATGCCCGCGTCCTCGGTACCAAAGACGAGGCCCTCTGAAGGCTCGTCGAACTCAATGCGCTGCGGCACGTTCGGGTAGATGCCGATCATCACGTCTGGTCCAACGCGGTCCAGCCGCACCGGCTTCATCGGTTGCTTTTGGTCGTTGGTCTTGTAGGCACGCACTTCAAGTCCGGGCCAACCCGAGACGACGGCCGAGCGCAGAACGAACCCGGCGAGTGTCCCCAACTCGCTGGCCGACGCGGAGGCGCTGACCTGTTTGAGCAGACCGCCGCGAACCTGGCAAAGCGTTGTGTCCACGGCGCGGTGAATCGCGTCGCGCATGAGTTGATTGAAGAGGCCGTCGCGGCTCGACTGTGTGCCGACACTCAGAGCGCCATCGAGCAGAGCATCGATCCAGTTACTGTCGATATAGAAGAAGCGGATAGATTCCCGCGGCAGCAGCCGCTCATCCGCGACGAGGTTGTTGAAGGGCACGCCGTACAGCAGGACCAAGCGCGCGAGCCACTTGACGATCAGTGTGGATGTGTCGTCGTCCGCTCCGCGAAGCCGGAGAACGCTGCCGGCAGGAGGCGCCGCCGTTGAGTCTGAAGACTCGAAGGCGACGTGCTCGTCGCCGGCGGAGACTGCGGCCGTGATGCGCACGTCGATCGTTTCACCTTCGGGGCTTTCCAAAACTAACTGCGCGCCCGCGCTGATCGCTTCAGTCGCAGGCGACTTCAGTTTAAGTTTCGTCGCATCTGGTCCAACATCGTCAGCAGTCGTACCGAAGTTGGTGAGTCCGCTCAGGTGTTGGAGCAGCGACGTGACTGGCGGATGAAGCGTCAGTTCCATCAGGTCAGCCGGAGTAACGGGCCGGCGCGGCTTTGCTGCTTTCAGCAACCCGTTTGCACTCTCCGAATTGAAACCGCCCGTGCGCCCGACGTGCTCGGCGACCTCGCTGTGAAAGTCAGTGACCAGATAGTTTTTGAAGGCGTTCGCGACGAGTCGTTCATCGAGTAGTGCGGCAAGGTCGGTAACGCCCATGCCTGCGACGCCGCCAGTTGACATGAGCAGCTTGTTGGAGACTACGGGCACGAAGCTGGAGTGCAGGCGCTCCATCAGAATGTCGACAGAAGCGTGCGACTCACGCCGCCATTGAAGCAGGGCAGTCGAGAAAGGAAGACTGCTGAGCGCGAGTGAGCGGCCAGTTTGGAAAGCGACTGCGTAAGAGAGATCGAAAACGCCGTTAGCGGTATCGAAGATCATCGCTTCGGAAGTGTTCGTCGGCGTTCTCGGATTTTCCTGGTCCGAGTTCGGCGGGGCCAGGAACTCCTCGGGAACGACCGGCGCCAGTGGCCCGCGATACCATGCGAAGCTCCGATCGCCAGTCTGCGACGCGTAACTCATCGGCGTGTAGCCGTTGCGCAGACGTTTATAGGCCGAGAGCGCAGCAGGGTCGGTCGGTGGCTGGCTGTTAACTGGAAGTCGCAGCAGGAGGTCGGGGCGCGTGCCGTCAGTCTGCGCGATCAGGTTCAGCATCAGCGCCGCGAAGTTCTCCGCCGGATCGCGCAGACACGCAAACGACCAGCTATAGAGCGAGATGAGACGGACGGTCTTCTGCGTGGGCTGGACCACCGTACCGTCTGACTGGATATATTTCTCGAAGCCTTCGAGCGAAACGAGGTGGACCATGTTGCCCATCTGTGACGCATTACTGGCCTTGGGTGGCGGAACAGCGAAGCGGTTGGCGATGACTGACGAATACCAGCCGTCATGCTTCGCGTCCTGCGGCTCCTTGGCGAGGGTCGGGACCTGCCGGACGTGCGCGAGCAGCGACATGTCAGCCACGACCGGCATCAGTCCGACGAACGTCGCGGTTGGCACGTCTATAACGTTGCAGAAGATCTTGGCTGGGTCTTCGTCGGCGTTGAGAGTGAGCGTTGGACCAAGCGTGTTCTCCGGCGGGCCGGGTTGTTGGCCGGCGATGACCTGAGTGAGCGGGACCGATGTCGTGCGTGTTGGGTTACTGAGACCGCCAGACGGGCTTGGTGAGGGCAGGTCTGTTTCCGAAAAGACGAGCAGCGCCACCCAGGGACACGCGGAGTCTTTCGGGTTCAGGTTAAGCTCGCGCTCCCACGGCAATGCGCGCTTGTTGAGGACGATCATCGGCATGTATTCGTCGTAGAAGCCCGTGCCACCCGCAGGCGGAAAGACACTGTGCACGTCGGCCGGATCGAGTTGGAAGCGCGGGCCGCGCACGATGAACGTCTGCGTCACGGCCGGCTGTGGCTCGGGTGGCACGTCGGAGGGTGCCTTGGCCGTAACGGCCTGCGAGACCTGCACGCTGTACTGGCCCGGCTTAAGGTTTGGGACAAACTTGTCGAAGAAGCTGACGTTGTTGCTGCTCATAATCTTTCCTGCAATGCGGTCTTCGCCGCCGCGTGCTCTCAGGACGCGGCGATGATGAGCGGTTTGCCGACGAGGACAGCGCCGGGATTTGTGGCGAGTGTCGTCATGGGCGCGTTGGTTACGGGATCGAAGCCGTAGCCTTGTAGCGTCGAAAGGAGTTTCTCGCGTGCGGTCGTAACAGTCGTGCTCGTCAGCGACCGCTTGATGTCTTCAAACGCGTCTGCCTTCACGGCGGGCACTGGTCCAACCGGCGTCTGGCCCGGCGCGAGCGGGAGATGATCGGGGTCGGTCTGGTCCACCGTGTCATAGGTGAAAGCTCGTGCGATGTCTATGTTCAGCGCGAGCGGACCGATCGGCGAGAGCGCCGGCGCCTTGGGCGTGATCTTTTCCAGACCCATCAGACGCTTCGGCAGCGTTTCATTCATCTCCGGTTTCTGGCCCGCGGGGACAGGCTTGCCCCACTTCGCGGCCAGCACTGACTGGCAGGAGAACTTGAGGTCGAAGGCGGCCGGCAGGTCGTAGACCTTGTCGTTGCTGTCCGTCATCTTTACGTTGAAGACAGAGGACGTGATCTCCGCGTTCATCGGCCGGATGTAAACGTTCGTGTAGTCTGCGCCGCATACGTCTTTCGGTTTGAACTTGGCCGTCGCCGTAGAGCTCTGCACGATGTCGACCTCGGTCGCAGGGAAGGTCGTAATGGCCGACAAGACCAAGTGGTTCGCGCGGACAATCCAAATTTCTTTGCCATCCTTCTTGAATGTGCTGACGAGCCCATCAGGCGCCGTAATGGTGAAGACACCGTCCGGCTCGACGGTGTCGGCAGGTGCCGCGAGCAGCCCGTCGTGACTCTTCAAAGCGGGCTTGGTTTTGTGTGGCAGGAGTGTTTGCGCGAAACCTGTGCCGTCCTTGTCGGTCCACTTGAGCGCTTCAGGCTGTTTCGACTCGTCGGCGCCAAAGCTGACCGTGAAGGAGATGATGTACCAATTGATGTGGACGCGGCCGCCCATCGGCGGGCCCCAGATCGCGAGGCTCGCACCCAACTCCACCTTCAATGTCGTAGTGACGAAGAGAAGGTTGACGCGATATGAAGCGCCGATGCTGATCGAGATGTCGAGTCGATAGTGGAACGGCGCCCACGAGACGAGCGCATCCATCTGCGCCTTGAACCATGCCTGGAGGTTGCCCGCGCTGTAGAGCACCTGGAGGCCCGCGCCGGCCATCACGGCCGAAGGCGTAAGTGCGAAGTAAGCTTCGCCGCTGATGGTCACGTTTCCCGGCAGCGGCCAGTTGAAGCCGAGCCGCGGGACTTTCGGGTAGTGGGCTGGCGGCGAGAAATCCGGATGGTAGCCGCCGAGCGTGAGTACGAACTGCCCGGCGTTTTCGTGTGGACCAAACCAGACGTAGAAAGCGAAGCCGCCCGTCAGCTTGCAGGCCGGATCGAGCACGTATGAGTTCGAAGTAAGCACCGCCGTCGCACTGAAGAAGCCCTTCGCAGGCAACAGCTTCACTTGCATTCCCAACTCTGCGTAAGCGTACTTGACCTTTGACTCGCCTCCGGCGGATGGCGGCGGTAGCGTGATCTTCGACACGCCGAGCAGTGCGATTTCCAACTCCTGTCCAAACTGAACAACGAGCAACGCCGTCGTGTTGACGAGGTCAAACGAAGTAAAGCGAACACCGGCCGCGAGCCAGTAGTTGCCGCGCACTGCCGGCACGGTTGAGCCGAGACCCTGGAGCGCCTTTTTCGGATCTGGTGGCAGTCCGCCGAGCTTCTTCGGATCGGCGGCAGCCGCAACGAGCGGGAAGTCCGCTACTCCATCCATCTCAGGCAAGACAAGTCCGCGGTTGTATCCAAAACCTGCCGCGATCCCCGTCACGTAGAAGAAAGCTGGACCACCCAGATTGCCCTCGAGCGCGCCGAATATGAACATCGACGCGTAGCCGCCTTCGGCCTCTGTTACATAGGCGTACGAGCCGATGGCCGTAATCGAGAAATTGCCCGCCTTGATGTTCACCGCGCCGTTGTACTCAGGGTAATTGCGTGGCGGTGTGAGCTTCGTGTCAGGGGCGAGCTTAATGAAAGCGCCGCTGAGTTCGACCTGCCCGGCCTTCAGGGCCAGCCCCATCCCATCGAGATCAAGTTTGTACTTGGAGAAGTCGCCGGGGCTGCCGATGGGCATGCCGACGGAGAGTCCGTAGAGATCGACGCTCAGTACATCCAGGTGAATGCCACCGTCGAAGAGCAGCGAAAGGAACTTGTCTTTCTGCACCCAGCCGAGACCAATCTTCTCGCACTGTAGTGGTCCGAGCGCGCGCTGAATGGGAAGGACCACCTTGTCGGACGGTTTGCCGTCCTTGTCATAGAGTTGGAATGCGAAGTTGCCACCCTTCACGTACGCCGCCGACATCGAGAACGTCGGGTTGACGGGCGCCTTGTCTCCTTCTTTTTCGTCTTTCTTGTCTTCCGCAGGCTTGCCTGATTCAAGCAGGCTCTGCGCGACAGGGTTGCTGTCCTTGCCTTGTGCGCCACTCCCGAATTTTGGACCAAGCGGGACGCCGAGCTCATCGATGCCGGCAGCTCCGCCGAAGACGACATTCGAACCGCTTTGTTTGACATAGGCGCGTAGTTCAGCGCCACGCATCTTGTAGCCGCCGATATCAAAGAGCGGCTGTCCTGCGCCGCCATGCACGTCGAGTCCAAGACTGACTAGCTCGACGCGCGGATTGAACGTCACGTCCGGTCCCGTGGACTTGCACTCGCCGGCTGTCGACTTGCTCTGCAACAGATAGACGGAGACACCGGGCTGCGCGAAATTTGACGTCTGGCCCATCGAGCGCGCGACCCATGAATTTTTGTCTTCTTCGCCCGCGATCCACTTGCCGATCTGGAGCGAGATTTCCGGAGGCGGAGAGTCCTTGTCGTTGGTCTTCTTGCCAACCTTTAGGTCGTTGATCATCAGGCGCGCGCCGTAATCGAAAGCGCCGCCGTCGGCCTTCTCTCTGACGACGTAGATGCCGCTGCCCTTGGCGCCAACCGAGATGGGGACGATCGGCTTTTCCGACTCGGACAGCTTGTGAAGGAGATTGAAGAAGAAATTCTCGGCAAGAACTTTCGGGTTCGTTACATTCGCCTTGAGGTAGTCGAGATTGAGATGGTACTTGCCGTCGCCGTCGACAGTGAGTACGCAGGCAGTCGTGAGAATGTCGCCGATTGTATAGTCCGAGCCGCCAACGTAATGATGGAGCCAGTACGTACCCTGGAGAATGACGGCAGCTATCCACGCGCCGGCCGGGTCAATATGATCGAGGAGTTGCTGAAGCGATGTGTATTTTGCGGGTGCGCCTTTCGTGTCGCCCTCGAGGCCGTCAAAGGTGAGGTTCATGCTCAGCGCAGGAGTGAGCGAGAACGTGAAGCTCACGTCTAGTTTCATCGATGAAAATTTGACAGTGTCTGCTGTGAACTTTTCGTCCTTTAGACTGGCCACTACGCCGATGCTCGAAGGCTGCGTGCTGATAACGAGCGATGGACTTGCATCGGAAGAAAGCTTGAAAAGTGGGACGTAGCCGTACGCCGTGATGGAGAGATTGCCGTAGCCGATCTCTTTCAACACTCCCAAGCCGATGGTGGCGCTTGCGGGCGATGTGCTGGGCGGAGGCGGCGCGACGAGATAGAAGCCCGTCGGCTTCTTACCTTCATCCATGGGGTTTGGGATGGAATACCACGTGCCGCCTGGAACGCCGGCCGGTGTGGTTCCTGGCCCGAGCACATTCGCCGTGAGTTGCAACAACTCACGCACGCGCCGCGGGATGTTTCCGATTTCAGTGTCAGCGTGTGCGAACCAGTCCTTATTGATCCGGTCGTCCTGGGTGAGCAGCCCGATCAGGCGTCCGACATTCAATACCTTCGGGTCGAGGTTCGATAACTTTGGGTCGAGGTCAACCGTCAGACTCGTCATTATTCTCTCCGGGGGCGTCCGCTGTTGGGTAAATGTCAGTACCACCTGCGGTAGCGGGTGGGCCAACCGTCAGAATTCAAAAATCCATAGCAATATCACATGCTCATCGTCGACCCACCCGCTTTATCGAAGTTCAAATTCCTGACGTCTTCTATTCACCTGGTATTGGCCGGGTCACTCGTAAACAGGTTGAACCAGTGATCGAAGATCTCGTACCAGTAGGTGGCGACGTTGTTCTCAATGTTGGTATCCGGCGGCGGGTCTTGAAGTCTTCTTTCGTCCCCGTACCAGTTAGCGCCCAGGGTCACGCCGAGCAGGAAGAAACCCGTCTTGTTGTAGCAGAAGAGCGGTCCGCCAGAATCGCCGGCGCCCGTGGAGTTCACGTTGCTGCCATCCAACTCAACGGTTTGCCTCCTCTTCGGGAACTGATCGCGTCGCTTTCCCTTCTCCGGCTCGTAGAGATCAATGGCGCCCGCAGTGTCAGTCGATGGTAGAGACAGCTTGCATTGGAGCTTTCCCACGAAGTCCGTGTAGTTGCTTCTTATGACGTCTTTGGGCCAATGTGGGTCTCTGGCTTCTCCGTACCCGAGTTGTATGAATTCGTATTGGCTACGGCTGAGCAACGGGTACCTGTCGTTTCCCTGTCTCAGCGAGCGCTGATAGGTTAAGTAGTTGTCTTTGGTGAAAAAGCGGTTCTGTCTGATGAAGTCGCAGAACGGTTGGTCATTTGACGTCATCAAGATGATGTCGTACTCCCACGTGTTATCGTTAATTCCGCCGAAGTCAATGGTCGTGACATTAGCCGTCGCGCGGGGTTGTGACTCAATCTTCTCCGGGTCGTATGCGATCTGGATACCATCAGGGTATTTATTCGACGGCAAGGTGTAATCGTTGGGCAAGCCGCTTGGGCTCTTCTCCCCGGCGAGGCTCCACAGGACGTGCTTCGCCGTCATCACGTACGCCACGCCCAGCGAGACGCCGAGAAAAACACCGGAGGCATGATTGCCACTACTGAGTAAGCGCACGGTCGCCGCCCGGAGCCGATCCTGGATCGGGAGCTTTTTGAAAGCATCGGTGGCCTGCGATCGCGTACCCGGCTGCATCGGCCTGCGTTTGGTCTCCGGTATGTCATTAGTCAGCATCATGGCTGGCTTCCTCGTATGTTGAGACGACCGCGCGAAGTTTCGTACGTGTTTTACGTCCGGGGATCGGAAAAATGAGACACCGCCGGATTTGAATTTAGGGAGCTAGAACGAACTGCAAAAGAGACAGAGAAACAGAGAGCTACAACAGAGATCAGAGAAACAGGGTACTGAGAAAAACAGGGTACTGAGAAAA
>Ga0111538_10006285_pt1 | contig 16098 bp, 11 predicted proteins | sample SoiMethybrSBSTD1_FD_79669 | JGI IMG/M metagenome (GOLD analysis project Ga0111538, IMG submission 79669) | Bulk soil microbial communities from a Populus tree surrounding site in Tennessee, USA - Soil MetaG P. TD hybrid SBSTD1 (version 2)... | ecosystem: Environmental > Terrestrial > Soil >...
ATCCGTGGAATCTCACGGAATCTGGTGTATCAGGCACTCGTGAACTGAGTCGGGACTGGGGACTCGGGGCTAGGGGCCGACTCGAATCCAGCCAGCCCGCACGTTGTTCGTCTCGCTCGTTTCTGCCACAGCGTCATCGCCGTCGGCCTTCGCCAGGATGAAGTAGGCACCAGTAGGTGTCGACGCCGGAACCGTGAGCGTCGTGGATCCACTGTCGGACCCCCCAGCCGCAATCGCCGCGGCGCTTCGAGCTCCGATCTCGACGTCGCCCGAGTCCAGCAGCGCATTACTCGACAAAGAGAACCTCGTGGCCGACGGCGCCGCCGCGCCAGCGCCCTGATTGGCGATGGTCGCCGAGACAGATATCGTCGCGCCAGCTGGAATTTGTGACGTCGGCACGGTGAGCATGGACACGATCAGATCGGGACCGATACGAACCGTGGAACTGAAGCGGGTATTGTTGGTCTCCAGCGTTTCAGGAACCGCGGCAGCGCCGTCGGCCTGCGCGATCACGTAGTAGGTGCCGGCAGGCATTTCGGCCGGAACCAGGAACACCGTCGAAGCCGTCTCGGATGCGCCCGGGGTGAGCGCGCCGACGGCGCGGCTGCCGAGAAACGCGTCTGTCTGATCGACAGTCAGGTTGACTGACAGATAGAACATCGTCGTCGATCCGGGAGCGGCGCCCGCGCCCTGGTTGCGCGTGGTGTCGGTGACCGTGACGGGACCGCCGGCACCAGCGGCCGCCGAGGCTGTCAGCGCGGACACCACGAGATCCGGCCCAATCTGGACGGGGCTGGACAACCTGATGTTGTTCGACTCGTTGGCCTCGGACACCGCGAGCAGACCATCGGCGAGCGCGAGCACGTAATACGGTCCCGTGGCCGTGGCTGGCGGAATCGCCAGTGGAGTCGAAGCGCTCGCCGTGCCGTTCGGCGCAAGCGCCGTCACGCCCCGGCTGCCCAGCAGGACATCTCCGCTGTCGAGCGTTGCGTTCATCGAAAGATAGAACACGGTCGAAGACGATCCGGCGGCGCCGCCGCCCGCGTTCTGCGTCGTGTCGCTGACGACAATGGTGGCGCCGGCACCGGCCGCCATCGGTACGGTCAGCGCCGAGACCGCCAGATCGGGTCCAACCTTCACCGCCGCGCTGAACCGAACGTTGTTCGATTCCGAGGACTCGACAACGAGGTTCGTTGCATCAGCCTGCGCGAGGATGTAATACGTGCCTGTCACGACTGTGGCCGGAAGCGTCAGCGTCGTGGCCGCGGCGCTTGTGGCACCGGCGGCCAGCGGCCCGATCTCACGACTGCCGAGTGCGGTGTCCGCCGAGTCGATGATGACATTCGTCGACAGATAGAACGCCGTGACCGATGACGACACGAGGGTATCGCCGACGTTGCTGGTCGAGTCGGTGACGACGATGGGGCTGCCCGCGCCGGCGGCGGCTGGCACCGTGAGCGCCGAAACCGTGAGATCCCCGCCGACCTGAATCGCGCCGCTGAAGCGAACGTTGTTCGTTTCGAGGCTCTCGGGGACGGCGAGATCGGCGTCAGCTTGGGCCAGCACGTAGTACGTGCCTGCGCCGGTTCCATTCGGCAGTGTCACCGACGTGGTGGCCGTGTTGCTGGCGGACGCGGCGAGCGCAGGCACGGCACGGCTGCCGAGGACGATATCCGATGCGTCGAGTAGCAGGTTGGGCGACAGATAGAAGCGCGTCGTCGACGACAGGCCCTGGCCGCCACCCTGATTTCTGGTGGTATCAGTAACGGCGAATACCTCGCCGGCGCCGGCTCGCGAGGGCGCCGTGAGCGCCGAGACGACCAGGTCGGGATAGATGTCATCGCTGACGATGGTGACCGTTGCGCTGGCTGGCACGGCCACGCTGTACGCGGCGTCGGCGACCAGGGTCAACGTAGCCGTTTCGTTGGCTTCGACTTCGGCGTCGTCGATTGGTGTGATCAGGATGTCCGCCGCAAGCGAGCCAACAGGGATCGTCACGGTGCCGTTGGGGGTCACATAATCGCTGCCCGCTGTCGCGGTGCCTGCTAGAGAGTAGCGGACGGCCAAGGCTGCCGTTGTGGCGCCGGTTCGTGTGACGCGGAAGGTGCCGGGCGCGGTGCCGGCCTCGTTGGCCGTGCTTCCAGTCGCGACGACGGTAACCGACGGCAGCGACGAGCCTGTTCCGTCGAACTCGCCATCCAGCACCAATGCGAACGGCTGGGGCCCGAAGGGCACGTTGAAGCCGACGACTTCGACGATCCAGTCACCGGCCACCGGATTGGCCACGAAGACGTTCTCGAGGTTGTTGAGACGGTCAGCAGTGCCGCCGGTCTGCGACCAACCTCCTGCGAAGGCGTTTCCAAGGTAGACCTGACCGGCGGGACTGGTGACTCGCAGATCCAGATCGTTGACCAGATTCCGTGCAGCGGTGGCGCTCGACGGGTAATCGCTCCAAGCTAGCGTGACTTTGAACGGTCGTCCGGATCGGATCGGAAACGGCGTCGCCCAACTCGTGTTCGTCATCAACGCCGGACCTTCGTCGGTGAATTGACGCCGCGGATCGACGGCCGATGCGACATTCACGCGGCCCCATCCTTCGTGCGGATTCGGAATCGGGTAGGCGTTGTCGTTGACGCCGTCGTTGTTCTCATCGGCCAGATCCGTGGCCGAGTTGATGAGTGTGGCCTTGACGAGCGCGGCACTGGCCGCGTGCTGCCGCGTCTTGACGTAGTAGTCACGCACGAGCGCGGCCGCGCCGGCGACCAGCGGCGTGGCCATCGACGTGCCGCCAAGGTACTTGTACCGCTGATTCAGTGGAAAGCCCCAGCCGTCGTACTGATAGAGGCCATCCTGTGGATTTGGCGTGCCGTCGTACTGCTGCTGAAAGGCATCAGAGTAGCCGGACAGAATCCACGTACCGGGCGCGACGACATCGGGCTTGATGCGTCCGTCCTGCGCCGGCCCTCGGCTGCTGAACGCCGCCATCTGATCCGCGTTCCCCGCGCTGACGTCGGTTGAGAGCGGCAACGCCTGAAATCGTCCCGGCCACGTCGTGCCATAGGTGAAGAGGCTGTTCAATCCGCCCTGTGCGGCGCAGTCCGTGTAGGTCAGCGAGGGATCGCAGTCGTAACGGGACTGGCGGTCGTTCTCGCTTGCGCCCACGGCGATGATGTTCTTGGCTGACGCCGGCGCGGCGAGCGAGCCGGTGTCGACGAGACCATCGGCGTTCGCGTCGGTGCCGGCGTTGCCGGCGGAGAACGTGATCGTCACGTCGCGATGATTCCAGACGAAATCATCGGCCTCGGCGCTGTCGGCGTTGTACGCGCCGGACACGTCTGCGCCCCACGAGTCTGAATGGATGCGCGCGCCGGCGTCGTAAGCCTGCTGGAACAGCGCGCGCAGGTCGGCAGGAAGACCGACCAGAAAATAGCCCGGCTCGATGTTATAGAGCAGGCTGCAGAACGACGACGGAACGGCCCAGTTTTCGACGGCCTGAAAGGCCACGCGAGCCGCCGGGGCCGTGCCGCGTCCTTGGCCGGCCGGCCCGCCCGCCCCGGCGGCGGACAGCGTCGTGTGCGTGCCGTGTCCCGTGCTGACGTCGATGGCCCCGTCGTTGGTGACGCTCGTGAAGCAGCCGCCGGCGCCGCCCGGCCAGTTGAAGAGGGCGGCCAACCGTGGCGGCTGAAGGTCCGCATGCGCCGACTGAGTTGTGCCTCCGCCGAGGCCGGTATCGGCGAGCGCTATCGTCTGCGACGATCCGTCGAATCCTGCGGCGTGCGCCGCATCGGCGCCCATGATCACGCCGCCGGCGTACTCGCTATGCTTCTGCCGAAGCTGGAAGTCCTCGATGCTGGCGACCTCTGCGATCTGCGCGATCGATGCGAGGCTCACGCTGTCGGCAATTACGGTGATCTTCGATCCGCTTCGCGCAGTCATCTGCGCGCCCGTCGCGGCAACAGCCGCAGCGACCGCGGTCTCGTCGGCGCCGCGCTCGATTCGAACGACGTAGGCGCGTTGCCGGCTCGAGGCGGAAATACCCGCCAACTTGTAGGCCGGCTGGAAGTCGTCGACCCAGACGACCGACGGCAGCCGCGACACGCGATTGGCTTGCGCGCGGGTCATGTGCACCTTGAACGCGAAATCAGGGACGTATTCGACGATCTCGGCGCCGGTGGCCGACAGCGCCTGCTTCCACGCCTCGAGGATCGGACCCTGGAACTGAACGAGGAAATAGCCGGCGCGGTCAGACGGTTGTCGCTGTGCGCCGAAGCCTGGGGGTATTGAAGGTCGCTCGCCGCGCGTCGGCGTGAACGTCGTCCCGCGCAGGCGGATCGCCGGACGGTCGTCGGTCGGTGGTTGCGCCGTCAGCAATACGCGAATGGCGGCGACCAGCACCAGCACGAGGCCCAGACGGCGGAGCATCGGCTTCACCATGAAAGGTCTCCAGCGATTTAGTCGGCGCCTCGAGGTGAGACGGACCGAGAGCTAGCGTGAGCCGGGGCAAGCGGCGTACCACGCTCAAATGGGCGTCAGCGCTGATCTGGCGTAAGGGAAGTCGGCCCGGCGATGCCGAATTTGTTTGCGGACTGGCAGAAGTCGCCGCTGGGCAGAATCGCGTCCCCGACTCAGAAGCCGGCTCCGGCGACGAGCCGTTTGAAGGCGGTGTGCAGGAGTGGACCGGTCTCCGGGCCCGGCGAGCTGATCTCGCCGTAGTGACGCTCCGTAGAGCCGTACAACCACGGTGCGCGATCGTCCCACTCGGACTTCGGGATGATGTAGCCGACTTCGTCGTTGGCGAGGCCGAACAAGAACTTGATGCGCCCGGGCATCAGATCGCGGATCGGCGGGACCTCCTGCGGCGTCAGTTCGAAGTCCGCGCCATCGGGATGGGTGATGCCGCCGTTAGCGATCTCCGGGTAGAGCTCGCCAGGAATACAGGCGATGCTCGCCTCGCCGAGGGTGATGAGTGCGATTTCGCTGCGGATATGGTTCCACCGTGGTTGGCCGCGGTCGATGGTGCCAACGGCCGATGCGAGCCGGAAGAGTGGGTTGTCGAGCGCGAGCTCGATCGTCCGCGCCGTGACGGTGAGCCGCGGCGTCATCTCGGGTACGGGGTCGGCGGCGAGGGCCGTCAAAATTGCGCTCGCCAGCCGTCTGCCGACCGCGCGCGCTTTCTGGTGCGACGGCGGCTGATAGACCTGACGGTCAAACGGGTCCATGACGGCGGTTTCGGGATTGGTGGTCATCAAGCCGCCGATCGCGCCGTTCACGTACACGTGGATACCGCCGAGGCCGGCGACCGGCGGCAGGCCATCGATGGCGATGCCGTGCTCGAGCGCCGTTCGCAAGTACCCGGGAAAGTCCGCCGTAATCTCGGTGTTGTCAGCCCACAGCGTCTCGGGATGATCGGCCCAATTGACGACGCTGCCGATGGTCGAGCCGTCGGGTCGCGTGAAGTGCATCATGCGGAGTGTCGCGTCGAAGACCTGTGGGTCGCGGCTGTCGGCGACGAGGCCGTCGGGGGCGAGCGGAATCTCGAGCAGCGATAGGCGCGCGGCGCTGAGATTGGCAGCGGCTGCGACCGCGGCGCGAGCCGCGGATTCGATGACACGCTGGCGGTAAGCGGCGTCGACTCCGCTGAATCCGACGCGCGAACCCCAGAGCCCCATGAGATCGGGCGTGGAATGGTTGTGGGTGGACGCGACGACCAGGTAATCGAGCGGCGTCGATTCTGCGACGCGGCGCCTGATCGTGACGACGTCGTCATGAAAGAGGCCGATGGCATCGAGCACCACCAGGCCCACGCGGTGCTCCCCATCGTCCACGATCGCGGCAACCGCCCACAAGTCGTCGTGCACCGCGGTCGCACGCCGTCCGTTGGCGAATCCGGCCAGCCAGACCGTGCGGGAAAGATCGGGTGTGATGGTCTCTCGACCGAAGCCGACGCGCAGGCCCTCGGCGCGTGCGCCGCCGCCCGGTCGCACGCGAAGGTCGACCGCATAGCCGCGATTGCGATCGCGAGTGTGCCAGAGAATCCAGCTCGCCCCGACTGCAGCGAAGACCATCACCACCGCCAGCGCCCGGTTGATGAATCGATGCATGAGCCCGGTGTCTTAGGTCTCAGGTCTTAAGTCTTAGGTCTCAGGTCTTTAGGTCTTAAGCGGGAAGCGAACTGAAGCCCACGGCCTGAGCCAAAGCCCAGGGTGAGCACCAGCCCCTAGGCCCCAGTGTCCAGTCCCTAGGGAATCTCGAGAAGCAGCTTGCCCGTCGTCGCCCGGCTCTCGAGCGCTCGGTGCGCCTCCGCAACGTGCGCGAGCGGGAACTTGCGATCGATCTTCAGCCGAAGCGAGCCATCTGAAACACCGCGGAGGACGTCGCGGGCTCGCCACAGCAGCTCTTCTCGTGTCGCCACGTGGTGGGCGAGGGTTGGACGCGTCAGGAAGAGCGATCCCTTGCTGTTGAGCGTGGCGGGATCGAAGGGTGGAACCGCACCACTCGACATGCCGAAGAGCACCATCGTCCCGCGCGGACGCAGGCAGCTGAGGCTCTTATCGAAGGTGGTCTTGCCCACCGAGTCGTACACGACATCCACGCCGCGTCCGTTTGTGAGCCTCTTCACCTCGACCTCGAAGTCCTGCTCGGTGTAGCGGATGATCTCGTCTGCGCCGTTGTCGCGAGCCAGCCTGGCCTTGGCCTCCGTGGACACCGTGCCGAACACTCTGGCGCCCAGCTCCTTGGCCATCTGGACGACCAGCAGCCCGGCGCCGCCCGCCGCGGCGTGCACGAGGCAGGTGTCGCCGGCCTTGAGCGCGAAGCTGGATCGCGTCAGGTAATGCGCGGTCATGCCCTGGAGCATGGCGGCGGCCGCCTGCTCGAACGTAATGCCGTCCGGCAGTTTGACAAGTGATGCCGCGGGCACGACCGCGTACTGGGCGTACGACCCGCGCGACATGGCGTAAGCGACCCGATCGCCCACGCTCACTTCCGTCACCTCGGGCCCGACGGCTTCGACCGTGCCGGCGCCTTCATTGCCGAGTGCGGTGGGCTGTTCGGCTTTGTACGCGCCGGTGCGGAAGTACACGTCGATGAAGTTGACACCGGCGGCTGCCAGTCGAACCAGGGCCTGCCTGGGTCCGGGAGCCGGTGTTGGCACCTCCTCGAGTCGCATCGACTCGGGGCCGCCGTGCTGATGCACGCGAATCGCTTGCATGTGAGTCCTCCGGTCGGAGAAACGAGACCTGAATGGTCAATGTTAGCGTCATCGTCGATATCCAACGGCCAAAGCCGGCCGAGATCCGGTCTGGCGCGCAACGCACGGCCTCAGGTATGCTGGCGCTCCCTCACGCCGAGGCGCGTGCCGCGCCTCGTGTTCGGTCGGTTCGCACCTGGAGGTGGACCGTGTCCGTCCGCATCGGCATTACCGTTAATGGCCGTCGGTTCGACCGCGAGGTAGAACCGCGCGCGCTCCTCGTTCATTTTCTCCGCGATCTCGGCGGCATGACCGGCACCAAGGTCGGCTGCGACACGAGTCAGTGCGGCGCCTGCACCGTGCTCATCGACGGCGTCGCCGCCAAGTCATGCACCTGCCTGGCTGTTCAGGCTGACGGCACCGAGGTGACGACCATCGAAGGGCTCGCGCCGCCAAACGGGCTGCACCCGCTGCAGGAGGCGTTCTGGAACAAGCACGGGCTCCAGTGCGGCTTTTGCACGCCGGGCATGATCCTGGCAGCGCACGAGCTCCTGCGAACCAACCCGAATCCATCTGATGCGGACATTCGCCACGGTCTGGCCGGCAACATGTGCCGCTGCACCGGCTATCAGAACATCGTCCGGGCGGTCCGTGAAGCAGCCACCGGCATGAGCGCTTCGACACGGAGGACGGCATGAGCACCAGGATCTTCGGCTCTGGCATCAGGCGCCGGGAAGACCCGCGGCTCATCACGGGCGCGGCGACCTATACGGACGATCTGGTCGTTCCCGGCATGCTCTACGCGGCGATGCTGCGCAGTCCACACGCCCACGCGCGCATCACGCGCATCGATACGAGCGCCGCACGCAAGGCGTCGGGAGTGGAGGCTGTCTACACCGGCGCGGACATCGATACGTTGCAGCCGTCACCGTGCGCGTGGCTGGTGCCCAACGCCAATCTCAAGGTGGCCAAGTACTCGTGCATCGCTCGCGACGTCGTCCGCTATGTCGGCGACATCGTCGCGGTCGTCGTTGCCGAAAGCGTCTCGCAAGCCTACGATGCGATCGATCTCATCAATGTGGACTACGAGCCGCTGCCCTGCGTGCTGGATCCACAAAAGGCGATGGCGCCGGGAGCGCCACGGCTTCACGACGAGATCGAAGGCAACCTCGCCTTTCATTGGACGGTGGCGGGCGGAGACGTCGACGCCGCGTTTGCCGCCGCCGAACTCGTCGTCACCGAGCGCATCCATCAGCAGCGGCTCATTCCGACAGCGATGGAACCGCGTTCCGCGTTGGCGAAGTGGGCTGGTGCATCGGGTGAGCTCACCCTCTGGAATACGACGCAGAACCCGCACATCCTGCGCTTCCTCACGTCGGTCGTGACTGGAATTCCCGAAGACAAGCTGCGCGTGATCGCACCCGAGGTGGGCGGCGGTTTCGGCTCCAAGATTGCTGCCTACCCGGCTGACTTCCTGACGGTGTTCTGCTCGCGTCACTTGAACCGAGCGGTGAAGTGGACCGAGACGCGAAGCGAGAACTACCAGGCAACGACTCACGGGCGCGATCACATTCAGGAAATCGAAGTCGCGGCCCGCAAGGACGGCAAGATCCTCGGCCTGCGAGCCAAATCATGGTCGGCGATGGGCGCTTACTTGTCGACTGCAGCGCCGGGCATTCCCACCATCCTTCACGGTCTGATGCTGTCCGGCCCCTACGATATTCCGGCGCTCAAAGAGGATGTGTACGGCGTCTACACGAATGCGACACCGGTCGAAGCGTACCGCGGCGCCGGACGCCCTGAAGCCACGTTCATCGTCGAGCGAATGATGGACAAGGTCGCCAAGAAGCTCGGCCTCGATCCGGTGGCCGTGCGGCAGAAGAACTTCATCCCCAAATTCGACAACGGTCACGCCGTCATCACCGGCCTGACCTACGACAGCGGCGACTACCCCGCGATCCTGAAGAAGCTCGTCGACCACGTGAAATACGACGATTTGCGCCGGCAGCAGAAGGACGCTCGCGCTCAGGGAAAGGTCGTCGGCATCGGTGTCGGAACTTACGTGGAGATTTGCGGGCTCGGGCCGTCACAGGTCGCCGGGGCGGTTGGCTTCCAGGGCGGTCTCTGGGAGAGCGCGATCGTCCGCGTGCACCCGACCGGGAAAGTGAACGTCTATATCGGTGCTTCGCCGCATGGTCAGGGCGAGGAGACGACGTTCGCCCAGCTCGTGGCTAATGAAATCGGCGTGGGCGTCGACGATGTCAAAGTGATTCACGGCGATACCGAGACGACGCCGATGGGGTGGGGCACCTACGGCAGCCGGACAACTGCCGTCGGCGGCGCGGCGCTGATCCTGGCGGCGCGCAAGGTCAAGGAAAAAGCCAAGCTCGTCGCCGCGCACCTGCTCGAGGCCGCCGTCGAAGACATGGACTACTCCGACGGCCGCTTCTTCGTGAAAGGGTCTCCAGATAAGGGCAAAACGATCCAGGAGATCGCGCTCATGGCGAACGTCTCGTGGAACATGCCGCCGGGCGTCGAGGCAGGGCTCGAGGCATCGATGTTCTACGATCCGCCCAACTTCACCTATCCGTTCGGCGCCCATCTGGCGATGGTTGAGATCGATCCGGAGACCGGCCGCGTCGACCTCAAGCGCTACGTCGCCATCGACGACTGCGGTCCGCAGATCAATCCGGTGATTGTCGAGGGACAGGTTCACGGCGGCGTCGTACAGGGCTTCGGCCAGGCGCTCTGGGAGGAAGCCGTGTACGACGACAACGGACAGCTGCTCACCGGCTCGATGCTCGATTACGCAATTCCCCGGGCCGACGTCTTACCGGAGATCGAGGTGCTGTCCACGGTGACACCATCACCGCATCATCCGCTCGGCCTGAAAGGCATTGGCGAGGCCGGCACGATCGCTTCGACAGTCACCGTTTACAACGCCGTCGTCGACGCGTTGGCGCCGTTCGGTGTCGAGACCATTCAGATGCCTATGACCCCCGAGCGCGTGTGGCGCGCGATGAAGAGGAGCTGACATGTATCCGTCTCCCTTCGACTACAAGCGGGCGACGTCGGTCGCCGAAGCGGCTGCGCTGCTCAAGTCGAATCCCGGCGCGAAGCTGCTGGCCGGGGGCCACAGCCTGATTCCGCTGTTGAAGCTCCGCCTGGCGGCGCCGTCGATGCTCATCGACATCGGACGCATCGGCGAGCTCCGCGGCATTACCTCATTGGCTGGCGCGCTGCGGATCGGCGCGCTCACGACCCATGCCGAGCTTGCCGCCTCGCCTGTGGTGCGGGACCAGGCCGCCGCGCTCGCCGAAGCCGCCGGGGACGTCGGCGATCCTGCCGTCCGCAACCGCGGCACGATCGGCGGCAACGTGACGCATGCCGATCCCGCTTCGGATCTGCCGGCGGTGCTGACCGCTCTCGACGCGCGCTTCGTGGTGACGGGGCCGTCTGGCAATCGGACCGTGCCGGTGGCCGCGTTCTTTCAAGGCATGATGTCGACCGCCGTCGGCGACCAGGAGATTCTGACCGCGGTCGAGATTCCGGCCAGGTCGGCCGGGCAGGGCAGCGCTTACGTCAAATTCGAGCACCCGGCGTCCCGCTATGCGGTGGTCGGCACCGCCGCAGTCGTGACGGTGAGCAACGGCACATGTACCGCTGCTGTTGTCGCGTTGTGCGGGCTGGTGCCCAAGCCGCTCCGCGCGTCGTCAGTCGAGAAAGCGCTCACCGGGAAGCAGCCGACGCCTGAAGCGATTGCCGCCGCCGCGGCCGGTGTCGGCGCGGATCTCGGCGCCGACGTCATCGGCGACGTGTACGCGTCGGCCGAGTACCGCAAGGCAGTGGCCCCGGTGTATGTCAAGCGCGCGCTGACCGCCGCGTGTGCCCGCGCCCGCTGACGCGTGGCCGAGGACATCCTCACGGTGCTGCCGGCTGACATCCAGTCGATTGACAGCCTGCAGGCGCTGCTCGAACGACACCACTACGTCGCGGATCGCGATCTGTCGACCGCTGTCTACCTCGCGCTGAAGCTGCAGCGTCCGTTGCTGCTCGAAGGGGAGGCCGGCGTCGGTAAGACCGAAGTCGCTCGGGTGTTGTCGTCGGCGCTCGGCGTGCCCCTCATTCGTCTACAGTGCTACGAAGGCCTGGACATCACGCACGCCGTCTACGAGTGGAACTATGCCCGGCAGCTGCTCGAAATCCGGCTGCGCGAAGCGGCTGGAGGCCTCGATCGAGACGACACCGCGCGCGACCTCTTCACCGAGACGTTCCTCATCAAGCGCCCGATCCTGCAGGCACTGTCGTCGGCCGGCGAGACTGCGCCGGTGCTGCTCATCGACGAGCTCGATCGTGCCGACGATGAGTTCGAGGGGTTTCTGCTCGAGGTCCTGGCTGACTATCAGGTGACGGTGCCCGAGCTTGGCACGATCAAGGCGGCGGTGCCGCCAGTGGTCGTCATCACGTCCAACCGCACGCGCGATCTGCACGACGCGCTCAAGCGGCGGTGTCTGTACTGCTGGATCGACTATCCGGAGTACGAGAAGGAACTGCGGATTGTCATGCGCAAGGTGCCGTCCGCCTCGGCGCGGCTGGCGACGCAAGTGACGGCGTTCGTGCAGGAGCTGCGATCCGTGGAGCTCTACAAAACGGCGGGCGTCTCGGAAACGCTCGACTGGATGGCTGCGCTGGTCGCGATGGACCAGACCGAGCTGGACGTCGACACGATCGACCGGACGCTCGGCGTGCTGCTCAAGAATCAGGAAGACCTGCGCACCGTTCGCGGCGCACGCGCGAGCGACCTGCTGATCCGCTCGCAGATGCCGCGCTCGTGAGCGCCCTGCTGTCCAACCTGCTGCATTTCGGGCGCGTACTGCGCGCGCTCGGCCTCGACGTGCCGACCGCCGCGCTGCTCGACGGCGCGGCGGCGATGGCCTACATCGAGATCGGCCGGCGGTCGGACTTCTATTTCACGCTCCGATCGCTGCTCGTTCACCATCAGAGCGACCTCGCGACCTTCGACGAAGCCTTTCGGATGTTCTGGCGCCGTCCGCCGAACGCCTGGTCCGAGGACGACCTGCGCGCGATGGGCGAACAACGGCGAATCGGCCCGCCGGAGCGGGAGATTCCGTCTGGTGCGTCGAGTCAGAGCGCAGGCACCGGCAACCGGGTCGAGGCGGCCCCGCGCATTGCACCGCTCAGCTACAGCGATCGCGAGGTGCTCAACACGAAGGACTTCGCGGAATTCAGCGACGAGGAAATGCGGCTGGCCCGGGCGATGATGGACGGCCTCCGCTGGGAGCCCGATCCTCGGCGCACCCGCCGCTGGCGGCCGGCGCGCGGACGGACGCCCGACTTGCGGCATCTCGTCGGCCGCAGCCTGCGCTACGGCGGCGAGCCGCTCGTCATTCCGACGCGCGGCCGGCGCTGGAAGCGCCGGCCGCTGGTCGTGCTGTGCGACGTCAGCGGCTCGATGGAACGCTACGCGCGCGTGCTGCTGTATTTCACGCACGGTCTGGCCAGCCGGCGCGGGCGCGTCGAAGTGTTCCTGTTCGCGACGCGCCTCACGCGAATCACGCACGAGATTGCCAAACGCGGCTCGGAGGCGGCTGTCTCACGTGTGCTGAACGACACACCGGACTGGGGCGGCGGGACACGTATCGGCGACGCGCTGCGGACCTTCAATCTGCGATGGGCGCGACGGGTGGCCGGCAACGGGCCGGTGGTCCTGCTGATTTCGGATGGCTGGGATCGCGGCGACCCCGATCGGCTGGCGGCGGAAATGGCGCGGCTGGCCCGGGGCGCTCGCCGCGTGATCTGGTTGAATCCGCTGCTGGCGTCGCCTGACTACGAACCGCTGACCCGCGGCATGCTGGCGGCGCTACCATTCGTCGACGATTTGCTACCGGTGCACAATCTGGTCAGCCTCGGCGTGCTGGCCGAGCACCTCAACGCGCTGCCGCCTTTTCGCCGAGGCAGGCGAAGAAGCGGTCCATCATCATCTGCGACACCGAGCCCAGCAGACGCTGCCCCACCCGGGCGATGAGGCCGCCGACCTGGCCGTCGCCGCTCACGCTCACGACGGTCTGGTGATCGGCGCCGTCGGCCGGCGTCAACTCGATGCGCGCTTCGCCCTTGACGAACCCGGCCTTGCCCGATCCGTCGACCAGCAATCGATACGACGAGGGCGGCTGCTTGTCGACAATCGAGACCGTGCCGGCATAGCTGCCGCCGATCGCCGCGACGGCGAGCGAAAGATTCGCGCGGTACCGATCGTCGCCGAGTGGCTCGAGGCGTTCACAGCCGGGCAGGCACGCTGCGATCACGTCGGGATCGTTCAACAGTGCCCACACTCTCTCAGGCGGGGCATCGAAGACATAACGGCCTGTTACCTGCACAGTTCAGGTGAATTCAGGAAACATGGAAAGAGGAATGAGGGAATGCAAATGTTCGGAATTGCGGAGTGGGAATGAAGGAATGCGACTGCTATTCTCTCATTCCCTCATTCCTTCATTCACATTCCCTCATTCCATGATTCCCTCATTCCTCATTTCTTCGTGTACTTCTTCAGGTCTCTCGGCCCTACCTCAGCACCGAAGACATTGCCCTGCGGATCGACGGCCACGCCTTCGGCCGCGCTCGAGCCGCCCTTCGGGTCGGGATCGGGAATGAAGCCGGCGACCTTTCCGTCTTTCACGCTACCGTAGCGAATGCCGCGCTTCACGCCAGGGTTGTGGCCGTAGCCGTCTTCATCTCTCGACTCGGAGTCGGCGACGAAAAGCGTGTCGTCTTTCGTCACGAACACGCCGCTCGGTCGTCCGAACTGGGTCCAGGCGGCGATGAACTTGCCGTCCTGATCGAAGATCTGGACGCGGTTGTTGGTGCGGTCGCCGACGACGAGGCGTCCGCGCGAGTCGAAGGCCAGCGTGTGCGGACCGTCGAACTCACCAGGTCCCTTGCCCTGCTTGCCGAACGCCTTGATGAACTTGCCTGTCTTGTCGAATTTCACGATGCGTGCGTTGGGGCAGTTGCAGCCCGAGTGGCCGTCTGACACGAAGATGTCACCGTTCGGCGCGACCGCCACGTCGGTCGGACTGCCGAACGTGTCGGGGCCTTCGCCCTGCGTGCCAGCCTTGCCGAGGGTCATCAGCACTTTGCCATCGGGGCTGAACTTGAAGACCTGAAAACCCTTCGTGCCCTTGCCCTGCGCGTCGGTGACCCACACGTTGCCGTCGCGATCGACGTGGATCCCGTGCGGCTGAACGAACAGGCCCTTGCCGAACGCCTTCACGACGTCGCCGCTGGCGTTGAAGTGCAACACCGGGTCGAGCGGGGAGTCGGCGCAGCTGTTGGCGCCGCAGCGGTCATAGGCCCACAGCGTTCCGTCGGGACCGATGTCCACGCCCGCGGTTGAGCCCCATTTCCGGCCGTCGGGCAGCTTGGCCCAGCCGGTCATGGTCTGGTAGGGATTCGGCCCCGCGTTCGGAGCGGTGTAACTTTCCTGCGCCTCTGCCATGGGGCTCGGCGCGACGACGAGAACGGCCAGTGCGGCGGCGACGAGGCTGAAGCGGTAAGCCTGCGGCATCACTCTCGACCTCCAGAAAGGGGGACATTTTGGCATAACCAGGGTGCTTGGTTCTTGGGGCTTCGTTCTTGGTGCGAGGTGCTTGGTGAGACGTGCTTAATGCAAGCACCCCAACCGCCTCGCGCTCAGGTCGGTCACATCAGATTCGCGTAAACGTCCACGTCCGACCAGACGACGAGCACTGATCAACGGGCGCCAAGCACCAAGCACCCGGCACCAAGCGCTCGGCACCGAGCACCCGCACCAAGAACCAAGAACGAAGCACCAAGCACCGTGAGATATAGTGTGCCCATGCTGACCCGGCGGGCGTTCATGGTGGGCGCGGCGGCTGTGGTGCCGACCTTCTCAGCGGGGTGGGCGAGGGCTCAGGACCCCGATCTTCCTCGCGAGCCGGCGACGAAGCCAGGGCGATACAAGCTCAATCTCGAACGGGATCGTGACGGATTGTTCTATCTGCCGGCCGGCTACAAGCCCGAGACGCCGATGCCGCTGATGGTCGTCCTGCACGGCGCCGGCGGATCCTCCGAGTCGGCGGTCGGAGCGTTCCCGCTCGCCGACGAGCTCGGATTCATCGTGCTGGCGACCGATGCCAAGGACTGGACGTGGGATTCGATCATCGGCGCATTCGGCCCCGACGTCGAGTTCCTCCAGCGGGCGTTCGTCAGCGTCATGCAGCGCTGCAGCGTCGACAAGACGCGGCTGGCGCTGACCGGCTTCTCGGATGGCGCGTCGTACGCGCTGTCGCTCGGGATTGGCAACGGCGACGTGTTCACCAGCATCATTGCCGGATCGCCCGGCGTCATGCAGCCGGCAAGTGTCGCCGGCAAGCCCCGGATCTTCATCTCGCACGGCACCGCCGACAACGTGATGCCGATTGACGACACGAGCCGCAAGTTCGTGCCCCGCCTCCGCGCTCTCGGCTACGACGTGACCTACCGCGAGTACGAGGGCCGGCACACCTGGCCTCCCGAAATCCGCCGCGAGGCGTACGTCTGGTGGGTGGAGGGCAGCAAGAAGAAGTGAACCGGTGGCACCCGTGCACCCGTGAACCCGTGCACCGGTGAACCCTTGTGAACCCGTGCCCTTGTGAACCTATAATTCGGCCCCAGAGGAGGCCTTGTTGAAGCCGCTGTCGCACTTTGCCGCCGTCCTGCTGTTTCTGGGCACGGTCGGCGTGGCCATCGTCGCCGCCCAGAAAGTCTTCGTCAATCCACATCCGGAAGAGCACCTGAAGGCGCTCTTTCCCAAAGCCGTGGCGTTTTCGCCGAAGACGGGCGAGCCGCCGGTTTTCAAGGCCTACGCCGTCGATCCGAAGACGAATCCG
>Ga0111538_10006286_pt1 | contig 16097 bp, 13 predicted proteins | sample SoiMethybrSBSTD1_FD_79669 | JGI IMG/M metagenome (GOLD analysis project Ga0111538, IMG submission 79669) | Bulk soil microbial communities from a Populus tree surrounding site in Tennessee, USA - Soil MetaG P. TD hybrid SBSTD1 (version 2)... | ecosystem: Environmental > Terrestrial > Soil >...
GTCAACGCGCAGCTGACCGGCACCGACTTGAAGCGCGTGGCGGCTCTCGATGCGGCCGGGAGGCGGCTGCTGGAACGCTCAGCGGCGCGGCTGCACATGTCCGCGCGCGCCTTTCACCGCGTCATCCGCGTTGCGAGAACGATCGCCGATCTCGCGGCAACGGAGTCAGTGACCACAGATCATCTTGCGGAAGCGTTGCAATACCGATTCGTTGAAAAATGACGAACATCCGCACGCGTCCTGGTGGACGGCAAACAGGCCGAGCGCTTTCGATTCTGGTTCGTGCGCGCGACTCACAACACTTTGAGCCGATATCCGTCAGTCTGACGCAATTGACCGAAGTATTCCTGCACCATGGTCCGAAGCCGGGCGGCTTCTTGCGGGTCGATCGCAAAGAATCCGACACGCTTACCGTCCGGCGGCAGCCTGACTTCGATCACCTCGTGCCATTGTCCCGGCACCAGTGGGACGACGAACGACCAATCGGTCTGCAAAATGGCGATGCGCGCATGGTGCGGCCCCACCCATTCGCGCACGTCATCGCTCGTATAGCGATGGGTCCGTCTCTGGATGAGAAGTGGTTCGAGATCGCCCAGGCCGATGATGTCGACGATGTCGGCGTCCGTGTAATAGGCGAGCGCGCCGAGATCGTTAATTGCGATGGTTTCGGTCGGGTAAACCGTGCCGACAAACCGGGCGATCGCGACGTGTTCGATGAAGGTGTATTTTGCCCCCGCGATCTCCGCGCGTGGAAATAGCGCCTCGCGGTGATTGCCGAGGTATGCGGTGATCGCTAGCAGCGCAGCCGCCAGAATCAAGTGGCCGCGCGGGGCTGCAGCCAGAAGCCGCGCGCTCGCGACGGCGGCGACGAAAACCGCGAACCCAAGCAGGTAGACGTCATAGCGATACGCCCAGTAGGTCGGCGAGAACGTGAAGTGCCCGTGGAGCAGAATCGCGAACACCAGCCACACCGGCAGCAGCACCGAAGGGCGCCACGCGTCGCGATCCTTCATCGCGCGCGCGACGGCGGCAACCAGTCCCACGCCCGCGACGGTGAGCAAGCCGGCATGCCGCCGCAGAAATGCGATGTCGTCGGGACCAATCGGCTTCAGCAACGACCCGAGTCCTGACGTCGACTCTGCAACCGCCTTGAGCATCAACGAGTTTGGCAAAAAGAACGCGCCGTTCCACATCGAGATCGCACCGAAAGTGGCGGCCGGCACCCATGAGGCCGCTGCGAGCAGCGCCGCAACGGCGAAGCGGCCGCGGGCAGCAAAGGTGAAGCAGACGATCGCGATCAGGAAGAACCCCTCATAACGGGAGCTGCCCAGTAGTCCGCCGACGACGCACAGCAGAATCGCATCGCGGCGAGCGGCCCTGTGGTCGCCGGGATCACGCGCGATCGCTTCCGCCGCCGCGGCGGCGAACCAGATCGTCAGCAGCAGGTGGACCACGTGCTCCATCCCGAGCAACACCATCGCCGTCATCGACGACGAGACCACGATGCCGAGAAGCGCTGCCACGCGCGCGATTGCAGGCACCGAAAAACGCCGCAGGTAGTGGTCCGCGACCACCAGCGTCAGCGCGGTGAAGAGCGTATTGAGGAGCAGCGGCAGATAATCGCGGACACCGGCCACGACGTACGACGCGGCCAGCAATACGATCCATAGCGGAGACGACGACGCGGACGAGAAGTGGAAGGGCGTCGCACCCCAGATGCCGTGTCGCGCCAGATTCTTTGCGACCGCCATGTGGATGTAAGCGTCGTCAACCGCGTAGACCAATGCGCCGCGCGTCCCGCCGAGCGACGCGCGAACACTGAGCGCGACGGAAGCAAGGACCACGGCCACCACGAGCAGCAACGGCCATGGCGTAGGCTTCTTCGACCACAGCAGCATGACTGCGGGTGAAGATAACGCGGATCATCTGTGCGTCGGCGCGTTGCGTAACGGCGTCGTGCAGCTCGGCCGTGAGTGACGCGCTTCGAGGTTGTGACGTGGCTCGACCGGCGCGCTCTTATCGCAGGTTCAGAAAGTCGATCGTCACGCCGAACAGCACGGTACTCACGAAGGTCGTCTTTGCGAACACGTCGACGGGCGTGGTCTTGTCGGCCAGCCGCTGGCCGGCTCGATAGCCGTCGAGCAGATGACTCTGTTGTGAGATTAACGCTCCCGTGGTGATGCCAAGCCATTCCCACTTCGAGTTCCAGCCGAGTCCAGCATAGTACGCCTGCCCGCCCTCGCCGGGCAGCCCGAGGCCGAACACCGCGTGAGGCAACACGGTGCCCCAGAATTTCTGCTTTCGATCGACCGCTTCGTCGGCCATGTTGCGCCACGACGGCACGAAGACTTCGCCCATCGCGAAAATCTGACGGCGGCTCCACGCTGGCGTGATGACGCCGAAATCGGCGGTCTCGCCGCTTGCCAATCCCGGCTCGTGCAACGTGTGCGACTCGACTTTCACGGTGATGAACGGTATGAACAGGCCCGCGCCGAACGAGACGACGTGCCAGGAGCGCATGCGGTAGACCTGCCGCCATTGCCGCAAGCCGTAGCCGGCGCCCTGCCGTGTGAATGCGACTTCGACGGCGACGGGAGGATGACGGACGCGAATGCGACGCATGCCGATCCGCACCGCGCGGCGCGGGTTCGGCGCGGCCTTCGTACCGAGACTGACCAGACTTGACGGATCAAACTCATCGACTTCCGAAACGGTCGCGCGCGGCTTGAATTCGACATCGATCGACGTTTCGAACGGGCTCTGATCGTCCTCGACAAAGAGCGCCCAGAACCAGCGCGCGCCCGGAAGTGTGCGCCGGTAGCGCGGTGTGAAAACGGGCACCTCCGTGTCTTTGCCGTTGACGGTTGCGTCCTTCGTGCCGGTCTTGTTAATCAGCACGATGCGGTTCGCCCCGCCGATGCCGATGAAGGCCACGACCGGCTCTTCGTCCTCCACGGGGTCCCGCGGGACCAGCCGATCGATCAATACGTGGGTCAGTTGCTGCCGCTCCTGGCCGCATGGATTCGCCGCGGACGTATTCGCCGTGTCGCACGTGGCAAAGTCGATCAGCTGCTCGTAATCGGCGGAACTCAGCACGCGCCGGTTCGCATACGACTGCAGAACCGGCGTTTCGGATCGCAGCACATCACGATCCGGCTCACGCATCGGCGCCGCTGCCCATGCCAGCGCAAACCCGCCCTGGCCGAGGCCGGTGTCGAACTGGACCTCGATGATCAGCGCCGCGCTCCCGAGCGCATCCAAATCGTTGCCGGTCAGCAGCAATTGTTGTTCGGAGCGCGGCGAATAGCTGCCGATGTGCGGACGGCCCTCCACAAACACGGCCATCGAGAACACGTCCTGATACGACGTGGCCGTGAGCGTCAGCACGGTATCGGGGTGCTTCGGCGCATCGCTCCATTCGAGCTGTTTGGCCGGCGGAAGGTTCCATTCATAATAGGCGCGGCGCTGCGACTCACGTTGCCCGGTCGCCTGGCCGGCCGGATCCGCGCCGGGAAATGACGGAGCGTCGACGCGGGCCTTTTCCTCCGACAACACTCCCTGAATGGTCACGCACTCCGTCAACGCCTGTGGTCCGCCAAGGTCGCGAGTGAGCTGCTTTCGTCCCGCCGCGAGATCAGCCGGTGCGCATGGCGCAGCCGCCACCGCGGCGGGCGCCAGCACGATCAGCGAGACGATGATGCGCAAGTGCTTCGACATATCAGCGAGCCCTCCGGTCGAACTTAATCGGAGTGGAATAGCTAATGACGCGATCGCCGTCGCGCCAAATCAGCCGGTATTGTTTCGACGGATCGAACCAAGCGCTGTCGGCTTGCTTATTGTCGATGGGCTCGTAGTTCGCCTGGAAAATGACGGTTTGTTCCAAGACCCACGTCGACGTCGGACAGCGCCGCCTCAACAAGGCCTCGTTGACCGAATCCACCTCGCAAAATTCAATCACCAGTTCGATTGGAAACTTGGTGGACGGCAGACCGAGTCGCAGACCGAGATATGCGATCGGCTGAGGGTCCAGTCCCAGCCCCGTGCCGAGGACGGCCCGGCGATACGGTCCCACGCCGCTCTCAATCTTCACCGCGCGCGGTCCTTCGTCGTTATGGGTGCCGGTCGACGCGGAGAAGGTGCCGGTCATCGGAGCGCTTCGATCGGTCTGCGCGAGGGACGGCGCGGCCACCAGCAGCAGGAGGACGCACGACACGACAATCAATCGCACTCGCATGGCTAGCGGCCCTTTCCAATCGACGTTGGCGGCGTCGCGAATCCCGGGAGCAGCGCGCACTGCTGCAGCAGTTCGATGCTCTGCAGATCGTCGCGCTTGAATCGCATGACTTGCGGCGGAGTCTTGACGGCGAGGATTTCAATGGTGTCCGCTCGCATATCCGACAGCAGCATTCCACTCGGAATGCCGCCCTCGGGATTGCGCAGGGTCAGGCTGACGCAGACTGAATTCGGAACCAGGTAGCAGATCCCGTAAAGCGACGGCAGCAGGAGCACCAGGACGAGCAACGTCGTGACCGGCAACCACTTCAGCAGGCGCAAGGATGCGCGCCAGGATCGCCATGTCACGCGCGATTCCAGGAGCAACCCGGCGCCGAGCAGCATGGCGCCGGCGACAACCGACGTGATCGTCGTCCGGTACATCTCGCGCAGCGCGGCGCGATTACCGTCGGCAATCGCGCGCACCACGATACGCGCGTCTTCGCTCAAGCCCTGCACGAACGACGCCTCGCGAAACCACAGGTTGTCCGCCTCGAGCACCGCGATGGCTTTCTGCGCCGCCCCCACCGTGACCGCCACCGCCGCCAGATAGGCGGCCAATACGACCACCGCTTCAGCCTTGCCGCGCCAGCGATCGATGAGCTCGCTCACGCGCGTATGCAGGCGGCCGGCGCCAAGCCAACCGAGTGGCACCGCCGACGCGAACGCCAGCCATGAGAGAAGGCCGGCGGGCACGAGCCACCGCAGAAACTCGAAGCCCACATCGGCGACCGCGGCGCTGCTTTGCAGAAAAAAGCGATACCCACCCCGCAGGTACGTTCCCGCTGCCGGCTCGGATGCCGGAACGCCGAGCATCTCGCCGGTCCTGTTGATAGCGATGTACCCGGCGGCATAGATCAATGCTGCGAAGCCACTCGCGGTGACGACGCCGATCAACTGGCCCACTCGATTCGACACCGCGCCCACAGCGGTTTCCGCCGCTGGTATGGGACTCGGTGGAGAGGAGGCAGCTGCTTCAGGGGTCATCACTTCCGCACCCTTCTTGCGCGAACTGAATTGATCAGTCGTATTAGACGGCCGACCCCGACCGTATTCTCAGAGATCTCGTAATCTTTTGTGAAACGAAGCGATCACAAGGCGAAAATCCTGCACGCTCCGGCACTTTTCGTTTCCGGATCCCTGAAGCTGCGTGTTAGCCTTTGAAGCTCTTTAGCTAACGGGGCAATTCCAATTAGCTCAGGTACTTGATGCTCTCAAAGCGCTACACCGTTGTTCTGGCCGATCGCACCACTGGCGTTGTTCGCCGTCTCACGGTGAGCCTGCGTCCGGTTGTGGTCGGGCTCGTCATGACCGTGACGTTGCCCATCCTGATCGGCACCGGCGCCGCGCTCAAGGCGCAGTACGACGTCGCGCATCTCTACGCGTCGCATGCCACCCTCGAACTCGAAAACGCGAACTATCGCGCGGCGACCGAACAGCTCGCCGGCCAGATCACCGCGCTGCAGACGGCCATGTCGGATCTCGGCGCGAAGGCCGCCCTCGACCCGTCGCTGCAAAACTCGATGGACAAGCTGCCCGCCGTGGTGAAAAACCGCGCCATGGGTGGCCCGACCGCCAACACCGCGATTGCCCTGGTCACGCCGGGGCTCACCACTCCGGAAAACACGTTTGGCTTGCTCAAGGATCTGCTCTCGGGCCTCGAGGATCGGCTGCAGACCGTGCGCAGTGACGTGGACAAGCGCAATCAGCTCGCCGCGGCAACCCCGTCGATCTGGCCCACGCACGGATGGCTCTCCTCGAGCATGGGCAACCGCGCCGATCCGTTCACGGGCGAGAAGGATTTCCACCCCGGCCTCGACATTTCGGCCGACAAGGGCGATCCCGTTTATGCGACCGCCGACGGCACGGTCGTCAACGCATCGGCCGCCGGCAACTACGGCAACCTGGTCGTTCTCGATCATGGCTACGGCCTCGAAACGCGCTACGGTCACCTGTCGGCCTTCAAGGTCAAGCTCGGTCAGACCGTCAAACGCGGCGATCTCCTGGGCCTCGTCGGTTCGACAGGTCGCGCCACGAGCTCCCACCTCCATTACGAGGTCCGTGCCAACGGCCGCATCCTCAATCCGTTACAGCTGCTGCTCAACCCGCGCCGTCCGGCCGGGAACTAAAGGCCATCCGCGCAAGTCTGTATAATGAGGAGATAGCCATACTGGCTTTCTTCCTCTAATGTTTGGTCAACTCCTCACAAAGATTGTCGGCACGCAAAACGACCGTGAATTGAAACGGTTGCGGCCGCGCGTCGCGGAAATCAACGCGTTCGAGCCGGCGATCAAGGCGCTGACCGAGACCCAGCTGCGGGACAAGACCGCGGAGTTCCGGGCCCGGCTGGCCAACGGCGAAACGCTCGACGATTTGATTCCCGAGGCGTTCGCGGTCGTCCGCGAGGCCGGACGCCGCGTGCTGCAGATGCGGCACTACGACGTGCAGTTGATCGGCGGCATGGTGCTTCACAACGGCACGCTCGCCGAGATGAAGACCGGCGAAGGCAAGACGCTGGTCGCCACCCTGCCCGCGTATCTGAACGCCCTCGAAGGCAAGGGCGTCCACATCGTCACCGTCAACGACTACCTCGCCCGCCGCGACTCGGAGTGGATGGGCCGCGTCTACCGCTACCTCGGCATGACGGTCGGCGTGATCCAGCACGATCTCAACGATCAACAGCGCCAGGTCGCCTACAACTGCGACATCACCTACGGCACCAACAACGAATTCGGCTTCGACTATCTCCGCGACAACATGAAGTTCGACGTCACGGCGATGGTGCAGCGCGGCCATCACTTCGCGATCGTCGACGAAGTCGACAGCATCCTGATCGACGAAGCGCGCACGCCGCTGATCATCTCCGGCCCCGCGGAAGAGTCGACCGACCTCTACTACGAAGTCGATCGCATCATTCCGAAGTTGAAGCGGGGCGAGGTCCACCAGGGACAGGTCAAGGGCGAGGATCGCGAGCGCCTCGAAGCGTCGGGCGATTACGTCGTCGACGAAAAGAACAAGACCGCGACGCTCACCGAGGCGGGCATGGCCAAGGCCGAACAGCTGCTCGCCCATCGGCTGCAGCCGGGCGGGCTTTACGATCCCGCGAACATGCCGCTGCTCCACCACGTGCAGCAGGCGCTTCGCGCGCACGTGCACTATCAGCTCGACGTGCAATACATGATCAAGGACGGCCAGGTCGTGATCGTCGACGAGTTCACCGGCCGCCTGATGCCCGGACGCCGGTGGAGCGACGGCCTGCACCAGGCTGTTGAAGCGAAGGAAGGCGTCAAGATCGAGCGCGAGAACCAGACGCTCGCGACCATCACCTTCCAGAACTACTTCCGCAAGTACAAGAAGCTCGCCGGCATGACCGGCACGGCGGAGACCGAGGCGCCGGAATTCGCGAAGATCTACAACCTGGACGTCATCGTCATTCCGACGAACCGGGACCTCGTTCGCATCGAGCTCCCCGACCTCGTGTATCGCACCGAGGCCGAGAAGTGGAACGCGATTGTCGACGACATCATCAAGACCAACCAGGAAGGCCGTCCCGCCCTGGTCGGCACGGTGTCGATCGAAAAGTCCGAGCGCGTGTCGAACATGCTCAAGCGCAAAGGCTTGAAGCACATCGTGCTCAACGCGAAGTATCACGCGCAGGAAGCGGAGATCGTGGCGCAGGCCGGCCGCAAGGGCGCGGTCACGATCGCCACCAACATGGCGGGCCGCGGCACCGACATTCTGCTCGGCGGCAACGCCGAGTACATGGCCCGCCAGCAGAGCCTGAACGAAGAAGTCGCCGAGAAGGTCGCCAAGGGCGAAGAGAAGTACGTCGACGATGACGAGTACGTGAACTTCTTCCACGTCGACTCGTTCTATCGCGTCAAGCGCGCCGACTGGGACCGCATCTTCCTGCACTTCAAGCGCCAGACCGACGACGAGCACAAGGAAGTCGTCAACCTCGGCGGCCTGCACATCATCGGCACCGAGCGCCACGAAGCGCGCCGCATCGACAACCAGCTGCGCGGACGCGCCGGCCGCCAGGGCGACCCGGGTTCGTCGCGCTTCTTCCTGTCGCTCGAAGACGACCTGATGCGCATCTTCGGGTCGGATCGCATCTCCGGTCTGATGCAGCGGCTCGGCATGGAAGAAGGCGTGCCGATCGAGCACGGCATGGTGTCGCGCGCCATCGAGCGCGCGCAGAAGCAGGTCGAAGCGCAGAACTTCGCGGTCCGCAAACACCTCCTCGAATACGACGACGTGATGAACAAGCAGCGTGAGAGCGTCTACACGCTGCGCCGCGAGATTCTCGAGGGCAAGATTCACCTCAGCGAAGAGGAAGTCAGCGACTTGCGCGGCTACCTCCTGGCCACGGCCGAAGAGCTGTTCGACGATCGCATCGATCTCTTCGTGGGCAAGGACATCGAGGAAGACGAGTGGGATCTGCCGGCCCTCGGGCGGGAGTTGAACCAGCTCTTCGCGCTGGACGACAACGACCTCCGCGGCATCGAGCAGATGGGCAGCGAGGAGCTCCGCGATCACCTGTGGGCCCGCGTCGTCGCGAAGTACGAGGACAAGGAAAAGCTCGTGCCGCGCGAGATCCTGACGCGCGTCGAGCGCGACATCATGCTGCAGATCGTCGATCAGCAGTGGAAGGATCACCTCTACTCGCTCGATCACCTGAAGGAAGGCATCGGGCTGCGCGGCTACGGCCAGCGCGATCCGCTCGTCGAGTACAAGAAAGAAAGCTTCGCGCTGTTCCAGGACATGCGCGGCCGCATCGAGGAAGAGATCGTCCGCTACCTGTGGTTCCTCAGGCCGGTGGTCGAAGGCGGCGAAGCCCGCATTACACCGCCCGTGCGCCAGGCGCCGAAGCGGCCGGCCGCGCTCAGCTACAACAATCCGCAGGAGCAGCCCAAGTCGATCTTCCCGGGCACGCCGCAGCCCGCGGCGCCGCCGCCGGGCGTCGACGACCTGGTGCAGGATCGCCAGCCGCCGCGCGTCGGCGGCGACGATGTGATCAAGACGGTGAAGCGGGACGAGCCGAAGATCGGCCGCAACGATCCGTGCTGGTGTGGGAGCGGAAAAAAATTCAAGAAGTGCCACGGGCAGTAGAAGGCACAGAAAACAAGCCAGGGCCACAGAAGGCGCAGATGACACAGATCAAAGAAATGCAAGACACAGCCATCGGCGCCAACCTGCGAACGGCGCTTACATTCGACGACATTCTCCTGGTCCCCCGTCATTCGACCGTCCTGCCTGCGCAAGTCGACGTTTCCACACGCCTCACGAAGAACATCAAGTTGAACGTGCCGCTGCTCAGCGCGGCGATGGACACCGTCACGGAATCCGAGATGGCCATCGCGATGGCGCAGCAAGGCGGCATGGGCGTGATTCACAAGAACCTGCCCATCGACGACCAGGCGCTCGAGGTCGACCGCGTCAAGCGATCGGAGAGCGGCATGATCGTCAACCCGATCACGGTGGCGCCGAACGCGCTGATTCGCGAGGCGCTCGACCTGATGCAGAAGTACCGCATCTCGGGCGTGCCGATCACCGAGGGCGGCATCAAGGAAGGCCGCCTGGTCGGCATCCTCACCAATCGCGACCTGCGCTTCGAGACCAACACCTCGCGGCCGGTCTCGGAAGTGATGACGAAGGAGAAGCTGATCACGGTGCCGGTCGGCACGACGCTCGACCAGGCGCGCGAGATTCTTCACCAGGCCAAGGTCGAAAAGCTCCTCGTCGTCGACAAGGACTTCAAGCTGAGGGGACTGATCACGGTCAAGGACATCCAGAAGGCGATCAAGTACCCGAACGCCTGCAAGGATTCACTGGGCCGGCTGCGCTGCGGCGCCGCGGTCGGCATCGCGCGCGACACGATGGAGCGCGCCACCGCTCTCGTCAACGCGCACGTCGACGTGCTCGTCGTCGATACGGCGCACGGGCACTCGCAGGGCGTGATGGACATCGTCAAGCAGCTGCGCAAGGCGTTCCCCCATCTCGATCTGATCGCCGGCAACGTCGCGACTGCCGAAGCGACCGAGGCGCTCATCGCCATCGGCGTCGATGCGGTCAAGGTCGGCATCGGCGCCGGCTCGATCTGCACCACGCGCATCGTCGCCGGCATCGGCGTGCCGATGATTTCATCGATTGCCGAGTGCGCCAGGGCGGCCGCGAAGCATCGCATTCCGGTAGTTGCCGACGGCGGCATCCGGACGTCCGGCGATGTGGTGAAGGCGCTCGCGGTGGGGGCCAGCGCGGTGATGGCGGGCAACCTGTTCGCCGGCACTGACGAGAGCCCGGGCGAGCTGATCCTGTATCAGGGCCGCACCTTCAAGGAATATCGCGGCATGGGTTCGATCGGCGCGATGCGCCGCGGCAGCCGCGATCGCTATTTCCAGGACGACTTCGAGCTCGAAAGCGGCACCAGTCCCGCGGGCAAACCGAGCATGGAAAAGCTCGTGCCCGAAGGCATCGAGGGACGCGTGCAGCACAAGGGCAGCATGGCGATGGTCGTGCACCAGCTGATGGGCGGCCTGCGCGCCGGCATGGGCTACTGCGGCGCGCCGACGATTCCCGATCTGCAGCGCGATGCGGAGATCATCCGCATCACCAATGCCGGCTTCCGCGAGAGCCACGTGCACGACGTGACGATCACCAAGGAAGCGCCGAACTATCGCGTCGAGTAGCGTAACGAGCGCCGCTCGCGTTTCACGACACGGCTTAGCTTGAATGAGCGGGCGTGATTGCGTAACGTCGAGTGATGCTGTTCCGATCAATCGGGTTTATTTGTCTTGCGGCGGCCCTGTCCGCATGCAACAAGAGCTCGGCACCAACGGCACCAACCGCCTCGACGCCGGCGCCACCTGCGGCCGTCCGCGTGTCCGGGAGAGTCGTCGACTATCACACGGGACAAAGCGTTGCAGGGACATCGATCACGTGGCGCGATCGAGGCAGTTCCTCACCAGCTTCTCAGATGGTGACGTCGGATGCTGCCGGGCGATTCGAGGTCGCACTGCCAATCGCCGACACCTTCTCATTCGAAATCACGCGGGACCCGCGTCCAGCCTCGTTTGACAATCCCGTTCTTCAATCCGGCATCGTCCGTGTGCCTGGTAAGCGGCTGGAGACGGATTTGCTCGTGAACCCCGGCGCGTGCAACGCGCGCTACGGCCAGGTGTTCGACGCGGTGACGCGACAGCCGATCGCCGGTGCGCGGGTAAGTCGGCGAGCCACGGCCATCACCGACGCGAACGGCTACTACCGGCTCGAGATCGTCTGTGACGCGCCGGAAAATCAATCATGGGGTATCGGCACGACGACGATTAGCGCCTCGCATCCCGCCTACCAGAGCACCTACGAGATCGACGGCAGAAGCGAGTGGACCGGCCGTCCCGGCATCAGGCGCGTCGATTTCGCGCTGCAGCCACTGGGCCAGTAATCAGTAGAATGGCCGCACCATGCGGCCATTCCTGACGATCTTGTTGCTGGCGATCTCGTCGAACGCCGTAGCACAGCAAACGCTCACCGTCCTCAGCTCCAACGCCACCAACGCGCTGATCCATGAGCTGCATCCGCAGTTCGAGAAACTCAGCGGCTACACGCTCCGCGTCAAGTTCGACAACTCCGCCGCGCTCAAGTCGAGAATCGAAAAGGGCGAAGCCTGCGACGTCGCGGTGTTGACCGCCTCCGCGATCAGCGATCTCGCGATGGCAGGCAAGCTGGCGGCATCGTCGCGAAAAGACGTGGCGCGCGCCGGCGTCGGCATGGCGATCCATCCGATGGCCACCAAGCCTGATATCAGCTCGCTCGATACGTTGAAGGGCGCGCTCATCACCGCTCGGTCGATCACCTACGTCGAGCAGGGCGCTACCGCTTCTACACTGCGATCGATCTTCGCAAAGCTTGGCCTCACCGAGCTGATGAACGCGAAGACTGTCTACTCGGACAGCGCCGCACACGCCGTCGCGGAGCGGAAAGCGGAGCTGGGCTTCACGCAGATCAGCGAAATCCTCAATGTCCCCGGGGCGACGTTCGCCGCTCCCCTGCCTCCCGAAGTGCAGGTCTACACGACGTTCAGCGCCGCGGCCAGACCGGACGCGCCGGCGGCCGCACAGCAATTCATTGCGCTGCTCACCAGCGCCGCCACGGCGCCGATCATCACAAAGGTCGGCATGGAAGTGATTCCACCGGATCGCCTGCCGCCGATCCCATCGTCGCAATTGACGCCGGCACAGCGTGAAGCCGTCGAGGCCTTCAAGACGGCGCGCGGCACCGAGATCAGCGGCCCGTTCTATCCGCTGCTGCGCAGCCCGGAGCTGATGACGCGGACGCGCGCGATGGGCGATTACCTGCGCTTCAAGAGCGCGCTGCCGCCGCGGCTGAGCGAATTCGTGATCCTGTTGACGGCGCGCGAGTGGATGCAACAGTACGAATGGAACGCGCACTATCCGATCGCGGTGAAGGCGGGCGTGAAGCGCGAAACCCTCGATGCGATCGCTGAAGGGCGCCGCCCGTCAGGCATGACAAGCGAGGAAACGATCCTCTACGACTTCTGCCAGGAGCTGCACCACGAGAAGAGCATCAGCGATGCGACCTACGATCGCGCGCTCAAAGCCTTCGGTGAACAAGGCGTCGTCGATGCGATTGGCATCAGCGGCTATTACACCCTGCTGGCGATGACGCTGAACACCGCGCGCACGCCGGCCGGCGAATCCGGCAGTCCGGTGCTGCGGCCGATCCCGAAATAACCTCGTGTTATGATCCTTCGGTTCCCGAAAACCGAAAGCTTTACCGATGAAGATTTTCAGGAGAGGTGTCCTGCTCTGCCTCCTGGTCGCCGGGACGGCGGGCTGCGATCGCGTGACGAAGCACCTGGCCGTCTTAGCCCTGGCCGGGAGTCCTGAGCGGTCCTACCTCGGCGATACGATTCGGCTCGATTATCACGAGAATGCGGGCGGCTTTCTGAGCACCGGCGCTCATTGGCGGCCGGAGGCGCGAACCGCGGTCTTCCAGATTGCCAACGGCCTCTTCCTGCTCGGCGCGCTGATCATGGCGGCCAAATTCAAATGGTCGAGGTTAGGGAGCATCGGACTACTGATGTTCCTGGCCGGCGGCATCTCGAACCTGGTCGACCGGATTGCCATGGGAAGGGTGATCGACTTCCTGAACGTCGGATTCGGGCCGGTTCGGACGGGGATTTTCAACGTGGCCGACGTCGCCATCATGGCCGGAATCGGGTTGCTGCTCCTCGAGCACTGGCGCCGCGAACGCGCCGGTGTGTAACCCGTTTCACTCTTACATGCCCAGCTGGGCAGAATCTTCATCCTGCCGATAAGAGTTCCGTGGATCGCAGCCTCAACCATGCTGGCATTCGATATGCACTATCCGGAAGCATGATGGAGCTTCTCGGACGCCTGGGCGTCGCCATCGGGATCTCGTTGGTACTAACCCTGTTACTGCTTGTGCTGTATCAGGACGATTCGGCCGCGCAACTGCAGCCGGAGACCGCGAGCATCACGCAGGCGGCATCAGCCACCAGCCACGACGGCACCCCGTAGCCGTTCCGCCCGGTTCCCTCCCTGCCGGTCAAGACGGTTATTGATCGATCGTGAAATTCACCGTGACGAACATCCGGACTTCGACCGGCTGGCAGTTCAAGTAGGTCGGCGAAAACTCCCACAGGCTCACCGCGGTAATCGCCTCGTCCTCGAGCTCCGCCGCCTCTGTCCCTGAAACGAGTTCAACGTTTCGCACCTTCCCGTCAGTGCCAATGGTGGCCTGCATCAGCACGCTGCCTTTGAGATTCTGTCCGGCCCAGGCCTGCTTGTAGCGCGGACGCACGTCGCGAATTTTCGCCGGCGGCGAGAGCTGGCCGGCGGCATTCGGCGCGCACGTCGGTGCGGGATGGGCTGGCGCCGTGGCCACAGAGCGCTCACCGTCGCGATCGTTTCCACCGCCTCTGACCGTCACGGTTTCCCGCAGCGTTCCGACCGGCAGCCGTATCGAGAAGGTCACGGCTCCGCCCGAGAGGTGGACGCGCTGGCGCTGCGTGGAGAATCCAGGCGACCTGATCGACAGCAGGTAGTCGCCCGCGGGCACTTCCGGGAGCTGGAAATTGCCGTTCGCGTCCGACCTCGCGTCGAACGCCGGCTCGCCGTTCGTGCTCGCCAGGCGCACGGCCGCGTCGCCGAGCGGCCGGCCGCTTGGATCGGTGACCGTGCCCGCCGGCGTATTCTGCGCGCGCGCCGCTGCGGCGATCGGCACGGCGATCGCGATCAGCAACACCGCAAACGCCAGCCGCCGCGCGACGGACACTCGACGACGATTCACCTGTGGGTTCAACATGGCGCGAACTCTCCTTTCAAGCGTGGATGGACGTGCAATGGACGGCGCCGGCAGCCAGGTGCGTCCGTGCACGCTGAACGTCCGCGCGAGATCGATCAAATGAGAGGCGTACGACGTGCCGCCGATCCCGAGATCGAGGACGATGTCGTCGCAGGCGTGTTCGCTTTCCCGTCGCAGGCGCGCGCATGCCAGCCAGAACAGCGGATTGAACCAGTTGATCGCGCGGATCATCTCGGCGAGCAGTTGAATCATCCAGTCCCGCCGAGCGACGTGCGCCATCTCGTGCGCGAGCACGAGCCGAATGCGATCGGGCGACCACGATCCGGCGCCGGCGGGCAGCAGGATCACCGGCGCGATCGCGCCCCATGTGACCAGCAAAGCTGGATGGCGTGTTACGAGAATCCCAACCGGCCGGCGGATCCGCAGTCGAGCCCTCAAGTGCGATTCGATACTGGTCCAGTTATCGCCGGCGGCGACGGCCCGCGAGCCCAGCCAGGAGAGCCATGCGGCGCCGAGCACCATGATCAGCAGGGTGATTGCGGCGCCGGCGAGCCAGATCATCATCAGGACGCGACGCCAATCGATGGCCGCGACCCGCGGTGCGGCCACCACGATCAGTTGCTCTGGCTGGATGCTCGCTTCGAAGACTGGACCCTCGATCTCGATCGGCGTCACCGGGGCGGGCACCCGCCACGCGGGTGCGATCGAATTGAGGATCGGTTGTGCCGCGGCCAGGGCAAGCGCCGCGGCGAGCATCCAATGACGGAACGCGGCGGGCTGGCGGCGCAACAGCCACAGGCCGGCCAGGCCGACGGTCATCACCAGCGACGATCGCAGCATCATCTCGATGAGGAAATTCATTTCGACTCCTCCGTTCTCGCCTTCTCCACGATTTCCGCGATGCGATCGAGCTCCTCGTCCGAAAGCCGCCCGCCATCGGGGCCGAGGAGCGCGGCGACGACTTTTTCGGCAGAGCCGTCGAAGAACGTGTTCATCACGTGTTTGAGCGCCGACTTGCGAACCACGCGCCTCGGCACGACCGGGAAATAGACGTACTTGCCGCCTTCCTCTTCGTGGCGAACGTGGCCCTTTGTCTCCAGCACGCGCAGCTGCGTGCGCACGGTCGAATCGCTCGGCTCGCCCGGCAGCGCCTTGATCAGGTCCGCGGCGGTGGCCCGGCCGAGCTGGTAGACGATGTCCATGATCTGGCGCTCGCGGCGCGACAACACGGTGTGAAGGGCCCTGGTCATCTGACGTTATTTTCCTAACGGCAAACGTTATAAAAATAACGGCCGTCCTGTCAAGATTTGACACCAGGGCGGAACTTTCGGATCATTCATATCGTCATCCGATAGGAGCGACATGGCCGAATCACGCGCGACCGTCCTGCAGGGCACCCTCGATTTGCTGATCCTCAAGGCGCTCAGCGCCGGCGAGCTGCACGGTCTCGGCGTGTCACGCCGCATCGAGCAGATCAC
>Ga0111538_10006288_pt1 | contig 16093 bp, 14 predicted proteins | sample SoiMethybrSBSTD1_FD_79669 | JGI IMG/M metagenome (GOLD analysis project Ga0111538, IMG submission 79669) | Bulk soil microbial communities from a Populus tree surrounding site in Tennessee, USA - Soil MetaG P. TD hybrid SBSTD1 (version 2)... | ecosystem: Environmental > Terrestrial > Soil >...
CGCGCAGGGCGATCTGCTCGGCGCCGTTCGAGTGCCCGTCGAGCCCGGGCTTGCCGACCAGAATCTTCGGCCGGCGCCCGAGCCGGCGCGCGAGCTCCGCGACCTTGCCGCGCAGCGCCTCGAGCTCTGTCGTGTCGACGCTCGGGGTGCGCGCTCCAGCCACGCCGGTCGGCGCCCGGTACTCCCCGAACACCTGGCGCAGCGCGTCCGCCCACTCACCGGTGGTGACGCCGGCCTTGGCCGCGGCGATCGACGCCGGCATCAGGTTCTCGCCGCCGCGAGCCGCCGCTACCAGCGCCTCGATCGCGCGGCCCACGGCGTCCGCGTCGCGGCTCTTGCGCCACGCTTCGAGCCGCGCCACCTGCTCGCGCTCGGCCTCCGGATCGACGCGCAGGATCACGTCGGCTCCGCCGTCGGTCGTGAGCGGGCTCGGCGCCGACTCGACGAACCTGTTCACGCCCACCACGATCTGCTCGTTCCGCTCGATCGCGGCGACCCGCGCTGCATTCGAGCTCACGAGTTGCTCTTTGATGTAGCCGCTCTCGACGGCCTGCACACCCCCGCCGCGCTTCAGCACCGCTTCGACCTCGGCCCAGGCTGCTTCGGCGATCGCGCTCGTGCGCTGCTCGACCACCTTCGAGCCGTCGAACAGATCCTCGTGCTCGAGCAGATCGGTCTCGAACGCCAGGATCTGCTGGATTCTCAGCGAGAGCTGCTGGTCCCAGGGCCGCGGCAGGCCGAGCGCCTCGTTCCACGCCGGGAGCTGCAGTGCGCGACAGCGCGCGGATTTGCTGAGGGTGACGCCCAGCGTCTCGAGCACGATGCGGGCGATGTTGTTTTCGGGCTGGGCCTCGGTCAGACCGAGCGAGTTGACCTGCACGCCGTAGCGCAAGCGCCGGAGCTTCGGATCCTGGACCCCGTAGCGCTCGCGGCCCAGCCGGTCCCAGAGCCGCGCGAACGCCCGCTCCTTGCACACCTCTTCGACGAAACGGATGCTCGAATTCACGAAGAACGAGATCCGGCCGAAAACCTGGTCGAAGTTCGCCTGGGCGATGCCGCGTTCGCGCACGGTGTCGAGGACGGCGATCGCCGTCGAAAGCGCGTACGCCACCTCCTGCTCGGGCGTGGCTCCTGCCTCCTGCAGGTGATAGCTGCAGATGTTGATCGGATTCCATTCCGGCACGTGCTCGACGCTGTAGAGGACGGTGTCCGCGATCAGGCGCAGGCTGGGCCCGGGTGGGAAGATGTAGGTACCCCGCGACAGGTACTCCTTCATGATGTCGTTTTGCGTGGTGCCGCGCAGGTCCGCCGGCCGCGCGCCCTGCTCCTCGGCGACTGCGATGTACAGCGCGAACAGCCAGGCCGCGGTCGCGTTGATCGTCATCGACGTGTTCATCTGCCCGAGGGCGATGCCGTCGAAGAGCTGCCGCATGTCGCCCAGGTGTCCGATCGGCACGCCGGTCCGGCCGACTTCCCCGCGAGCGAGGGCGTGATCGGAGTCGTAGCCGGTCTGGGTCGGCAGATCGAACGCCACGCTCAGGCCGGTCTGGCCCTTGGCGAGGTTCTGACGATAAAGCTCGTTGGACGCCTTCGGGGTGCTGTGGCCCGAGTACGTCCGCATAATCCAGGGGGCATCCTTCTTGCGCACGGCGCCATATTACCGCGAGGATGGCTACGTTGCTCGAGTGACCTGTGCGGCCGTCTCCTCTCCGTCACGCTGCGGAGGTTTTTTCGCAGCGGAAGCCCGCTCGGGCCGGGGCGATGCCGTCATCGGTTCCCGAGGGTTAGAATAGCAACCGGCACCCGACCCCGATGGCTACCCGCAAACCGACGCCCACCCCCGGGCAAGGCGACCCCGAGCACGAGGACGACCTTGCCGTCGTCGAACGCCCGAAGACCAAGAAGCCACGCCGCTACCACGTGGTCTTGCACAACGACGACTACACCACCATGGAGTTCGTGGTGCACGTATTGATGAAGTTTTTCCACATGAGTGAGACCGACGCGACACAGGTCATGCTGCACGTGCACCACAAGGGTTACGGCATCGTCGGTGATTTCACGCGCGACGTGGCCGAGACCAAAGCCAGCCAGGTGATGGACTACGCCAAGGAGCACGGCCACCCGCTGCGTTGTACGGCCGAACCCGAGGGTTTCGGCGGAGGAGACGAAGAGTGAAGGTCAGCGCTGAAGTCGAAATTGCCTGCTCGCTCGCGGCACGCGAGGCGCAGCGGCGGCGCCACGACCTGATGACGGTCGAGCATTTGCTCTACGCGCTGCTCCACGACGCCGAGACGGCCCGCATCATCAAGAAGGCGGGCGGTGATCTCGAGCGCATCAAGCAGGCGCTCGAGCACGTGCTCGACGCGGACATCCCCAAGGTGCCGAGCAGCCGTGACCTGGTCCCGGCACCGTCACGGGGTTTTCAGCGGGTGCTCCAGCGCGCGGCCTTTCACGTCCAGTCGAGCGGCAAGGAAGAGCTCAAGGGCTACAACGTGCTGGTCGCGATCTTCGCCGAGGCCGACTCCCCCGCCGTTCAGATCCTCACCGACCACGGCGTCACCCGCTACGACGTAGTGAGCTTCGTGTCGCACGGGACCGCCAAGGACGGCGACGACGACCTCGAGCGCGTCAGCGAAGGTAGCGAGGACGACGAGGAGGACGACAGCGGCGGCCGTGAAAAGCCCAACGCGCTCCTGAAATTCGCGCAGAACCTCAACGACCGCGCCAAGGCGGGCGAGATCGAGCCCCTGGTCGGTCGCGAGAGGGAGATCAAGCGCGCGATCCAGGTCCTGAGCCGGCGCAAGAAGAACAACCCGCTGTTCGTCGGAGATGCCGGCGTCGGCAAGACCGCGATCGTCGAGGGCCTGGCCGCCAAGATCGCGGCGAACGAGGTACCGAAGCCGCTCGAAAGCGCGGAGATCTGGGCGCTCGACATGGGCGCCTTGCTCGCCGGCACCAAGTTCCGCGGCGATTTCGAGAACCGCGTGAAAGCCGTATTGAAGGAGCTCTCCAAGCGCGACGGCGCCGTCCTGTTCGTGGACGAGCTCCACACCGTGATCGGAGCCGGAGCCGCGAGCGGCGGCACGCTCGATGCGGCGAATCTGCTCAAGCCCGCCCTCGCCAGCGGCAAGATGCGCTGCATCGGCGCCACCACCTTCGAGGAATACCGCACGCACCTGGAGCGCGACCGCGCGCTCGCGCGCCGCTTCCAGAAGATCGAGGTGCTCGAGCCGAGCCTCGAGGAGACGATCCTGATCTTGAAGGGGCTACAGCCCCGTTACGAGGAATTCCACGGGGTCAAATACTCGCCTGCCGCGATCGAGGCCGCGGGCACGCTCGCCCACCGGCACCTCCACGACCGCAAACTGCCGGACAAGGCGATCGACCTCATGGACGAGGCGGGCGCCGACGCGAAGCTGGAGTTCGGCCCGGGCGTCACGGTCGAAGTCGAACGCATCGAGCAGGTGGTGGCCCGAATGGCGCAAATTCCGCCGCGCCAGGTGTCGGCGAGCGACAAGAGCTCGCTCAAGAACCTGGAAGACGACCTGAAGCAGGTCGTGTTCGGGCAGGATCGAGCGCTGCGCGAGCTCGCGACCGCGATCAAGCTCGCCCGCGCCGGGCTGCGCCCGCCGGAAAAACCGATCGGCAGCTATCTTTTCACCGGGCCGACCGGGGTCGGCAAGACGGAGGCGGCGCGCCAGCTCGCCAAGACGATGGGCATCGAGCTGATCCGCTTCGACATGAGCGAATATCAGGAGCGGCATACGGTCTCGCGACTGATCGGCGCGCCGCCCGGCTACGTCGGCTACGACCGCGGCGGACTTTTGACCGAAGCGATCGCCAAGACGCCGCACGCGGTGCTTTTGCTCGACGAGATCGAAAAAGCCCATCCCGACGTTTTCAACGTGCTGCTCCAGGTCATGGACCACGGCACCTTGACCGACAACAACGGGAAAAAGACTGACTTTCGTCACGTGGTCCTGATCATGACGAGCAACGTCGGCGCCGCGGATCTGGCGCGCCGCCCGCTCGGCTTTGGCGATCGGGACAGCCGCGGCCGCGACGACATCGCGCTGAAAAACATGTTCAGCCCCGAGTTTCGCAACCGGCTCGATGCACGGATCGGCTTCGATCCGCTGACACCGCTGGTGATGGGCCGGGTCGTCGACAAGTTCATCAAGGAGCTCCGAGAGCAGCTCGCGGAACGCGAGGTCACGATCGAGCTGTCGGAAGCGGCCCGCGCGTATCTGGCGGACAAGGGCTACGACAAGGACTTCGGCGCGCGCCCGCTGGCCCGGCTGATCCAGGACGAGATCAAGCGCCCCTTGGGCGACGAGCTCTTGTTCGGCAAGCTCGAGGGCGGCGGACACGTTCTCGTCGACTACCGCGACGGCGAAATTCGCTTCGATATCAAGCCACGCGAGCCGGCGTCAGCCGCGCCGGAGCGGTCCGAAGCCAACTAACGCGACAGTGTGAAGCCGGCCGGACACTGTGCGTCCCGCCGGACAGCCGCTGCCTCCAAAGTTGGCGTGATGGCACAAGGATTGGCACAGCAGGCGGCCCGAAAGCCGCTTCAGCAGCTTCCGGCGGTGGCATGCAAATTGCTGAATCCGCGACCCATGTCGACCGTGACGCCGAAATCAGTCATTCGCAACGCCGCGATCGGGTTCGCGATCGGCCTCGTGTTGATGTTGGGGGTCGGTTACGGGGCGGCTCTTCTGACCACCCCGGCCTCGGCCGCCACCGCCAGCCCGTAGGCCCAACGTAACCCGCAGTTACAGATCGCTCTGCCAACGCGACGCCACGGCCATCGCTGCCGCGGCAGATCCAAGCACGTGCTTCAGCGCGACTCGGCCAGATTCCGAAGGCCGGTCTTCGTCGCGTTGACCAGGATCGACATGTTCCCGTTCGGATGGCGATTTTCGCGCATCAGCTGGTGGCACGACCCGGTCTCGTTGAAACCGAACACGCGGGCCATGCACGGGTCGACCTTTCCTGCGGCGACCAGGTCGTTGATCCCCTTCGATTGCTCGTCGTTGGCGAAGTGCGAACCCTGGAGCCGCTTCTGCCGCATCCAGTGGTAGCGGAGGTCGAGCGTCGCGTTGTAGCCCGAGGTGCCCGCGCAGATCACGACCATACCCCCGGTTTCGCAAACGAAAATCGATGTCGGAATCGTCGATTCGCCCGGGTGCTCGAACACGATGGTCGGGTTCAGGCGCTCTCCGCCCAGGGCATCCCAGAAGGCACGACCAAAATCGCGTGCACCCTTCAGCCACTGCCCGTACGCCGCCTCGTCCTTCCAATGCGGGAGCATTCCCCAGTGATTGAAGGCCTTGCGATTGATGACGCCGACTGCGCCTAGCTTCTTACAGTAGTCGAACTTGTCCTCGTGGTTCACGACGCAGACGGCCTTGCCGCCGGCGCTGTTCACGATCTGCGTGGCCATCGAGCCCAGGCCGCCGCCGCCGCCCCAGATCAGCACCGCTTCACCGGGCTGCACGGTGTTCCCCGACCAGCCGTGGAGCATGCGGTACGCGGTCGCGCCTACCAGCATGTAAGCCGCCGCCTCTTCCCAGGTGAGTCGCTCGGGCTTCGGCAGGCACTGGTGGTCCTGCACTTTGGTGAACTGCGCAAAACTCCCCCAGTTGGTCTCGTAGCCCCAGATGCGCGTCGACTGCGCGAGCATCGGATCTTTGCCCGCCGCGACGTGCGGATCGTCGGGGGCCCAGACGCCGCAGTGCACGACGACCTCGTCGCCGACTTTGACGCTGGTAACGTCTTTGCCCACCTTCCACACGATGCCGCTCGCGTCCGAGCCGCCGATGTGAAAATCCTCTTTTTCGCCCGCCTTCTGCCGCGCCTTGATCACGTTGATCGGGATTCCGAGCGCCGCCCAGACGTTGTTGTAATTCACGCCCGCGGCCATGACGTACACGAGGACGTCCCGCGGCCCGAGCTCGGGCACCGGAACCTGCTCGAGCTGGAACGCCGTTTTTGGCTCGCCGAAGCGTTCCGCGCGGATGACCTGCGCGTACATCTTCGGCGGAACGACGCCCAGCTCCGGCACTTGACCGAGCTCGTAGATCTCTTGGGTCATGGCGGGGGGCGCATCCTATGGCACAGGGCGGGAAATGGCGAGCCCCGCCCGCGCTGCTTGGATTTGGGGATCAACCCGGGCTTCCTGCTGTGCTAAGGGGAGCGCGCGATCTTCGCTCAAACTCAAAGGATCTGAACCGTGCGCTTCTACGAATTCGAAGCCAAGCGGCTCCTGGCCCGACAGGGAATTGCCGTTCCTCCGGGCAAAACCGCCAATACGCCCAGTGAAGCCGAAGCGATCGCCAACGAGCTCGGCACGCCGGTGGTGGTCAAGGCCCAGGTCTTGTTCGGCAACGTCGAACAAGCCGGCGGGGTCAAGGTCGCCACGAGTCCCGCACAGGCCAAGCAGCACGCCGAGGCGATCCTCGCCCTCACCATCAACGGCAAGAAGCCGAAGTGCGTGCTGATCGAGAAGGCCATCGACAGTGCCAAGGAGTTCTCGCTCCGAGCCACCTACGACGGCATCGTCAAGCTACCGGTTCTGATCGCGAGCGACGTCGGCGGCAAGGACATCGACGACATCACCGACTCGAACCCGGACCGTGTGAAGCGGCGGCATTTCTCCACGCTCTATCCGCAGACCGGTTATCGCGCGAAGGAGCTCGCCAAGGAGCTCGGCCTCTCCGGTGGAGCGCTGACGGGGCTAACCGGCGTGCTGTCGAAGCTCGCTGAAGTCCTCTTGCGCTACGACCTGACGGTCGCCGACATCACCCGTCTCGCACAGACCGCCGACGGCAAGCTGGTTGCCGCCGACGTGCACATGGACCTCGAGATCGAGGGCCGCAATCGCCAGAAGCCGATTCTCCAGGAGTTCGGCATCGATCCCAACGATCTGCGGCTGCCGCGGACGCCCACCCCCTTCGACGACGAGGGCGTCAAGATCGACAAGGAAGACCCGCGCGGCGTGGCGGGGCCGATCCTCGAGTTCGACGGCAACATCGGGCTGGTGATCGGCGCCGGCGGCGGCTCGCTCACGACCTTCGATGCCGTGCGCAAACACGGCGGCAGGCCGGCAAACTACGCGGCGATCGGCGGCAATCCCAGCGTGCGCAAGGCGCAGCGGCTGACCAAGCTCGTGTTGTCGAAGCCCGGCGTCGAGAAGATTGCGGTGATTTCCAACGTGGTCTCGAACACGCGCGCCGATCTGGTGGCGCGCGGCGTGATCAAGGGCGTGCTCGAGCTCGGGCTGGAACCGTCGAAGGTGATCACGATCTTCCGCGTCCCGGGCGCCTGGGAGGCGGACGCGTTCAAGATTCTCGAGAAGTACGGCGTCGAGTACTGCGATCGCACTGTTTCGATCAGCGAAGCGGCCAAGCGCGCAGTACAAAAAATTGGCAAAGCTTGATCCGGTGCTAGGGCGCTAGGGAGACTCCATGCCTGTTCTAGTCAACAAGGACTTTCAGTTCATCGTTCAGGGCATCACCGGCCGCGAGGCGCTCAACTTCACCCGTGAGTGCCTGGAGTATGGCTCGAAGATCGTGGGCGGCGTGACGCCCGGCAAGGGCGGCCGCGACGTCTACGGCGTGCCCGTCCACGACACGGTGCGCGAGATCACCAACAAGGAGCGCGTCGACGGCAGCGTGATCACCGTGCCCTGGGCGTTCACCGCCGACGCAGCCTTCGAGGCGATCGACGCCGGCATCAAGCTGATCGTGATCATCACCGAGGGCGTACCGCGCAAAGACGCGACCGCGATCGTCGAGTACGCGAACCGCCACGGCGCACGCGTGATCGGCCCCAACTGCCTCGGCGTGATCGCCCCGGACGTCTGCCGCTTCGGCAGCCTGGGCGGCCCCGCGGTCGACTGTCGCAAGGCCTTCAAGCCCGGCGTGGTCGGCGTGATGTCGCGCTCCGGCGGCATGACCACCGAGATCTGCAACGCGCTCACCGCGGCCGGCCTCGGCGAAAGCACGGCGATCTCGGTCGGCGGCGACCCGGTGATCGGCTCGACTTACGCGGACCTGATGCCGCTGTTCGAGAAGGACCCGGACACCAAGGCCGTGGTCGTCTACTCCGAGCCGGGCGGCTCTTCCGAGGCCGAGCTCGCGCGCTGGTCGAAGGAGAACAAGAGCCGGCTGCCGATCGTCGCCTTCGTCGCCGGGCGTTTCATGGACGAGATGCCGGGCATGAACTTCGGGCACGCCGGCACGGTGGTCGAACGCAAGGTGGATTCTCCGGCGGACAAGATCCGCCGCATGCAAGCCGCGGGCATCACCGTCGCCGAGGAGATCGGCGACATTCCGCGCCTGGTCAAAGAGCGCATCGCGAGCGCTGGAGGCTGATGATGGCGATGTTCATTAAGGTCGACGTGAAGCCCGGTGAGGTCGAGAAGACCCCCGGTCTGGCCGAAAAGCTGGTCGAGGTTTGCCCCGTGAACATCTTCAAGCTCGGCACCGCCAAGGGCTCGGTCGAAATCGTCGAGGACAACGTCGACGAGTGCACGCTGTGCGAGCTCTGCACCAAGGCTTGCCCCGAAGGCGTCAAGGTCACCAAGCTTTACTGACGTGGTGAGCCCAAGGGCTCGTTCCCCTCGCGTGTCGATCCCCGGATGGAGGCGCGCATGGGATGGGTCCACGTCGTACGGTTCGGGATTTTCGCCGGGGTTTTCGCGGGGATGAGCGCGGCGTGTGCGAGCGCGCCGCCCCCGAACGTCATGGCGGTCGGCACGCAAAACCTCAAGTGTCCGCGCGGTGAGGTCGAGACGATGTTGAATCGCGAGACCCCCAAGGTCCGCGAGTACTACGTCGGCTGCAACTTCATGTACACGCGCGTGCACTGCACACTCACCAGCTGCTACGTCGCGAAGCTCCGGCCGCCGTGCATCAACGGAACCCACTGCTTCGAGGAAGATCCCGTGACGCTGGACTGGGTGCTCAAGGACGAGCGCGTGCTCGCCGACGCGCGCCGGCGGCACTGATCAGCTGGCGGCGGCTTCAGCGCGCCGCTCGATCGCGCGGCGCAAAGGTGGAAACAGGTTGAGCTTCAGCGCGCGCTCCGGCGTGTACCAGCCGGCTTCGACGACCTCGCGGTGGTCGACGCGCACGTCCGGCCGCTTTTCGACGTCGAGCTCGAAGATCGAGACGTGATCCTGCTTGCCTTCCCAGCCGTGCGTCTCGTCGACCAAAAGCTTGAGTTGATCGGCGCTGGCTGACACACCGACCTCCTCCTTCAGCTCTCGGAGCGCCGCCTCGCGGCTGGTTTCGCCGCGGCGCAGGTAGCCACCGGGGAGCGCGTAGTATTTGACGTACGAGTTTCGCACCAGAAGCACTTCGCCCTTGTTCCAGATCGCCACCAGCGCGCCGTTCGTGGTCGGTTTGCGCACCGTCCAGTACACCCGCATCAGCTGATAGGCGCACACGTAAGCGAGCTGAAATGCTCGGTCGACGAGGGTCGGCCCTTCCGCTGCGAGCCCTGAACCGCTCGGGGAACCCATCGCCGCTACAGTACTCGAAGCCGGGCCCGCTGGCCCAGGGCCTTGCCGCGCTATCCCGTCAGAAGCGCGTCAGAAGCCGTACGCCGCCTTCATTTCGGGATCGCGTTCGGCGATCAGCTTCGCCAGAGCGACCATGACTTTGCACTGTTTCACGGTAGCGTCGTCCTGCATTTTGCCTTCCAGCATCACGGTCCCCGTCCCGTCGCCCATTGCCTCGATCACCTTGCGCGCCCAGGCGACTTCCTCGGGCGGCGGGCTGAAAACCTTCTTGGCGATCGCGATCTGGGTCGGGTGCAAGGACCAGGCGCCGACGCAGCCCATCAAGAACGCGTTGCGGAACTGGTCTTCACAGGCCACGGCATCGGCGATGTCCCCGAACGGCCCGTAATACGCGAGGATTCCGTGAGCGGTGCACGCGTCCACCATCTTGCCGAGCGTGTAGTGCCAGAGATCTTGCTGCGCGACCCTGCGCTCGGCGTTGGGGTCCTTGGGATCCGGATCAGTACGGACCAAGTATCCGGGATGACCTCCGCCCACGCGCGTCGTCTTCATGCGGCGCGAGGCGGCGAGATCGGCCGGGCCGAGGCTCATGCCCTGCATACGCGGGCTCGCGTGCGCGATCTCTTCGACGTGGTTCACGCCGCTCGCGGTCTCGAGGATCGCATGCACCAGAATCGGGCGTTTGACGCCGTGTTTTGCCTCGAGCTGCGCCAGCAACCGATCGACGTAGTGGATGTCCCAGGGACCCTCCACCTTCGGAACCATGATCACATCGAGCTTGTTGCCGATCTCGCCGACGATCCGGAGAAGGTCGTCGAGCACCCAGGGGCTATCGAGCGAGTTGACTCGCACCCAGAGCTGCGTCTGCCCGAAATCGACCTCGCGTGCGATGCGGATCAAGCCCTCGCGGGCATCTACCTTGCGATCGGCCTGGATCGCATCCTCGAAGTTACCGAGCAGGACGTCGACCTTCGGCACCAGGTCGGGCACCTTGCTCGCCATCTTGGCGTTGCTCGGGTCGAAGAAGTGGATCATCCGGCTCGGACGAAACGGGATCTCGCGCAGCGGCTCGGGAGCACCGATCGCCAGCGGTTTGAAGAATTCGCGGTGGTCGCGCATGGTCCTTAAGTTTTCCTGGGAGCGCGCCCGGCGCAAGTAGGAGCGCCACCCGGCCCGGACTTTGTCCTTTGGGGAAAAGGAGAGGCCGGGCCCGATGCCGGCGTGCTAACGTCCGCGCTGTGGGTACGGAAAACCACTCCTGCGAGGCGCTTTTCGACGCGCTCTCGGGCCTGCTCACCGCGGAGCTGGCCAGGCAGGACGGACGCATCCCCCAGCAGATTGTCGGGATTACACGCAAAGGATTGGTCAGAAAGCGCCCGCGCGTCTGAAGGGCGACGCGCCGATGCGGCGCGAGGCTCCGACTCGTCGCGACGGGCGGCATCGATTGCCAGAGCCGAGGGTGGAGCGGATTGATGTCGGAATGGATGCTTCGTCGCGGCCGCCGCGCCCCAGTGGGCCCGGTGAACACGGAGCGGCTCGTGCGAGCGATCCGCGTCGGCCGCGTACCTCCGGACACCGAAGCTTGTCGTGTCGGTAGCGAAGAGTGGCGGCCGTACGCGGAGTACCCCGAGGTTCAAGCGGCTCTCGACGCCGCGAGCGAGGAAGCGGGACGCGCTTCGGAAGTGCCGATCGTGCTCGAGTCCGAACGCGCCGGTCCCAACACCGAGCGCTCGGTGAGCACGGCCCACGCTGCGGCGTCGAGCCCGGAACACGACGACGATGACGACGAGGACGAGGCCACCCAGGTAGTGGTGAGCAGTCCGTTTGCGACAGCCGATCGTGAAAGTGCAGCGCCGCGCCCGGCAGCAGGCGTTCCACCCCCAAAGCCCGCGGGCTGGCGTTCCTCCCGACCCGCCCCGGCTGCCGGAGCTGGCGCCCCCGCCCAACGCTCGCAGCCGGGACCGCCACGACCTGCCCCACCCTTGGCACGAACCCCGGGCCCGGTGTTGCCGCCGCGCCCCGCCCCCTCACGCTTGTTGTCGTCCCCCGTGGCGCTTTCCGCTCCGTTGACCGCTCCCCTGCCCCTGCCACCGCCTCCGACGGGCTCGCGGCCCGCCAACCCGGCTCCGCTCCCACCACCGCCGATGAGCAATCCGGCGGCGGCGCGACCCGCAGCTCCGCCCGAGGACGCGGACGACGAAGACGAAGACGCACAAACCCGCATTGCGACGTCCCCCACTGATCTGCCGACCAATCGTCCCCCCGGGCTGAGGCCGCTCCCCTCTTCACCTGGGGAGCCGCCGCCCAGTCCGCCCCGCGCTCTGGCGGCGGAAGCGGCTCCGGCAGCGTCTGGAGCAGCGTTTCCCCCGCCAGCCACGGCGGCGCCGGCCGCGGTCGCCCCGGTGATGATCGCCGCTCCCGAGCCGACGCACGTCCGCGCGGCACCGCCGCCTGCATCCGCGCAAAGCTATCCGCCGCCGCCGGTTCTCGACGCGACCACCAAGGCGCTGATCGCGTTGATCATCGCGTTGGCGATCGGTCTCGCGATCGTTCTTTTCTTGCTGTGGCAAAGGTCCTGAGCGCCCGGTCAGCGTGACGGCGCGCTCGCCGCAGGTACCGTCGCACCCGGCGCGGGCTCGGCCGCGCTGCTCAAGCTGCTTTTCACGGCAAGCGCGAGCGCACAGCTGTTGGTCTGCCGCTGCTGAGCATGAAGCGTCTCGGCCGATTTGACGACGGCGTCACCGACGGGAACGAAGCGCCCGGCTGCTTCGGCCCGCAAGCGCAGCACCGGCGCGTTGCGCATCAGATCCCAGATCCCGACGCGCGCCGGGTGCGCTTCGCGCTGTACGCGCTCCTCGTCGCTTTCGCTGACCCCGGCGTCGGCGGGCTCGGGTCGAAGTCCGCCGGCGGGGTCCTCGTCCAGCACGAGCGTGAAGTACTTGGCGCGGGCCAGAAGATCGATCGCTACGGGAACATCGTTCTTGGTGACAGCGTCGAGATCGCGGTCGTAGGCGCTCACCGTGAGGTCGTTCGTGGTCTGATGGAGCTCGTCGGTCCACTCGGTCGACAGCACGCGCAACGCGCGGTAGGCGAGGCGCATGTTGTAAGGGACCGGCGGCTTGGCGCACACGTTCCACTCGTTGCAAAGCAGGCCCGGCTCGCAGTCGGCGAGCGCCCGGCACGCGGGTCCCTTGGTGGGATCGGCCGCACTCTCACGAACGAAGAAACACGAAGTGAATCCGTCGTGCAGTGAGCGCCGCGCTGCTTTGCGGATCGCGACCGGCGTTTGCGCATTCTCCATGCGCAGCCTGAGATAGACGCCCGGGCTCCTCGAGATGCGATCGAGCGACGCGCCGGGTTCCACGAAGTCGCCACGCCACGGGCCCGAAAGCTCCTTGGCCCACGCTTCGACCCGGTCGCGAAACGGCAGGATCTTCGGTCCCAGCGTCTGGACGATGGCCCGCTGCTTGGCCATGACCGCGCTCTTCTGGCCCTCGAGCTGACCCTCGGCCAGCCGCCAGTACAGAACGCCGAAGGCAGCGATCGCCGTGCCCGCGATCAGCCAGAACTGCGGGGGCATCGCCCGAACCCGCACCTTGCCGACGACGATCGCTCGGCGCCGCTCCTCGCGCGCTTCCTGGAGCGACGGCAACCCCCTGACGCGTGGCTCGCGGCGCATGGCTAGGAGAGCCTATACGCCGCGAGACCTACCGACCAAAAACCGGACTTATTCAACCTTGCCGAGGCGCCCGACCATGAAGCTGATGTTCGGGTAGCCGGCAAACGCGGCCGTCTGGAACACACTCTTCACGACCAGCGCGGGCACGCGCTTGTCGACCTGGAGCACGGCGACGCCCGGGAATTCCTTGCCCGGGTTGATCTGCTTCCAGAGCTCGCGCTTGTTCTTGAGGATGTTGAAGAGCTCGTCGATTCGCTGCAGGCGGTTCGCCTCTTCGATCGCGCGCGTGTTACCGGCGGCGACGCCGTCCACGAGGATCTGCGAGCCGGTGATCGCGACCATCGGCGCCTCGACCATGTCCATCACGTTCTCGGCGCTCGGCAGCTTCACGTTCTTGTCGATCGGAAGCTCACCCGTGGCGGAGAAGCTCGCGAGCAAGAACAGCACGATGCAGAGCAAGAAGTCGATGAACGGGATCAGCGGGATCTCGTGGTTCGCGGCCTTGCGCCCGTGTCCGAGCACCTTGCGGCGCACGAACCTGAGCGGGATGTGATGGAGCAGTCGCCGGCCCGGTTGATGGATCGGCTGCTCGAAGCGGCTTAGCGGCTTTTCGGCCATTGGCTTCTCAATTCACCGCGAAGGTGACGTTGAAGGCGGGGACCTTTTCGGTCTTGCCGCCGAACGAAAAATCGCGCTGCGGCGTGTAGATCGCGTCGATGACGGCGATCACGTCGGAGAACTGGGTCGAGTTGTCGGTGTGCAGCACCGACTGATCGAACTTCTTGTCGCTGCCGGCGCGATGGCTGCCGTTCGCCGTCCACTCCTCGTTGATCTTCTTGGCGAGGTCGGGGAAGGTGATGTCGCCTTTCTCACCGATCGGGACCGGCTTGCGGTCGACGTCGATGGTGTTGACGACGGTGTTGCCTTCCTTCCAAACCAGCTGAAACTTGCGCTCGCCACGCATCTCGACGTGGAGCTGCTTTTCCTTCTTCTGCTCCTCGGGGGGCTCGTCCTTCGGCGGACCGGGCACGCGAGCATCGGCATTGATGCGCGCCATCTGCGACCAGACCGCGGTGACCAGCAGGAACGCCACCAAACAGAGCAGGAAGTCGATGAACGGAATCAGCGGGATGTTGTGGTCAACGGGACGCTTACCACCGCCGCCGCCACCAGCGTCAATACCAGCCATGACTTCTCCTCGCTACAAGTGAACAGGAGCAAAAAACAGGGGGAACGCTTGCGCGGGGCGGGGCGGCGCGCCTACTCGAGACGCGCCGGCCGCCGTGCGCACACGCTCAGGCTGCGTGCTCGAGACCCTGGAGGTTGACCTTCTGACGATTCGCAACGACCAGGTTCAGAACCTGGACGCTGGCCTCGTTGATGTCGTCCTCGAGCTGCTGGGTCTTGCCGTTGAGGAACGCGAAACCCACGAGCGCGACGATCGCGGAGAGCAGACCGAACGCCGTGCAGTTCATCGCTTCCGAGATGCCTTCCGCGAGGATGCGGGCCTTCTGGCTCGGATCCACCGACTCACCACCGACCGCGCCGAACGCCTTGATCAGACCGATGATCGTGCCGAAAAGGCCCGAGAGCATCGCCAGGTTGGCGAACAGTGCCAAGTACCCGGTTCGCTTGTTGATCTGCGGCATTTCGCGGAGGGCGCCTTCGTCCATGGCGGCCTGAACCTCTTCGTCCGGACGGTTCACTTTGACCAGACCGGCCTGAACGATCCTGGCGAGCGGCGCGTTGGCGGCCGAACACATCTTGACGGCCTTGGCGACGTCACCGGCCAGAATGCACTTTTGCATCGTGGCGAGGAAAACGTCCTTGTTGATCGACGAGCCGTACAGCTTGACTGCACGCTCTGCGATCACGGCGATGGCGCAGACCAGCCAAAACAGGATGATCCACATCGCCCATCCGCCCGCTTGATAGTGATGCCAGAGCTTTGCCATTTTCCTTCACCTTCCCAGTTGCCTGACCTCGAACAACGGCGACATCGTCCCCGACCCAGCTGCCCTTGGCTGCGGAGGCGAGGCCGACCGTTGGTGGTGCTGAGAGTCCTCGTCGTCGCACCGCCAAGCTTCAATAGAAGTCAGAGGCGGTTTGACCCTGGACATGTTGCTCAAGCAGACCCCAGACAGTCAAGAGTCATTGGGTCGAACGGTAATCTTCGCGCGCGGTTACAAAGTTACAGCGATTCCACCGTTGTTAGATTCCGCTCCGCTCGTCTCGTTTTGTTTTGGGGCCGTTCCCTAGTTTTGTTTTGGGGCCCCGGCCCCAAAACGCGCGAACTGCGAGGAAGGCGCGCGACTGCGACGAAACGCGAAGGGCGAAGGGCGCCGATCGCGACGACACGCCGAGCTCGCGCGTGTTGCGTCTCACCTCTAGTGTGCGCATGGTCGCGACGGCAACCGTTGTGAAGCGTCTCACGGTCTCGCGAACACGAAGCGAACGCGTCAGTGCGCGAGTAACGACTGCGAGATCGGCACGCGGCGAGAGATCGAAACACTCGCCGCGGGACATGCACGCAGTTCGCCGGACGCGAGCGCGCGCCGATCGGGCGAAGCAGGTTAGCATGCCTCGCGCGACGAGGGCGGGGAGTTTCAGCCGCAAAAAGCTCCCTCGGGGTCGAGGGTTTGCCCCCGGCTAAGGAGCCCGAGGGGGGTCGGGTTCCCACTCGTCGGCGCACTTCGTTAAGAAGTGAACGGTGCTCGGACCCCGCCGAAAATGCCCACCTTGCCCCACCTCTAGGGCCCGCGTTCCCGACCGCGCTTAAGCCGAAGAATACCGAGCCCGTTTGGGGCCGGGGCCCCAAACAAAAACCAGGAAACAACGGGCCGGGGCCCCAAACAAAAACCAGGAAACAACGGGCCGGGGCC
>Ga0111538_10006291_pt1 | contig 16087 bp, 14 predicted proteins | sample SoiMethybrSBSTD1_FD_79669 | JGI IMG/M metagenome (GOLD analysis project Ga0111538, IMG submission 79669) | Bulk soil microbial communities from a Populus tree surrounding site in Tennessee, USA - Soil MetaG P. TD hybrid SBSTD1 (version 2)... | ecosystem: Environmental > Terrestrial > Soil >...
AAGATAGCCTCGGTCCGTCCAGGGGTAAACCCTGAGATCGGAACCTTCGAGGTTGTGACCGTCGCCATGGATGGCGGTGCGGAACGTCTCTTTGCCTCCAATCTGCCCATGCACTTGCTTAATGAACAGCCTGTGACCATGCAGGAAGCTGCATTCGACGTGGACGAGCTCAAGCGCACCTATGGCGCATCGGTCGAAAAGAAGATCGAGGCCGCCTTCCGTGCAGATGATGGCATTGTCCGTATCGCCGGGCGCTGGTTCCCGCGAGCGCTGCTGATCGACGTCAATGTCGGTCACCTCAATCTGGCAGAGGCGGTGCTGGATATGGCCGGAGGCGAACCCCTGCCTACTCCCGCTTTATTGCAGGATGTGGCTTTGCCCGAAGGCGTCAATCCCAAGCTGGCGGAGTTCTCCCTCAACCTGGCATTGCAGGAGGATGAACGCTTCGACGAGGTGGGACCGGCCGGGCAGGTGCTGTGGTGCCTGCGCAGGCTGGAGCCGCAGGAAGTCCGTGAAGTTCCGCTGTACCTGGAATACAAGCCGATTGAATATGACCCGGATGATCTCGATGACCAGATGCTGGCGCTCGAGGCGCACCTTGACGATGAGCTGAGTGATGCTGTGCAGGAGCCTACCAGGGAGCTGAAGGAAGTTACGATCTCCCTGATCTTTCCCCATCTTCGGGCGGGGACACTGCCGCTTTCGGCGCGCGTCCGTTCCCTCTTCCCGACTGCTTATGAAACGCCGCGTGTCCGTTTCACGCTTGTCGATGGCCGCACCAAGAAGAAGATGCCCGGCTGGGTGGTGCGCGAGCATGGCTATGTCTTCGGGCTGCGTGAATGGTACAAGTCTAATGAGCTGATGCCCGGCAGCCTGATCAGCATCCGCCGCGGGGATAACCCTGGCGAGGTGGTGATCGAGGCGAAGACCTACCGCGCCACCAAGGACTGGGTCCGCACGGTGATCGTCGGTACGGATGGCGGCGTGGTGTTTGCCATGCTGAAACAGCCAATCTCGGCCGAGTTCAACGACCGCATGGCATTTGCCATCCCGTCCGTGGAGGCAGTCGACCAGCTCTGGCTCCAGAACAACCGCCGGCCCTTTGAGAAGCTGGTGGCGGATATGATTCGTGAGATGTCCAAGCTGACCCCGCAGGGACATGTACATGCACAGGAGCTGTATTCGGCGGTGAATATCGTGAGAAGGGTGCCGCCTGCGCCGTTGTTTGCACTACTTTCAAGCAAGCCGGAATTTGTTCACGTGGGTGACCTGCATTTCCGCCTGGGTGGATCGGAGTAACGCATGATTGAGGGTAAACGAATAAGCATTGTAAAACCAACGGTGAATACACCCTTCCATGTCGATTTCAACTGGTGGAAAAAGAACGAGCGTGACTGGCATGTCTATCTACGCACCCTGCTGTGCCCGGAACACCAGCAAGCCTTTGCTGATGTCGAAGAGGGCCAGACGATTGACTGGGTCGATCCCAGTACTGCGGAAGTCAAGCCGGTAGACGGCATTCAAAACGTGCTGATGATCCACTGCGCCAGGCAGCCAGAATTCCTGACCCAGCAGACCGCCCTGGTGGAAGCAGCCTTCCGGCTCTTTTTAACCAACGGAAATGCACCCATGTCCTCCAGGGACCTGGGAGAACGCCTGAACCGTCCTCCGGATACGATCCTGCGCACGCTGGCCGGCCCGCGTGTCTACAAGGGCATCCGGCCCTATACTCCCTAAAAACGAACTGCCAGCAGTGCAACTGCTGGCAGTTTCTACAAAATGCCGCACGCTTGTTCGGCGGCGTACTTAAACCTTCCCTTCGATATTTCACCAAGTACATTATTCACCCTCCCCGAGCTTGAGACAAGAACGATCGGTCGATTTAGGGATAAGATGTTCCGGTGGGTGGTGCAGAGGGATGGGGAGAGGAAGGATTGTCCACAGGTCTCTTCGCTGTAATAGGTCCTGAATCGGAAGGCGGACATACCTTGGCGACGGTCAGGGGATTCTTCATGCCGTATGCCTCCCAGCAGGTGTTGTCCACGGCGAAGAGCGTCTTCAACGGATAATATAGGTAGCCGCGGATGGGGGAGCCGGCCTCGGAGGCCTTGAATCGGTCGTTGTAGTCGAGCTTGGAGACATCCTTCAAGCCCCCGTCTGCCATGATACCGATCAGGAATTTCGGGCCGGTTAGAGCTTTTTTGAAGGCGAACTGCATGGTCGCTTCGGTATCCTTCTGCATGCGCACCCAGGCAAGGTCGGGGTCTTCCCACTGGCCCGAGGCTCCGTCGAAGATCAGGGTATCATACCCGTTGCCAGAAAACTCTGGATCCGACTTCGCGCTGGACAGGCCGGCCGTATCATGATTTGTATCGCGATAGACCTGCACATCCGCGGTTGCCCACTCCTCTTGATAGCGCGGATGTGCCCAGATCAGGATATCGCCAAACCCGTCTGCATCCTGGTCCAACTCCACTCCATAATTAATCCCCGGCTTTCTGTTGGGATTATCGCCGCTCAACAGGACGGAAACATAATACCAGTCCGCGTCCTCGCTCACGCTGAAGCTCACAATATCCAGCTCAGGAACGTATTTCATATCCTGCAGGAAAGGCCGCTCCATGCGGTTGATATTATACGAATCACCGTAAGGCGCACGCTTCCTGCTTGCCGACCTTACATCAAAGGTAATATGATCTGCTGGCGGTGGGACATCGGCAGGTTTCATCGAGTGGCTTATGAAAGAGACCTTTGCCGTTGGCGCGGAGACCGGCGTACTGGCCGGGACTGTCTCTGAGGGTGGAGGGGTTGCTGTGTCCGTGGGTTGGGCAACGGCTGTGTCTGTGGAGGTTGTAAGCTCAGGAAGGACGGGTGTGGCAGGCGCGCAGGAGGCATTCAAAAGCAGAATGAGTGCAGAAAAAAGAAAAAAGATAAATCGCCTGTTCATTTTCTCTCCTCCAGATTTAATGCAAAATTCAAAAATCAAGGTGCTGTCCGGTGGTGATGAATATGTCAGAGACGACAGTTTGGGAACGGTATGGATATTTCAAGTATAAAGGATTTTCGCAAAACGATTCGTGCAGATTCAAAACAGAGAAGCAACAGGATGATCTCACAAAGGGATCATCTGTATGCGGCGAAGTGGAGGCGATACGCAGCGAGAACGAGCAGCTCAAGGCGGTGGTGGCGGAGCTGACCTTGCAGAACCTGCAACTGCCAGCGTTATAATTTTACGAACTGGGAAACCACACCTTAGCTAATTGCCCTTTCTGTCTCAAATGTTCTGACAACGTACAAATGTAGACATCGTTTTGAAACAAGAATAGGATAATCCCTCGAAAGACCTCGTGTCAAGTAGAGGGATTTCTTTGTAGATGGTACTTGCGTCGCCGTGCATAACTAAAGTAGCACGGCTCCACAAGTGCTATTCAGGATTATAATTACCGCCGACTTGCCCCCGTAGCTCAATGGATAGAGCACCAGCCTTCTAAGCTGTTGGTTGTGAGTTCGAGTCTCGCCGGGGGCGCTACTTCCTTTGTAACAACCGTTCTCCTCTGCCGTTATACGGTGGTGGCAATTGGCACAGAGAACAACGCACCGGGAAATTTCTGCGGCAAGGGACTCTGTGGGATATCCCCGGGCAACCATCCGCCCGATCTCCCGAGACTTTTTACCTACGTGATGAAACTCCAATTGCCTAATGTTGCCAGATATTTCCGAATAAAAAAATAATAAGGCGCCACAGGAAATCTCAACAGCGGTCTTTTTCGATTGCTTGGTTATCTGCTGACTTTGAGTAAATCCCGATCCTTTTTCCTGGAAACGGAATAATCCATCTTTGCGGTTATCTAAGGCAGAGGTGAAGTAGGTGGACGGCTACCGCTGGTCTAGCGGTAGCCAGGGTCGATTCTTCGGGCCGATGTACTCAGACTCAGGTCGGATGATGCGGCTCTGCTGCCGCTGCTCTAAAAGATGAGCGATCCACCCTGCGACCCGGCTGATGGCAAACGTCGGAGTGAACAAATCCGTGGATATTCGCAGCCCATGCAGAAGCAGCGCTGTATAAAACTCGACATTTGTTTTTAGATTCCGTTCAGGATACCGTTCCGCCAGGAGGCGCACAGCAACATTTTCTACTTCTTGAGCAAGTGTATAGAGGGCCATGTCGCCAGATTGCCGGAACATTTTCTCAGCCGCGGCAGAGAGCACTTCCGCGCGAGGGTCTCGTGTTCGGTAGACACGATGTCCAAAACCCATCAGTCGCTCTCGACGCTCGAGTTTCCCACGCAGGATCGTCTCCGCGCGGTTCGCCTGGCCGATCTCAAACACCATCTCCAGCGCAGGTCCGGGCGCGCCGCCATGCAGCGGACCCTTCAGAGCGCCAATCGCCCCAACGACTGCTGAGACCAAATCAGAACCTGTAGAAATGATCACTCGGGCCGTGAAGGTGGAAGCGTTCAGCCCGTGATCTACAACTGTATTCAGATACGTTTCCAGGCCACGTACTTCTTCTGGCCGCGGAACTTCACCGAACAACATGTATAGATAGTTGGCAGCCTGGCCTAAATCCTCGCGAGGCGACAGGATGTTTTGGTCTTTCAATAGACGCGCGTAAGTGGCCACCATCACCGGGAAACGTGCCAGAACCGCGACCGCCTGATGGGTTGGATCGCTCTGCGCCAGGTCAAGGCTGAGCGTACTGGCAGCCAGCAGTAGTGCATCCATCGCTGGCAATCGATGCTGTGCTGCCGCTTGCAATAATTCTGTAGTGGTAATGGGCAATACGCGCTCTGCGGCCAGAGCCTGTCGAAATTGATCAAGCTCAACCGGCGTTGGCAGCGTATCGTTCCATAGTAAATACGCCATCTCTTCAAATGTCGCCTGACTTGCGATTTCCTCAAGTGGAAAGCCTGCAATAATCAACTCCCCTTTCAGCCCATTGACACTGCTTAGACGAGTCTGTGCCGCAACGACACCCGCCAGGCCGGGCACAAAGCCTGTTGAATTAGTTGAGTTTGTCATATGATTCCTAAAGTTAATTTTGTTCCATGAGCCCGCTAACATATTGGTAACTCGTGGACCGCGAAGATACAAGCATGCGCGGTAATCGGACGGATTCAATATCGTGCTTTGCATTTAGTGAGCAGGTGAAATTATGTTTCATTCGATCCACCAAATACGAAATGATTTAAGACACGTCTGAGCCTACTCTTTGGTGATCAATCGGATCTGGTTCTCGTAAAAGAGATAATCCCATACCCAGTTGACGAACACCAAAATGCGGTTGCGAAAACCGATCAAGCGATAGATGTGCAGGAAAACCCAGATGACCCAGGCGATAAATCCGCTGAACGACACGCCCCAAATGCGCGCGACTGCCGCATTGCGACCGATGGTGGTAAGTAAGCCCGGGTCTTTGTAATGAAATGGTTCGGGTCTCTTAACGTTGATGATGCGCTGGATGTTCAGGGCAGTCACCTTTCCCTGCTGGATGGCGACCGTGGATAACATCGGCAAAGGCTGACCATCTCCATCGAGGAGATACGCCGCATCGCCAAGGACAAAAACTTCAGGATGCTGCGCCAGTTGTAATGTCGGAGCGACTCGGACTCGTCCCGCGCCTGCCCGCTCGACCCCAAGTGAATCCAGCAGCGGAGCCGCCTTTATACCACCCGTCCAAATCAGTGTATGAGTGGCGATTTGCCTGCCGTCTCCAAGTGTGACAGTTTGCCCCTTGAAGTTCGCGAGTTTTGTGTTCAGCAGAATTTCCACTTGCTCACGGCGTAATAGCTCAAACGTGGCGTGGCGCAATTCATGCGGATAGGGCGTGATGAGATGGTCATTGGCTTCAAGCAGAATCACGCGCGCCTCACTCAGATTCAAATTGGAAAAATCCTTGACCATCACGTGATTGATTAACTCTGCCAGCGCGCCGGCTGTTTCCACACTGGTGGGTCCGCCGCCGACTACAACGAAGGTCAGCATGGCGCGGCGTTTCTCCGCATCCGCCTCGCGGTTTGCCTGCTCGAACATGCTCAGCAAATGATTACGCGTGGTTATGGCTTTCTGAATATCCTTGACCTGAAAGCCGTCCTGTTCAATTGAATCCATACCGAAGAAATTTGTCTCCGCGCCGACCGCGATGACCAGATAGTCGTATGCAATCTTTGAGCCATTCATACTGACAGAGCGCGCTTCAAGGTTTATTTCCGTCACTTCGCCCAGTTGGAACGTTATGTTCTTTTGCTTCCGGAAAATCGTCCTGAGCGGATACGCGATCTGCGAAGGCAGGAGTCCCGCGACCGCGACCTGATAAAGCAGCGGCTGAAAGAGGTGATAATTCTGCCTGTCGATCAACGTGATTTGGACAGGAGCAGCTCTCAGCTGGCGTGCCACATGGAGGCCGCCAAAGCCTGCACCAATAATGACAACGTGTGGGGTATTCATCGGATTTTCCTATCTTCTTCCCGAATACTGTATTGAGTTGATTTTGTAAATTATCATAAATACGGTAGAGATCAAGCTACCGTTGTCCTGCTCGGCTGGATACTTGGGTTGCCGGCTTGTCTGGGCTATCTATAACACTCACCGTGCCTGGTTTTGTGGTGATATAGGCGGACACAAAGAACACGGCAAACAGCAGATCGATCAGCCCGAGCGCCAGCACCTGCGATGAGATGCGATTCTCGATATAGAGCAGGATGGCAATGAGTCCCCAGCATTTTTCAAGCCAGGTGACCGGCATCATGGGACGGAATCGTTGCGGGTCGTTGCCGATGACAATAAACGCCACCTGCCATGCCACGCCGGTGATGGCAAAGCCGTAGTAATACTCCGGGTGGGTGATGGCGGGCGGAGAGCTCTGTGACACGAACCGCTCGAGAAAGAGCAGAGGTGCCAGCACCAGGAGCCCGTAAATACCGGCAGTACGATATACCCATTTAGCGAATTTCACTGTTAACTCCATTAGGTACGATCTTGTTCAATTGTCCTGCCAGGCAGTGTTTCTTGGCAGAACGCTCTGTTAGGCGGCGTGATCATCACAGCTCATGCAAAACCCAAATACCTGGCTCAATATATACTCCTTCACTACCATTGACGATGACTGGCACCAGGCCATGGGGGATCGTATAATTTCCTTCGCCTGGGAAGTCCATGCCGGTCCATGTTGTCCATTGCTGTCTTGAGGCTCTGACAACCATAGCGCTCGCACAAGGATGCAGGATCTTCCCGCCTGCCTGGACATGCACCCTCAGCCAGGGGTCAAACGGAAATCCATCTGAATTCTGCCAGTGGGAATATTCTTCAATTGGGATCAAAGGATAGCGACTTTTCAAAGAGGGACGGACGGGGGCAATCAAATGGCTAAAGCCTTGAGAAAGGGCAATCTGGCGCATCACCGCGATCATTTGTGAACTGAGATGCTGCCCACGATGAGAACCGGCCAGTTCGACATAAAGCGCGCTCATCATGGTTGCTGTTCTGCCTGCCGCGCGGTCCTGAAAACCTTTTTCCAATACCCAATCGAGCCCTCCAGCGGGCAGGTCAGCCCATTCGTCCTGGAACGCTAGCGGGATACTGTTGCCCACTCCAACTGCTTTGCCGCTTTCCTGCTCCACCAGGCAGAACTGGTTATCTGGAAAGGTCGCATCCAGGCGAGACCAGAATTGTGCGACTTTGCTGTCGTGTTCGAGAAAAGAGGGACCGCCGGCCCGCACCATTCCGTTGTTGAGCTCCCAAAATCGTTCGCTCTCCCTGGCAGTAACTACTGTGTACACTGACATTCTCCAATTCCTTGATACCTCAGCCGTTCGCGCGGGTCGGGGAGAATCCAGGCCCTCTCCGATCACCACGACTTAGGCAGCTCAAACGTTGAGTCTTTCGTCAAACTGACTGACGTCCAGGTGAGGCTGCTAGTTGAAGTTGGCAATAGCCTCCCCACAACCCACTCCCTGTATCCAGACGTTCTGGACGCCAGGGAGGTCAGGCGCCTCATCAACTGCCGAGACGAACATCCTGGCCGTGAACGACTCTTCGTTTCCATCTCCTTGCCGATAGAAATCGGCAACCAATACGACCGTATTGTCATCGGTTACCGCCGTTTTTAGCAGTTCACTTACAGCGCCGGTGCACTTGAACTGGAACGAGGGGAGAAGCTCCACCGTATCCCAGCGGACGCCCTGCCCTGTGAGGCACGAGCCCGGGTCGTCTGGATTGATGCTCACACTCAGCGGTCCCTGCAGCACATCTTGCAAGCAGCGAAAGCCTCCGGCCGAGTTGACAAAACCGGTGGCGGGGTCATATGCGCCACCGCCCGTCAGAAATGCCTCGCCGGTAGGAAAGCCCTTGATGCTCGCAGCATTGAACCCAAAGGATTGATTGGCTTTTCCTTGGCTGAGAGTGCGCGGAATCGGCAGAAGCACGAGAGCAGCAGCCAATAACGTCATCGTTATCTTTTTCATTTTAGTTGTCTCCTGTTAGAAATATTCTTCCACTCAAATAAAATTGATTTCGTACGATGAAAGTGTAGCGTCACCATGGTTGTAGTGTGAACACACGAAAGTTGTATCCTGGCGGTTGTAATCTTTTTTTGATCCTATGAATGATTGTCTGGGTCGCTCTCCTCCTCTAAGGATTCCTCCGCCGTATACTTGACCGAGATGATAAATAGACCCATATCACGCACTTTGGTAAGCAAGCCATGGAAGGCCGCTTGATCTCGAAGCTGACCGGAGAGTAAAGTTTCGCCTCGGTCGATATGCGTCATCGTCAGGCCTTCGAACCATCCCGACCAATCCATATCCAAGTGACTCTTCACGATAATTTCACAGTAATCGCTCATTCTGTATCGCTTCATCCAGTTATTTAGATTCCTGCAAAAGTCGCCTCAACCTCTTCATGCCGAGACGCAAGCGCGTCTTGACGGTGCCGAGCGGAGAGTGACAGTGCAGGGCGATCTCTTGATGAGTCATCTCCCCCCAAAAAGCCAGTTCAATGACAATTCGTTCCTGTGCTGGAATCTTTTGCAATGCACTGTGTACCCAGGCTTGCTCCAATATGTCCCGCGCCGAATCATCCTTACCCAGAAAATGGTCAAGCGATTCCCAATCGGCTGGGTCCAGCCTGGGATGCCCACGGCGACGCCTGAACTCATCGATACACTGGTGGCGTGTGATCGTCCCCACCCAGGCTGAAAACTTTCCCCGTTCCAGTCGATATTGCTGCGCATGTCGCCAGACTTGAGTAAAAACCCGTTGAACGATTTCTTCTGCGCTCGCTGGGTCGTTCAGGGTTTTGAGCGCAATTGAGAAAACAAGTCCGGCATAGCGAGCATGGATTTCTGACAGCGCCCAATTCTCACCCTGCCCAATGAGGGCCAGCAATTGCGCGTCGCTGAAAATCTGCTCATTGATTGCTTCAAGCGTGGGAACCATGGCAGTTTGTAGCATTTGTCACTTCCTCATGAATCCATTCGATAGGGTATTCGTGCGCAACGATTTTGAGGCTCGACTTGTCTTCTCCATTGAACGGAAGACAAGCGACCGATCAGGAGAACCGGTTGGTCGTGCCATCCGGTTCTCCCGATTCCTTATTCAGCGATCCTGGTCGCCATCGGCTTAGTCGGCCTTCTGGTAGAAGAAGTAGTCGGCCGTGTAAGGCACAAATGCAGAATTACCGACGTCTGTTAGCGAGCTACAACCCGTCGAGGGTGGGAGCCCTCCCTTGGTGTTCAGCCGCTGGACGAAGGTGGTCTTGAACAGCGTGTCGCCACCGGTCGGTCCCTTCTGGACTCCAGCCATATCGAGCGTGAGCCAGGCAATTGCCTTCTGGTCGACGGTGACCGCTCCACCGGGTTGGTGCACCTTGGCCCAGACGATGCTCGAGTCCCGGTGCTGCCACGTGGCGCGAATCATGCCATTGGCCACCACCTTTGGATCAGTGTTAGGCTCAAACGGGTTGGGGGTGAAGTCGTGGGTGATGACTTGCCCACGGTCTTCGCCGAACAAGGTGGCTTCCGGCGTGAAGAGTACGTAGGCGACGCCCGCGCCTGAGGGCCGGCAGACGTAGTTCTGGGTGCCGACCGCGTGGGTCCCCAGGAACAGCTTGTTCCCGTCTGGCACCGGAAAAAGGCCCTCGGGCAGCGGCGGCGGTGTAATACTACTGTCGGCGTGGGCCGGGCGAGCCTGAAAGCTGAAGGCGCTCAGTAGCAAAATCATCGCCAGTGGAACAAAGATAAACTTTTTCATTCGATCTCTCCTTTTTGAATTGGTTTGGAATTACATACGGTTCGTAGTGAAAAGAATTAATGCAATGTTCAATTTATGGGCACACCTCCTTTTCATGAGCAAGTAAAGTCCCTTGGCTGAGGCGACGATTCTCTTTTCATTTGGTCTTGACTAATGATGACAGTGTAACGTCGCCATGGTTGTATTGAAAACACACGAAAGTTGTATCTTGGTGGTTGTAATCTCCAGACGGAAGGCATATAATTCTCCTAGACAGAGAACCATAAATTTTGACTTCCAGGCGCCGATGAATTAGCTCTCTCTTCACCGGCGTGCTTTTTTTTGGGGAGAGATTGGAAGGCGTTGTGCCCCAGGATTTACTTCGCACAAAATTGTATTTGCCCTCTGGACGCTCCCATTTGGTCGCACGTCCGCGACTCGTTGCTCGCTTAAACGAAGGCTTGAGGCGCCCGCTCACACTCCTTTCTGCCCCGGCGGGTTTTGGCAAGACAACGTTGCTGAGCGAATGGATCGCGCAGGATAAGCTGCCTGTGGGTTGGCTCGTGCTGGATGCAGACGATAATGACCCCGTGCGGTTTTGGTCGTACTTTATTGCCGCCTTGCAGCAAATAAATGCGGCAATTGGCTCCTCAAGCTTGGCGTTGCTCCAAGTACCCAGGGATAACACGCTGGAGATCATGCTGAGGACTTTGGTCAATGAAATTGATTCTCTTCGTGATGATCCAGTGAAGGAATTGTTCCCCAGCGATATCGAAGCACGCAGGCTGGGCTGCATCCTTGTGCTCGATGATTACCATATCATTGAAACGCCGGCCATTCACCAGCAACTGTCTTTCCTGCTCGACCATTTACCGCCGCATCTGCACCTAGTGATCAGCACCCGGGCGGATCCACCGCTGCATCTTGCACGTCTCCGAGCCCGCGATCAATTGATTGAGCTACATGAGAGCGATTTGCGCTTTACGTGGGCGGAGGCAGTGCTATTTTTGAACGAGACGATGAATCTGTCACTCACTTCTGAACAAATCATGGCATTGGAAACACGCACCGAAGGATGGATTGCGGGACTGCAACTCGCTGCGCTATCCATGAGCGGTCGTGAAGATTTGTCCGGTTTCGTACAGGCATTTACCGGAAGCCATCGTTTTGTGTTCGACTATCTCATGGATGAAGTGTTCGCCGGACAAACGGAAAGTACACAAAGCTTTCTTCTTCAAACCTCCATTCTTGAACGTTTGAATGCGTCACTTTGCAATGCACTCACCGGGCGCTCGGACAGCCAGGCGATCCTGGAAGAATTGGAGCGCAACAATCTTTTCTTAACGGCGCTTGATGATGAGCGCCATTGGTATCGTTATCATCAGCTATTTGCAGATGTGCTGCGCCATCGCCTCACCGAAAAATCGCCCACGGCTTTGACTGAATACCATCAGGGCGCAAGCGAGTGGTTCAAAAACGAAGGGCTGTTTACGGAAGCCGTAAATCATGCTTTAGCAGCCTGCGATTGGGACCGTGTGGCGCAGCTGATTGGAGACGCGAGCGAATCGCTGCGACAGCGCGGCGAAATCGCGACACTGACCCATTGGATACAATCCCTGCCCGGCGCGGTTCACCATGTTCATCCGGCCCTTTGCCTCACTTATGCGCGGGCGCTCATTGAGGTCGGCCAGCTTTCGAACGCCGAAGCGTATATTCTGGAAGCAGAGCACTGGCTTGAGAGCCATGCCGAAGCCAGTGATCCAAGAGTCGAGTCGATCCGCGGCAGAACCCTTGCCTTGCGGGCGCAAGCTGCCAGTATGCACAGTGAATTCTCTACGGCCATTGAACTGTCTCACCGCGCAAGGGATTTGTTAGTGAACGACGATGCGGCATGGCGCAGCCTGGTGACGCTCAACCTGGCGGAGGCCTCTCGTTTTACGAGCGATTGGGCCAGGGCGAACGAGGCTTACCGTGAAGCTGCCACTCTCAGCGAGACCGCCGGAGACTATGTCAATGCACTCTATGCGCTTGGCTCGCGCGGTGAGGTACTGGCTGCGGAAGGAAAGCTACGCCAGGCAGCACAACAGTTCGAGGAAGTATTGCGTCTCGCCCGTACCTGGGGCCTTCCGAATGCCGCTGTAACTGGCTACGCCTTGATCGGACGGGGGCGAGCGCGCTGTGAATGGAATGAATTGGATGCCGCTCTTCAGGATGTCCAAACCGGCCTGGCGCGCGGGCAGCAGGCGGACATGACGCACGTATTGCTGCGTGGTTATCTCGCACTGGCGCGCATTCAAAAAGCGCAAGGTGACAGGGAGGCTGCGCTTGCCGCACTCGCTGAAGCAGACACGGTAGCGGAAAAAATGGGTCTCGCACCCGTGCATGTTTGGATCAGTGCCGAGCGTGCAGAGGTCTGGCTGGAGGGTGGAGATACGGAGGCGGCTTTCGATTGGGCAAGCCATTTTGAGGGTGATATGCAGGATAGGATCTATCCAAGCGTACCGATTGCACTGGCAAAGGTTTGGTTGTCACAGCGACAACCCGATAAAGCGCTCGCCTTGTTGGATCATGCCCTGCAGTCGGCGCAAGCCGTGGGGCGCCTCGGCAATGCCATTCACATCCTCGCCGTGCAGGCGATTGTGTATCATGCCCAGGGTCAATCTGAGCAGGCCTTCGCCATGCTGGAACAGGCCATGGAAATGGCAGAGCCGGAAGGGTATGTGCGCGTCTTTGTGGACCAGGGAGCGCCGATGGCACGCTTGCTTCATCGCATGTTGACACGCTCGTCCGCCTCGGAATATGTCCGCCGACTCCTTGAGGCACTCGGCGAATCTGTAGCAATCGCGCCCCCAATCGCCGGCAAGCTGATCGAGTCGTTGAGTCAACGCGAACTTGAAGTCTTGCGTCTTATCGTAGACGGAGCTACGAACCAGGAAATCGCGCGCGAACTTGTGCTCACGGTCAATACCGTCAAAAGGCATATCAGCAACATCTTCGGAAAATTGCATGTGAGCAACCGCGCCCAGGCGATCGCCCGGGCACGTGAACTAAATCTCCTCTAACTGTTAGGTAATTTCCAGCACTTGTGCTGTATTTTCCTTTTATAATCGGATATTATCAGTTTAGATTTGGCGCAAGGATTTCACAGAAGTCCTTGCGCCAACGGTACCATCAAACCAAGGAGGAGAAGAACAATGCCATTTCAAGCACCCATCGGGACAATTGAAGAACGCGCGTCTGGCAGGATCTGGCCGGGCAGCTGGTCGGATGCGACCGGCTTTTGTGTGCTATATGCGATCGGCATCCATACTGGCGCGGACCTGAACATGCCTGCCGACCAAGATGCTCATACCGGGGTCTATGCCATCGGCGATGGGACGGTGACCTACGCCCAGCGCTATCCGGATCCCAACGTGTGGGGCAACCTCGTCATCGTCGATCACGGCCTGGTGGATGGCAGGCCGCTGTTCAGCCGTTACGCCCACGTGGAAAACCTGACTGTCGTCCCCGGCCAGGCGGTGAAGTCACTGTTTTGAACAGTTCGGGTGCGTCCGCCGGCGTGGCAGCAACCGACTCGAACGGCGCTTATCGCTTCCAGGATCTTGCCCGGGGGAATTACTCCCAGCTGGTCGCGGCACCCGCCGGTTATGTTCTCAGCCCGCAGGATCAAGGCGTGAATGAGCTGGTGGACAGCGATCCCAACCCGGTGGCAGCCCAGACGGGAATGGTGACGCTCACAGCCGGGGAGAACGGCCTGGTCTGGACGACGGGTGCCTACTCGCCGACTGCCACCGTCCAGTTGGACCCTGGTACTGTCAAGCCACCGCCCGCCAATATCAATGTTTGCAGCCCCGGGATTTATTCCCTGGGCGGCATCTCGACCCTGCAGGTCAACCAGCTCGCCCCGGATTATTGTCTGCATGCCTTCCTGTGGAAGAATGGCTTCGCGATCGGCAGGATCCCCGGAGATGCCGGAAGCATCTTATCCGAAGTGACCTTCGTCGAGTTCTATTACTAAAACAACTTTGTCTACAAATATGATGTCCCTGGCCAGACGAACAGCATCCAGGTCTGCTATGCAGTTCCGACAGGTATGCAAGCCCAAATCTATTTCTTCGACCATTATGGACCAAAGTTCGGTCAGCCGCCTGCCGGACAGCCTAGCTGGGTGCCACTGGAAACAACCATTCAAAACGGCATCGCCTGCGCTGTGTCCCAAACATCCGGGGCGTACGCCCTGATCGGAAAATAGGGGCGATCGGCCCTGCCGAACTTTAGACCGACGATTACAGATCGAATACCTGGCCACGGATGACACAAATTGGCGCGGGTCCAGCGGTAGACCAGTCCGTGAGAATTCGTAAAACCTGTACTTAGCCTGTCGAAGTATCTGTGGCTGTCTTTTTGGAATACGGTTTTACAGCTTGGCGTTCATGATAGGTAAAGGTGGGGAGGAGGCATACACACTGCCTGGCATACCTTCAAGGAGAAATCTGATTAAGTCCTGGCGTTTCCTTCTGCCTCCCTTCCTGCTGGGGGCCTCTCTGCTGGCCATCTACCTCCGCACACTTGCCCCAGGCTTGACCTGGGCGAACGGCGGCTCGGATGGCGGCGACCTGATCACGTCGGCAGCCCGCGGAGGCATTCCGCATCCGACAGGCTATCCACTCTACCTGCTCGTTGGAAGGCTTTTCCAGTTCCTGCCGGTGGGGTCGCTGGCCTACCGGACGAATTTGATGTCGGCCGTCTTTACCACGGCAGCCTGCCTCCTGGTCTACGGCATTGTCGTTCGCCAGCTTTCCGGGGTACAAACGGTCCACCGTACCCTGGCCGGGCTGGCCGCGGGATTTTGCTTCGGCCTATCGCCGCTGGTCTGGTCACAGGCGGTCATCACGGAGGTGTACGCCCTGCAGGCCTTCCTGGTGCTGGTGGTCATCTACCTGTATACAGCACCGCCCGCAGAAGCCGCTGCCAGGCGAAGAGCCCAGGATCGATGGCGCGGCCTTGCCCTGGGCCTGGCCATGGCAAACCACATGACTGCCCTTTTACTCGTCCCCCTGGCGCTCCTGTTGGGCTCTGTGCAAGCTGCAGAGACACAGGCACAGAAAGGTGGGGGAACCGGGCTACGCTGGCTAAAGCAGGTTCGATTTGATGTACGCTCCCTCGGCAGGCAGCTACTTGGACTGGTTGTGGGTTTGAGCCTGTATCTACTCCTTCCCCTGCGTGCCCTGGCTCATCCGCCGGTCAACTGGGGGAACCCGGTCTCTGCGGCTCGCTTTGCCTGGCTGGTATCGGGCAGCCTGTATCGTAGTTATTATTTGCAGTTTGCATTTTCCGCCCTCCGGGAGCAATTCCAGGCCTGGGCGAATTTCAGCATCGTACAGTTGGGGTGGCTGGGTATTTTCCTGGGACTGCTCGGACTGTTCGTCTACGGAAGAGTCTCAAGGCTGTCCATTCTGACTGTTGGAATGGCGATCACCTCACTGGCTTTTTACACCCTCTACCGGCCGGCCGACGCGGACGTCTACCTGATGCCCCTGCTGATCTCATTTTCGATCTGGCTGGGCCTTGGAATGGGCGGGCTGGCCGAAAGCCTCTCGAGACGATCCTATGCATTTGCACTCGGTTTAAGCCTGCTGCTCCTTGGAATGATCCTGTTCCGTTCCCTGTCGATCTTCCAGCAGGTGGATGCCTCACAGGATACGCGGGCTGACTCATTTGCCCAGGAAGTGCTTTCCGCAGCGCCGCAGGACGCCATCCTGTTCGCCAAAGGGGACCGGGCCATCTTTGCGTTATGGTACTACCACTTTGCCCTGCATGAGCGACCAGACCTTTTTATTGTGGCTGAAGACCTGCTTCAT
>Ga0111538_10006293_pt1 | contig 16083 bp, 13 predicted proteins | sample SoiMethybrSBSTD1_FD_79669 | JGI IMG/M metagenome (GOLD analysis project Ga0111538, IMG submission 79669) | Bulk soil microbial communities from a Populus tree surrounding site in Tennessee, USA - Soil MetaG P. TD hybrid SBSTD1 (version 2)... | ecosystem: Environmental > Terrestrial > Soil >...
CGATGATCGGGGCAGGGCAGTAGGAAGCAGCGACGGGGGTTCGCCGTGGGCCGAGGAAGGCTGCCGAGCAGGGACTGCGAGGCGGCTTTAGCCCCCGACGCATGGATGCGGAAGGGCCTTCCTCGGGGTACGGCGGACCCCCGACGCCCCTCTCGCAGGCGCGCCTACGGAATACGCGTCACGGACGAGAGCAGCACTTCCTTGATCTGCTCGATGATCTCGAGCGCCTCGGAGTGCTCGCGCTGCCACACGTTGCGTCCGTAGACGACACCCGTGCCGCCCGCCTCCATGATGTAGCGGGTCTGGTCGAGCAGGTGCTCGTCATCGATCTTCGAGCCGCCGGAGAGAACGACCAGCGAGCGCCCGGCGGACGCCACGACGTGGCTGACTACCTCCGCCTCGCCGAGGTTCAGCTCGTTGTAGGGCGCGGGGGAATCCTTGTCCTTCTCCGGGTTGGCCTTCGGGAGATTGAGCTTGACGATGTCGGCGCCCATCTCCATCGCCATCCGGGCGGCGTAGTCGATCGCGTAGAAGGAATCCCGCCCGCCCTTCTTGTCGATCGCCGATCCGCGCGGGTACGCCCAGATCATGAGCGGCATCCCGTAGCGGTCGCACTCCTCGCGAACGCCCTGTAGCTGGTGGAGGTCGGCGTCCTGGCGCGGCGATCCCACGTAGAGCGTGTATCCGACCGCGTCGGCGCCCAGGCGCACCGCGTCCTCGACGGACGCGTTGGTGGTCGAAAGCGCGTCGTCCGATGGCGGAATGTCGGTCTTGCCGTTCACCTTGAGGATCAGCGGGACCTGGCCGGCGTAGTCGGGGTAGTACTTCGTGGCCAAGCCGATCTGGCAGGCGATCGCGGAGTAGCGGGCCTCGGCGGCGAGGTGAAACTGATACTCGGGGTCCTTCGACGCCGGGTTGGGGAAGAAGTCCCGCGGACCGTGCTCGATTCCCTGGTCGATCGGCAGCAGTAGGAGCGTCCCCTGGCCGGGGCCGAACTCGAACAGAAGGCGCCGCAGTCGTGTGCGCTTCCCCGGCGTGAGGGTCGCGAGGAGTGATTTCTGCTCGGTTGCGGTCTTGATCTCCATGTCGGTGGGCCCTTCCTCTCCTGTTGCGAGAACGTATACCCGGGATTCCGGGGGACCGACACGGATAATAAAGGCGCACCACCGGGCGCCCGGCGGCCGCGCTACTGGACGCTCCTGAGCCAATGATCGACCACCAGTTCAACGGCCCGCCCTTCACGATCGGCATCGAGGAGGAGTTGATGCTCCTCGATCCGTCCGATCTGAGCCTCGCGCAGGCGATCGAGGAGATCCTGGCCGCGGTCCCCGAGGAGCTGGACGGGCAGGTGAAGCCCGAGCTCATGCAGTCGGTGCTCGAGATCGCGACGAGGCCATGCAAGACCGTGCGCGAGGCCGGGGAGGAGCTGCGAAAGCTCCGCCACTCCCTCGTCGACATCGCCGACCAGCAGGGCCTCTGCGTCGCGGCCTCGGGCACGCATCCGTTCGCGCGGTGGGAGGACCAGGAGATCGTCAAGCGCCCGCGGTACAAGGAGCTGATCGACGAGCTCGGCTTCATCGCCCGCCAGGAGTTGATCTTCGGCACGCATGTCCACGTGGCGATCGACGGGCCCGACCGCGCCATCTACGTCGCCGACGGGATCCGGTTGTTCCTGCCGCTGCTCCTCGCGCTTTCGTCGAACTCGCCCTTCTGGCGTGGCCGGCTGACGGGGATGATGTCCTCGCGCACGCCGGTTTTCCGCGCGTTCCCGCGGGCCGGTGTCCCGCCTCACTACGGGACCTGGGAGATCTTCTCGAACCGCGTCGAGCAGATGATGCGAGGCGGTGCGATCGAGGACTACACCTACCTGTGGTGGGACGTCCGTCCGCACCCGAACCTCGGCACCGTCGAGACGCGGATCTTCGACCAGCAGACGACGCTGGACCACACGATCGCGCTCGCGGCGCTCACCATCTCGCTCGCGCACCGGATGTACGCGCTCTACAACGCCGAGGAGCCGCTGGTGGGCTTCCCGACCGAGTTGATCGACGACAACAAGGTCCGCGCCGCCCTGCGGGGGATGGACGGCACGCTCATCGACTTTCGCCGTGGCGAGCGTCGGCCCGCGGAGCGGATGGCGGCGGCGCTGGTCGAGGAGCTCCACGACGATGCCGCCAAGCTCGACTGCTCGGCCGAGCTCGACCTGCTCGATGACCTGCTCCGGGGCCGCACCGGGGCGCAGCGCCAGCTCCACTACTGGGAGCGCCACGGAGAAGACCTGGCAAACCTCGTTCAGGAGATGATCGCCGACACCCGTTGCTGAGCCGCCGGCGTTGGCGCACGAGCACCCCGGGGTTATTCTGGGGGGCGTGGCCGAGACGGAGCTGAGCGTCGTTTGCAAGAGCTGCGGTTCGGAGGTGAGCTCGTACGTCACCGAATGCCCGTACTGCGGCACCAGGCTACGCAAGCGGGCGCCCAAGCTCGAGCGGCGCGGCGAGGTACTCGAGCCGCGCGAGACCCGACGAGACCGGCGCCGCCGTCGCGCGGCTGAGCGCAGGGAACGTCGGGAGCGATTGCAGCGCCTCTCGCTGGCGGCCGAGCGCCCTTACGTGACCCTGGCGGCGATTCTGCTTCCCGCCGCCCTGGTCATCGTGCAGCGCGCCGCTGGCCTGAGCCTGGTGCAGATCGGCGCCATCGAGAACATCGCCTCGGGGACCCCGTGGTGGCACTACCTCGCGGCACCCTTCGTCTACGACAACATCGGATACCTGTTCGCGATCGGAGTCGCGATCGCCCTGTTCGCCCCCGCGCTCGAGCGGCGCCTGGGGGCGGTCCCCGCGGCGCTGCTGCTCATCGCCTGCGGCGCGCTCGGAGCCCTCGCGGCCATGGGGCTCGACGATGTGTTCGGCGATGGGTTCACGGTCGCGGCGGGCGGCAACAGCGTCGCGCTGGGTGCGCTCGGCGCCTGGTTCATGATTCGCCGCGCGGACGCCCGCGATGATCCCACCGAGGAGCTCGACACGATCCCGCTCGTCGTCGCCGCGGTGGTGCTGCTGCTCCTGCCGGTGGTGGACGACTGGGCGAACGAGTGGGCTGGCATCGTCGGCGGGCTGGTCGGCGTGACGGCGGGGTTCTCGGCGACCCTCGGGCGCCGTTAGGCAGCGCTCGGTGCCGGACAAGTTCGTCACGCTCACGCCCGAGCTCTACGAGTACCTGGTCGAGCACGGGGCGCGCCAGGACGACGTGCTGCGGCGCCTGGCGGACGAGACCGAGAAGCTCGGCGACATCGCGATCATGCAGATCGCGCCCGAGCAGGGGGCGTTCATGACCCTCCTCGTCCGCGCGATGGGGGCCCGACGGGCCCTCGAACTCGGCACGTTCACCGGCTACTCCGCGATCTGCATCGCCCGCGGGCTCGGGGAGAACGGGACCCTGGTGACCTGCGACATCAGCGGCGAGTGGACGGAGATCGCGCGGCGCTACTTCGGGGAGGCGGGCGTGGCCGACCGGGTCGACCAGCGCCTCGGGCCGGCGCTCGACACCCTCCGCGAGCTCCCGGCGGACGAGCCCTTCGATTCCGCGTTCGTCGATGCCGACAAGGCCGAGTATCCGGACTACTACGAGGAGTGCCTGCGCCTGCTGCGGCCGGGGGGCCTGATCATGCTCGACAACGTGCTGCGCGGCGGTCAGGTCCTGGAGGGCGATGACGACGATGCGCGCACCCTCGCGACCCGCGAGGTCAACGACCGCGCGATCGAGGACGAGCGGGTCGACGTCGCGATGCTGGGCGTCGCCGACGGCATCACGCTGGCCCTGAAACGCTGAGCGCCCCGGGAGGACGATCGAACATGGACCGCGCCGAGGCGATAGAGCAACAGCGCGGTGCGTTGATGTCCTTCGTGCGCCTCCTGGCCATGGGCGGCGACGGCTCCAGCGCGATCGAACGGGACGGTGTCGTCGCGACGATCACGCCCGCCATCCCCGACCGGTCGATCCCGAACTCAGTCGCGTACCAAGACGCCGGCGCGCTGGCCGCCGTTCTTGACGAGCTCGCGGAGGCGTACCCGAACGCCGGGGTGCGGGCCTGGACGGTCTGGGTGCCGGAGGACGACCGGGAAGCCGCCGCGCTGCTGGAGGAGGCGGGCCACCGGCTCGACGCCACTCCGACGGCGATGATCGCCGAGCTGGCAATGCTGCCCGAGCCCGATCCGGACGATCTCGACTGGGACGTCCACGCGGACCCGGAGATGCTCGCTCGGATCAACGACGCGGCGTACGACTGGCCGGTGGGAACGTTCGCCGGGGCCATGGCCGGATTCGGGGCCATCGAGGGCCTCCGCCTCTACCAGGCGCGTGTCGACGGCGAGCCCGTGAGCGTCCTCGGCGCCTACGACAACGGCGGCGATTGCGAGGTGTACTTCGTCGCAACGCTCGCCGAGCACCGCGGCAAGGGCCTTGCGCGCCGGCTGTTGCACCGCGCGCTTGCCGAGGCACGGGACCGCGGCCTCGCCGTTTCGAGCCTGCAGTCGACGAAGATGGGCTACCCGGTCTACGCGCGCCTGGGCTACGAACCGATCTGCAGGCTGGAGATGTGGGAACGCCGGACGTAGCGGTTGTTCGGCCGAGGGTGCCGGTGGGCGGGAACGAGAAGGCTCCCGAGCAGGGATTGCGAGGCGGCTTCAGCCCCCGAGCCACCGATGGGGAAGGGCCTTCTCGTCACGCCCCTCGGCACCCCCTCTATATCGTGCGGGCGATGCCGGTTGACCAGGCCAGGCTGGATGCGGCAATCGACGCGCTCACCGACCCGGAGCGCTTCCGCGAGGCCGAGTCGGTGGTAACGGCCGCGGCGCCGAAGCTCCAGCGGATCCTGGCCGAGGCGCTCGACGAGGGCGGGTGGCTTGGCGAGGCCCGCGAGGCCGAGGTGCGAAAGGCTGCCGAGGCGTCCAGCGATTCCGACCGCACCACGGCAATCCGGACCCTGCTCGCGGAGGAGGCACGGATGGGCATGATGGTTGGGGTCGCGGTTGGCTGGGCGCTTCACCGGGAACTTGACGATCCAAGCGATTCGACGGAGGAGGACTGACCGTATGGACATCCGCTTCATTGGCCACGCCACGTTCGAGCTCTCAGACGATTCCAGTCGCCTGCTCATCGACCCGTTTCTCGCGCCCAATAATCCGGTCGCGGGCGTGAGCGCCGACGACGTGGACCCGACGCACATCCTGATCACCCACGGTCACGCCGATCACGTTGCGGACGCCGTTGCGGTCGCGACCCGGACAGGCGCCCACTGCGTAGCCCTCGTGGAACTGGCGAGCTGGCTGGGAGAGCAGGGCGTCGAGAGCACCTCGGACCCGAACCTCGGCGGCACGGTCGAGTTCGACTGGGGCTGGGTGAAGCTCGTGCAGGCGTTCCACACCGGCACGCTCCCCGACGGCACCGCCGTCGGCGGACAGGCGGGGCTCGTCGTCAACATCGGCGGCACCACCGTCTACCACCTCGGCGACACCAGCCTCTTCGGCGACCTGCGGCTGATCGCCGAGAGCACGCCGGTGGACGTGGCGCTGATCCCGATCGGCGGGCATTACACGATGGACCGCCGCGACGCCGCCGTCGCGGCGGACCTGATCGGCGCGGGCACGGTGATCCCCATGCACTACAACACCTTCCCGGCGGTCGAGGCCGACGCCGAGGCGTTCAAGTCGGACGTCGAATCGAGAACGTCGTCCCAGGTCGTGATCCTGAACCCGGGGGACACGCACTCCGTCTGAGCCCGCCGCCAGATCTTGGCCAGCCAGCCAGTGAGCGTGTAGGCTAAGCGCCCATGGAAGCGAAGCCGCTCGAGGCCGAGGGGTCGGGCGTCCACACGACCGACGACGCGGCCGCGGCCGCAGAAGCCGTCGCGAGTCGCACGGCACGCACGCTCAGTGAGATCGCCCGGCAGGAGGGCTTCCAGGAGACCTCCGACCCGGCGCTCCAGGAGTCGGCCGACCGCGGTAAGGCGAAGCTCCTCTCCTACAAGGAGCTCTACCTGCTCTGGGAGCGCCAGCAATGGGCGACGCAGGAGCTCGACTTCAGCCAGGACCGGATCGACTGGCACGAGCGGATCCCGCCGGAGGAGCGCTTCCAGCGGATGTACGGGCTGTCCGGCTTCTTCATCGGCGAGCAGCGGGTCACCGACGAGCTCGGGCCGATCATGCGGGCCTGCCCGCAGGAGGAGCAGCGGATCTTCCTGTCGACGCAGATCGCCGACGAGGCCCGGCACGTCCGCTTCTTCGATCGCTTCTACAGCGAGGTCGGCGTGTACGAGGGCACCGACGATCTGGCGGATCGCCTGCGCAGGACCGAGGAGCACCTGAACGAGTCATTCGGCCAGCTCTTCGACGACCTGCTCCACAATCGCGTCGACCGGCTCGCTGCCGAGCCGGAGGACACCGAGGCGCTCGTCGAGGCGGTGACCCTCTACCACATGATCATCGAGGGCGCCCTGGCCCTCACCGGCCAGCACTTCATCATCGAGTACAACACCGAGCAGGAGACCCTGCCGGCCTTCGTCGAGGGCTTCAACAATGTCGCCCGCGACGAGCACCGTCACATCGCGTTCGGCGTGCGCTTCCTGACCGACATGGCGCGCGAGGACGACCGCTACCGCCAGGCGATCCAGCGGATGATGGGCGAGGCGCTTCCGATCGCCGACGGGGTTCTCGACCCGCCCTGGGCCGAGGAGGACGACTGGGACCTGTTCGGCTACTCGCGCGCCGAGACACACGCCTTCGCCGCTCAGTGCCTCACGCGGCGAATGAAGGTGATCGGACTCGCGTAGGCGCTAATTGGGAGGGGCGGCGGTTCCGCCGCTCGAGTACGAATCCGTGCCCGTGCCCGTGTCAGTGGGTGGGGGCGTCGTCTCCGGGGGAGGAGTGGTGACCGGCGGCGGATTGGGATCCGTGGTGGTCCCGTCGCCCGTCCCGCTCCCGTCCGCCGTATTCCCGTCACCGGTCCCGCTCCCGTCCGTCGTGGTTCCGTCACCCGTGGTCGGCGGTTCGGTCGCGCCGGTGTCGGTGGTGGTGTCCGGTGCGGTCGGAGGCGGCTCGGCGGTCGTGGTCTCGGGCGGGGGGGCGGTGTCAGTCGGTGCGGCATCCGTCGCCGCGGGCTCCGTGGACGCGGCGGGAGGCTCCGCCGGGGCGGTGCTCTCGGCCGGCGCGGGCGCGGGCCCGGTGTTCTGGGGCGCCGCCGGCACGGCGGCGGCCTCGGCGCGAGTGAGCTCCGCGGACGAGTGCTTCGTGACGTTGGCGACGGCGGGTGGATCCTGCGGCGTGGAGCCCGAGGAGCTGAAATGGTCCGCCCCCACCGCGCCGGCGGTGATGAGCGCTGCGGTGGCCACGCCGACGGCGGCCTTTGCGCCGACGACGCCGCCCACGGTGCCGAGTGCTCCGCCGATCGAAAGCCCCGAGCCGCCGGCTGCGGCTGCCACTCCGCCGACCGAGCTGGCGGCGCCAACGGAGCCTGCGGCGCCAACCGACCCGGCTGCGCCGGCGCCCGCAGCACCGGCGCCTCCCCCGGCGGCCCCACCCGCGCCGCCGGCTGATCCTGCCGTCCCACCGGCGGAGCTCGCGGAGCTGGTGGAGCCACCGCCGCCGAGCTTGAAGCCGAAGAGTTTCTGGACCAATGCGACGAGCCCGACCGGAGCGAGCCCCGCGAGCGACCTCGAGGTCGAGCGAAGCTGGCCGCGGAAGCGCCGGCATGACGGGCACTCCTTGACGTGGCGCCGCGCGGGGCCGGAGAGCTTCCCCACACCCTCGGCTGCCTCCGCGAGCTCCAGCCGCACGTCCTCGCACGCCATGACCCGAGCCTCGCTCGCCTCGGCCAGCGAGATGCGGGCGCGGACGAGGAGGGACTTGACGGCCGCGAGCGTGATCCCCATCGCCTGCGCGATCTCGGTATAGCTCAGGCCGTCGAGCTCTCTCATGACGAGGGCGCTCCGCTGCGTCTCGGGGAGCTCGTGGATGTCCGCGACGATGCACCGCAGCTCCTCCCGCCGCTGCACCCGGTCGAGCGTTGACGCCCCGTTCGCATACGGATGGACGTCCATCGACTCCTGCCCGTCGGCGGTGGGCTTGCGCATGTGGTTAAGGCAGCGATTCCGCGCGATCCGATAGAGCCACGGCCGGGCGTTGATCGGCCGCCCGTCCGCGAGCATCGCGGTGTGCGCGGCGACGAACACCTCCTGGAGCAGGTCCTCCGCATCCGGGCTCGAGCCAACCATGTGCCGGCAGAAGACGAGCAGTCGTGCCTCATACCGGTCGAACAGCACCTCGAACGCCCGGTCGTGGCCCTGCCGAATCAAAGCGACGAGCTTCTCGTCCCCCTGCAGGCGAAGCAGCGGCGAGCGCCGCGCGAGCAGCCCGCTACGGCCGGCGGTTGTAAGAGCCGAGGCCTCCATGGATGCCTATTACCTGGAACACGCTACAGGCGAATTAGTTGCTGTCAAGCGAGGCGCCTGAAACCGGAGTGCCCGGGGCGGGACTCGAACCCGCAAGCCCTTTCGGGCGGCAGCTTTTAAGGCCGCCTGACTTCACCCATTTGTCGACCCGGGCGCGCAAAAAATCGTAGCCGCGCCGAGCGGCTATCTCTATTCCCCGCGGACCAACCGAATGTTGAACTGCGGGGTGCCCTGCGCGCCCATCAGCCGTATCCAGAGCATCAGGTACATCTCGGGTCCTCGCGCCGCCGTGATGTCGCCCAGGTCGATGATGTCCCCTGAGAGCCAGCCGAACGTCTCGAGGAGCTCGATGACCTGTGCCTTCGCCCTCGCGTCATTGCCGCAGACGAACAGGTTGGTCGACTCGTTAAGTGAGTCCGGCGCGACCATCACCGCCGCGGTGACGGTGTTGAAGGTCTTGACCACCTTCGCCTCGGGAAACGCCTCTTGGATGCGCTCGGCCAGGCTGTCATCGTTGGCGACGATGAGCGTCGGTGGCGCGCCCTCGTGGAACTCGAGCGCGTTCGCGACGTCCACGAGCACCTTCCCGGCGAGGTTCTCGGCCCCGGCCGCCTGCAGTGCGTCCAGCGATGCGCCGCCCTTGGTCGCGTTGATCACCAGCTCCGCGAAGTCACCGGCGTCGGCGAAGGTCCCCTCGCTCGCGAGATCCCCGGCCGAGCGAACCCACTCGACCGCCGCCTCGTTGCCCTCTGGCCGGGACCCCATCCGCACTTCGTGCCCGAGCTCGACGAGCTTGTCGGCAAGCGTTCGCCCCACGACCCCGGTCCCAAGCACTCCGATCCGCACGCCGCCACCCTACCGGGGCGCCGGTCCGAGGCGGGGAGGGCAGGTAGGGAGCGATCGGCCCTCCGCTGGCTCCCCTTGATGAATCCTCCGCGACTCCTGGGGCACCCGCCCCGCTAACCCTTCAATCGCTGGTCCCACCGGCAGCGATTGAAGACTTGACCTGTCTATGGGAGGTCAAGTCTTCAACCGGTTGAATCGCGTCAGGCGAGTGAAGGGTTAGCGGGCAGGGGCGGGGCGCCTCCATCGCGCCAGCAAGTAGGGCAAGCCGGGCGCCTCCCCTCGGTGCACACTGGGGGAGTTGACTACGCCATAGGGGGCAAAGTCCCCCAGAGCGTTATTTGCGAGTCCAGCGTCGCGCTACAGCTGAACCCAGACCGTCTTGGTCTCCAGGTAGGCGTCCAGGTTGGCGTGGCCCTTCTCGCGGCCGATGCCCGACGCCTTGTAGCCGCCGAACGGGGCCGCGGGGTCGCCGCCGCCCCAGGTGTTGACGTAGACGTTGCCCGCCTGGAGCATCGAGGCGAGCCTGTGGGCATTCGAGACGTCGCGGGTCCAGAGGCCGGCGGCGAGGCCGAACTCGGTGTCGTTGGCGCGGCGGGCGACCTCCTCGAGGTCGTCGAACGGCATCGCGACCAGGACCGGGCCGAAGATCTCCTCTCGCGCGATGCGCATCGAGTCCTCGACGCCGACGAAGAGGGTGGGCGAGACGAAGTAGCCGCCACCGTCGGCGCCGTCGGGTGAGCCGCCGGCGGCGAGCTCGGCGCCGTCCTGGACACCGGAGTCGATGTAGGCCTTCACGCGGTCGAACTGCTCCCGGGAGACCAGCGGGCCGAGCTGTGTTTCGGGATCGAGGCCGGGCCCGAGCGTCGCCTCGCGTGCGTAACCGGCGAGCCGCTGGGTCACCTCGTCGAAGAGATCACGCTGGACGAACAGGCGCGAGCCGGCATTGCAGGCCTGGCCGGAGTTGAAGTAGATCCCCTCATAGGAGCCCTTGATCGCCCGGTCGAGGTCGGCGTCGGGCAGGATGATGTTCGGGCTCTTTCCGCCGAGCTCGAGGGTGACGCGCTTGAGGGAGCGTCCGCACTTCGCGCCGATCTCCCGTCCGACCTCGGTCGAGCCGGTGAAGGCGACCTTGTCGACGCCCGGCTCGTCCACCAGGGCGGCGCCCGTGGTGCCGTCGCCGGTCAACACGTTGAGGGTCCCCTCGGGGAAGCCCGCCTCGAGGGTGAGCTCGCCGAGCCGCAGCGCCGTTAGGGGCGTGTGCTCGGCGGGCTTGAGGATGGCCGGGCAGCCCGTCGCGAGCGCCGGGGCCACCTTCCATATCGCCATGAGGAGCGGGAAGTTCCAAGGGACGATCAGGGCGCAGACCCCGACGGGCTCGCGGACCGTGTAGCAGAGGACGTCGCGGGCCGAGACCGGGATCGTTTCGCCCTCGATCTTCGTCGGCCAGCCGGCGTAGTAGCGCAGGTGGTTGACGGTCGCCGCGATGTCGCCCTTCGCGGCCGCGAGCGGCTTGCCGTTGTCGAGCGACTCGAGCTCGGCCAGCTCGGCGCCGTTTGCCTTGATCAGCTCCGCGAGCGCGAACATGAGGCTCGACCGCTTCGCCGGGTTGATCTTGCGGAGCGGTCCCTCGAGTGCGGCGCGCGCGGCGGCGGCGGCCCGGGCCGCGTCCTCAGGCCCGGCGAGCGCGACCTCGCAGATCACGTCCCCGGTCGCCGGATCGATCGTCTCGAACGTGTCTCCCTGGGTGGCCTCGACGTGCTCGCCGCCGATCAGAAGCCGCCTCGGGCCCGCGTCGACGAACTCGCGGGCGGTAGTGGAGAGGGCGTCGGCGGTGGCGGTGGCCATCACCGGGATCGTAGTGGGCAGCGCTCGATCTTCGGACGGTGACGCTCGTAGGTGTCACCCGCGCCCTTGTGATTGAAATCGGGCCACCGCGACCTAGGCAAGACGGCGGCAAAATGCGATCCTTCCGGAGGGATGGGGAAGCGGCAACCAGATGTGGAGACTCGCCTGGCCGCGCAGCACGCGCTGACCCGGGAGCTCCTTATCTCGGACACGGTCGAGCAGGCGGCGCCCGTGTACCTGTCGGCGGTCGGGAGCCTCCTGGGGTGGGATGCCGCGGCGCTATGGGAGATACCGCAGCGCGAACGGATGCTCCACTTCGTCCACGGCTGGCAGCCCGGGACGATTGAGCTCGAGAGCCTCTGGACCGAGAGCCGTCAGCTTCGAATGGGTCGCGGGACGGGGCTCCCCGGCCGTGCGTGGGAGCGCGGCGAGATCGTCTGGGTCGACGACCTTCAGGCCGAGCAAGGGCTACCTCGCGGCGACCTGTTCGCCGAGCTGGGCCTGAAGGGGGCCCTGGCGATCCCGGTGCCCGTCGGAGCGCCCGAGAAGGTGCTGGGTATCGCCGAGTTCTACACGACCACGCCCTCACCTCTTGATGACGACCTGATGGGGCTGTTGATCGGATTCACCGACCAGCTCGCGATGTTCATGACCCGGCGCCGCGCTGAGAGCGCGCTGCGGGAGAGCGAGGCGCTCAAGTCCGCCATGCTCGGGTCGGCGTACGACTGTGTGATCGGCATGAATCACCTCGGGCAGGTGATCGAGTTCAACGAGGCCGCGGAAGGGACGTTCGGATACAGCCGCGACGAGGCGATGGGCCAGGAGCTCGCCGAGCTCATAATCCCGCCCGAGCTGCGTGAGCGTCACCGGCAGGGACTCGCGAGCTACCTCGAGACCGGCCGCTCCCGCATCCTGAACGAGAGGATCGAGCTCACGGCGATGCACCGCGACGGCTCCCCGGTCCCCATCGAGCTCGCGGTGACGCGGATCACCGACTCCGATCCACCGATATTCACCGGCTACCTGCGCGAGACCAGCGACCGGATCGAGGCGGAACGGATCCGCGCCCACCTGGCCGCAGTCGTCCACGACACGCAGGAAGCGGTGATGAGCAAGGACCTGAACGGCATCATCACCTCCTGGAACGAGGGGGCGCGGCGGCTCTACGGCTACACGCCCGAGGAGGCAATCGGTCAGCCGATCTCGATTCTGATCCCGCCGGATCACGGCCCTGAGGAGTGGCGGATCCTCGACCAGATCCGCCGGGGCGAGCGCGTCGAGCCCTACGAGACCGAGCGCATCCGTCAGGACGGTGTGCGGATCGACGTCGTGCTGGCGGTCTCGCCCATCAAGGATCCGGTCCTCGGCGTCACCGGCGCTTCGATCGTCGCCCGGAACATCACCTCGGAGAAGCGGCACCGGATCGCCCAGGAATTCCTCGCGCGCTCCGCGGCGGCACTCGAGGCATCGCTCGACGTCGACGAGATCGCCAGGACGATCGTCGAGACGGCGGTCCCCGACCTGGCCGAGCTCAGCCTGATCGACTTCCTCGAGGACGACGGCACCATCGGGCGGTCGACGATCGCCGCGGCTGATCCGCAGGTTGCGGCCGAGCTCGAGGCGATTCGCCGCGAGACTCCGCTCGAGCTCGAGGGTAATCACCCGGTCGCTCAAGTCCTGCGGACCGGGAGATCGCTGGCGCTCCACAACCTGAACGACTCCTCGATCCAGGAGGAAGTGGCACAGAACGAGGAGCATCGGGACTTCATGCTGCGAGCCGACTACAACTCCGCAGTGGTAGCGCCGATGTTCGCTCGCGGGCGCCTGGTGGGTGCGTTGTCGTTCCTGCACGTCGCGAACGACCGGCGGTTCGACCAGGACGACCTCGAGCTGATCGAGGACCTGGCCGCCCGATCCGCGATGGCCCTCGACAACGCGCGGCTCTACGCGGACCGGGATCGGATCGCCAGCGTGCTGCAGCGGGGGCTGCGCCCCGACGTGCCACAGCCCATCCCGGGCCTCGAGCTGTCGGTGGTGTTCGAGGCCGCCGGCGAGGGCGTGGAGCTCGGCGGTGACTTCTACGACGTCATCGGAGTCGGTGACACCCATTACGTGCTGGTCGGCGATGTCGCCGGACATGGCCCGGAGGTGGCCGCCTACACGGCCCAGATCCGCCACACGGTCCGGGCGCTCGCCCTCTTCGGCACGGACCCCGCGGACATCGTCGAGCGCGTGAACACCGTGCTCCGGGAGACCGACACGGGCGAGCGCTTCGCCACCCTCCAGCTCGCGCGCATCGAGACGAGGGAGTCCGGAGCCATCGACGTCGAGCTCGCGAGCGCCGCCCACCCGCCGGCCGTGCTCGTGCGCGGCGAGGGCGCCACGGAGACGCTCAGCGGTGGCGCGATCGTCGGCGTGTGGCAGCAGATAGACGTCGCCGTTCATCGCTTCACGGTGGAGCCGAGCGAGACGCTCCTGCTCTACACCGACGGCTGGCTCGAGGCCGGACCCGTCGATGCCCACCGAACGCCCGAGGAGCTGGCGAGGGAGATGGCGGCAATCGCTGACGACGACCTTGACACGGTGCTCGAGCGCCTGCGGGCCGATGCCGTCGCCCGGGGCGGGACGGAGCTCCGGGATGACCTCGTGCTGCTCGGCCTGCGTCCCACCGGTTCGCGGGAGCCCGCCACCGCCTGAGCGCGCCTCCTCCACGTCGTCGCGATCAGGTCCGCGACCGATGGGAGGTCCCTCTCGACGCCGAGCGGTGCAAAATCCGCCCCATCCGCGGAAATCGCACCGTTCGGCGGATGGGCGGCGGCGATCCGCTCCCTCCCCACCCAGGGTGACGGCGCTTGGCGGTGGCGGTGCTGCCAGAATTCAAGCCCATGGCGCTGCCGGCGCTGTCTCGCCTATATCGCCGGCTTGGCCGGCACTATCCGTACGCCTTCCTCACGATCGAGCTGCAGAGCGCGTTCGTGATCACGGCTGCGACCCTCGCCCTCTTCAGCTTCTACTACAACGCCTCGGCGTCGGACTACGTGAAGGTCATCGTGGTCGCGCTGGCGCTGACGGGCGCGGCCGTGGCGATCACGCTGATGCGCACCTTCCCCCTGATGCGCCCGATCCGCGACTGGCTGGATGGCAGGCGCGACTCCGAGAGCACGATGCGCGCGTGGGCCGCTTCGGTCGCGCTCCCGCTGAACCTCATCCGGCGGGACCTGTGGGTCCCGGTCGGCATCGCCATCATCCCGACCTGCGCGTGGGCCGCGATCGTGCTGGATCTTCCATGGCCGGCGTTCTTTCCGCTGTTCGCGGGGTCGATGGTCGCGCTCGGCTATTCGGCGATCCTCCACTACCTGATCCTCGAGGCGGGCATGCGTCCCGTGCTGCTGGACATCAATGCGTGCGAGGAGGCCCCGCGCATACACCCACCGACCTCCGCGATCCCGCTGCGGCTGCGCCTGATGACCGCGCTGCCGCTCATCAACATCATCACCGGGCTCGTCGTCGCGGCCCTGAGCTCATCCGGAGGCGGCGGCTCAGCGCTGGGCGTCGACGTCCTGATCGCCGTCGGCGTGGCGACGACGATCTCGCTGGAGCTGACCGTCCTGTTCGCAAAGTCCATTGTGCGCCCGATCGTCGATCTGCAGCGCGCCACCGAGGCTGTGCGCGAAGGTCGCTACGACGCCTCGGTCCCCGTCACCACCGGCGACGAGCTCGGGGAGCTGGCGGCGTCGTTCAACCAGATGGTCGAGGGGCTCGCCGAGCGCGAGCGCCTGCGGGACGCCTTCGGCACGTACCTCGACAAGTCGGTCGCCGAATACATCCTGAGCGAGGGCTTCAGCGAGGAGGGGGAGGAGGCCGAGGTCTCGATCCTCGTCTGCGACGTGCGCGACTTCACGAGCTTCGCGGCCCAGGCCGACGCGAAGGACGTGGTGATGCGCCTGAACGCGCTGTTCGCCGTCGTGGTGCCGATCGTCAACCGGCACGGTGGCCACGTCGACAAGTTCATCGGGGACGGGCTCCTAGCGATGTTCGGTACCCCCGAGCCATTCGCGGACCACGGCGACCGCGCCGTCCGCGCCGCGTGCGAGATGGCGAGGGTCGTGAACTCCGAGGACGAGCCGGGCTTCCGCATCGGGGTCGGCGTGAACAGCGGGCGCGTCGTCGCCGGGTCGATCGGCGGCGCGGGACGGCTCAACTTCAGCATCATCGGCGACGCCGTCAACGTCGCCGACCGCGTCGAGTCGGCCACTCGCGAGCTGGACGAGGAGGTCCTGATCACCGAGGCCACGGCGAGGGAGCTGTCCGACGCCATCGAGCTGACCGACTGCGGGATGCACGAGCTCAAGGGACTTCCGGGGCCGCTGCGACTGTACGCGCCGCGGATCCGCGAGGCTGCCGGCGTGCAGCCCGGCGAGGAGCCGCTGGCGGCGGGGCGCGCGGACGGCAGGCGCGGCGACCTCCACCCGACCCGGGGCGAGCTGGGGGAGACGAGGCGCACCGGAGGGCTGGCCCCGCTCTGATCGGCGTCGAGCCCGGGCGGGTGGGACGCGCTCCGCCAGGGACGGAGGCGCGATCGCCGATCCGAGCGGGTAGTACGCTCGCGCCCGATGGCGACCACGGAGCAGAACGCCCGCCCGGCCGGAGATGAGACCGGCGGGCCCGTCCATGGCGGCCGGCTGGTCGCCCGGACCCTCGCCTCGCGGGGGGTCAGCCATCTGTTCAGCCTCTCCGGCGGCCACCTCTTCTCGATCTACGACGGATGCAGGGAGGAGGGGATCGAGGTCGTCGACACCCGCCACGAGGCGTCGGCGACCTGGGCGGCCGAGGGGTTCGCGAAGGTGACTCGCCGCCCCGGCGTGTGCGCGCTGACTGCCGGCCCCGGGGTCACGAACGGGATGAGCCCGCTCGCCGGCGCGCAGCAGAACCGCTCGCCGCTCGTCGTGCTC
>Ga0111538_10006294_pt1 | contig 16083 bp, 17 predicted proteins | sample SoiMethybrSBSTD1_FD_79669 | JGI IMG/M metagenome (GOLD analysis project Ga0111538, IMG submission 79669) | Bulk soil microbial communities from a Populus tree surrounding site in Tennessee, USA - Soil MetaG P. TD hybrid SBSTD1 (version 2)... | ecosystem: Environmental > Terrestrial > Soil >...
CGCGCTGCCGTGATCGCCCAGGACACCGGCGTGGTCCAGCGCCCAAACCCCGGCATCGATCAGCTGGCCAGCAACGGCGCGGTCTTCGGAGCCACCTACGTTTATCCCACGCTGGTGCTGCGGCCGGTGCCCGAGCTCGATCTCAAGGCCGCGCTCCTGGTCGCGCAAGCCACCGCGGATTTCGTCGACCCCGTCGTCGCCACGGTGAGCGGGCGTTATCAGAGCTACGACGGCGGCAGCGCGCGGAACCGCGATCTCGGCCTCGAGCTCGACGGCGGTGTCGAGTACCGGCTCGCGCTCGCACGCGCTCTGACGCTCCAGCTCGGCGCGCAGGGCGGCGTGTTCTTCCCCGGCAACGCGTTCGACGACGCCGCGGGCGGCCGGCTGCCCACCCAGTACCTCGCGATGTTGCGGCTCGGGCTGCAGTACTGAGCAAACACCGCGAAAAACTGGTTGGGGCCGGGGCCCCAACCGACAACAAGACAGCGCAATCGCCAAGCTAGGCGACATGCTCGGCTTGAGGTAGCTTCTCGCGCCCCTGATGCGTTACTTCGTGAATTTGGACGGTGAAGAACACGTCGTCGACGTCACCGAGCTGCCCGGCGGCGGTTACGAGCTCAGCCTCTCCAAGACCGGAGAAGAGGCCGCTGCCCGCGTGGTCGAGGCCCAGGTAGCTGGCCGCGGCGAGCTCACGACGGTCACAGTCGGCAGCAAGATCGTCGACCTCGTGGTCGACGGATCCCTGCCCAAGCTCGAGGTTTTTGCGAGCGGGAAGCGGGCTTCGGTCGTGGTCGAGAGTGCCCGCACGCGCGCCGCGGCGTCGATGCGCGGCGGCTCCGCCGCGAGCGACGAAGGCGTGATCACCTCGCCCATGCCCGGCAAGGTCGTGAAGATCCTGGTCAAGGAGGGCGACAGCGTGAACGCTGGTGCCCCGATCATCGTCGTCGAGGCGATGAAGATGGAAAATGAGCTCACCGCGACGAAAACGGGCGTGGTTCAAAAGATCTACGTCGGGCTCGGCGACACGGTCGAGGGCGGGGCGCGCCTGGTCGCGTTGTCCTGAAGGGACGTCATGCGTCCGAAGCTCCGGCTCGCGCATCTGCCGACACCACTCTGGCATTCGACGGCGCTCGACTCCGCGCTCGGCACCACGGTCTGGGTCAAACGCGACGACATGACCGCGGGCGCCGAGGCCGGAAACAAGATCCGAAAGCTCGAGTATCTCCTGGCCGAAGCGCTCGAGCGCGGCGCGACCTGGGTCATCACCTGCGGCGCCGTGCAGAGCAATCACGCGCGCGCCACGGCGTTGCTCGCGGCGCGGCTCGGTTTGCGTTCGCTCTTGTTCCTGCGCACGGTGGCGCCCGGCGTCGCTCACGCCGCTACCGGCAATCTCTTGCTCGATCGCCTGGCCGGGGCCGAAATCCGGCTGATCACACCGGAGCAGTACCGGCGCCGCGCGGAGCTCATGGAAGAAGCCGCGGCCGAGCTCGCCCAACGCGACGAGGTCGCCTACGTGATCCCGGAAGGCGGCTCGAACGGGCTCGGCGCCCTCGGCTACGTCGACGCCATGCGCGAAGTGCGCGAGCAGCTCGAGCTCGGGCTCGGCGGCGGCCCGGAACCGTTCGACGCCGTCGTGCACGCTTGTGGCTCGGGCGGCACCGCGGCCGGCGTTGCCCTCGGCGCGCGCCGCTTCGAGGTCGCGCACACGGTGCACGCGGTCGCGGTCTGCGACGATCGCGACTACTTCGCCCAGGTGATCGCCCGCATCGTCGGCGAAGCAGTGGGGCTCGAGCCGCGCCTCGGTCAACGCGCGGATCTGATCATCCACGACGCCTGGAAGGGCCCCGGCTACGGCATGGTCAGCCCCGAGCAGCGCGACTTCTTGGTCGACATCGCGCGTGGCACCGGGCTCGTGCTCGACCCGGTGTACAGCGCGAAGGCGCTGTTCGCGCTGTCGCAGATGGATCCGAAGCCGCGCCGCGTGCTGTTTTTGCACACCGGCGGGCTGCCGGGTCTATTGGCCCAGGCCGATCTGTTCGGCGAAGTGTGGTCTGCCTGACGCGCGTCGTTCAGGAGGATCAGCTCGGCACCTTCGCAAGCTCGACGCGCAGCGCTTCAATCGCGGTCACCACGTCGCCGGCAGAATAGCGGCGTCGATCCACAGGCTCCATGTATGGGAGGATCCATGTCACGGCGGCGTCCACGCTGCTGACGACCTTGCTCGGGTGCCCGTGGCGCGTCGCAAGATCGATGATCGTGAGCACGCTACGCTTCGCGGCCGCAGCGAAACCCTCGCCCTCAATCACGCGCACGATGCCACGCAGCTTACCGTAGAGCTCCGTGTGCATTTTCTGGAGCTGTGCCCGAGCGGCTTCGTCCGGAGCCTCGGCCTCGGCGTTGACCACGATGATCATGCCCATCCCGGTCGGTATCTTGGCCGCTTCGTCCTTGACCATGCGCCCGGCCACACGCAGAAACTCGGCGCTGACCGCGCCCCGCGCCAGCGCAATCTGGAGGTCGTGGAACATCCCCACGATGTTGACCGGGTCCGTGTAAAGAACGCGAGGCTTGCCCCGGGTCGAGGCTTGGCGCGCCATGGTCGTCATACGTCGAGCGTTCGCCGGGGGAACACCGCGGCAGGTTCACCCTTATAACGGCCGGATGTACCGGTGAAAAAGGGCAAACCGCAAGCCTACTTGCCGCTCGAACCGGCTCCGGCATTCACGTTTCACCCGGTTGGGCCGGTTGGGGTCGGGGCCCCAACCGACAACGAGACAAGACCGCCGCGCTTTCCCGTGCAGGCCCGTTTACGAGTCGCTATCATCCGGGCCCCGTTCCTTTCAAAGGTCAGGTCATGAGCACGGACGATCGAGCAGGCTGCCGTTTCTGTAACGAACCGCTGACCCGCACCTTCGTCGACCTCGGGATGTCGCCGCTGTGTCAGACGCACCTCGAGCCCGCGGAGCTCAACAAAGGCGAGCAGTTTTACCCGCTCCACGTTTTTCTCTGCGAAAAGTGCCTGCTCGTGCAGCTCCAGCAGTACGTGACGCCCGAGCAGATCTTCTCGGAATACGCCTACTTCTCGTCGTTCTCGGACACCATGCTGCGCCACGTCGAAAGCTACGTGGAGCACGTCGTCCCGCGCTTCGGCCTCGGCCAGAGCAGCAAGGTGATCGAGGTCGCGAGCAACGACGGCTACCTGCTCCAGTACTTCGTCAAGCGCGGGATCCCCTGCCTCGGCATCGAGCCGGCCGCCAACGTGGCCAAGGCCGCGGAGCAAAAGGGTGTGCCCTCGGTGGTGCGCTTCTTCGGCGTGAAAACCGCGCGCGAGCTCGTCGACCAGGGCACACAAGCCGACTTGCTGCTCGGCAACAACGTGCTGCCCCACGTGCCGGACCTGCACGACTTCGTGGGCGGACTGAAGGTGCTGCTCAAGCCGGAAGGCGCGATCACCCTCGAGTTCCAGCACCTGATGACGATGATGGCGGGCAACCAGTTCGACACCGTCTATCAGGAGCACTTCTCGTATCTTTCGCTGAGTTTCGTGGTGAAGATGTTCGCCCACCACGGGCTCGAGCTGTTCGACGTGCAGAAGATCCCGACCCACGGCGGATCGCTCAGAATCTTCGCCAAGCACGCCGGATCCACCCGGCACGAAAACACCGCGAACGTCGCCGCGCTCCTGGCCGAAGAAGAGCGAGTCGGCCTGACCCGGCTCGATCACTACGAGAAATTCGAGGAGCGCGTGCACGAGACCAAGCGCCAGATCCTCGAGTTTTTGATCCAGGCCCGTCGCAAGGGTCAGAAGGTCGTCGGCTACGGCGCCGCGGGCAAGACCAACACCTTGCTCAACTTCTGCGGCATCCGCGAAGACTTCATCGAGTACTTCGTCGACCGAAACCCATACAAGCAGGGCAAGTTCCTGCCGGGGACGCACATCCCGATCCGCGCGCCGGAACAGATTGCGCAGACCAAGCCGGACTACGTGTTCATCGGGCCCTGGAATCTTGTGAACGAGATCGTCGAACAAACCAAATACATTCGCGAGTGGGGCGGCCAGTGGATCGTGCCCATTCCGGAAGTGAAAGTAATCAAATGACCACCGCGCAAGACGTCGTAACGAAGGACCTCGACTACATCGCCGATACCCTGCGCGTCGAATTCGATCGCATGAGCGGGAAGAAGCTCCTGGTCATCGGCGGGGCGGGCTTTCTCGGTTACTACCTGGTGCAGTCGGTGCTGCACTGGAATCAGAAGCACGCGACGAAGCCCCCGATCGAGCTCACGGTCTACGACAACTACATCCGCGGCATCCCTGCCTGGCTCTCGGCGCTCTCGAGCAACAAGAACCTGACCCTGGTGAAGCAGGACATCTCACACCCGCTGCCCAAGGACATGCCGAGCTTCCAGTTCGTCGTACACGGCGGCTCGATCGCCTCGCCGGTCTACTACCGGAAATACCCGATCGAGACCATGGATGCGAACGTCGGCGGCCTGCGCCAGCTGCTCGACTACTGCATGAAACAGCGGAAATCTAGCGGCCCGGTCGAGGGCTTCCTGTTCTTCTCGAGCAGCGAGATCTACGGCGACCCCACGCCGGACGCGATCCCCACGCCCGAAACCTACCGCGGCTACGTCTCGTGCACCGGCCCGCGCGCTTGCTACGACGAATCGAAGCGCTACGGGGAAACCCTGTGCGTGAACTTCGTGCAGCAGCACGAGCTGCCGATCAAGGTCGCGCGGCCTTTCAACAACTACGGCCCGGGCCTCAAGATCACCGACCATCGCGTGCTGCCGGACTTCGCCCGCGACGTGTTCGCAAACCGCGACATCGTGATGCGTTCGGACGGCAAGCCGAAGCGCACCTTCTGCTACGTCGCGGACGCGGTGATCGGCTACTACAAGGCGCTCGTCGTCGGCCGGCCGGGCGAGGCCTACAACGTCGGCGTCGAGAAACCGGAGATCTCGATGGCCGAGCTGGCCGACAAGGTGGCGGCCCTGGGACGCGAGCTCTTCAACTACACCGGCAAGGTCGTGAAGAAGGTCGACGCGGACTACCTGGTCGACAATCCGGACCGCCGCTGTCCGGTGATCACCAAGGCCCGCACCGAGCTCGGCTACGACCCGCAAGTGTTGGTGGACGAGGGCCTCCGGCGCAGCATGATCTGGTACTCGGGCAATCTCGAAGCGGAGGAGGCGTGATGAAGATCTCCGTCCTCGGCGTGGGCTTCGTCGGTCTGACCACGGGGGTGTGCTTCGCCGCCAAAGGCCACGACTGCGTGTGCATCGACGTCGACAAAGAAAAGGTCGACACGATCAACCGGGGCGATTCTCCGATCTACGAGCCGGGTCTGCCCGAGCTCTTGAAGAGCACGATCGGCAAGAACATGCGCGCCACGCTCGACGCGCGCGCCGCCATCCTCGAAAGCGAGATGACCTTCATCGCCGTCGGCACTCCGTTCGACGGCAAAGTCATCGACCTCACCTACGTCAAGGAAACCGCGCGCATCATCGGCGAGGTGCTGCGCGACAAGCCCGGCTACCACGTGGTGGTCGTGAAAAGCACCGTGGTCCCCGGCACGACCGACCAGGTCGTCCGCCCGATCCTCGAATCCGTCTCCGGGAAAAAAGCCGGCAAGGACTTCGGTCTCGGCATGAATCCCGAGTTTTTGACCGAGGGCGAAGCCGTCAGCGACTTCATGGATCCGGACCGCATCGTCTGCGGCGGCATCGACGAGCGCACGCAGCAGGCGTTGGTCAAGGTGTACGAGCCCTTCCCGGGCGAGCGCATCAACACCAACAACAGCACCGCCGAGATGATCAAGTACGCGTCGAACGCGCTGCTCGCGACCCTGATCTCGTTCTCGAACGAGTTCGCGAACCTGGCCACCGCCCTCGGCGACGTCGACGCGGCCGAGGTGATGACCGGTCTGCACTCGAGCCGCTACCTCACCACCCCGCTCGAAACCGGCAGGATGGTGGTCCCGCCGATCACGTCGTTCCTGATGGGCGGCTGCGGTTTCGGCGGCAGCTGCTTGCCGAAAGACGTGAGCGCGCTGGTCGCGCACGGCCGCTCCAAAGGCGTGCCGATGAACTTGCTCCAAGCGGTGCTCGACATCAACCGCGGCCAGCACGAGCGGATCTTCCAGCTCCTCGGCAAACACTTCGACTCGCTCGCCGGTAAGCGCATCGCCGTGCTCGGCTTGGCCTTCCGCCCCGACACCAACGACATGCGCGAGTCACCCGCGATCCCGATCGTCAAGCGCCTCGTCAGCGAGGGCGCCAAGGTCACGGCTTACGATCCGGCCGCCGCCCACGAAGCAGAAAAGATCTTCAAGGACAGCATCGAGTACAGCCCGAGCCTCGAAGCGGCGCTCAAGGGCGCCGACGCCGCGGTGCTCGTCACGCGCTGGGCCGAGTTCAAGCGTGTTCCCGAGCTTTTGAAGGGCTCGAACACGCTCCTCGTCGATGGCCGCCGGCTGATCGACAAGGCCTCCGTGGCTCGCTACGAAGGGATCGGCCTCGGGTGACCGCGGGTCTGCGGCTCGCCGAGCTGCTGGAGCTGCTGAAAATCCAGGACGCAGGGGCGGCGCTCCACGCGCAGATCGCGCACCTGTTCCCGATCTGCCGCAGCATCACCGGCAACGGAGTTCGAGAGACGCTCGCGATCCTGCGCGAACGCGTGCCGCTCGAGATCCACGAGGTCCCGTCGGGCACGCCGGTCCTCGACTGGGTCGTGCCGCGCGAGTGGAACGTCAAGGACGCCTACGTGAAGAACTCGCGCGGCGAGCGCGTGATCGACTTCAAGCGCCACAACCTGCACCTGATGGGCTACAGCACCCCGGTTGCCGCCAAGATGAGCCGCGCCGAGCTCGAGCCGCGCCTCCACTCACTCCCCGACCACCCGGACTGGATCCCGTTCCGCAGCAGCTTCTACCGCGACAACTGGGGCTTCTGCCTGAGCCACCGCGAGCGACAGCAGCTGGACGACGGCGAGTACGAGGTGCGCATCGATTCGACGCTCGAAGACGGCAGCCTCACCTACGGCGAGCTCTTCGTGCCGGGTCAGAGCGAGGACGAGATCCTGCTCAGCGCGCACGTCTGCCACCCGTCGCTCTGCAACGACAACCTGTCGGGTATCAGCGTGCAGACGCTGCTCGCGCAATACCTGAGCGCCCTGGTCAAGGCGGGCCGTCCGCCGCGCTACAGCTACCGCTTCGTATTCGCGCCGGTCACCGTCGGTGCCATCACCTGGCTCGCGCAGAACGAGCACAACGTCGGCCGCATCCGCCACGGGCTCGTGCTCACTTTGCTCGGCGACTCCGGGCCGATCAACTACAAGCGCAGCCGGCGGGGCGACACGGCCATCGATCGCGCCGCCGCGCACGTGCTCGGCCGATCGGGTCAGCCCCACCGGATTCAAGACTTTTCACCCTACGGCTACGACGAGCGCCAGTACTGCTCGCCCGGCTTCGACCTGCCCGTCGGATCGCTGATGCGCACTCCGTACATGCAGTTTCCCGAGTATCACACCTCGGGCGACAACCTCGATTTCGTGAAGCCCGAGCACCTGGCCGATTCCCTCGCCAAGCTGCTCGCGATCCTCGACGTGCTGGAACGCGACGCCACGTATCTGAACCTGAGCCCGAAGGGCGAGCCGCAGCTCGGCCGTCGCGGCTTGTATCGCGCGCTCGCCGAGCGCACCGACGACGGCAACGCCGAGATGGCGATGCTCTGGGTGCTCAATCAGAGCGACGGCAAGCACTCGCTGCTCGAGATCGCGGAGCGCGCGGGCATGCGCTTCGAATCGATCGCGAACGCGGCCGAGATGCTCGCGAAGGCCGAGCTCTTGGCGCGGGTGTGACGCGGTAGGCACGACCTCGTCTTGTTTGCGTCGCGGTGCTAGCCTGCTTTGAGAGAAACATGGTCAAAAGCTCGCAGCGGCAGGAATTGCAGCGGCCGCCGCTCGATCCAGTGATCGAGGCGTACAAGCGGGACGTGGATGTATCCTTGCTGCTGGAAAACCTGCGAATGACGGTCGAGGAACGCCTGATCGCGCTCGCAAGCCTCGGGGAGCTGATTGACGAGATGCAGCGTGGGGTTCGCTTGGCCCGTGCTGGACGATGACGAACTTCAGGCGTCTCATCGAGATCCTCACCGACGGAGGGGTCGAATTCATCGTAGTCGGCGGCGTTGCCGCGGCGGCTCACGGAGCCGTTCGAGCAACGCTGGATCTCGACGTGGTCTATCGAAGAACGCGCGACAACTTGCAGCGACTCGTGAGCAGTCTCACCGAGCTGCGCCCCTACCCGCGAGGCGCGCCGCCAGGATTACCGTTCGTCTGGGACGAGCGGACGGTCCAGAACGGTTTGAACTTCACGCTCAAGACGGAGCTTGGTTCGCTCGATCTGCTCGGCGAGATTACGGCAGGCGGAAGCTACGACGACTTGCTGGATCACAGCGACGAGATTCAGGTCTTCGGCCGCCGCTGTCGCTGCATTCGCCTCGACGAGCTGATCCGCGTCAAACGAGCAGCAGGCCGTCCCAAAGACTACGAGGCGATCGCCGAGCTCGAAAGAATGCTGGAGCTCATCGAGTCAAAGCGCGACGACGGGTAGCGGACCCCCTGGAGGACGAGGTTGCCTCGCGGCAGGCGGGCAGTTGTCAGCCTTCACGGACAGGGACAGGACAGGGACAGTACGCGGCGCAAACGATGAGATCGAAATTCGCTGGCGCCCTTACGACCGCGGGCCCGCCGCAGAGATTCTGTTGCGGTGTGGGGTTTGGGTTGCCGAAGCCCCCTTGCCTTCCGGGGATGTAACCCTGCAGGCAAAATTGGCTGGCCAGCGACCCCCCTATGAGGGCCGCGATGGTGTGGTAGCAGTCACTCACGCACGCCGCGACCGCCGGATCTCCACCGCGGAGGATCTCGCACGGACACCTGGCGCGCTGACAAGCGAGGCACGCCTCGGTCAAGGGCCCCGTTTCGCTGGATTCGCCGGAGTCGAGGGGCGGGAGCGCCGCAGCGTCGCAGGAACCGTGGACGTCGGTCCTGGCGTCGGCGCTCGCCGACGCATCGATCGGGATGGGACGGTTCGCCGAGCCGCCCGCGCCGCCAAGTCGGGCGCCGGCTCGGCTCTCTCCGCCGGTACCGCTCGAGCCGAGCGCGCCGCCGGATCCGTGCGAGCCACCCGCCACTGACCCGCCAATACCGCCGTCCAGCGCGCTGATGGGCTGATTGGGGTCGTTCGACGCGCACGCCGCGAAGAGCGCAAGCGCACACACCGCGATCCGGCTTCGTCCCACCGAGCTCACCGCCACCATCGTCAAGCTACCATTGAGACGGGTCCCTGTCCCGTCCTGGCGGCCGCAAGAACACCGATGTCAGTCGGACCGCGATTGGGCGACCACGGCGCGCTTCGTGCTCGGGCGAAAGTCGATGCAGATCGCGCTGGGGCTTGCGTCGCGCACACGCCGCGCGGCGGCGGAAACGCTCGATAGCGCTTAGGCGCCGGGGCGGAACACCGCCATCTCACCCGCGGCGGGGCCCATTGGATCGAGCTTTTGCGCGAGCGCCTCGGGTATTGCCGCCGCGTCGCTCGCACGCGTGAAGTCGCGGAGCGCCGTGCCGACGCACTGCGAGTCGACGTTGGCCGCGCCGAGCCCGAGCTCGACGTCGCGCTTGCTCACGGTGCGAAAGTCGACGCTGTAGCGCGACTTCGACGTGGCACTGGTCACGGTGGCGTGCAGCTGCGCGCCGGAGAACAGGATGATGCCGCCGACGTCGGGCAAAAGCCGAACTTCCGGCTCGTCGTTCGTGAGCGACGTCGCCGAGGGCTGCACGCGCGGATCCGAATCGATGAACTCGACCACGCTGCGGCGCTCGACGTTGCGCCGGTAGTAGTTGAACTTGTCGGAGTCGTTTTCGACGGCGACTCCGAAGTAGCGCGGGTAAAACGCCATCGCATTGTCGGCGTGCAGCGGGTAGATAGGCAGCCACCAGTTGATCTGCGCCTGCGGCGCGCCGTACCAGGTGTCGCGGTGGCCGCCGAACGCGAACGCAATGCCCTTCGTCAGGTGACCGGTCCGGTACGCGGTCCGGAGCTTCGGCACGTCGAGATGGCTGTCGTCGAGGTCGCCGCCGAGCTCCGCGATGATCTGGCCGACCAGGCGCCGCGACTCGGGATGATGGATGAACGCCGGCTTGAGCTTGCCGAGCAGCGGCGCGAGCTCCTGCGGCGTCAGTGCTTCGTGGACGTGGCGCGGATCGTGCGGGGCGAGTGCCGCTTCGACCATCCGGGCCGTGAATTCGGCGAACTCTTTGACCGCCTTGAGGCCGTCGTACACGAAGATTTCCCCCGCGTAGAGCCGCTCCCGGCGTTCAGCGTCGTCCTTGCACTTCCGATTGAACCAGACTGACGTCATCCTGCGCTTCCGATCGATCTCGAGAAAAGAGAACCCGCGAAGCCTACGCCGTTTCAGTACCTCGGCAAAGTGGACGCGCGCCCGTGCCGAGTGTGCCAGTTGCGGCGCGCAGAGTGCCGTGTCGGTCGCGGACCGTGCCGCGGTCGGCTCAACATTCGGGGAAATTTGGCTTCGCAAGGCGTGGCATGGCGCTTGCTCGAGGTTTGCGCCGTGAATCCTCGCCTCCCGCTGGTCGCGGCACTCGTCTACTCGGCACTTGCGGCAACCGGGCTTGGTGCATGCGGCGGAAGCGAGGAGTCCTCCTCGAGCAAACGGACCGGTGAACCGGGCGGGTCGGCGGGCACCGCAGGCAACGGCGGCAACGCGGACAGCGGCCTCAGCGGAACGGGCGGCTCTGGCGGTACCGCGAGCGCGATGGTCCGAAACCCGCGATCGTGTGGGCTGGGCGCGCCGTGCACCGCCGGAGCCAACTGTTCCCTTTCGGGTATCGAGTCGAGCGTCAACTGCGAATGCGACGAAACCGGGCACTTCTTCTGCGATGCCCACGCCGGGGGCGGCGCGCCGCCCATTGCGCCTTGCCCGGGACAATGCGACTCGAGCGGCCAGGGTTACGGCTACGCCAATGGCCGCTGTTCGCTCACCAACGGCTACTGCACCCGGACCTGCTCGTGTGAGGGAGCCTGCACGACGGATTGCTCCGGAAGCGGTCCCGCGAGCGGGCCGATGACGCTGTGCGACCTCAGCTTATGTGATGAAGGCAGCTATTACAGATTTGGCGGCGGCTGCAGCATCAAGGACGGAACCTGCGAGTACAGCGTCAGTTGCACCGATCCGCCCGGTTTCGTTGTCAACCCGAAGATCAGCGGTCACTGCGATTGAGCGGCGCGGCGCGAAACCAATCGACCATTCGCGCGAGCCCAATGTCGAGCGAAACCTCGGGCACCCATTCGAGCTGACGGCGCGTGGCCGCCATGTCCGCCCGGCGGATGGCTTCGTCCGCACGATCGGGAAGCGTACCCAGCAGCGGCGATCGATCGGGGCAGATCAGCCCGTACACCTTCTCGACCACCTCACGAACTTCCACCAGCTTGCCGCTGCCGAGGTCGACGCGCTGCCCGGCGAGCATTTTTGCTCGTTCCCCGATCCGCACCAGACCCTCGGTCACGTCGTCGACGTAGACCCAGTCGACGCCCCGCTTACCGCTCGACAGCTTGGGATCCTCGCCGCGGAGCAGCGAGCGGATCACGTGCGGCAAAAGTTTGTTCTCGTCCTGCTCGCCTGGGCCGTAAGCCATGAAGACGCGCGCGATCACCGCTTTCAGCTCGTAAACCTTCGCAAACAGGTGGAGATAAGTGGTCGCCGCGGCCTTCGACGCGCCGTACGGCGAAACCGCGAGCTCATTTTCCTCGGTGGGTTCTTCGAGCGAGCCGAGCTGGATGAACGCCGCGCCGCGATCGACGGCGAGATCCATCAGGTAGATCGTGCTCGCCAGATTCGCGAAGAACGTGGGCCGGACCAGATCTCTCGCGCGCGATCCGCTGACCACCCCAGCCAGCTGAAAGATCACGTCCGGGCTCGCCGCGCTCATGACGTGCTCGCACTCGCTCTCGAGTCCGACGTCGGCCTGGATCCAGGTGGAAACGCCGGCTGGCGGGTGGTCGAACTGCCGGCGCGAGACGCCGACGACGCTCGCGCCCTCTGTTCCCAAGCGCCGGCACAAGTGCCGCCCCAGAAAGCCGGCAGCACCTGTGACGAGGATCCGAGCACCTTTCAGCGACACGCGCGCGACGTTAGCGGACCGCGGCTCGCTGCACAATCGCGTCCGATCGAGCCTGGGCGTCCTTGCCCGCTTCCAGGCACCAGCCAGTGAGCTTGAACTTGTTGTCGAACGACAGGAAGCCGTGGCTCGTGCTGTTACGCGCCTCGATCGCCACCACGTCGCCGCGCGGACATTGCGCGAGGAGCTTGCGATACGCTTCGTCCGCGAAGTCGGTGTTGTCGGTGATGTACAGCACCACGTGCTGTTCCGCCTCCGCTTCGACCTTGCGCACGTGCGCCCCGGGCGGGATCTCGGCCGTGGCGGCGCTGACCTGGTGCACCGAGTGCGTGCAGCCGATCGCCAGAAGCGGCAGCAATGCAAAGCCTATTTTTGTCATGGTTGCGACTCCCGCGGAGCGCTTTCGGTCCGCGTGACTGGGGCGAGCGGTGTGGCCGAGGCGCGCTTCGCGACCGGCGCCTTCGGCGCGCTCGGCCGCTCGTAGACGCAGTAGCCGCTGACGCGCACTTCGCGTTGCTCCACCAGGACGTACCAGGTGGACTCGTGCTTGGTGAAGATGCCCGTCACTTTTCCGCCGGGGCACTGGGCCGTGAGCTGCGACGGCAGATCGTCCACGAAATCGTTGTCGAAGTGGATGCCCAGAAATGCCGTGTTGCTCTCGGTAGCCTCGACGGGCCGGCTCCGGTTCGTGGGAACACTGTTGACGCTCACCGACTGAAGCGAGGTGCAGGCCGCGCTACCAGCGACGCAAGCGGCTAAGAACAAAGTGCGTGAAACAGAAAGCAAAGTCATGGTCATGGAATGCAATATCCTTTGAGCGTAACTATTTCCCCACTCACGACCGGGTAATCCATCGACTCGCGCACCACGGACAGACCCGTGATGCGACCGGATGGACAGCGGTCGAGAACCTTGGCCAGTAACCCGTCGGCCCAATCGTCGTCGAACGTCGGGTCTCCGGTCACGTAGCCGAATTGAAACAGCGCAATGATCGCTTGTGCGTCGCCCATGCGCTGCTTGCCGGAATCGGAGGCGACGAACGCCTTGCCGACCTCCATGGCTTCTTGTGTGTCGAGCCCGGTTTCATCCACCTGGATCTCGAACGGTTTGAGCTCGCCCCGCGACGCATCGATGTCGCCAAGTTGGTAGTGGTGGAGGCTGGCGCAGCCGGCGAGCAAGAGCGCGGCGCACAGCCCCTCGAGAATAAGCACCCTCATGACCCTTGATACGGGTGCCGCGCGAATTGCTTCCGCGCAACTAGCCGATTCTATTACGTAAACCGGCGTTCATGCCACAGGTGAGTCCCGCCGGTTACGCCTTCACCCTGGCCATGTGACCACAATCCATTCGCCCACCCAGGATCCAACGCCGGTTTCGTTCGAAGCTTGGATCCACCAGGTGGCAGTCCCGACGGGCACGGGAGTCGTCGGCGTCGCCTCGCACGTGCCATCGCCGCAACCGGCTTCGATCGGTGTGAAGAACTGCTTCAGCACCCGACCCGAATAGTTGCCGACCCAGAGCTGATACCTCGTCGCACCGGTCACCGCTGTCCACGAGTACTTCGGAGTCGCCGTTGTGATCCCATCTTTCGGAGCGAGCAAGGTCGCCGTGCCCGGCGGCGAGCCGCCCAGGATCGTGAAGGACTTGCTTGCGCTCCACGGACCCGGTCCCGTGAGGTTTTGCGCTCGCACCCACCACGTGCGCGGGCCGACACCCGGCGGCGTCGTGGGAGTGATGGAGCAGGTTCCGCCGTTCGGGCAATTAGCGCTCGCCGCCGAATACACCTCTTGCAGCCGCGGCCCTGTGTGGTCGTTGACCCAGAGAAAATACTCGGCCGCATTCGGCACCGAGGTGAAGCGGTACGTGACACTGCCCGGGGCGACACTGCCAACAGGATCGATCAGAATCGGCGCCAGCGAGCCGACCGTGAAGTCGAGCGCCGCGCTCCACGCACTCATGCCCACGGGATTTTCGGCGCGTACCCACCATTGGGCGGCTCCATAGGCGAGCGCTTTCGCCGGTGTCACCGCGCACTCACCTCCATCCTCGCAGCCGAGCTCCGCCGCCTGATAGAGCTGGCGCAACGTTCTCGGCGGATCCTGGGACGCGGCGGCGGCATCGTTGACCCAGAGCGTGTAGCGGGTGGCCCGCGGCACCGCGTTCCACCGATAGGTCGGGGTGGTCGTCGTGATCAAACTCGCGGGCGCCGTGCCGACCGGCGCGCTCGCCGGTGCCTCTGCCGCTTGCGCAACGGAAACCGTCAACGAATTCGACCACAAGCTCGTCCCGCCGAAGCCGAGGGTCGAGCGGCGGACGCGCCAGGTAGTCTCGCCCTGCCGCAGAGTGGTCGACGGTCTCACCGAGCACTCGGTGCCGGTAACGCAACCGGCTTCGGCGGCGGTGAAGACCTGACTCGTGCCCGAAAGCTCGAGCTCGTACCGGGTCGCGCCCTCGATTCGGGTGAACCGGTAGCGCGGCCAGTTCGTGTCGATGGGGCCGGAAGGACGGAGCGCGATGGGCCCCGCGCTGGGCGGGTCGGTAGTGAATACGTGGGCGGCTCCGTAGGCTCCGCTCACCGCATCCTGCTCGGCACACGGGTCGCCGACGATCGCGGTACCAGCCGACAGCCCGGAAGTACTGCCAAAGCAGCCGTTCAACACGTCTGACCTGATCCGCTGTGTTTCGCGCCAGGTCGCCACATCACGCGTCAGCACGTAGACCGAGCTGTAGAACGGAGAAGTTTTGGATCGCGCGCCGAACAGCGCCGTTTCCCCGAACAGCGCCACGCTGCCGATGACCGCGTCCGTAGCGTCACTCGGAACGATGGTTTGGCGCAGAGTCCAGGTCGCTCCCTCCCGCACGAGCACGCCGACCCCATCGGCGAAGGTCACGAGCGCGGTATTACCCTCGATGGCGACCCTGGAAGGAGAGTTCAGGGTGACCGCCTGCTCTAGTGCCCACTGTGTGCCGTTCCGCCGATAAAAACGCACCAAGTTGTCTTCCGGCGCGCCCACCCGCACCACGGTGTCGCCCGAGATCGCAACCTGCGGTAGGACACCGAACATGTCCGGCACCGTGATCTTCTGCTGCTCGGTCCAGGTCGAGCCGGTGCGGGCGAACACGTGGACCCGCCCCCCTGACCGCGGGGCGTTTGCGACGACGATTGAGTCGCCGGAAATCCCCACCGAAATTCCGAAACGGTCGTCGGTGGCACCGTCGCTCGATACAAGCGTTTGCTGCCGTACCCAGCTCGAGCCCGAGCGTACGAAAACATGGGCCCACCCGCTCCGGTTTGCTCCGTCGCCGTATGCGCCGACTACGATGGTATCGCCGGAGATCGCGGTGGCGGCTCCGAAAAAGGTTTGAGAACCGCCGCTCCCGGTCAGAGTCTGCCGCTCCGTCCACACCGATCCCGAGCGCTCGAAGACGTAAACGACTTCCCCAGCCCACCTACCGAATAGTGCGGTGTCTCCCGATGCGGCGAGCGTGGAGGAGAATCGACCGTTGTAATGCCGCGGGCTCTCCACGAGCTCCGCCTGATAGGTCAAGGGCGCCGCCTCCAGGCCGAGTTGGGCCCGTTTTTCGTCGGCGGGGCCCGCTGTGCCTTCTCCGCAGCCGCAAAGCACCGCCAGCGCGGCGCACACGACGACCGACCAACCCGCAGATCCGGAGCTCACCATGCCTCTCTCCTCTCCAGCCAATGGCGCCGGCGCCCGCCGCCGATCACTTCTTCGGAATTGAATGCCTTGAAGCCATCAGAAAGGCTCCACGCTGAACGATTGACTCACCCAGGCTCCGGGACCCGCCGCGTTATCGGCCTGGATCCACCAGGTGGCACTTCCGGCGGGCACGGGAGTCGTCGGCGTCGCCTCGCACGTGCC
>Ga0111538_10006296_pt1 | contig 16078 bp, 8 predicted proteins | sample SoiMethybrSBSTD1_FD_79669 | JGI IMG/M metagenome (GOLD analysis project Ga0111538, IMG submission 79669) | Bulk soil microbial communities from a Populus tree surrounding site in Tennessee, USA - Soil MetaG P. TD hybrid SBSTD1 (version 2)... | ecosystem: Environmental > Terrestrial > Soil > Tree...
ATAGCCTAGCATCCGCTCGGCGCCGACGTTGAAGATCTGAATGACGCCTTTCGCGTCAGTGGCGATACTCGAAAAATTGGCGCTGTTGAAAATCGCGCTCTGCAGGGCCCCCGCCTTGAGCAGCGCCTCTTCCGCCTGCTTGCGCGCGGTGTTGTCGGTGCCGATCAACAGATAGCCGATGATCGCGTCTTGCGCGTCGCGCAGCGCCGTGACAGACACCACCGCCGGGAAGCGGCTCCCATCCTTGCGGATGTAGGTCAGCTCGTAGATGTCTTCGATCCCGCGCGAGGCTTTGAAGACCAATGCCTCAAAGCCTGGCGTAATCGGCGTTCCGAGCTCGACGCTCAGCGCCTCGGCGCGCGCGATGACTTCCTGCGGATCGGAAATGTCTGCCGGCGTGATCTGGTTCATCACCTCGGCGGCCGTGTAGCCCAGCATCCGCTCGGCCCCGACGTTGAAGATCTGAATGACCCCGTTCGCGTCGGTGGCGATGCTCGAGAAATTCACGCTGTTGAAAATCGCGGCCTGCAACGCCCCCGCTTCATGCGACGCCTCTTTGCTCCGGACCTCGTCGCCGACATCCAGCCGGCGGACGACGTCGTGGTCGCGAAACGCAGGGTCGTAGATTTTCGCGGACATGTCCTGCTTGCTCCGTCCCGGCCTTACTAGATCCACGGACCGGCGAACGCGCGGACCGCCGCGGCGCTCAACTTGTTGGAAAGGCAGAGACGGCGCCGGGAAGGAAGTGGTGCGTTCTCTGCGCGCCATGAGGGCAGGGCGGCGCGCTTAGGTGGTGATCCCATGAGGGGAGGATACGTGGTTCCCCTCGCTCTCGCTGTTCGCTTCTGGACGGTGAACGTCCACAGTCGGCCGACGACAGATAGCGTCCTCTACGGCTTTGCGGTATAAACCAATCATGAGTCTCACGAACGATGTGATTGCGGCCTGGGCCCTGGCCCTGGTCTGTCCGGCCGTCTTGTTCGTGACGGCCCTATTCCTTCGACAGGTGCCGCCGCTGGACTCCGAGCCGGCGCGGACCGCCGAGCGCATCGTCACGTGGTACGCGGCGCATCCGCAACTCGCGCTCTGGGTGCTGCTCCTCCTGTTACCGCTCTCGGCGTTCATTCTTGGCAGCGCGGCATTGCTGCGAACGTGGGCCGACAATCCTCAGCTCCGCGACTACGCGTGGCGCGCCCTGGCGGCGATTCCAGCTCATTGGCCCGCCGTGTCCATCGGCGGGGCGACGCTCCTCTCGGCGGGCGTGCTGGCGATGATCACGGCGCATCTCATGCGCGAGTCGCAAGATCATTCACGCGCTTGGCGACGACGATAGGCAAGTGCGGTTTGACGCAGTCTCGCCGGTCGATCCCGTCACTTGCCGAACAGCTCCTCGAACGTGAGCTCCGGCAACTGCGCGGCGATCGCGCGTGACTTCGCGCGGGCGCGGACCACGGCCGTCAGATCGCGCGCTTCGCCGGCGGTCGCGCCGAGCCCCTCAGCCGCAATCGCATCGAGCTCGGCCTTGATCGCGAGCGCGACGCGGCGCCGGTCCTGCACGGCCAGGTCCGGGGAGGTCAGGGCCGCGGTGAGTGCAACTTTTCTCAGCGCGTCGGCTTTTTCCTTCTCGTCCGCCACGAGCGCGGCCGTCGCCTGTTCGAGCGGCCCCTGGATGTTGCTGAGGCGCCAGTCGTCCCGTTCGGTCCGTCCTTCTATATAGAAGAGCATGTAATCGAAGCCTTCGAGCGCCTCGGGCGTCGCGCCGGCCGTCGCCGCGTACTGCAGCCGGTTCTCGCGCACCGACAGCCTGTCCGGTTCCACTTGATCTTTCGTGGCCAGAATCACGACCACATAGCCCGCGGCCATCGCTGTCCCGCCGCCGCCTTTCGAGGTGAACGTGTCGTGCAGGCTGAGGTGCACTTCGCCGTTCATCGACGAGACCAGCTCCTGCATGCCGGCGGCGACTTTTTCCGCGACGGTGAGGACGGGCAGCAATGGCGCCGCCACGAGTCCCGAGAACGATTGCAGAATCCGGACCGCAGGCGCGAGATGGTTCGCACCCTTGAGCGCGATCAGACCCGCGTCGATCTCGACGGCGCCGCCGTTGTACGGCACCAGCTCCGTCAGCCGGTAGTTGACGAACACGCCCTGTGAGAGCTTCCCTTCGGGCGGCTGCGCCACGCTGCTCAGCGTCACGCCATCGCGGTCGCCGAATTTGAGCTTCACGAGCGCCGTCACCGCCGGATACCAGTCGGTGAACCAGCGGCGGCTCTTCGCCAGATACATCTCCTTGAGCCAGAGCCGGAAGTAGCTCTGGAACGGCGCGAGCTCCGTGAGGTCATTTTTGACGTCGGTGCGCTCGCTCGGGATGCGCTCGTACAAGTAATGCGCGCCGTTCTCATCCTTCCAGCCCACGAGCGAGTTCCACAAATCCGTCAGCGGGTTGCTCATCACTTGTCTCCTGGCGATCGCTTCGTCTTCTCGTCCAATCTCACGAACAGGCACACGTCGCACGCGAGCTCTGTCAACGTGTCGAGGCGCTCGGACGCGTCGCTCCCGGCCGGCGCGGGCCATCCGAGGACGTGCCCGCGGGCGCGAGCGATGGCGTCCGTCAGGCTCTTCCGCGCAGGATCCACGAGCGCCGGCGTGATCGCTTCGAGCACCGACTCCGCCAGACCCGCTGGCAGCGGCGGCAGCGTGATCACGCGCTCGACGCCTCGCGCCACGAGTGAGGCCGCGAACGTGCGCACGTACCCGGCCTGCTGGCGATCGCTATCGAGCCGGGAGACGACGTCGGCTGGTTCCACCTGGACGAGCACCGCGACGGCCTGGGCGATGACGGCGTCGTCGGCGCTCACGAGGTCCGGCGGACTGACGCTCTGGCTCATCCGTTGAGTGACGTCCAGCGCGGGACTCGAGGCGTGGCGATTTCCGCCAATCGCCATGCTGACGCCGCGGCTGGTCGTGACCGGCTCGCCGAGGATGTGGAGGAAGATCGGCGTCGCATCGACGGGACGCCTGACCTCGGCACCAGAGTCGCTCCAGCCCTTGGCCCACATCGACACCCAGGACGGCTCGCCGAGGAAGTCCACGAGGCGCCTCGGCGAGACTGGACTGGTGTTTGACGCCGCCCTCTGGCCCGGCAACACCCGGCGGAACTGCAGCGGATCCTGATCGATCCCGCCCTTGAGTGACGACAGCGAGAGCACGGCTTCCCAGGGAACGGCCGCGAGATCACCAGCGGGTAGAGACACATCGACGACGAGGGATCGCGTGCCGAGCGCGTTGCGGTAATCCAGCAGCGGAGCCCGCACCTCTTTCGGAAGCCTGCCGGCGCTTTCGGCGTAGGCCTCGCTGCCAGGACGAGGGACGACCGATTGGAGCGAGATCTTCACGCTGTCGACGAACGTCAAGCCTCGCGGCGCAATCCGATGGCCGCCTATCGCCACGGCTGCGCTCGCGCCCGATTCCCAGGGACCGATCGAGATGCCCAGCGAACCGCGCGCCGCGAGCACGCTCGTCAGCCAGTGCTGCAGTCGCCGAGTGACGGGCCCGGCAAGCGGGACGACGAACAACAGGGCGACGAAGAATCCAAGGTGCCACCAGGGCGTCACGGCCCACGGAAGAACGAGCTGGGCAAGCCACCCGACGATCCAGTAGAGCCCGAGGAACACTGGAACGAGCAACGCGAGGAGCCAGGACAGCGGCAGGCCGTGTCCTCCACCAGCGTAGGTCACGACCAGCCATCCCAGTGTGATGGTCACGAGCGCGATGACCGGCCAGGCGAAGAGAGATGGCGGGTGGTGGAAGAGCGACGTCGGCCCCGGCGTGAGCCGGCCCGTCAGCGCTAGGTAGAAAAAAATCAGCGGGAGACCAACGTAACAGATCTGGAACGCCCGTTTCTCGCGAGCAACCCACCTGTCCGGCTTCGCGGCAGCGGGTGATTCGGCTTTCGGGATTTCAGCCGCGGATTCCGCAAGCTCCGGAAATGCCTGCAGCTCTCCTGGCAATCCACTTGACACTCCGGCGGCCAGCGCTTTCAACGTCGCCTCCGCGGCACTCGTGGTGTCGAACTGGGCCAGCCGGCGGCACAACGCCAGCCGCATCCTCCATCCGGTCCACTCCACCGGACTGCCAACATGCTCCTCGCCGAGCAGTTCACGAAGAAGTTCTCCGCCAGATGGTTCAGTCTTCGCCAGGACCGCTTTGCGGCGCGCGTCCGCTTCTGCGCCGGGCTGATTGTCGCTGTCCCACTGCTCCCATGGCGGCAACCCCAGCGAATTCACGCCTGGCTCACGCGCGATGATCCGCGCATGCGCCGGCTTCGTGATCGTCTCGAGGGTTTTGCGCAATTCCTCGACGTTGCCGGCATGCCAGTACGCCGTCGCTGCCGCGATGCTCGACATCCAGGCGCCGATCCGATCGGATGAACCCTCGTAGAGTGAGGACGCGAAACGCAGCAGCGCGGCACCACGTGCGGGCAGCCGGAGGGCCAGCAACTCGCCTTCCTCAAAGGCGATTTCGGCACACCAGCGCATCCCGTCGCCCCGGGAGCTTCCGGGCCAGGTCCCCCGAGAATCGGTACTCAACGCGCTCCGACGAAGGCCGGTCCGGGCCGAATCATCCAGCGGGCCCGGGCCACGCGATCGTCCGTCGACGAGCAGAGAGGCTTCGTGCCGATCGAGGCGGAACGCGCTCACGACGTCCTCAGGAAGCGACCCTTCGGCCGTCGAGTCGAGCGCGACCTGAATGAACATGCCGGAGGCCGCTTCCTGAAGAGCGCGCTTCGAATTCCCGGTCAGCGCGGTCTGCGCGGACCACCACGCATGTGCGAGTGCGTAATCACCTTGTTCCAGTGAAGGAGGCGCCGCCCTCGAGACCAGATCCGGCCCCGCGAGGGCGGTCGCGGCCAGGGTCTCGGCCACGAGCGGCGCGTCCTTACTCTGCTGGATGCGGTCGAGCACGCCGGGCTGTGGCATGCGGATCCGGCGGCCGATCTTCAGGCGGGCGATCTCGGCGTGCCGGACGGTCGCGGGATCGCGCCGCGTCGCTTCGGCCGCTTTCAGCCGCTCGCTCACGAGTGACAACGCGCGGTCGTTGTTGCCAACGGCCAGGTGTGCCATCGCCAGCGTCACGAACAGCGGCGGCACGGCGTCGTGGGCGCGACACGTCGATTGACGCGTGGGCGAGTACGCCTTCTCGTCCGCTGCCTGGATGTCGGGCAGCGTGGGTTTTTTGACCGGGCGGGGTCCTCGCGGGACGTCGAACTTGACCTGCGGGTGGTCCGCCAGCTCGAACTGCACCAGGAGAGAAATCAGCCGTTCGGATTCAACGGACCCAATCGTCTTGAGCGCATCCTTGACGAGAAACGTCCGTTGCCAGTTGGCGGCGAACTGGTGTCTGGTGAGTGGCCACCGGGTCCAGAGTCGCAGCCGCAGGTGATCCCCGAGCGGCTCGGGAAAGCGCCAGTCCATCCAGCGTTGCTGCAGCGGCGAGTCGTTGCTGAAGCGCTCGTCGAGACCCGAGCCGTCGTCGACGGCCGGAGCCTCCGTCCGCATTTCCGCGGCCAGCGTGCGTGCAAACGCCGGCAGTTCGGCCGGATACAAGGCCTCGCTCAACCGCGCGGCGAAGACCTCAATCGCATGCGGGTCCGGAATGAGACGCACGCGGCTTGCCGGACGGTCGCAACGCTCGACGATGGCCGCCAGCGCCGCGCAGACTGACGCCGCCAGCTGCTCGGCCCACGGCCGGGCCGTGCTGTCGCGCTCCGCCGGCTCGAAAGTCTCGACGATCGTCCAGAACCGTTTCAGGAGATCCTCCGGCGCGCTGGACTCGGTCCGAAGGATCGAGGCCACGCGTCCGGCGCACGCGCGATCCTGCAACCACTTCGCGGTCGCGGGATCCGGATAGGCGGAGGCGGTCCGGTCGATTTCTTCCCACGACGCCGTCAGGTTCGTCGCCGTACCGGTATGGAGCTCGGACGAGATCAGCGCGGCGAGCACACCCGCGCGCAGTCCGGGCCGGCGTTCGACGGCCCGGTCCTCGCCGAGCAGCCGGCTGGCGACGTTCTGCATCCAGTTCCAGTCGGCGTTGTCCGCGACGCGCCGCATCAAGTCGTTCCACATCGTCGCAGCGTCGGCGGGAGACGCGGCCGCGAGCGCGGCATTCAGGAGCTCGAACGTCAGGCCGCGGACCGAGACGTCTTTCGCGAGGCGGGTCTCGACCAGGCGCGCAAGCGGAACCGCCAGCTCTCTTGCGGCAGCCTCCAGGGCCTGATCGCGAGGCGGCTCACTGAAGTAGGCGAGCAGGCGCGGGTAGAGGTTGTGATCGACCTCCAGGTACTCCGTTTTCAGGTCCTCGTCCTGTTGAACGTCGATCCATTCGAGGTCCGCCAGCCGGCCGAAGAGCTGCTCGACCTCATCCGGGCCGAGATCCGGCACGGCGCACTCGAGCATGGCCCGGTCGAAACGCCCCCACAGGACGAGGCTCGGCAGGAGCGGCTCGACCGGCGTCCCGCGGAGCCGGTACACGATCCGCATCTCGACGTAGGGATCGGCCTTCCCTGCCACGATCTGATCGATCACGCCCGCCGGATCCTCGCGAATCCAGTTGGCGTAGAGCGCGAGATCGAATGGGTTGAAGCGCGGATCGTCTCCCGGCGACACGCCCTCGACGACGACCGGCGCGACGGTCCCGGCCTCTCGGCTGCGGTCGATGATCTTTTCGAGCACGTCGTCGGACACGGCGAGCTTCTTTTTCTCGGTCAGGAACCGCTCCGCCTCACCGCGATCGAAGCCGCGAATCTCATGGAGCGACATGAACTCGCGCCGCGGCAGCGGAGCGGCAGTCCGTGACCGTCTGGTCTCGTCGACGCGCCAGCCCGGACCGGACGACGCGAGCAGCCGGCGGCCGGCGAGAATCACGCGGACGTCAGGCACTTTGCCGTGCACGCGATCGAGGATCTCGAACGTTGCCTCGACGCCGGGCTGGATGCCCCCGCGCGCCGGCAGCCGCGCCAGCTCCTCGCACGTGTCGAGGATCAGGACGATCGGCGCACGCGCCGGACGGGGCAGCGCGACGAGCAGGTCGGTGAAAGCGGCGAGCAATTCTTCGAACTCGTTCCGCCTGATGTTCGCGAGCGGTTCCTCGGGAGACGGTTCGCCGCTCAACACTTCCAGCAGTCGATCGTTGCGGTGGCTGAGCTCGTTGAATCGGCGCTCGACATCGGTCGACGTGGCGTACGACCGGAGATCGACGGCAAGCTCGACCAGCAGCTGTCCGGGCCGTCGCACCGGATAATCGGGGCTCAGGTGATCGAAGTCGATGCGGCTCGTGGGAATGCCGCGCTCCGGGGCCAGACGTCCCGTGATGTGGCGCAAGAGCATGGTCTTGCCGACGCCACCCATGCCCAGGTAATGGATGGCCCAGACCGGGTTGTCCGGCTCGATCAACTTCAGGAAGGTCCCGGTCTGTTCGGGGCGTTCCTGAAACGAGTCGAGGTGATGCTCGATCTGCGACTTGCGGTAGGCGAGCTCGAGCCGGCGGGTTCCGAGTTTCACGCTGCTGTTGAGCGCGCCGCCGAGCGACGCGGCCAGCGCCGCGCCGGTATCGACCCAGGCCGACGCCGCGCCCGTCTCATCGGCGTCGACGAGATGATTCACCCGATCGTTGAGGAAGCTGACGGTTTCGTCCGCCTTCTCGGAATGCGCGGCCAGCTCCGCCCAACGCCCGATGACGGCCGGCACCTTGATCTGCTGGTCCGCCTTCAGAATCTCGTGGCCAATCCGGTTGGCCAGCTCCTGAAGCCTGGCGGCCCCGAAGGCCTGGTCGGTTTTCAGTTTCTGCAGGATCCGTTCGCGCACGCCGTCCGGCACCCAGAACGAAAACCCGGCGGCGGTCGGAGACGACGCGCGGCGCGTGCAGAACCCGGCGCCGCTCGCGCGATCGAGAAACGGCAGCAGCCCCAGGTCGCCCGTCGGGAACCGGCAGGCCTCAGCGAGCGGGCCGGTCCAGGCGGGCGGCAGCGCCAGCCAGGCAAGCGACTCTTTGCTGAACCGGACGAATAACTGCTGGAAGTGCGAGTCCAGTTCACTCCGGAGCTTCTCGTCGATAGCGGCAGCGGATCGCTCGGTCATCGACATCCGCCTTACGTCTCGCCCGCTTTGAGGATGGCCTCGTCATCGGCGAACTGGTAGTAGCCCTCTTCCTTGGCCTGGTCGGCCAGCGCGTACAAGTCGGCCTCCGACAGCGCGGTCGGACGGCCCTTGAGGATGCGGCGGAACGTCAGGTGCCAGCGGTCGAGGCCGGCATCCACTTTGTCCGACACGGCGATGGGCTTGTCCGACACGCCCTCGAGCAACGCCTTGTCGTGCGGGTGGAGGAGCACGCGTTCGTAGGCCAGGAGATCCTCGCCGTCATCGCGAAACCGCGTGAGCGGCAGGATGGACAGCCACTTGCGCGCTCCCTTGGCCTCGACGATGGATTTCAGGATCTCCAGCGCGGGTCCGGACATGTAGTCGAATGTGAGCACCACCGGGATCCGCAGCTCCCGATCGAGATCCCCCGGCTCGGCACGCAGCGGGCCGAAGCCGTCGGTGCCGAGCACCTTGGCGTTGAACAGATCGCTCAGCAGCTCCTTGTCGTACTTGTCGATCGCGTCGAGCATGAGGATGGGCAGGCCCTTCGCGCGGCCGACGGCGGGATGCTTCGCGCGAGCCGCCCGGATGAGCGGACCGAGATCCTCCTGAAGCAGCATCTGAATCATGAGGGCCGTCGCGCTGGTCCTGTCCTTGAGGTACGGGCCGAGCGACTTCGGCAACCGCGGATTCGTGCGATCGAACGGCTCCAGTTCCTGGAGCAGCAGGCCGCCCGGCGGGTCGATGCCGAAGGTCCTGTAGGCGAAGAGGATCGCCTGCACCAGCTGGCTGATGAACTCGCCGCTGTTGCGTGGCGGTTCCCACGTGCGATCGTCCGACGCGACGACGATCGGGACGTGCCCGTCGCGCAGCGCCTGAGCGGTGAGCTCGAAGATGAGACGGCTCTTCCCGGACTTCGGCTCGCCGTACGCCGCGATGACAGGCCGCGCTGCCTGCTCCGCGAACATCTGCTCGTACGCGTCGAAAAACTCCTGGCGCCCGCAGAACACGGGTTTCCGCTCGACCTCGTACTTGTCGATCCAGATCTGCGACGGGACCTGTTCGTTGTCTTTCGCCGGCGAGACCGGCGCGAAGCCGCTCGGCACGTGCTCGGCGAAGAACACGGCGGGATACGCCCAGTCGATCGTCTTCGGGGTGCCGTCGGCGAAGGCCGCGCGGCGCGCGTCGGTGGCGGCCTTGACGAGCGGCTCGCCCTTCAGGAGCGTTTCGCCGAACCTGCGAGTGAACAGCCGGCACGCCAGATCGGACACGCGGCCGGCCATGCCGACGACCACGGGGATGCCGCCTTCGACGAGCCTGGTCGCCAGCGGAGCGCTCTGCTGCCCCTGCAGCATCGTCCCGGTCTGGCACGCGCTCAGCACTACGGCTTGCGGCAGCAGGCCGTCGACTTCGAGATCCGTCAGGATCGAGGCGGCAAAGCGGCGCGGATCCTGTCCGGGATCGTCGACCTGCAATTCAAGGAAGCCGCGGCCGGAATCGACGTCCCCGTGACAGATGAAGTGGACGACCTGCGGCCGGAACGACGCCATCATCGCGCGCAGCCGCTTGGGTGACGCGCGTTCGAGCACGCGCGGAAAAATGACGCGGTTCCCGCTCCTGAGATCGCGCAGCAGGCCGAGGATCTCGGCGCCGGGCCGGATGGCGCGATCGGTCGCCGCCGTGCCGATGACGAACAGCACCCGCGGCGGCATCTCGAGCTGATCCGGCGGCGGCTTGGGCGACGCGCCGGGCGCCGGCGGCGGCGCCGCGACCATTCGTGTGACGGCAATGCGCGGTTTGCCCGAAGCGACGAGAAATCCGTCCGGGCTGCGCATCAATTCCCACGGCAGCCGGTGGAGATCGCCCTGGTCCGCGTTCCAGCAGAGCGCCAGTTCGACCACGTGCACTTTCGCGCCGGCCGCGACTGGACGCGCCGTGACTTCGTTCACGATCTGCGACCAGAGGTCCTGGCCGATCAGCGTGTCGAACAGGTACCGGCCGAACGCCTCACTCGTCTCGCTGCGCCGCTGGACGACGTCCTGCTGCGCTCTCTCGAGGGCTTTGAGATCGCCGGCGCAGAGCGGCGCGTGCGCCTCACCCGCGGCCGGCACCTCCTTGTCGGGCGGCAGCGGAAAGGTGCCCTTCGTCGCGCCCTGCGGCACGCGGCGCAGCTGACGTGTCTTCTGCCAGGCATCGCCGAGCTCGGGCGACGTGACAGTGACGTTCCAGTTGGCGTCGATGGAGAACTTGAAACGCATCAGCGTCGAGCCTCCAGCACCAGGCTGGCGAGCTGCTTGCCGCACTCGACGGCCGCCGCCTCCGACGCGGGTTGCGGCGGGGCTTCTCTCGTGCCTTCCTCCCGGCAGCGCGGGATGGTGTCGAGCGTCATCCGCCTCAAAAGCTTGCGCGCCTCCTCGCGTTGATTCGGCTCGACGTCGTCTTCACAGATCTTCGTCCAGGCGAGCACGGCGCCGGCCGTCCCTAGCCGCGCGGCAGTGACGTCCGTCTCGGGATACGGCGGGTCCGTCCCGACGAGCTTGTCGCGCCACTCGTACACGGCGCCGTCCGCCGCGAAACTCGACGTCGGCCAGCCGCAGAGCTCCGGCAGCGTCTTGTCGTCGACGAGCGGCTCGGCGGCCAGCCGTTTGACCAGCGCGCCCGCGATCTTCAGATCGCTCGCGGCCTGCGGATCGCGCGCGATCATCTTCTCGAAGTCGAGTCCGCGCAGGCCGACTCGCGGGTCCACTTCGAGCTTCGCGAGCATCCGGGCCATGACACTCAGTCGGATAACCGGCGAAGGATAACTCGTCTTGCTCCGCAAAAGACCCGCGGTGTCGGCATATTCGAGCTCGAGAATGCCCCAGAGCGCGGCCGGGCCCACCGTGAGCACCGAAAAGAGATCCGCGAACAGCTCCTTCCCCCACTGGATCCAGCGCGTGCCAGCCGCGGCGTCAATCGTCTGTTCTGCGGTCTCGCTGACCCGCTGCCCGAACGCGCCCACCAGCCCCCACTTCGGGTCGGTGACGAGGTCGTACTGCACCTGATGACCCGTCTCGTGCGCCAGGTAGACGAGCCACCAGGGATGCTCGAGGCTCGTGGGCGGCAGGCCGATCACGGCAACGGGCAGCTCGGCGAGAAACCGCGCCAGGAAGTCGGCGTCGACGTCGGACTGCAGGTCCGGCGGCGGATCGTCGCGCGGGATCGCGGTTGGCGAGAACCGGTCTTCGATGTAGGGGAGCGGCACAGCCTGATGCTTCCGGCCGAGCGCCCTGAAGGGCTCGACGTAGCAGCTCCACACGACCTCATCGGCCGCGGCGAGCAGCTTCTGCATCGACGGCTGGTCACGTTGATCGAACCGCCGGCGGAAGTAGTCCAGCACGCGCCGGACCCAGACGAGCGCGCGGTCGAGCCGTCTGGCCTCGTTCCAGAGCGCGGCTTCTTCCATGGCGTCGAGCTTGCCCGCGGCGGACTCGATCTCATCGAGCGTGGTGCGGAAGAGATGGTTCAGCAGCTGCAGGACGGTGACGTACTGCTGGTGGGCGTCCTGTTTCGTCCGGTGCTCCAGCCAGAGGCGGATCTCTTCGCGCAGCCGCGCGAGCTCAGTCCGCGTCTGGCCGGCGCGCGCCTGGTTGAAGGCGTTCGCCAGCATCCTCACCTCAGAGTCGGCAGGCGCGGCAACGGGATGGCATCGGTGTGCTGGGGAGCACCGAGTGACGGCCTGCCGTGGGAGGAGGCAGTTTAGCAGACGGGGCCCCGCACGCTCGCTGCGGGAATTCGAGCGCGAGGAGCGTCTACCGCACTTCGGCAAGCTTCCTGTATCTGGTCGAGTCGAGCGCGCAGAACCGACAGGAGTGGATCGCCGCCCTTGACAAGATCGAGTCGCTCAACCCGGGGGCTGGGGGCCGTTCTCAGTGAGCTCTGGGACGTGACGGCGGACGGCTCGGCCGTCTGGACGAGCGTGGGATCGAGCACGAAAACCACGACTTACACCCCGACCACCGGCTCACGTTTGGTCAACAACTCAACGACCAACGTGGCCACATTTGGAGGCGGTTCGTACTCGACCGTGCGCACGTCGGGCGGAGTGGAACAGCGATTTGACAATCTCAAGGTCGCTCTGACCATCGAGGTTCTGGAGCCGCTGGTCCGTTTCTAGAACGTATATCCGACGCCGAACTGCAGGATGCGTGGCGTGCCGGAGATGGACGTGATGCGGCCGAACGCGTTTCGCGAACTGAAGTCCACGCCGGGCACGCCCCAGTTGAACGTGTTGAACAGATTGAACGCCTCTACGCGAAGCGCCAGGCGGCGGCTTGCGCCAAGCGACACGACTCTCGATAGCGCCGCATCGACGGTCCAGAACCCGGGCCCTCTCACGCTGTTGCGGCGGAAATTCCCCAACGTGCCGGGCGCCGGCAGTTCGAACGCAGCCGGGTTCAGCCAGTCGTTCAACGTCCTGTCGCCGTACGGATTGCCGAGGACCTGGTTCACCCGCTGATTCCCGATCCCGGTGTAAGGATCAAGCCCCGCGATCACAACGTTGAGCGGCGCGCCGGAGCGTGCGCTGATGATGGCCGAAACCCTCCAACCCGAGGCCCAGGAGCCCAGCGCCCGGGCGACCAATCGCGGCGTCTGCGCCGCGACGGTGAAGCTGGCAAGGTGAGTGCGGTCCTGATCGCACAACCCTCGGTCGAAGGCGGGACTATCGGGGTTCGTATAGAGGCTTCCAAACTCAGCGAAGCTACCCGTCTGAAGGGCGGGGTCGCCGTAGCAGCGCGACACGGTGTAGGTGCCGCTGAGGCTCACGCCGGCCGTGGCACGACGCTGAAACGACAGCTTCAGTCCCCGATAGTCCTGCACGCCGAGGTTGGTGTGAAGTTCCAGACTCCCGATCAGCCCTGCCGCGCCCGGATTTTGTCCCGACAACGAGAGCTCGCGCCGCTGGGGCAGATTCTGGGCCGTGCTGCAAATCGCGTAGAACATTCCGCCGAGCGTGCAGGAATCGCGCCCAAGGAAGACACCTGGATTGATGGCCACTTGGTTCCACAAGCGGTCTGTGTGACTTCCCAGATAACTCGCCGCGACCTGCCAGGCCGCTCCCATCTGCCGTTCGATCGTGACGTTCCATTGCTGAATGCGTGGTGAGTTGATGTGTGGATCGATCGCGCCAAATGAACCGCCCTCAACGTATCGGACATCCCGACTCGTGACGATCGGGTGTGGATCGCCACCCAGGTGCGCGTAGGGCCGATCGAACCCTCCCGATGGATCTCGAATGTCCGTGCGATTGCCGAACGGCGCCGCTTGTGCGTTCAGCAAGTGATAGTCGGCCGCCGGGAAATCGTAGGCGAGCCCGTAGGCGGCACGAAGCGCCGTGCGGCCGTTCCCCATCACATCCCACGCGAGACCCACCCGCGGAGAGAGATTCCACCACTGTGTGTAGAGGCCGCTCCGCCCGGGAGGGAAGCCCGGGTCACCGGGATAGATCAGACCGGCCGGCGCGTTCGTGAACACGGTGCTCTTGACGTTGTTGCGGAAATTCTCGAGGCTGAAGTTGTAGATCGCGCCATTCAAGAGGTTCTGTCCGAAGTACGGCTCCCAACGGACGCCCGCATTGAGCGTCATGCGGCGGCTCGCTCGCCAGGAGTCCTGAGCGTAGATCCCCACGTACCACTGGTCCATGGGCAGAAACGCGGGTCCACTGTGCTGCAGGCGGCCGACCCTTCCCATGAGGAGGTCCGCCAGACCCAAACCTGTCAAAGCGCCTGTGAACTCCCAGCTGCCCCCGGAGCGCCCATGAGCGTCGAGCCGATATCGCCAGTAGGCCACGTTTCCGCCCACCGAGATCTGGTGTGTGCCGCGCACCAGCGTGAGATCGTTGGTCACCTGCGCAGCGTTCGCCACAAACCGGCTCGGGCCCAGATTCGGCACCCTGAATCCTCCCGTCACGGTCACGGACATGACGTGCGGGTAGTAGCTATACGCGTCGGCGCCCAGGTCGTACGGGTCGAAGGTATCCTGCTTCAAGCGGCGGACGGCGGACCGGTTGAACGCAAACCGGAGGGAATTCACCGTCTTGTTGCCGAACACGCGGGTGTCGCCAACGGCCAGCGACTGGGCGAGATCGTCGAACCCTGACCCACCTCCGACGCTGAGTGCGCTATCAGACGCTCTCATAGGAACGGATTGGGTGTACGACGTGGCCAGGTAACGCGCGAAGATCGAATTGGAGGTCCGCTGGTAGTCGATTCGACCCAGGAACTGCGCCTCGTTGTTGTCCTTCCGCAGCGTGTACGTGACCTGGCCGCAGGGATCCGTCGAGCTCGGAAGGTATTTCATGAGGTTGAGTGCGGCCCGGCTGAACCGCGCAGGGTCGATCCGGTTGTTCTCGAATCCGCCGCTGAGAGTTTTCTGAACGCCGTTGCACGCGGGTGAGGCAAACGCGCTGAAGTCGCCGGCGAGCATGGCGGGTGTCGGCACCCAGGCGATGTTCGCGGCTGGCTGCTGACGGACCGTCGTACCCTGGTAGGCCCCGAAGAAAAAGAGCTTGTCACGAATCAGCGGCCCGCCCGCCGTCCCGCCGAACTGATGGCGCTGCAGGCCATCGTGCATGCGTTTGCCGTCAGCCCTCACCGGCGCGAAGGGGTTTGTCGCATTGAACCGCCGGTCGCGGAAGAACTCGAACGCGTTTCCGGCGAAGCGATTCGTGCCCGCCTTCGTGACGGCGGTGACGGCGGCGGTCGCGTGCATGCCGTGTTGCGCGCTCAAGGCACTCGTCGCCACACTGAATTCCTGAAGAGCGTCCGGGAAGGGGAACGGCAGGTTCAAGCTGTTTTGCGGGCTGTTGTGCATGGCGCCGTCGAGCAGGTACATCACTCCAAAAGACTGTCCGCCTGCGACCGAGATGCCCATGCCGCCAGGAAGAGCGGTGACGCCAGCATTGATCGTGTGAACGGCGGCTCCCGTGATCGTCACGAGCTCGACGGGATTCCGACCGTTGAGTGGCAGCGCCAGGATGTCTTCGTGGCGGACGACCGCGCGTATGCCCGAAGACTGCACGTCAACGAGAGGCCGGGCTCCCTCAACGGTGACTGTCTCTCCAAGGTCGCCAACCATCAGCATCGCATCGATCACCTTTGAGGTGGCGACGTGGAGCACGATGCCGTTCTGTTCGTGCGGGCGGAACCCCCGGAGCGAAATCTGCAGCCGATATGGGCCGGGCGGGAGATTCGAGAGCACGTACGACCCGTTCGCGTCCGTGAGATCGTTTCTCGCGTATCCCGTGTCGACCTGTCTCGCGGTGACGGTGGCTCCCGGCACGATGGCGCCGTGCTGATCGGTGACCTGTCCACTGAGCTGTGCCGTCGAGACCTGGGCGAAGGTGGACGCGCCGGTGAGGAGCAGACACGCGGCGCCGAGACCGAAACCGCACAGGGCGTGCTTCACAAGCTTCCTCGGTCGCTGAACTTCCGCGCTGCCTTGCCGCGCGTCAGGCGTCTGAAGAGCCATGCCCGCGCCGCCTGCCAGTCGCTCATCTTCGCCAGCCCGAAATCGAGAATCTTGACGTCCCGGTCGACGATCCCGCGCTCGTGCGCCGCCTCCAGGCCTTCGGCAAGCTGTCGCGCGATCCACATGACTTTGTCGACCTGCCATTTCGGCGCCGTGAGCCAGAGAAGGCGCCGTCGGCCACGGCCGGACACGGCCTGATACTAGCCCTCTTCGCGATGCGCAGGACCGGTGAGGGACAATCGCGTGCGCGGTGACGTCTTGTGCCAAACAGGACAGACGGGACCTGTCTCAGACGTGTAACGTCGCCAAGCAGCCGCGCCGAATTCATCTATCAGGTGTTCAACTGGACTCCGTTCAGCTTCACCACGCCGGAGTGGCACTGAGCTCATTCGCGTCGGAGAGCGCTCACCGGATCGACCGTCGCAGCCCGAAGTGCC